>ERZ1034882.121-NODE-121-length-47350-cov-12.766254_pt1 | contig 47350 bp, 39 predicted proteins | sample MGYA00520606_ERZ1034882 | MGnify/ENA primary metagenome ERZ1034882 (study PRJEB33766, sample SAMN09781726) | gut metagenome | biome: gut microbiome | host: Homo sapiens | place: Madagascar | study: EMG produced TPA metagenomics assembly of the PRJNA485056 data...
AATAAATAGATTTCACACCATCTTCCTGGTTACCATCATACCTTTAATCATTTTGGAAATAATTGATATTTCGCGCTTTTGTGGGCATTTCTCCAATTCAAATGTTGTATCAAATTTTACCAGCATCGCTGAGTTGGTTATTACTGGATTAATGTTTCTAACTACATATAATATACGTGACTCTATTGATAATGAAAAAAGAGAAGAAGAAGTTGAAAACGCTATGGAACATGTACTTGATATTATGGAAAGTGCTTGTTTGATTTGGGATGATACAGATTTTCTTAAAAAACTTGATGATTTAAAAGAAGACAGCAGTTCGATTGAAAATCCATTATTACGTATGTTACAAAAATATCCTTTTTATCATTACGAACAAATGATATTAGATTTTACTGCACAACAACTAATTTCACCTAATTTGATATATTCTTACAATGATTTTAAACATCGATTTGCATATGAGGTATACCATTATATCCAAGCGGATCCAAGTATAACTAACATTGATGCTAAAACGAATTTAAATCAAATATATAAGGATACATTAAGAGATTTTAACATAAAAAGAAGAAAACATAACATTGAAGATAAATCATTTGAAGATAAGTTGATACTAGTTGATATTTTTGATAATGAAATTGGTGACAATAATAAATTGAAAGTACATGAAATAGGTGCTTTACATAGAGCTTTTTCTGTCTTTGTAGTCCATGATGGTAAAATGTTACTGCAAAAACGCAATCCTAGTAAGTATCATTCTGGGAATCTGTGGACCAATGCGTGCTGTTCTCATCCAAGAAAGGGAGAAAGTATTGAATTATCAGTGAAAAAACGCTTAAAAGATGAACTTGGGGTGACATTTGAAGTAGAAGAAATATTTGATTTTACTTATAGGGCGGAATTTGACAATGGAATAACAGAATATGAATATGATCATGTATTTGTTGCAGATTATGATGGTGCTATTTATCCTAATCTGGAAGAAATAATTGAAACACGTTGGATATCTTTCGCAGATTTAGCTAATGAATTAACTCAATCGCCACAAATATTTACAGCATGGTTTATTATTGCAGCACCAAAGGTTTTACTGAAAATGAAAGAAAGAGGTTTATGGGATGAAAAAGCTAGCTAGGTATATTAGATTATCTGAGTGGTTCGATTCTAAGGTTCCATTCATGCTTATGGTATTGATGTTCTTTTATTTTATAAATATGAATCAGTGTTTACCTGAAACATTTATAATTTGTTTTTTAAGTTATGGATTATATGTATCAATGTTTTTAGCGTTTAGTTATGTTATTAATGATTATTCAGACATTGAGGTTGATAGGAAAGCGGAAAAGCAAAAAATAATAAGTGAATTGCCCCAAATAATTATAATTGCGTCCATGATTGTGATGATTGTTATTGGCATAGTACCGATGTTACTAATTGTGCAGAATAAGATTGGATTTCTTTTACTATCGATATTTATATATGTATCAGGTGCTGCATATTCCATCCATCTATTTAGGTTTAAAGAGAAGGGAGTATGGGGATTGCTTGAGTGTTCAATTGCACAAAGATGTTTCCCTTTAATTCCACTATTCTTTATTATCGATGTTCCGATATCTCATTTTGTTGTTTTTCAGTTAATATCATTTGTAAATGGAGTTAGATATCTTCTAGTTCATCAAAATATTGATTATGAAAATGATATAAAAGGCGGAGTTAAAACTATTGCTACTGCTGGCAAACTCAATTACAGAATATTAATAAAAATCTCCTTGTTAATAGAAACTGCTCTGGTAGTAGTAATCTTTGGACAGATTATATCACTAACAAAAATTGGAATCATTGTTGCAGTAATGTATATCATTTTCGAATGGATTATTTCAGTAGTGGTAATTAAATATATACAAGCTGATTGGATTGGAAGTTTTATTTGCATGCCGTATGAAGATTTATATAATATATTTCTTCCAATACTATGTAGTATATTGTTGGCAATAGAAAATTTAATACTAATTGTATGTGCAGTCCTCATTTGTATGATAGTTGTTAAAAGTTTTTTGGGAAAATTATCTTTTATCAATATTTTCATTAAGGCAAGGATAAAGGGCTCAAATAAAAATTTGACTAGAGAATAAAATGTCAACATGATTTTTCTTGAATACTATTTTTTATGATGATGAATTATATTGATATCGTGGAAAGGATTATAAATAAGCAGTATGAAAAAAATTTTGGTTACCGGAGGAGCTGGTTTTATTGGCTCACATCTATGTGAAAGGTTATTAGATGAGGGAAATGGAGTAATATGTTTAGATAATATGTTTACTGGAACATATGAAAATATAAGTCCTTTTTTTAAAAATGAAAAATTTGAATTTGTTAATTCTAATGTGATAAATCCATCACAGCTTGAAGTTGATATGATTTATAACTTGGCATGTCCTGCAAGTCCAATACATTATCAATACGATCCTGTAATGACTGCTAAGACAAGTTTTATGGGAGCATTGAATGTATTGGATTTGGCAAGAAGAATGGGTACGAAAGTATTGCAATCCAGCACAAGTGAGATATATGGAGATCCATTAGTTCATCCTCAAGTAGAAGGATACAGAGGCAACGTGAATACAATCGGTCCCAGAGCATGTTATGACGAAGGAAAGAGAGTAGCAGAGACACTATTTTTTGATTATCACAGGCAATATGATGTCGATATAAGGGTTGTTAGAATATTTAATACTTACGGTCCAAGAATGCTTGAAAATGATGGAAGAGTTGTTTCAAATTTTATTGTGCAGGCATTACATGATAAAGATATTACTATTTATGGTTCTGGAGAACAAACGAGAAGTTTTTGCTATGTTGATGATTTGGTTGATGGATTGATAAAGATGATGGAGCAGGATGGCTTTGTGGGGCCAGTTAATTTAGGAAATCCATGTGAAATGACGATACTGGATTTAGCAAAGATGATTATAGAGAAAACAGGTTCTTCGTCTAAGTTGGTATTCAAAGAACTGCCAGAGGATGATCCGGTCAAGAGAAAGCCTGATATTACGCTTGCAAGGGAAATGTTAAATTGGAAACCTTTTGTTGACATAAGTGATGGACTAGATAAAACTATCGAATATTTTAAGGGAAAATACTAAGGAGATGCAGTGATGGATAGAAAAACTATTGCCGTATTTGGACTTGGATATGTTGGGCTATCTATTGCAACATTACTATCGCAGCATAATAAGGTAATTGCTGTTGATACAGTTCAGCAAAAAGTCGATATGGTCAATGCGAGAATTTCTCCAATTATTGATGAATATATAGAAAAATATTTCAAAGAAAAATCATTGGATTTAATTGCCACAATTGATGGCGTTGCAGCTATAAAAGAGGCAGATTATATTGTAATTGCAACGCCAACAAATTATGATGCTGAAAAGAATTTTTTTGACACATCAGCAGTTGAAAGTGTTTTGGACATTGTGTTTAATAATAATTCAACAGCTACGGTTGTGATAAAATCTACTATTCCCGTGGGATACACAGAAAGCATCAAAGCAAAATATGGAACAGGATCTATTTTATTTAGCCCGGAATTTTTGAGAGAGTCAAAGGCATTATATGACAATTTATATCCAAGCAGAATTATTGTTTCGTTAGAAGAAAATGATGATAAAATAAAAAATGCAGCTTATGTATTTGCAAAGCTTTTGAAAGAAGGTGCACAGAAGGAAAATATCGATGTTCTTTTTATGGGAGCAACGGAAGCCGAAGCAGTAAAACTGTTTTCAAATACATACCTGGCATTAAGAGTTGCATACTTTAATGAACTGGATACTTATGCTGAACTTAGGAATTTAAATTCGTCGGATATTATACGAGGAGTTTGTTTAGATCCTAGAATTGGGTCTTATTACAATAATCCTTCATTCGGATATGGAGGATATTGTCTGCCGAAGGACACAAAGCAACTTCTGGCAAATTATGATTCTGTACCACAGAATATAATCAATGCTATTGTAGAGAGTAATAGAACAAGAAAAGATTTTATTGCTGATAGAGTCCTTAGCATGGCCAACAATTATTCTTATGATGGGCAAGGTATTTTCAGTACGGATATGGAACGCAAGGTAACCATCGGTGTATATCGATTAACAATGAAATCAAATTCGGACAATTTTAGGCACTCATCGATTCAGGGAATTATGAAAAGAGTGAAAGCAAAGGGAGCTAATGTAGTGGTTTACGAACCGACATTAGAAGATGGAAGTACTTTTTTTGGTTCACTTATTGTTAATGATATAAACACTTTTAAGGAAATGAGTGACTGTATTATTGCAAATCGTTTTGATCCTATTTTGGATGATGTAAAGGATAAAGTATACACTAGGGATGTATTTGGGAAAGATTAATTTTATAAATTTGGTAATCAGAATCTTGTGGGGACGATACTGAATTCATAGAAAGGAGAAGCTTGAATAAGATGAAAACAAATGATGAATTGTATGATGAGGCTTTTGAGTTTCTTCAAAAGGTATATGAAGCAAAAATCTTTATGGAAGATCTTTCGATTGATGTATGGTTTGGAAATTTTGTACCACCACTTTTTGTGGGGTATTTACATTTCGTTATGCATTTTTATAATGAATTTGTAGAGGACTATATGTAAACGTCAAACCACTCGCCTTGGATAATTAGCATCTTTGTGCAATACTCTAAAAAACACAAAAAACTAATAGTTTTTTAGAGGAGGTAAACTATCATGGATAAGCTCACACATAATGTCAGGCATGCCAATTGGTTAAACATCATAAATCAATGTCAGGAACGGCCGGCAAACATAACCGTCCGGCAATGGCTGAAAGATAATAACATCAAAGAAAAGTCATACTACTACTGGCTGTGTAAGTTTCGCAAAGAATCATATGACCAGATGCAGCTTCTGGCAGTTACTGAAGAACCTGCGGAAATTTCTTTTGTTGAATTCGCAGCTCCCACATCAAAGAAAGCTGTTGCAACACAAGATTCGCTGAATTCAACTACGACCGCGGTTATCCGACATGGAGCTATCACGCTTGAAATATCAAACGATATTTCAGAGGCAGTGCTAAGCATGCTGCTAAAGTCCAGCTAATAAATGTCAATAGTTAAATGAGAAAAAATTTATTTTATTCTCTGACTAAAAAAGGGCGGACTTTCCCCTTGGTGAAAATATCGTTTTTTTAAAGATATTGATTCATTGGGTTCATAGTATTTTATGCAGCTATGTCGCATTTAGCAGAATTGTATTGTTTGATATGCTCCTGAGGAGCAATGATTTTGAATGGTTTGTTATCTCTGAGTATTGCAAATATCATATTGCATACCTTATGTGAAACAGCTCCCATTGCTACGAGCTTTGGTTTTGAGTCACATTTCTTGAGGTAGTACTCACGAAGAACTGGATTTTTAGCTTCTCCATTACGGGAGATGAATTCCATTTCTGTTCCAACTGAAATGAATAAAAATACTGATACAGCCGCAATGGAGTTAATGATTGGAAACATGAATCTGCGCATTTCAAACGAAACGGATCGCTTCTTGCCAAAACAATCCAGATACTTGCGGAGCTTTCATGCTAGGCGATATAACAGCTGCCGGCGAGCTTTATATTGTGACTGGGTATACCGATATGAGAAAGTCGATCGACGGACTGTGTGCAATCGTTGAAGACCAGCTTCACATGGATCCAAGACGCAGTGCTCTTTACCTGTTCTGTGGAAAACGCTGTGACAGGGTAAAGGTACTTCTATGGGAAAATGATGGCTCTGTACTCCTGTATAAACGCATGGAAGTAAAAGGCAGGTTCCGCTGGCCACGTTCAAGTCAGGAAGTGCGTCAGCTTACATGGCAGCAATTCGACTGGCTTATGTCAGGTCTTGAAATCGAACAGCCCAAAGCATTTAAAACACCGTGAAGCCTTGAAATTACTGGCATTTCTGCTTCTTTTTTAATGCTCTTTGTGGTATAATAAGAGTATTGAAAAAGGAGCAGAAAATCACATGGCAGTAAGTGCAAAAGACTCAAAACTTTTTGAGCAGAAGGATCTTATCAGCCAACTGAATACAACCATTGCAGCCCAGACGGAACTGATCCAGTCATTAAAGAAGGATCATGAAGCTGACCGTGAGCAGATACAGAATCTTCTGGCACAGGTTGATTATCTTACAAAGAAACTGTTCGGCACATCTAGTGAAAAGATGAAAGATGTGGAAGGCCAGTTAAATCTGTTTGATGAAGCTGAGCAGGAAGCTGATGTTGATCTTAAGGCACCTGTTATTAAGGTTCCTGAGCATACACGCAGGAAAAAACGTACTCTTGAGGAACTTTTTAAAGGAGTTCCATCTCGGGATGAGATTATTTCACTTCCTGAAGGTGAGAGAGTCTGTGATGAGTGTGGTGCTACCCTTGAACCTATAGGCAAAGAGTTTGTACGGCATGAATTCCGTTTTACCCCTGCAAAAGGTGAAGTTGTAAACATTTACCGTGAAACATACAAATGTCCGGCATGCTCTACAGCAGATGCAATGGAAGAAAATGTAAAGTTTGTAAAGGCTGCTATCCCGGAGGCACTTATTCCAAACAGCTATGCTTCGGGATCAGCTGTTGCCTGGGTAATGTATCAGAAGTTCGCAAATGCAATGCCACTGTACCGTAAGGAACAGGACTGGCATCAGCTTGGAGTGAATTTTATCAGGGCAACACTTGCCAACTGAATCATATATTGTGCGGATAATTATTTCAAGCCGATGTATGATTAGATTATCTTCACAGGCAGCTGCTTCTCAGGAAATATCTGATGGCAGATGAGACACGAATACAGGTACTGAAGGAGCCTGAAAGAAATCCCGAAACTGATTCTTCCATGTGGCTGTTCCGCTCTGGTGAAGATGGAATGCCACCTATCGTCCTTTACCATTACACTGAAACAAGGGCAAGATACAATGCAGTTGATTTCCTTGATGGTTTTTCAGACGGATATCTGGAAACGGATGGTTATCAGGGGTACAATAATCTCCCGGGAATCAGGCGCTGCTCCTGCTGGGCGCATACAAGAAGATACTTCATTGATGCGGTTCCAAAAGGAAAGCAGTATGATTACAGCAATCCGGCAGTACAGGGAGTCCAGTTCTGTTCAAAGCTTTTTGAGTACGAGCGCAGATCTCAGAACAAGAAGCACACATTTGAGCAGAGAAAAGCCTATCGTCTTGAAAAAGAAAAACCGATACTCGATGCGTTCTGGAACTGGCTGGACGAACAGAAGCCACGAAAGGGAAGCCGTTTCGAGACAGCGGTGAAGTATGCCCAAAACCGGAAAGAAACGCTTATGACATATCTTTTGGAGCATCGTCCAAGTGAAGATATGTCAGATGAACAGCTTGAGGCATTGACTCCGTGGAGCAAAGAAGTTCAAAATGTTTGCAAAAATTAAAATGTAGTAAAACGCTTGCATCTAGCAAAGATGATGCAAGCGTTAATTAGAATCTAGCGTTGGAATATTGAGCGCTTACCTTGAAAACAAGTGATGTGTTGACTGATGAGGACAGAACACTGTTTACAAAGATGCTTCATGGTCAGGCTGACAATATTGAGGATAGTATACGAATGCTTTCACAGCTATTGTATAAGCACTATGGTCAGAAAGCAGTTATCCTCATAGACGAGTACGATGTTCCGCTCGACAAGGCTTTTCAGAATGGCTACTACAAGGAGATGGTTTCTCTCATCAGGGGGCTTTTCGGGCAGGCGCTCAAGACCAATGAGTTTTTACAGTTTGCTGTGCTTACAGGCTGCCTTAGGGTGTCACAAAATATGTAGATGCAGTGGTGGTGCTTGGCACCATTAAATTTTTATATTCTTTATTGTGGCAATGAAATAAGCAGTTGCCAGACAAAAATGAGAGCTGAATTTGGATAAGATAAGGAATCATAAATATTGTATTTTACATGGTATTCCGCTATACTAGTATTTAGTATAGCGGATTATTTTTTGGAGGCTTTTATGGCAAATACTTTGAAGTTACCTGTTGGAATTGATGATTTTAGGAAACTGCGTGAATCTAATTTTTATTATGTGGACAAGACAAGGCTTATTGAGCAGCTTTTATTAAATTGGAGTGAGGTGACTCTTTTTACCCGCCCTAGGCGTTTCGGTAAGACTCTCAATATGAGCATGCTAAAAAGCTTTTTTGAGATAGGCACAGATAAGACTTTGTTTGATGGATTATATATTTCATGCAATAAAGAGCTTTGTGATGACTATATGGGTAAGTATCCTGTCATATTTCTTTCATTTAAAGGTGTGGAGGGATTAGAGTTTGCGTCAGCAAAGAGAATGCTATGTACTATTATAGAACGTGAAATAGATAGACACTATTACTTGAAAATTAGTGATGCTTTGACTGATGAGGACAGAACATTGTTTACAAAGATGCTTCATGGTCAGGCTGACAATATTGAGGATAGTATACGAATGCTTTCACAGCTATTGTATAAGCACTATGGTCAGAAAGCAGTTATCCTCATAGACGAGTACGATGTTCCGCTCGACAAGGCTTTTCAGAATGGCTACTACAAGGAGATGGTTTCTCTCATCAGGGGGCTTTTCGGGCAGGCGCTCAAGACCAATGAGTTTTTACAGTTTGCTGTGCTTACAGGCTGCCTTAGGGTGTCAAAGGAGAGCATTTTTACAGGGCTCAATAATTTTGAAATCAATTCTATTGTGGATATCGACCATGATGAGCAGTTTGGCTTCACTGATGATGAGGTCATGAAGCTGCTTTTAGATTATGACAGGAGCGAAAGATATCCTGACGTAAAGGAATGGTATGATGGATATCATTTTGGTAATGCAGATATTTATTGTCCGTGGGATGTGATAAATTTTGCCAAGAAGCTTGTTTCTGATCCGTCAGCCAGACCTAGCGCGTTCTGGATTAACAGCAGTGGCAACGACATGGTGAAGTGCTTTGTGGACAAGGCTGATCAGACCACGAGAGATGAGATAGAAAAGCTCGTGGCAGGTGGTTTTGTGGAGAAGCAGCTTCGCCTTGATCTGACCTATGATGAGATTGACAATACCACAGACAATCTGTGGAGTGTGCTTTTTACCACAGGCTATCTCACCAAAATCGGAGAGGTCAAGGTGCCTGACAGTGAGAGCTACGCTTATAAGCTTGTGATTCCTAATAAAGAGGTGCGAGAGGTGTTTATTCTCCAAATTCAGGAGTGGTTCAAGGCTGTTGTCGCAAAAGATGATGATACTATGAAGCTTTTATCAAAGGCAATTCTGGATAAAGATGAGAAACAGATTGCCAGGCAGCTCAATATCGTGATGAGCCGCATGATTAGCATACTCGATACCAAGGCGCCTGATGCGCTGAAGGAGAATTTCTATCATGGCTTACTTCTCGGTCTACTGCGTGGCAGCAATCCGGACTGGCTTATTAAGTCGAATCGTGAGTCTGGAGATGGTTTTAGCGATATTTTAATCATGCCGGAGGATCCGGATGCGGGAATTGTTATAGAGGTGAAGTATGCTAAGGAGATGAAGGAGCTTGACGCAGCGTGTGAGGCTGCGATAGCACAGATTAAGAATAAGCGCTATGATGAGGCTCTGCGGGATGAGGACCGGTGTGATATTTTAGCCTATGGCATTGCTTTTTGCAGGAAACGGTGCAGGGTGGTTGGAGAGAAGCTGTAGGTACAAAGAAATTCTATGGCAAATGTAATCTTTATTGTGGCCATGAAATAAGCAGTTGCCGGACAAAATGAGAGCTGAATTTGGACAAGATAAGGAACCATAAACAATATAGAAGAAAATAAAAACGGAAAATCCGTTGATAATTTCTTGTGGGTGGGGTATAATAAGAATAATGAAAAATAAAAACGGAAAATCCGTTTTTAGAAAGGAAGTTGAAAAATGAAAATACTTCGTATCACTGCACAAGGACTTCCACTGTTTAAGGAAGAACTTGATATCTGCTTTTATACCCAACAGCGTGTAAGTGAGGATGATAAAGATAGCCTGTATAGGATGAAGGATAATTACTACCTTCATTCTGCTTGTGCTTTTATTGGCATCAATGCGTCTGGAAAAACATCCGTGCTGAAAGTTATCAATCTGGCCTTGAGCATTGTTAAAAATGAGCCCATTAATCATGTGGAAGCAAAAAGCATTCTTGGAGGAACTAAAAAGGCAACGATTCGCATATATTTTTATGATGAACGCAAATGTGTCTGCTGCCTGGAGACTGTGATTGTGGCAAAGAAGGCTAAAGCGGGAGATTATAATTACTCTATTTTGACCGAAAAAATGTGGGAGAAACCGATTGCCAGCGTAAAGTCGAAAAAATATCTGACGGATTTTACCGGAATAGAGCCGGCTGCAGTTAGGAATAATGATGAAGCATTCCTTCCGGACGATGTTAGCTTGATTATTGCTCATAATAAAAAGACAAATGACAAGGTTGAAGTATTCAGCCTGCTTTCTTATACAAATGTGAATGTCCTTCCATTTACAGATGACATCCCACTTGAAGTGATAGCTTTTCTTGATCCGACCATTGAAAAATTGTGTTTTGAAGAAACAGATGGAAAAACCTTTATTCATCTGAAATTTAAGGGTGAAGATGAGATTATTTTGAACAATGCTGTGGATCTTGAACAGTACCTGTCTTCTGGCACAATCAAGGGTATCATTACTTTTTCAATTGTAAAAGAGGTTCTTCAGTTTGGCGGATATCTTTTGGTGGATGAAATCGAAAATCATTTTAATAAAGAAATTGTCACGACTTTAGTACGATTTTTTATGGATAGCCGTTTGAACAGAAACGGTGGAACACTGATTTTTACAACGCACTATCCAGAATTACTGGATGAATATGACCGAAATGATGGAATCTACATCGTTAGAAACCGTAACGGAATCACAGCTGATAATTTGAGCTATATTTTAAAGCGCAATGACATTAAAAAGAGTGATGCCTATCAAAGCGGTTTCCTTGAGGGAACAACTCCAGCATATGAGGCATATATTCGCTTGAAGAAAAGTTTGTCCGCTTCAATACACTAAGGAGGCGTCGAAATGAAATTAGCAAAATATAAAGCGTGTATATGCGAGGGCTCTGCGGAGTCCGCAATTATTGATATTCTTGTGGATAATGACCTTTTGATTTTTTCAAGGGAAGAAATGCTGGACGAAAGTGTTATCCGATGTCGAAGTGCAAAGCGATTTGAGGAGCGATACTTGCGTAAAGGCTTTGATGACCAGGTTTCCGTGATTCGGATTTTGGATTCTCGCAGAGAAGATTTTCGTCTTAGCAAGGCTTACGAACATAAGGTTGATATCATAAATGTCATCACAGCACCAGAAACATAATCTAGATTGTGGTAACTACTTATTTACTTGATTACACAATAAATTGTGCAGACAATGCAATGATTTGAATTGTATTTTGCATGGCAATCCGCTATACTAGAACTAAGTATAGCGGATTATTTTTTTGGAGGCTTTTATGGCAAATACTTTGAAGTTACCGGTTGGAATTGAAAATTTTGAGGAAATTCGTAAACTGGGTTTCTATTATATTGACAAGACAAGGCTTATAGAGCAGCTCTTACAGGGCTGGGGGAAGGTTACTCTTTTTACCCGCCCTCGCCGTTTTGGTAAGACTCTTAATATGAGTATGCTAAAAAGTTTTTTTGAGATAGGCACAGATAAGACATTGTTTGATGGCTTATATATTTCCGGCAATAAAGCGCTTTGTGATGAGCATATGGGTAAGTACCCTGTTATATTTCTTTCATTCAAGGGCGTGGAGGGATTGACGTATGATGAGGCTTTTGATGCTCTTGTAAGAGTTATTGGCAAAGAAATAAGCAGAGTCTCTTTTTTGGCTGACAGTGATAAGCTTACGATGCTTGAGAGAGAACAGTATAAGGGATTGACTATTATAGAGGACGGCAGTTTTGTTTTCAATAAAGATAAGCTTATATCGTCATTACAGCTTCTTTCACAGCTATTGTATAAGCACTATGGTCAGAAAGCAGTTATCCTCATAGACGAGTACGATGTTCCGCTCGACAAGGCTTTTCAGAATGGCTACTACAAGGAGATGGTTTCTCTCATCAGGGGGCTTTTCGGGCAGGCGCTCAAGACCAATGAGTTTTTACAGTTTGCTGTGCTTACAGGCTGCCTTCGTGTGTCAAAGGAGAGCATTTTTACAGGGCTCAACAATTTTGAAATCAATTCTATTGTGGATATCGACCATGATGAGCAGTTTGGATTCACTGATGATGAGGTCATGAAGCTTCTTTTAGACTATGACAGGAGCGAGAGGTACCCGGATGCAAAGGAATGGTATGATGGATATCATTTCGGTAATGCAGATATATATTGTCCATGGGATGTGATAAATTTTGCAAAGAAGCTTGTTTCTGATCCGTCAGCCAGACCTAGCGCGTTCTGGATTAACAGCAGTGGCAATGACATGGTGAAGCGCTTTGTGGACAAGGCTGACCAGACCACAAGGGATGAGATTGAGAAGATTGTGGCAGGTGGATTTGTAGAGAAGCAGCTTCGGCTTGACCTGACCTATGATGAGATTGACAATACTATTGACAATCTGTGGAGTGTGCTCTTTACTACAGGCTATCTCACAAAAATCGGAGAGGTCAAGGTGCCTGACAGCGAGAGCTATGCGTACAGGCTTGTCATTCCGAATAAGGAAGTACGAGAGGTCTTTATCTTGCAGATTCAGGAGTGGTTCAAGGCTATTGTTGCAAAAGATGATGATACTATGAAGCTTTTATCAAGGGCAATTCTGGATAAAGATGAGAAACAGATTGCCAGGCAGCTCAATATCGTTATGAGCCGCGTGATTAGCATACTCGATACAAAGGCGCCTGATGCTATGAAGGAGAATTTCTATCACGGCTTACTTCTCGGTCTACTGCGTGGCAGCAATCCGGACTGGCTTATTAAGTCGAATCGTGAGTCTGGAGATGGTTTTAGCGATATTTTAATCATGCCGGAGGATCCGGATGCGGGAATTGTTATAGAGGTGAAGTATGCTAAGGAGATGAAGGAGCTTGACGCAGCGTGTGAGGCTGCGATAGCACAGATTAAGAATAAGCGCTATGATGAGGCTCTGCGTGATGAGGGCAGGTGTGATATTTTAGCTTACGGCATTGCTTTTTGCAGGAAACGGTGCAGGGTGGTTGGAGAGAAATTTTAAATTGGCTGTAATCGTTGCTGGTCACACTGTTAGGTGTGAACAGTAACTATCTGGGATGTTGCATCCGGTAATGAAAAATATATTGATTTCATAGTCAAAGTATGTTACGATACTCCATGGTTACAAATTACAGTGACAGTTATTATATCATTTAAACAAAAGAAAGGTAGGAGAATAGTTATGAGCGACAACTTCAATATGTATGATCAGGCGAATCAGCAGGGCAATCCAAATATACCGCCTATGCCGCCGATGGAGGAAAAGAAGGGAATGTCAATTGCATCTATGGTGCTTGGTATTATCGGTCTGGTATTCTGGTGTATTCCAATCCTTGGCGGACCTATTGGTATTGTAGGACTTATCCTCGGTATCGTAGGTAGGAAAAATGGTGGAAAGGGCATGGCAACCGCTGGTATTGTTATGTCAATTATTACCATCGTACTTGCAGTTATCAATGCTATTGCTGGTGTTTATCTGAAAACATCAAATGTCTTGAACCAGTTATAATCACATAACAGGTGATATCTTTAATTGCATTTTATTTTTTAATCCGCTATGCCAGAGGTTGGTATAGCGGATTTTTAGATTCAATTATCATTGTATTAAAATATAAAAGTACGTATTAGGAAAGGTCGAAAATAAAATGAAAAAACGAATAATTAATTATAGACTTAAAATTGACAATCTGCTTGCCAATCCTGATAAGATATCAAAAGAAGAGTGGAAGAAGATACTGCAGGAACACCTGACACAAATAGCCTTCTTCCAGCATGAGCGCCTCGTGCATCTCATAGTGACAGTAACCTTTGCCATACTCACCATGATGTCAATAATTGCATCTATCATGATAAGTAACCCTATGCTTCTGGTACTCACACTGTTATTCTTAGTGCTGTTGGTGCCGTATATCATGCATTACTATACACTGGAAAATGAAGTGCAGAAGATGTATACCCAATATGATGAGATATTGAAGCGTTTGGAATAGGACAGAAGATATAGTATACTGGAATTATCTGACAAGGTTCGCTTGACTTTGAGTATTCTCCGAGTTATTACACTCGTAAGAAAGTAACTTACGAGTTAGTAACTGCGAGTATAATAATTGGAGGAGCTTTACAAGTAAACGATTTGATTTTAGCCTTGCTGGCACAGAATAATGGTTTTGGGCAACCATTGACGGTAGAGTATTGCTATATGACCTGCTAAATGGTAAAATCAAAATACACTGGGGTGGATGGTGAAGAACCAGTTCTTTTGCACATTACTCCAGAAGTACAGCTTCGGAAAGGAGCGTTTAAAGTATGCTGGGATTGAAAAAACTTCCGGTTGGGTTTGAAAGTTTTCAAGAAATTCGGAAGTTAGAATGCTATTATGTAGACAAAACGAAACTGATAGAGCAGCTTCTTGAAAATTGGAGTAAAGTGAATCTGTTTACAAGACCTCGCCGATTCGGGAAAACCTTAAACATAAGTATGCTTAAGAGCTTTTTTGAAATTGGAACAGATGCAACATTGTTTGATGATCTTTATATCTCACAGAATAGAGAACTTTGCGGGGAATATATGGGAAAGTACCCGGTTGTTTGCTTGTCTTTAAAAAGCGTGGACGGGCTCACATTTGAGGAGGCACAGTACTCCTTGTGTGAGCTGATTGCCAGTGAGGCTAGACGTTTTAAGTATTTGCAGAATAGTGATAGATTAGATGACGATGAAAAGAAATTGTATCGTGATTTGATTTCGTTTCAAGAGAGGCGAGAAACTGTACTTGCGGCAAAGCTTAAATTTTCACTAAAGAAAATATCAGAGCTATTATATAAACATTATAATCAGAAAGTAATTGTTCTGATTGACGAGTATGATGTGCCGCTCGACAAAGCATTTCAGCACGGCTATTATAGAGAGATGGTATCTCTAATCCGGGGCGTGTTTGGAGAGGCATTAAAGACAAATGATTTTTTGCAGTTTGCTGTGTTGACAGGATGCCTTCGGGTTTCCAAAGAAAGTATATTTACCGGTTTAAATAATTTCAAGGTTTATGCTGCTGATGATGTTCAGTATGAAGAAGAATTTGGTTTCACAAAAGAAGAAGTAGAAAAACTCTTAGCTGACTACAATATGCAAGAGCATTTTTCGGAAGTTAAAGAGTGGTATGACGGTTATCATTTTGGGAATGTGGACATTTACTGCCCGTGGGATGTAATAAACTATGTTTCAGATTGGCTGACTGACCCGGACGCACGTCCAAAATCATATTGGATAAACAGTAGCGGAAATGACTTGGTTAAACGCTTTATTGACAAGGCTGATACAACCACAAAAGATGAAATCGAGCAGTTGATTGCTGGGGAGGCAGTTGAAAAGAAAATTCGGCTGGATTTGACTTATGATGAGATTGACAACAACATAGACAACGTATGGAGCGTACTTTTTACAACTGGCTATCTTACAAGGCTTGGAAAGAACGAGAACGATGTGTATAGTCTGGTTATTCCTAACAAGGAAGTTCGAGAGGTTTTCGTTTCTCAAATCAATGAATGGTTTAATGGAGTTGTGAAAAAAGATAGCTTCTCAACAAAGAAAATCATCGCTGGATTTCTTGAAGGAAAGACCGATGATATTCAGCTGGAACTGACAATGTTCCTTGGCGAAACGATTAGCATTTTGGATACGAAAGCCAGAAATGAAGAAAAGGAAAACTTCTACCATGGCATCTTAATCGGTATTTTGAAAAACTATTCCAGATGGGCGGTTAAATCGAACAAGGAGTCTGGTGATGGATTTGCAGATATTCTGATTAAACCTAAGAATCCTGATGTTGGTATCATAATAGAATTGAAGTATGCACGTTCCATGAACGAGCTTGATAAGGCCTGTGAAAGAGCAGTGGAACAAATCAAAGATCGCAGATACGACACAGAACTACGTGAGGACGGACGGAATGATATTCTTGCGTATGGAGTTGCATTCTGCAAAAAGCGTTGTAAAGTCGTAGTTGAAAAACTATAAGCAACAACCCCGCTCAAAGTATAGCGGATTTTTTGGGAGGTATTATTTTGAAGCTTAAAACAGGACAAAAGTGTGCATTTGGATTTGGCGCATTCGGAAAAGATATTGTGTATATGCTTATTGCATCGTATTTGCTCTACTACTACAATGTAGTGCTTGGGATGAGCAGTGTGTTTATTGGTACGGTGATGATGGCGGCCAGGATTTTCGATGCATTTAATGACCCGGTGATGGGGATTATCGTAGCAAAGACGCGTACCAGGTGGGGGAGATTTAAGCCTTGGATTTTTGCCGGCACGGTGCTCAATGCCGTGACCATATATGCTTTGTATGCCACACCTGAGTCTATGGGTGATTCAGCTCAGAGAGTATGGCTTATGGTGTTTTACTTTGCATGGGGCATTACATATACGCTTATGGATATTCCGTTCTGGTCTATGATTCCCGCAATCACTGAGCCGGGCAGCGACAGGGAGCAGCTTACATCGCTTGCGAGGACCTGCTCAGGCATAGGTGATGCTATCCCTACGGTGCTCACGATGACAGTGGTGCCTATTCTTGGTGCTGGTAGCTCTATGGCTGATTACAGGATTGGATTTAAGTGGTGGGCGCTTATTATAGCGGTAGTGTTTGTGATTTCTGAGCTTGTGTGTGTAGCCTGTGTGCCTGAAAGGCCGGTTGCCTGTGATGAGAAGCCCGGAAAGATATCTGATATGTTTAAAGCCTTATTTAAGAATGACCAGGCTATGACTGTTGTGGTCTCAATCATTCTCGTGTATACATCAATCAATATCTGTGGCAATCTTGTGCTTTATTTCTTCCGGTTTGATGTGGGAAACGAGGGTGCATATTCTGTTTTTGCTGCAGTTGCTTTTGCGGCACAGGTGCTTGTCATGATGGTTATACCGCTGCTTCGCAAGAGATTCAGTAAAAGCCAGCTTTTTATATCAGGATTTATTATTCAGATAGCAGGCTTTGCGGTGATACTTATCATGGCATTTGCAAAGCTCTACACGCCGCAGAGCTGGTACATACTCTGCCTGCCGGGTATTTTGATTTATCTGGGCTATGGTATGCTCAATGTTATCATGACAATATTTCTTTCAGATTCTGTTGATTATGGTGAGGTAATGAATGGCACGAGAGAGGAGTCGGTCATTTTCTCAATGCAGACATTTACGGTAAAGCTCGCTTCCGGTGTGGCGGTATTTCTGGCTGGGCTGGTGGTTGACTGGATAAATCTGGATACCGCGGCTGCAGTACAGACACAGGATACACTTGATGCTCTTCGTATGTGGATGACGATTCCGTCTGTTATCCTGCTCATTGTGGGCATATTTGTATTTAAGAGGTTTTATAAGCTGGATGATACAAGGATGGAAGAAATTAAATCCAAGCTAAATTAAAAACAGCTGTCTGATTGATAAAAGAAGGTCGAAAATAAAATGAAAAAACGAATAATTAATTATAGACTTAAGATTGACAATCTGCTTGCCAATCCTGATAAGATATCAAAAGAAGAGTGGAAGAAAATACTGCAGGAACACCTGACACAAATAGCATTCTTCCAGCATGAGCGCCTAGTGCACCTCATAGTGACAGTAACCTTTGCCATACTCACCATGATGTCAATAATCGCATCCATCATGATAAGTAACCCTATGCTTCTGGTACTCACACTGTTATTCTTAGTGCTGTTGGTGCCGTATATCATGCATTACTATACATTGGAGAATGAAGTGCAGAAGATGTATACCCAGTATGATGGGATTTTGAAGCATCTGTCCTAGCTAACAAGCATATAAGCGAGTGCAACGAGCAACATCTGCACATAAAAAAGTGGAAAGTTACCAAAGACAGAACCCGGCGCAGCCGGGGCTTTTGCCCTTAACCGCATATACGAAGATGCTTAGAGTCTGTAGAATTGCATACGAAAACCAACAACGCCCATGCATGGACGCATGGGCGAGGTGTTATGCGCCATGGACGGCGCATAAAAGCCGGTTGTGTCAAAAAGCCACAACCGGCATATGCAATTCGTACAGACACTTAGCAGCGTAGTTCATGCGGGAAAGGGCAGAAAGCCCTGGCTGCGCCGGGTTCGTCCCACTAGCAATAATAGTGCAATTCTCTTACTTCTTAAGTTTTTTCTGTGCCGTAGAAAGCATCAGCTTAATACGGTTCAGCTGGTTCACCTCAGAAGCACCCGGATCATAATCGATAGCCACGATATTGGCATCCGGATGATCATGTCTGATTCTCTTTATAACTCCCTTACCCACAATATGGTTCGGTAAGCAGGCAAATGGCTGTGCACAGATGATGTTTGTGACGCCCTCATTGATGAGCTCAAGCATCTCACCTGTCAAGAACCAGCCCTCACCGGTCTGATTACCGCAAGAAACGATAGGAGATGCATACTTTGCGAGATCCTGCACGTGAGCGGTTGGCTCAAAGTGCTTGCTCTTAGCCAGCTCATCTCTTGCATCCTTTCTGAGCCACTCGAAGAAGGCGATAAGTCGGTTGTTCATAAACTTTGCTTTCTTAGAAGCACCGAGATAGTCAGCCTTGAAATTCGTGTTGTAGCAGCAGTAGAGTAAGAAATCAGTCAGATCAGGCACTACAGCTTCGGCTCCTTCAGCTTCGAGCAGGTCAACCACATAGTTGTTTGCTGCAGGCAGGAATTTGACGAGAATCTCACCGACCACGCCGACACGCGGCTTAACCTCATCTGTCATAGGCAGATTGTCGAAATCCCTTATGATTTCGCGGCACATCTTTTTGTATTTCTTGTGAGAGAGCATCTTTGTGTTGCCGACAAAGTCGATGACTCTCTTTTTCCACTTCTCATGGAGTGCATTGGCACTTCCCGGCTCTTTCTCATAAGGACGTACCCTGTAGAGACAGCGCATAAAGATATCGCCAAACTCAAGTGCATACAGTCCGTGCTGGATAAGGCTTGGAGTAAACTTAAAGCCCGGGTTCTTCTCAAGACCAACCATGTTGATTGAGATAACAGGCACATCAGGATATCCGGCCTTTTCGAGGGCTCTACGGATAAATCCGATGTAGTTTGTCGCACGGCATCCGCCACCTGTCTGTGAGATGAGGATGGCTGTGTGTGTCATATCATAGTTGCCTGATTTGACGGCTGCCATAATCTGTCCCACGACGATGAGTGAAGGGTAGCAGGCGTCGTTGTTCACGAACTTAAGTCCCACGTCCACACATTCCCTTGCAGGAATATCCGGTATGACCATATTGTAGCCGGCTGCCTTAAAGGCTGGCACGAGAAGGTCAAAGTGTATAGGTGACATCTGAGGGCAGATGATGGTGTAGTTGTCCTTTTTCATCTGCTCGGTGAATACAACACGCTCGTAGTTAGACGGTTTTAAGTCACGCTTTTCATGCTTGGTTTCCTTGACTCTTATGGCGGCAAGGAGCGAGCGGATACGGATTCTTGCTGCGCCCAGGTTGTTTACCTCGTCGATCTTCAGGCAGGTGTATATCTTGCCGGAGCCTGTCAGTATATCGTTTACGCAGTCGGTTGTGACAGCATCGAGACCGCAGCCGAATGAGTTGAGCTGGATTAAGTCAAGGTCATCACGGGTCTTTACAAAGTTGGCTGCTGAGTACAGTCTGGTGTGGTACATCCACTGATCCATAACGATGAGAGGTCTCTCAAGCTCGCCCAGATGGGATACGGAGTCCTCTGTCAGCACACAGATGCCATAGCTTGTGATGAGCTCAGGGATACCGTGGTTGATTTCCGGGTCCACATGGTACGGACGGCCTGCGAGCACGATTCCGCGACGTCCGGTGTCTTCCATGTAGTCGAGCACTTCCTCGCCCTTTCGCTGTATCTCAAGCCTTGTCATGGCAAGCTCCTTCCAGCCTGCGGCTACCGCATCACGAATCTGTGACTCAGGCAGGTTGAAATCACCCTTTGAGAAGGTGGCAACAAGCTGCTGTGAGATAGTTTCCTCACTCTCAAATGACATAAACGGATTTATGAATTTAACCTCGCCTGAGGTAATCTCGTCCACGTTGTTTTTGATATTTTCAGAGTATGATGTGACAATAGGGCAGTTGTAGTGATTGTTTGCATCAGGAAACTCCTTGCGCTCATATGGCACTGCCGGGTAGAAAATAAAATCTACATTTTGTTTTATGAGCCAGCTTATATGACCATGTGTGAGCTTTGCAGGGTAGCACTCTGACTCACTTGGGATGGAGTCGATACCCATCTCATAAATCTTTCTGGTAGACTGTGGTGACAGCACTACAGAAAAGCCGAGACGTTTGAAAAATGTAGCCCAGAACGGATAGTTCTCGTACATATTCAAGGCTCTTGGGATGCCGACTGTACCGTGTGGAGCATCCTTTGGGTCAAGTGGCTCATAGTCAAATATACGCTTGTTTTTGTATTCAAAAAGATTTGGGATGTTATCCTTGTTCTTCTCCTTGCCCAGACCCTTTTCACAGCGGTTTCCGGTGATGTACTGTCTGTTGTCGGAGAATTTGTTTATAGTCAGAAGACAGTGGTTTGTACAGCCCTGACAGCGTGCGAGCTTTGTGGTGTAGGTGAGCTCATTTATCTGGTCGATTGTGAGCATTGTTGTCTTGTAATCAGCCTCATGGCGCTCGCGTGCGATGAGTGCGGCACCAAAGGCACCCATGATACCTGCGATATCAGGCCTTGTGGCATGTACACCTGCAATTTTTTCAAAGCTTCTAAGCACGGCATCATTGTAGAATGTACCGCCCTGGACTACGATATTTTCACCGAGGTCGCTTGCATCAGACAGCTTGATAACCTTGAAAAGTGCATTCTTTATAACTGAGTAGGCAAGTCCTGCTGATATATCTGCGACAGATGCGCCCTCCTTCTGGGCCTGCTTTACCTTTGAGTTCATGAAAACCGTACATCTGGTTCCGAGGTCGATAGGATTCTTTGCAAAAAGGGCTTCCTTTGCGAAATCCTGAACTGAGTAGTTTAAGGACTTTGCGAAGGTCTCAATAAATGAGCCGCAGCCTGAAGAGCAGGCCTCGTTGAGCTGTACTGAGTCGACTGTCTGGTTCTTTATCTTGATGCACTTCATGTCCTGTCCACCGATATCGAGGATACAGTCTACCTTTGGGTCGAAGAAGGCTGCTGCGTAGTAGTGGGCTACAGTCTCAACTTCGCCGTCGTCCAATTTTAAAGCTGCCTTTAATAAAGCCTCTCCGTAGCCTGTAGAGCAGGAGTGTACGATGTGTGCATCCTCAGGAAGCTTTGAGTAAATCTCCTGGATAGAACGTATGGCTGTAGCGAGAGGGCTTCCGTTGTTGTTGCTGTAGAATGAGTATAAAAGGTCTCCGTCCTCGCTTACGAGAGCGATTTTGGTGGTGGTTGAGCCTGCATCTATTCCGAGATAGCAGTTGCCCTTGTATGTAGAAAGGTCACCTGTCTTTACGTGGTTGTTGCCGTGACGCGTTGTAAATTCATCGTAATCAGCCTGATCCTTAAAAAGAGGCTCCATACGTGCCACCTCAAATTCCATCTTTATGCCGTTTGAGAGGCGGTCGATTAAGGATGAGAGTGTGGTGACAGAGTTGTCTTTATAGTTTAATGCAGAGCCTATTGCTGCAAACAGATGAGAGTTCTCAGGAACGATAGTGTGCTCGTCATCGAGATTTAAGGTTCTGATAAATGCTGATTTAAGTTCTGACAAAAAGTGCAGAGGACCGCCAAGGAAAGCAACATGTCCCTTGATTGGCTTACCGCAGGCGAGACCACTGATGGTCTGGTTTACCACGGCCTGAAAGATTGAAGCGGATAAATCCTCGCGTGTGGCTCCCTCATTGATGAGAGGCTGGATATCTGTTTTGGCAAATACTCCACAGCGGGCTGCTATAGGGTAGATGGCCTTGTAGCTTTTTGCGTATTCATTTAGTCCTGTAGCGTCTGTCTGGATGAGAGAAGCCATCTGGTCGATAAATGAGCCTGTACCGCCGGCACATATGCCGTTCATACGCTGCTCCACGTTACCGCCCTCGAAGTATATGATTTTGGCATCCTCGCCACCTAGCTCTATTGCCACATCGGTCTGTGGAGCATAGTGTGTGAGTGCGGTAGATACAGCTATAACCTCCTGTACGAATGGCACCTCAAGGTGCTTTGCAAGAGTGAGTCCGCCGGAGCCTGTTATCATAGGACAAACTGAAAGGTCACCTGTCTTGTCGTAGGCCTTTCTGATAAGGGACTCAAGTGTCTCCTGGATATTTGCAAAATGACGCTCATAATCGGAAAAGAGGATATTGTCATCGGCGTCAAGAAGTGCAATCTTGACTGTTGTTGAGCCGATATCAATGCCCAACTTATGTAAGCTGTTATTTTCCATAGTGGTTCCTCCATAATGTATTACTTATATGTTTTTATATATCTTTCTTCTTATTAAAATATATAATTGTTCTATTATTATCAAAACAGAGATTATTATACGACAGATATCGACAAATTACAATGACTATAATTATAAAGAATTTGTGAATAATTCGCAGTCTCGTTGACAAAGTATGATTTAACTATCATAATAAATTTTGTAATAACCACTGCCCTTTGCACTATAGTGTAAAAGGCAGCAATAATATGACAGGAGGATGCAGACGCGTGGTTTTTTATTGCATCAAAACCATGTCTGCTAAAATGTATGAACTGGCTTAACAAACTAGAACAAAAATATGGAAGTAAAGCGATTCCGAATATCACTAGAATATTTATCGCTGCGAATCTGATAGGCAGTGTGCTGCTTTTGACAAAGGGAGATGTTGTCCTTTATTATCTGCGGTTTTCAGCCTCTGCTATTTTGCAAGGACAGGTATGGCGTCTTATAAGCTGGATTTTTGTGCCGAGCGGCAGCATATCATTTTTTCAGCTTTTATTTATATTCTGTCTGTGGACGCTTGGAGACAGCATGGAGTCATATCTTGGCTCTTTTAGGATGAATGTGTACTTTTTCGGGGGCTTTTTGCTGTATGATATAGTAGGCATGCTTATATTTGCAGTGACAGGTGTATCAATCAATCTGACTATGTACTATATACTTATATCCATGTATCTGATGCTTGGTTTTTTGATGCCGGAGGCAGAGGTGAGGCTTTACTTTGTGCTTCCTATAAAGATGAAATGGATGGTGCTTGTTTACATCGTGATGTTTGCATATGATGTGTATACCTATATGAGCTTTGGATGGCCGACTGGATTGGCATACGGCTCAGAAATTGTACTTGCACTTATAAATCTGTTGGTATTCATCTATGGCTGCAAGCACAGGCTCTCATTCAGACAGAATATGCACCAGAAGAGGAGAAAGGCTCAGTTTAAGGCTCAGTTTTCCGAACCTCGCCCGGGAAGTGGCATCTCACGTCACAAGTGCTATATATGCGGCAGAACAGAATTGTCAAATCCTGAGTTAACATTCAGGTACTGCTCGAAGTGCACCGGCAACAAGGAATACTGTCAGGATCATCTGTTTACACATACGCACGTATAATATACATGTACTACTTTTTCTAATTCATTGACAAAGTAAACTGATGAATTTATAATGGACACAGTATTATTTTCGGAGGAACATTTATGGAGAACGAGGCAACAGTTTCGAAAAATTTTATTGAACAGATTATTGAGAAGGACTTGGCAGAGGGTCATTGCAAGACAGTAAAGACCAGATTCCCACCGGAGCCAAACGGTTATTTACATATCGGCCATGCGAAGTCTATTCTTTTAAACTATGGACTGGCAAAGAAGTATGACGGACAGTTCAATCTCAGGTTTGATGATACAAACCCTACCAAGGAACGTCTGGAGTTTGTAGAGTCTATCGAGGCCGATGTTAAGTGGCTTGGTGCTGACTGGGCTGACAGGAAGTTTTTTGCATCCAATTATTTCGACAAGATGTATGAGTGTGCAGTAGGACTGATAAAGAAGGGAAAGGCATATGTATCTGATCTGACACCTGATGAGATAAGAGAGTACAGAGGTACACTCACAGAGGCCGGCAAGGAGGATCCATACTCAAAGAGAAGTGTTGAGGAAAACCTGGACCTTTTTGAGCGCATGAAAAACGGTGAGTTTGAGGATGGCACAAAGGTACTTCGTGCGAGAATTGACATGAGCTCTTCAAATATCAATATGAGAGATCCGATTCTTTACCGTGTGGCTCATATGACACATCACAATACAGGTGATAAATGGTGTGTATATCCTATGTATGATTTTGCTCATCCTATAGAGGATGCTATTGAGGGCATCACACATTCTATATGTACTTTGGAGTTTGAAGACCACAGACCGCTGTATGACTGGGTGGTTATTGAATGTGGATTTAAGAATTCTCCTGAGGAGTCGCCAAAGCAGATTGAGTTTGCAAAGCTCTATCTGACTAATGTTGTAACAGGAAAGAGATATATCAAGCGTCTTGTCGAGGACGGCATCGTTGATGGCTGGGATGACCCGAGGCTTGTTTCTATAGCAGCGCTCAGACGCAGGGGCTTCACACCGGAGTCTATCCAGAATTTTGTTGATCTGTGTGGTATATCAAAGGCTAACAGCTCTGTTGACTACGCTATGCTTGAGTACTGTATCCGAGAGGATTTAAAGGCTAAGCGCCCTCGTATGATGGCCGTGCTTGATCCGGTCAAGGTGATTATCGACAATTACCCTGAGGGACAGGTTGAGTATCTTGAAGTGGACAATAACGTGGAGAATCCTGAGCTTGGAAAGAGAAAGGTTCCTTTCACCAGAGAGCTTTATGTGGAGAGAGAGGACTTCATGGAGGAGCCACCGAAGAAGTATTTCCGTATGTTCCCTGGCAATGAGGTGCGTTTCATGAACGCTTATTTTGTGAAGTGCAATAGCTGTGTGAAGGACGAAAACGGCAATGTTACAGAGATTCACTGTACATATGACCCGGCTTCAAAGGGTGGCAACAGTCCTGATGGCAGAAAGGTCAAGGGAACTATCCACTGGGTTTCAGCCGAGTATGGAAAGCAGGTAACTGTACGTCTTTACGAGAATATCGTAAATGAGGAGCTTGGAGTGTACAATGAGGACGGAAGCTTAAATCTTAATCCAAATTCACTCACAGTGCTCGATAACTGTGTAGTGGAGCCGGAGCTTATGAATGCCAGGGCTTATGACAGCTTCCAGTTTGTCAGAAATGGTTTCTTCTGCGCGGATTGCAAGGACTCAAAGGATGGACAGCCTGTATTTAACAGAATCGTCTCATTAAAGAGCTCATTCAAGCTTCCGACAGCTAAATAGTTTTTGACTAAAAATAAACAGAAGAGAAGAATAGAGGTAAAATATGGATTTAATGTCAGGTCTTGACAAATTCGGTTTAAATTCTGAAGACATAAATGACCTGTATGATGAGGATAAAGCAGCTGCCACCGGGGATGCTCCGGTGGCAGCTGCTGTTCAGACAGAGGATGAAACGGATTTTGTTTTTGCAAAGAATATAACATGTCCGGTGTGTGATGAGAGCTTTCAAACACTTACGGTACGGACATCAAAGATCAGGTTCGCTGGCTCTGATGATGATTTCAGACCGGTATACAAGGGAATTGATACAATAAAGTATGGTGTCACATCGTGTCCGCATTGTGGTTATAGTGCGATGAATGGCGACTTTGTACATGTATCGAGTACACAGATAAGGCTGCTTAAGGAGCAGGTTGCTGCCAAATTTAAGCCCCGCAGCAAGTCTGTGCCTTTGTTATATTCGTATGATGAGGCAATAGACAGATATAAGCTTGCACTTTTTTCGGCAATTGTTAAAAGAGCACCGTACAGCGAAAAGGCATATATTTGCCTTAAGCTGTCATGGCTTTATCGTGGCTTATTGGAGCAGCTTGCATCCGATTGCAGGTCAACGGACAGTGAAGAGTTTGCAAGTGCACAAAAGTCAGAAAAATATTATTATGAGCAGGCTCTTGATGGCATGACCAGAGCGGTTGCGACAGAGCATTTCCCGATATGTGGTATGAATCAGGATACTGTTGATTTACTTTTAGCTCAGATGAATCATAAGCTTGGGCATCTGGATGTAGCTTCAAAGCTTGTTGCCAGGGTGCTTGTATCGAAAAGTGCTTCGAGACACATTAAGGATAAGGCGCTTGATTTAAAGAATGATATTATTAAAAAAATAAGAGATGTGAAATAATTGTTGTTATTTCACATCTCTTTTTTATTTGTTGTAACAATTAATTGTTTTTCTTGTTCTCAAGCTCAAGAAGCTTCATTGCGCGAACCTTGAGTGGCAGACCAAACAGTGTGATGAAGCCGTCTGCATCATGATGGTCATATAAATCTCCTGTGGTAAAGCTTGCAAGAGACTCACTGTAGAGTGAATATGGTGAAGTAGTGCCGGCCTTGATGATATTGCCTTTGTATAATTTAAATTTAACTTCTCCGGTAACATATTCCTGCGTTGACTCTACGAAAGCCTGGATTGCTTCACGAAGTGGTGTGAACCATTTTCCTTCGTATACTACCTGAGCGAGCTTATTGCCCATTTCTTTCTTGACCTCCATTGTGGCACGGTCAAGGCAGAGCTCCTCGAGCTGGTCATGTGCCTCCATGAGGATTGTTCCACCCGGAGTCTCATATACACCACGTGATTTCATACCTACTACACGGTTCTCAACGATATCGATGATGCCGATGCCGTGCTTGCCACCGAGACGGTTGAGCTCTCTGATGATGTCTGCTACCTTCATCTTTTTGCCGTTGACAGATGTAGGAACGCCCTTCTCAAATGTCATTGTAACATACTCACCCTCGTCAGGAGCATGCTCAGGTGTGACGCTTAATACGAGCAGATGGTCGTAGTTTGGCTCCTGTGAAGGATCCTCAAGCTCAAGTCCCTCGTGGCTGATGTGCCAGAGGTTACGGTCACGGCTGTAGCTTGAATCTGTGCCGAATGGAAGGTCGATTCCGTGTGCCTTACAGTACTCGATCTCAGCCTCACGTGAATCCATTTTCCAGTTGTCCTGACGCCATGGAGCGATTACCTTGATATCAGGAGCAAGTGCCTTGATACCGAGCTCGAAACGGATCTGGTCGTTTCCTTTACCTGTTGCACCGTGGCAGATGGCTACAGCGCCTTCTTTTCTTGCAATCTCAACAAGCTTCTTTGCGATGCCCGGTCTTGCCATTGCTGTTCCAAGGAGGTATTTGTGCTCATAAACTGCGCCTGCCTGTACACAAGGTACGATGTAGTCCTCACTGAACTCATCACAGATATCCTCTATGTAAAGCTTTGAAGCTCCGGATAATTTAGCTCTCTCATCGAGTCCGTCAAGCTCCTCTCCCTGTCCGCAGTTGATGCAGCAGCAGATTACGTCATAGTCATAAGTCTCTTTAAGCCATGGAATGATAGCAGTAGTATCAAGTCCGCCTGAATAAGCTAATACAACTTTGTCTTTCATAAGTGCGTGTCCTCTTTTCATTTATTCTTTATGATGGTAACCATTAACTGCTTTTGTGTCTAAAAGCCTTGAATAATTACTTTAGAATAAATATATACCAGTTCTTTACATATTGCAAGTGAAAAATATACATTATTCATGTATAATTATACATAATTTTGTATAATTTTTCTCTTTACGGATTGAAATTACTGTACTATATTATTATGTATGATGCGTCAGACCCATTTTATATGGTTATGCAGAAATACAATATGAAAAGAGGAAATACTATGATAAAGGCTGGTATTATTGGAGCCACCGGATATGCCGGAGCAGAGCTTGTGAGAATTTTGATGAATCATAAAGAGGTAGAGATTGCATGGTATGGCTCACGAAGCTATGTGGATGAGAATTATGCCGATATCTATGGAAATATGTTTCAGATAGTTGATGCAAAGTGCATGGATGACAATATGGAGGAGCTTGCAGAGTCTGTTGATGTGATTTTCACTGCGACCCCACAGGGCTTTTTGGCAGGTGTGCTCACTGAGGATATATTAAGTAAGGTAAAGATTGTCGATCTGTCAGCGGACTTCCGTATCAAGGATGTAGCCACATATGAGAAATGGTACAAGATTGAGCACAAGTCGCCGCAGTTTATTGATGAGGCTGTATATGGTCTGTGTGAGATAAACAGGGACAAGGTCACAAAGGAGACAAGGCTTGTTGCAAATCCGGGCTGCTATACCACATGCTCCATCCTTACAGCTTATCCGCTTGTGAAGGAGGGACTTATTGATACAGATACACTTATCGTTGATGCAAAGTCAGGCACATCTGGTGCAGGACGTGGTGCAAAGACACCTAATCTGTTTTGTGAAGTAAATGAGAGCATGAAGGCATATGGCGTTGCCTCACACAGACATACACCTGAGATAGAGGAACAGCTTGGATATGCGGCAGGAAAAGAAATCCTTATCAACTTTACTCCGCATCTTGTTCCGATGAACAGAGGAATCCTCGCTACAGAGTATGCGACACTTAAGAAAAAGCCTGATGGAACACTTCCTACATATGATGAGATTAAGGCAGTTTACGATAAGTATTATGCAAATGAGAAGTTTGTCAGAGTGCTCAAAAAGGGTGTCTGTCCTGAGACAAAGTGGGTTGAGGGCAGCAACTATGTGGATGTAAACTTTGTGATTGATGAGAGAACAGGCAGAATTATTATGATGGGTGCTCTTGACAATCTGGTAAAGGGTGCTGCAGGACAGGCGGTTCAGAATATGAATCTGTTATTTGGCTTCGATGAGGCAGAGGGACTCAATATGGTTCCTATGTTCCCGTAATAATTAATAAAAAGTAATTATCAGAAAGATGCATTATAATGCTGATAGTTATATAAAAATATAAGGATGATTTAATAAAATGAGTAATGAGAATAAATATGAAATAAGGGTTATGACGATAGATGACTATGACGAGGTGTACAGCCTCTGGCAGACCATCCACGGCTTTGGAATCCGTTCTATTGACGACTCAAGAGAGGGAGTCCTTAGATTTCTTAAGAGAAATCCGACTACGAGTGTTGTAGCGGTAGAAGATGGAAAGATAGTTGGAGCGATACTCTGCGGACACGATGGCAGAAGAGGCTGCCTGTATCATGTATGCGTGGATGAGCATTACAGGAAGTGCGGCATCGGAAAGAGCATGGTGGTTGCCTGCATGAGAGCACTTCAGGCAGAGCATATCAACAAGGTGTCAATCATAGCCTTCAAGGTGAATGAGCTGGGAAACCACTTCTGGAAGGAAGAGGGATGGACATTCAGAGAAGACTTAAACTACTATGATTTCACACTTAATGAAGAAAATATAACAAGATTTAACAAATAAGGAGCAGTACAATGGCAGATAAGAACATGGAACAGGTAATGGAAAAGGCACAGGTGCTCATAGAGGCACTTCCGTATATACAGAGATTTAACAGAAAGATTATCGTTGTAAAGTACGGCGGATCTGCAATGGTTGACGAACAGCTTAAAAAGCAGGTAATCCAGGATGTCACACTTCTCAAGCTGGTCGGCTTCAAGCCTATCATCGTACACGGTGGAGGCAAGGAAATCAGCAAATGGGTAGGAAAGGTCGGTATGGAGCCTGTATTTGTAAACGGACTCAGAAAGACTGATGCCGATACAATGGAGATTGCCGAGATGGTACTGAATAAAGTAAACAAATCTCTCGTTACACTTGTTGAGGAGCTTGGTGTGCAGGCTGTCGGAGTGAGTGGCAAGGATGGCGGTCTCTTAAAGGTTAAGAAAAAGTATTCAAACGGAGAGGATATAGGCTTTGTAGGTGAAATTACTGATGTCAATCCAAAAATTCTTTATGACCTGCTCGAGAAGGATTTTCTTCCAATTGTGTGTCCAATCGGTCTTGATGACGAATACAATACATACAATATCAATGCAGATGATGCAGCATGTGCTATCGCAAGAGCTGTATCAGCCGAAAAGCTTGCGTTCCTCACAGATATCGAGGGTGTATACAGGGATCCTTCAGATAAGAATACTCTTATTTCAGAGCTTACAGTCTCAGATGCAAAGAAGCTTATAGGTGATGGCTTTATCGGAGGAGGTATGCTTCCTAAGCTTAACAACTGCATAGATGCTATCGATAACGGAGTTTCAAGAGTGCATATTCTTGATGGACGTATCGCGCACTGCTTACTGCTTGAGATATTCACAAACAGAGGAATCGGAACAGCTATTCTTGGAGATTCGGAGGAGAAATTTAACAATGAGCAATAATATGGATAAACAGTCATACATTGATGAGGCAGAAAAGGAGCTTCTTCACACCTACAACAGATTTTCGCTTGTGCTTGATCACGGAGAGGGAGTACATCTTTATGATACAGACGGCAATGCATATCTGGACTTCGCTGCAGGAATAGCCGTATGTGCACTGGGCTACAGCAATGAGCACCACAAGGAGGCATTAAAGGCACAGGTTGACAAGCTTTTACATACATCAAACCTCTATTACAATGCGCCTGTCATCGAGGCGGCAGACAAGGTGCTTAATGCAAGCAAAATGGACCGTATTTTCTTTACCAACAGCGGTACAGAGGCCATAGAGGGAGCTATAAAGGCAGCAAAGAAATATGCCTTCACAAGAGACGGTCATGCCGGACATGAGATAATTGCCATGAACCATTCCTTCCACGGAAGAAGCATCGGAGCGCTTTCTGTTACAGGCAATGCGCATTATCAGGAGCCTTTTGAGCCTCTTATGCCGGGAGTTAAGTTTGCGGATTTCAATGATTTGGAGAGTGTTAAGGCTCAGGTGACAGACAAAACCTGCGCCATTATTATGGAAACTATTCAGGGTGAGGGCGGTATTTACCCGGCAAAGAAGGAGTTTATCGAGGGAGTGAGAGCTCTCTGTGATGAAAAGGATATTCTTCTTATCCTTGACGAGATACAGTGCGGCATGGGCAGAAGTGGCGAGATGTTCGCATGGCAGAACTATGATGTAAAGCCTGACATCATGACCTGTGCGAAGGCACTCGGCTGTGGTGTGCCGGTTGGTGCTTTTCTCATGACACAGAGGGTGGCAGATAAATCCCTTGCACCGGGCGACCATGGCACCACATACGGCGGCAATCCGTTCGTAGGAGCCGCAGTAAGTGCAGTGTTTGATGAGTTTAAGCGTCTTGATATAGTAAGTCATGTAAAAGAGGTTGCACCTTACCTGGAGAAGAAGCTTGATGAGCTTGTTGCAAAATTTGACTGTCTCACAGCCAGAAGGGGTATGGGACTCATGCAGGGCGTGGAGTGCAGCCTTCCTGTAGGAAAGGTCTCAGCAGAGGCTTTAAATCAAGGCCTTATAGTCATTACGGCAGGCAGCAATGTGCTTAGATTTGTGCCTCCTCTTGTTATCGAAAAGAGTGATGTTGACGAAATGATAGAAAAACTTGAAACAACACTTGTAATACTGTCAAAAAGTCTGTAAAATAGAGAGGACATCGATTTCTCCTTTGAGATTATGATATTAATCAAAGGAGACCATATGAAAAAAATAATATTATTAAGTGCGTTTATTGTAACAATAGCGTTTGGCCTTTGCGGCTGCAAAAAGGATGATGCCACAGTTCATTTTGCTTCTGAAACGGAGCAGACTGCTGTGGTTTCAAGTGATGTAAACAGACAGACTGCTGATTCCAAGGAGAAGAAAGCTTCATCCGATGGAGAACAGGAGCAGAAGACAAAAGACACAGCAGATGACACTGATGAATCTAGCGAGTGGTGCGTCTATATCTGTGGTCAGGTTGCCAATCCCGGTGTATACAGAGTAAAGCCGGGCGCGAGAGTCTGTGAGCTCGTTGATATGGCAGGCGGCATGCTGGATACAGCTGACAAGAGCTTTTGGAATCTGGCATCAGAGCTGTATGATGGGCAGATGCTGTATTTCCCGACTGTAGAGGAGCTTAAGTCAGATCACATACCTGAGGGCACATATACCACCGGCATAGATGGATCGTTGATGAAGGGCGGCGCTGAGGAGCATATAGGCCTAAAGGATGGCAAGCTCAATATCAATACCGCAACTGTCGAGCAGCTAATGGCTCTTTCCGGGATTGGTGAGAGCAAGGCAAAGAGTATTGTTGAAGATCGCGCCAAAAATGGATTGTTTTCTTCGATTGAGGATATCACGAGGGTGTCCGGCATCGGTGAAGCGATGTTTAATAAAATAAAAGATGATATAACAGTAAATTAGGAGTGTATAAATGGCAAAAAAAGTGCTGGTCGTTGACGACGAAAAGTTAATTGTAAAAGGAATACGTTTCAGTCTGCTGCAGGATGGCATGGAGGTAGACTGCGCATATGACGGTGAGGAGGCCTTAAATATGGCGAAGGCCAATTCATATGATATGATTCTTTTAGATGTCATGCTTCCAAAGATGGATGGCTTTGAGGTGTGTCAGGCAATAAGGGAGTTTTCTGATGTCCCGATTGTCATGCTCACTGCAAAGGGCGATGACATGGACAAAATTTTAGGACTTGAGTACGGCGCTGATGACTATATCACAAAGCCATTTAATATTCTTGAGGTAAAGGCCAGAATCAAGGCGATCATGCGGCGCACTTCACCGGAACGCGCACCACAGGTACAGTCATCTGTAATTGAAAAGGGTGATATCAAGCTCGACTGTGACAGCAGACGTCTGTTCATAAATGATAATGAAATCAATTTGACTGCAAGAGAGTTTGAACTGCTCGAGATTCTGATCAAAAATGAAAATAAAGTATACAGTAGGGAGAGCCTTTTAAAGATTGTATGGGGCGAGGATTACCCGGGGGACGTGCGTACGGTTGATGTGCATGTCAGACGTCTTCGTGAAAAGATTGAGGCAAATCCAAGCGAGCCGAAGTACGTTCATACCAAGTGGGGTGTGGGATATTACTACAACCAGAAGTAATACTTTCAGAAAGGTTCTAAAATGTTTAAGAGTAAAGTACATTTTGCATTTTATAAGAGTCTGAAATCCAGGCTGATTTTCATGATTTTTGTTCTCGTTCTGGTACCGGAGGTGGTGCTGTGCTTCGGCATACTTAACACCTACGAGTCCAGAGCGGTTTCAATCCGCGAAAGTGAAGTGCTTAGTCAGGCAAAGATTCTCGCAAACAAGATATCCACAAGTAAATACTTTGATAAGGATGGCAGTGACTTGAGCAATATTGATGCTCAGATTGACACTCTTACTACTATATATGAGGGCCGTGTGCTCATAGTTGACAAGCATTTTAAGATTATTAAGGATACGTACAATTTAGATGATGGCAATACTATTGTCTCAGAGGAGGTTATCAAGACCTTCTCTGCTTCAGAGATTACGAACTACGATTCTAAAAACCACTATATCGAGCTTTCTGTTCCGATAAGCAATCCAAACGACAAGGATTCAAAGATAGAGGGAGCACTTGTTGTAAGTGTGTCGACGGACAATATATCGCTAAATATGTCGTATCTCACACAGATTGCTGTGACGGTTGCCATTATCGCAGGTGCGGTGGTGCTCTTTTTTGGGGTGCTTGTGCTTTTGCACCTTTTTGTTCCGATTAAGAAGCTTTCTGACGAGATATCAGATATTAAGGATGGCTTTGGAAAAGAGCAGCTGGATGTAGATGACTATGCGGAGACTGCTATAATAAGCAGGAATTTTAATGAGCTGATGAGCGGAATGAAGGTCATGGATGAGTCCAGACAGGAGTTTGTATCGAATGTGTCACATGAGCTCAAGACACCTCTTACTTCAATGAAGGTACTCGCAGATTCCATCAACAGCATGGGTGATGAGGCTCCGATTGAGATGTACAGGGAGTTCATGGGAGATATCACAAGCGAGATAGACAGAGAGACAAAGATAATAAATGACCTGTTATCACTGGTCAAGATGGATAAGTCGGCTGCCACGCTGAATATCGAGAGTGTTAATATCAATGACCTGCTCGAGCAGATTATGAAGAGACTTCAGCCGATTGCTGACAAGCAGCAGGTGGAGCTTGTACTCGAGAGCTTCAGACCGGTAACTGCAGAGATAGATGAGGTGAAGCTGACGCTTGCTTTTACAAACCTCATTGAGAATGCGATCAAGTACAATGACAATGAGACCGGTGGCTATGTGCATGTATCCTTAAATGCGGACCATCAGTATTTTTATCTGAAGGTGGAGGACAACGGTATAGGTATACCGGAGGAGTCCTTAGAGCACATCTATGAGAGATTTTATCGCGTGGACAAGTCGCATTCGAGAGAAATCGGCGGTACAGGTCTGGGACTTGCCATTACAAGAAACTCTATTCTTATGCATAGGGGAGCTATAAAGGCTCACAGTGTGATGGGAGAGGGCACTACCTTTGATGTGCGTATACCGCTCAACTATATTGTATAGGAGGCTTGACGTGAAAAGAATAATTATATTCGTGCTCACTGCAGTAATTCTGCTCTCAATGGGCGGCTGCACAAAGAAAAAAGCAGACAATACGGTTGAGGTGTTTTGTCTGAATATGGATGTTACGAGCAGTGTGCCGGAGTCATATGTGCTTAGAAGCAAAAACTCAGATGTGGACAAGCAGGTGGATGAGCTTCTTGGAAGACTGCAGGATAAGCCTGAAGACTCAAGACTGCGCAAGGCGATTCCGGATGAGGTGTCTGTGAGAGGTCATGACGAGAAAAACTATAACTGCACTGTGGATTTCAGCAAGGAGTATTATGACCTTACGGCTGCGCAGGAGGTGCTTTTGAGAGCTTCTGTAGTCCGCACGCTCACACAGCTGGATAGTATTTCATATGTGACATTTACCGTAAACAGTATTCCTCTTGTGGACTCGGATGATGAGATTGTCGGCAGCATGGGTGCTGATGATTTTGTTGAGAATCCGGGTGAGCAGATTAATACAAGTGTGAAGGAGACACTCACGCTTTATTTTGCTGACAAGGATGGTACAGGGCTTGAGAAACAGACCAGAGTGATACATTACAGCTCAAATATAGCGCTTGAAAAGCTTGTTGTTGAGCAGCTTATTGAGGGGCCGAAGGGCTCTAAGCTCAAGGCAACTCTTCCGGGCACAACAAAGCTTATCAATGTGTCTGTGGCAGATAGAATATGCTATCTGAACTTTGACTCTTCGTTCAGAAATACTATAGACAATAAGCTGACAGAGGATGTGGTGCTGTATTCGATAGTTAATTCACTCACCTCACTTCATACTGTGGACAAGGTACAGATCTCACTTGACGGTGAGAATGACGGCATGCTACTTTATAATTACAAGCTAAGCGACATGTATGAGTTTAATAAGGATATAGTGGATTCTGATGATTCCACGGAAAAAACTGAAAAATAGAATAGATTGGATTAGGAGGAGAAGAGTATTAGTAAAAGACCGATGTTTTTATTTGCGTTGGTCTATACTGCAGGAACTGTTTCAGGTATGTATGGCAGGGGCTTTGGCTTTTTGGTTTTTGCCATGCTGGTTGTGGCTTTAATAGTTGAGTGTGTGGTGTCTAAGGGCAGCCTTTCCGGTATCGGGCGCATAGTTGTTTTGCTTATCCTGATATCGTCAGCTGTTTTTGCAACAGCACAATTCAGATACGCTTCAGTGGATGAAAACCGTGACAGCTATATGCAGTATATGACAGATGAAAAATCTGTCATCGTCTGGGGGAAGATTTATAAAACTGAATACAAGTATTTCTCATACAGGTATTATATGACGGACTGCGTAGTGCAGCCCGAGTATGGTAAGGCTTTTGGCAGAAAAATATCCTGTGGTGATGTCGTGGTATACTGTGACAGCAAAAGCGCACATCTGGGCGATTATATGAAAGCTTGTGGCAGGATAGGCTTGTTTAAGTCTGCAACCAATGAGGGAGAGTTTGACAGAGCGCGCTTTTACCGCTCGCAGGGAATTGATTTCTCGGTGAATGCAGACAGTATTAAGACAAGCGCCGGTAAACATGCGTGGTATTACCACAGGCTTGAAAAACTTCGTGATACGCTGTCAGCTTCACTTCTTGAGGTGACTGATGAGACAACGGCAGGAGTGCTTTCGTCCATGCTGCTTGGAGATAAGTCGTATCTGGATGATGAGATAAAGGATTTATACCAGGTCAGTGGTATTTCACATATACTGGCTATTTCCGGACTTCATATTTCTATAGTTGGCATGGCCTTTTACAGGCTTCTCAGAAAAAGAAGGGTGAGCTATACAGCGGCATTTGTCTGTTCTGCAGCACTTATACTAAGCTATGCTGTTATGACAGGAAATGCCGTGTCCACAAGGCGTGCCGTGGGGATGTTCATACTTACAATGCTTGCGGCGGCTTTAGGCAGATGCACAGATATGCTCAATTCTCTTGGCATCATGGTCATTTACCTGCTGTGGGACAATCCTATGGTTTTGGGATATGCCGGATTTGTGTTCTCGGTAGGGGCGATACTTGCTATAGGTATTGTGACGCCTGTGATGAGTGCTCCTAAGGGCGAAAAATTCTGGGCATCAGTATCCATACAGCTTCCGATGCTTCCGGTTGTTGCTATGAACTATTATGAGCTGCCTCTTTTTGCGGTGTTTGTAAATCTCATTGTGATACCGGCTTTGCCTGTCGTATTTATCTCGGGTCTGCTTGCGTCTGCCGCAGGCTGCTTTGGTGTGATGCCCGGCAAACTGCTGGTGTTTCCTGCATTTGCAGTGTTAAAGCTCTATGAGGTGCTTTGCAGTCTTGTTATGAAGCTTCCGGGGGCATCGGTTATCACAGGAGCTCCTGATGGATACAGGATTTTCCTTTTTTATGCTGTTATGAGTGGCTTTTTGGTGGCATTTTCGCTTAAAAAACGTGCCATAGAGTGTGGCTTGAAAGAAAAAGATCAAATCCTTTACAGTGTCCAAAGAGTGGTGTGTACAGCAGTCCTGCTTGCAATTTTGCTTGTGAAGCCAAAAACTGCTGCGCAGCTTGATATACTTGATGTGGGGCAGGGAGATGGCATATTTTACCGATTTGAGTCAGGCACATGCATCTTTATTGATGGAGGAAGCTCTGATCGAAAACAGCTTGGCGAGAATGTGATTATGCCGTTTCTTAAGTATAACGGCATACAGAGTATATCATACTGGTTTGTTTCACATGCAGACAGTGATCATATAAGCGGATTGTCTGAGGTGATAGACAGTGGGTATACTATAGAGCACATAGTTGTGGCAGAAGCAGCGGCTAATGAGGAAGCTATGGAGGAGCTGCTTTTTAAAGCTAAGGAAGCAGGAATTGATATATGCCTTATGTCAAAGGGTGATTCGATTGAAATAAATGATGCATCAGGTTTGCGCAGTACTGCAAATGAAGAAGCTGATGGCATCATGTGCCTGTATCCGGGGCCTTATGATACTGCCTTAGACAGAAACGATATGTGTCTTGTGCTGAAGCTCACGGATGGCAGGTTTAGTGGTATTTTCGGCGGAGATATATCATCTGAGGTAGAAAAGAAGCTTGTTAATGAGTATGGGGATGAGCTTTCTGTGGATTTTTACAAGGCAAATCATCATGGTTCCAGGTATTCAGGCTCTGCAGACTGGATTGAGGCTTTAAGCCCAAGGTGGGCTGCAGTATCATGCGCGGCAGAAAACCGCTATGGACATCCGGCTGATGAAGCCATGGATAGGCTTATGGATGCAAAGTGCCGTATTTTATACACAATGCAAAGTGGTCAGATTAAGTATAAAGAGAGTGCTATATATGAAAACAATAGACAATGATATAAAAGCAGGAGATTTCAAAAAGGTTTATCTGCTGTATGGACAGGAGAGATACCTCATAAAACAGTACAGGGACAAGCTGATAAAGGCTATGGTCAGTGAGGGCGACAGCATGAACTTTTCATCGTTTGAGGGCGATGGAATCAACCAGAAGGAGATAATTGACCTGGCGGAGACACTTCCGTTTTTTGCGGATAAAAGAGTGATTCTTATAGAGGACGCAGGCATTTTTTCAAAGGCAGGCGATGAGCTTGGAGAGTATTTAAAGGATTCACCTGAGAGCACGCACTTTATATTTGTTGAGGAGAGCGTTGATAAGCGCTCAAAGCTTTATAAGGCGGCAGCCAAGTGCGGTAATCCTGTGGAGTTCAAGGAACAGACGGATGAGACACTTGCCAGATGGATAGGAATGAGGATTAGAAAAGATGGAAAGGGCATGAGTCAGGCTGCCTACAACAGCTTTATAGAAAAAACCGGCACAGATATGGAAAATATCGACAAGGAGCTTGAGAAGCTGCTGTGCTACTGCATGGACAAGGACGTGATTGAGCTTTCGGATGTTGAGGCTGTAACGACAGAGCAGATCACAAACAAGGTGTTTGAGATGGTTGATGCGATTGCATCACACAAACAAAAGCGTGCGCTTGAGCTGTATTACGATCTGCTGGCACTTAAAGAGCCTGCCATGCGTATTATGTATCTTATATCGCGCCAGTTCAATATACTGATGAATGTGAAAGCCATGACAAATAAGGGCTTTGGCAACAAGGATATAGCATCAAAGGCCGGATGTCCGGAGTGGGCGGTGCGCAAATATCAGGCGCAGTGCAGGGCATATTCGCTGGATGATTTAAAGAGGGCTGTGAGAGACGGTGTGGCATATGAGGAGGCTGTGAAGACCGGCAGGATGAATGACCAGATGGCTGTGGAGCTTTTTATAGTGCAGTACTCTGCAGATATGACCGGCACTCATGCGACAGGCAGTAAATGATATAACGCAAATATACAAAAAAGCAAATAAAAAAAACCCATCGGTATGACGGCACCGATGGGTTTATTATTTATTGCTATATAGTAATTAAGCTAATCCGTTAACAAGCTTTGTTAAACGAGATACTTTTCTGGCTGCGTTGTTCTTGTGGAAGATACCCTTTGAACCAGCGCTTGCGATAGCAGAAGTTGCATCCTTTAATGCAGCCTCAGCAGCAGCCTTATCATTTGCAGCTACAGCAGCCTCAACCTTCTTGATTGCTGTCTTAACTCCTGATTTGATTGCTTTATTTCTTGCAGCCTTAGTTTCTGTTACTAAAATTCTCTTTTTTGCTGATTTAATGTTAGCCAACTCGTACACCTCCAAATATTTAATCTAATGTATGCCAAAACAGACACGGACGCTTTGGCACAAACATACTAGAATATAATATGTCAACCTTTCTGCTCTGTCAATACATATTTTGAAAAAAATTGCAAAAAATTAACATATATGTGATTTTGGAATATCATACAGGGGAGGTGTATTGATTTGTCGGCTGATAAATGGTGTGCAAGAACTGATCTGGCGCTTGAGACGCAGGAGAGCCTTAAAAAGGCAAACACAGATATGAGAGGTGTGAATTTCTCTGAAAAAAAGCTGGATAATGGAATCATAGTCAGTGTAGTGACAATTGACTCAGAAAATGCAGTCAGGGCTACAGGCCGTCCTAAAGGAAAATATGTGACAATTGAGGCTGCTATGCTGTCCGAGGGAGATGAGGAGTGCTGTCAGGCTGTGACAAGGGAGCTTTCAAGAGAGCTTAAGAGCTTTGTAAAGGCTGTCTGTGACAAGCGTATATATGCGGCACTTGTTGTCGGGCTTGGAAACAGAAATGTAACTCCTGATGCGCTTGGGCCAAGATGCGTTGACAGCTTGTTTATCACCCGCCATATAGTAAAGGAATATGGCAGGTATGCGTTTAGCAACGAGAATGTAAACAGTGTGTGCGGCCTGGTGCCGGGCGTGATGGCTCAGACAGGCATGGAGTGCCTTGAGATAATAAAGGGTGTGGTGAGCGAGGTGAAGCCTGATTTTGTTGTGACAATTGATGCGCTTGCGGCACGCAGTACAAAGAGGCTGGGCTGTACCATACAGCTGACGGATACAGGCATAGTGCCCGGAAGCGGGGTAGGAAACCACAGGGACGGTATCAACCATGGCAATCTCGGAGTGCCTGTTATCGCAATTGGTATTCCGACAGTCATTGATGCGGTGACTATTGTTTCAGATGCGGTAAATGCCAGCCGGGAGAACACCGCAAAGCTTATGTCGCCTAAGTTAAACGGCATGTTTGTGACGCCAAAGGATATTGACGAGACGGTTAAGAGACTGGCAGGGCTTTTGTCTGAGGGCATAAATATGGCTTTTTCAAACGATGAATATGATGATTATAGTGAATAATTTTATTGCTTCGAATATCATTAGAGCCAGCCGCATAAGCTTTATGTAGCAGGGGCTGCCTGATGCTTTAGATGGGAGATGATATTGTGAAGAAAAAAATGATTGTGCTTATAGCATTTATATATATTGCGTCTATGCTGTTTTGCGGTGATGGTGTGGGAAAGAAGTTCGTGGAAGAAAAATTTCCGCACCTTACATATTCTGACAAGGAGTGTGATGATTCAAAAAAGAAGGAGCTGAGTATTGTGGAGGATGAGGATACAGCAGGAGGTATTCTCTCATATGAGGAGCTTGCTGCGATGGAAAATGAAAATGCAAGTGTCAGGAACAATATGCTGCCGGATACCGACCAGCTGGCATTTGTTGATGAAGCTGAAAAAAACGGTGAGCTGGCAGAGCTCAAGGAGCAGCAGAACGTGAAAATGCCGCAGGTAGATATGAGTTTTGACAATCTGGTAAAAAACTATTATCAGGTGGACAAGACTACATATATAGGAGCCGATGAGCTGTGTGAGGAGGTTTTGCTTGGGCGCGATATGTCTATAGAAAAGTCAGGCAACGGTCCTGATATACTCATATACCATACACATTCGCAGGAGGGGTACAGTGATTCACTTGATACATCAGAGACTGAGACCGTAGTTGGAGTTGGTGACAGGCTTGAATCACTTTTGAGGGAAAAATACGGTTACAATGTGCTGCATCACAAGGGGCAGTATGATGTGAATGACCGCGACCATGCGTATTCCAATTCACTTCCTGAGATTTCAGAGATTATTGAGAAAAATCCGTCTATAAAGGTGGTTATTGACCTGCACAGGGATGGAGTGGCTGAGACTACAAGGCTTGCTGCCACAATAGATGGAAAGCCTATGGCGCAGATTATGTTTTTTAACGGGCTGTGCCGCACTGCTGCAAGGGGGCCGATTAATAGTCTGCCCAATGAGTATCTGGGGGATAATCTGGCGTTTTCATTTCAGCTGCAGCTCATGGCAAATGAGTATTATCCGGGGCTTGCAAGGCGCATATACTTAAAGGGCTACAGATATAATATGCATCTGTGTCCGAAATCGCTGCTCGTGGAGGTGGGAGCGCAGACAAATACCAAGGAGGAAGCGTACAATGCAATGGAACCACTTGCAGATATACTTGATAAAGTGTTAAAATAATATAGACTTTATTTCACAAATCTGATAAACTTTGATGAGTTATTGAAAGCATTAGGAGGACATATGTCAATAGATCAGAGCAAAATCCGCAATTTTTGTATTATTGCCCATATTGATCACGGTAAATCTACACTCGCGGACAGAATTATAGAAAAAACAGGCACACTTACCAGCAGGGAGATGCAGGCTCAGGTGCTCGACAATATGGATTTAGAGAGAGAGCGTGGTATCACAATCAAATCTCAGGCAGTCCGTATTATATATACCGCAAAGGATGGCGAAGAGTATATTTTTAATCTGATAGATACACCGGGACACGTGGATTTTAACTATGAGGTATCAAGGAGTCTTGCGGCATGTGACGGAGCTATACTTGTAGTGGATGCGGCCCAGGGCGTTGAGGCACAGACACTTGCAAATGTTTACCTTGCACTGGATCATGACCTGGATGTATTTCCTGTTATAAATAAAGTGGATCTGCCGAGTGCGCGCCCGGATGAGGTGGCACAGGAGATTGAGGATGTTATCGGTATTGAAGCTATGGATGCACCGCGTATTTCCGCAAAGACAGGACTAAATATAGAGGATGTGCTGGAGCAGATTGTAAAAAAGATTCCGGCACCAACAGGCGATAAAGATGCACCACTTAAGGCACTTATATTTGATGCAACATATGATTCTTATAAGGGAGTCATTATTTTCTGCCGACTGAGAGAGGGCTCTGTAAAGGTAGGAGACACAATAAAGATGATGGCTACGGGTGCATCTGATGTGGTTACAGAGGTGGGTTATTTTGGCGCAGGCCAGTTTATACCTTGCGATGAGCTTTCGGCCGGTATGGTTGGATACATTGCGGCCAGCATCAAAAATGTCAGGGATACACGCGTGGGTGATACAGTTACACTCGTTGACAGACCGTGCGATGAGGCGCTTCCGGGCTATAAGAAGGTCAACCCTATGGTTTACTGTGGTCTTTATCCTGCGGACAGTGCAAAGTATCCTGATTTAAGGGATGCACTTGAAAAGCTGCAGGTCAACGACGCTTCATTACAGTTTGAACCTGAGACATCACTGGCACTTGGCTTTGGCTTCAGATGCGGATTTCTTGGTCTTTTACATCTGGAAATTATTCAGGAGAGACTGGAGAGAGAGTTTGATCTGGATCTCGTTACCACTGCACCTAGTGTTATTTACAAGATTCACAAGACAAGCGGTGAGGTGATAGATCTGACCAATCCTTCAAATATGCCTGATCCCTCAGAGATTGAGTATATGGAGGAGCCATACGTATCTGCAGAGATTATGGTCACAAGTGACTATGTCGGTGCGATTATGAAGCTGTGCCAGGAGAGACGAGGAGTCTATATCAGCATGGAGTATATCGAAAAAACACGAGCTCTCATAAAGTACGACTTGCCATTAAATGAGATTATCTATGATTTCTTTGATGCTTTAAAGTCACGCTCGAGGGGATATGCTTCGTTTGACTATGAGATGAAGGATTATGAGCGCTCAGAGCTTGTCAAGCTTGACATCTTAATCAATAAGGAAATGGTCGATGCACTTTCATTTATCGTATTCAAGGAGAGTGCATACGAAAGAGGCCGTAAGATGTGCGAGAAGCTTAAGGGTGAGATACCAAGGCATCTGTTTGAGATACCTATTCAGGCAGCAGTCGGTGGCAAGATTATAGCAAGAGAGACGGTTAAGGCGCTTCGCAAGGATGTGCTTGCCAAGTGCTACGGTGGTGATATTTCACGTAAGAAGAAGCTGCTTGAGAAGCAGAAGGAAGGAAAGAAGAGGATGCGTCAGGTGGGCAATGTAGAGATACCACAGGAGGCATTCATGAGTGTGCTTAAGCTGGATGAGGAGTAATCGCACATATGAAGAATCTTGAGATTTATATTCATATACCATTTTGTGTGAGAAAATGTGAATATTGTGATTTTTTATCATTTCCCGCAGACGATGATGCAAAGCTTCGCTATGTCAAGGGGCTTATGGCGGAAATGATTTTTTACGGCCCGCTTATGAAGAACTATCAGGTGTCATCTGTCTATATCGGAGGAGGTACACCAAGCTCTGTAGATGAGCAGTGGATTGCTGCTTTGATGGAGGGTGTGTTTGACTGCTTTAATGTGCTGCCTGATGCTGAGATATCCATAGAGTGCAATCCCGGTACGCTTAGCAGAGAAAAGCTTTTAGCATACAGGGATGCGGGGATCAACCGCCTGTCCATAGGACTGCAGTCGGCAAATAATGATGAGCTTAAGCTGCTCGGGCGTATACATACCTTTGAACAGTTTGTGACGAATTACGAGGTGGCCAGAAACGTGGGCTTTAAAAATATCAATGTAGATTTGATGTATGGTCTGCCGGGACAGTCTGCGTCACAGTATATGGCGACAGTAAACAAGATCATAAGGCTTCATCCGGATCATATATCGGCGTATTCTCTTATAGTGGAAAAGGGTACTCCTTTCTATGAAAAGTACAAGTTTGACATGGTGCGCCAGGAGGCGGGCATGAGAACGGAGTTTCTGCCTAATGAGGACGAGTTATATGATATGGAAAAGGCGGGACAGAAGGCGTTTATGGATGCCGGCTACAGGCAGTATGAGACATCTAACTATGCTAAAAGAGGTATGGAGTGCCGCCATAATATAGGCTACTGGACCAGAGCTGACTATTTAGGACTTGGAATAGGGGCCGCATCGCTTATATCAAATGTCAGATATACCAATACATCCGATATGGACGAATATCTGTCGCGCTGCCGTCATATACATGATGTGGGTGATGATATATTTAAGGCCAATCTGCATGTGGCAGCTGATGCTATAGACAAAAAGGGACAGATGGAGGAGTTTATGTTTCTTGGACTTCGTATGAATGAGGGGGTCACAAGAGAAGCCTTTGAGAGGGCATTTGGTATTTCGATAGATGCAATCTACAAGGATACGATAGACAGCCTGAAAAAACAGGAGCTGCTCGTGGTAAAGGCCGGGCATATCTATTTATCGGAGAGAGGAAAGGATGTAGCCAATTACGTTATGGCACAGTTTTTGAAGGATTAACGGAGAACAAATTATGGATATGACTTTTAAGCTTCAGGTGTTTGAGGGACCGCTTGATCTGCTTTTATACCTGATAGAGAAAAATAAAGTAAATATTTATGATATCCCGATTGTCGAGATTACAGCGCAGTACATGGAGTATGTGAATCAGATGAAAAAGGATAACCTGGACACGCTCAGCGAGTTTCTCGTGATGGCAGCTACACTCCTTGATATAAAGTCAAAGATGCTTCTCCCAAAGAAAGAGGAAGAAGAGCAGGAGCAGGAAGATCCAAGAGCAGAGCTTGTGCAGCAGCTGCTTGAGTACAAGATGTACAAGTGCATGGCAAATGAGCTTAAGGACCGCCAGCTGGATGCCGGCAAGGTGTGGTATAAGAAGAAGGACATACCTGATGAGGTCCTTGCATATGAGGAGCCTGTTAATCTTGAGGAGCTTGTCGGAGATATCCGTCTTTCTGATTTAAACAGAATCTTTCAAAGTATAATGAAGAGACAGGAAGAAAAGATAGATAAGGTCCGTTCGAAGTTTGGAAAGATTGAAAAGGAAGAGGTCTCCTTAGAGGAAAAGATGGACTTTCTGATAGACTATGCTGCCTCACACAAGCACTTCAGCTTCAGAGGGATGCTTACTGCATCGTCAAGCAAAGTGGAAGTCATAGTTACATTTCTTGCCATACTGGAGCTTATGAAGACCGGCAAATTAACTATCGTTCAGGAGCATATTTTCGATGATATCCGGATTGAGTCAAGAATTGCTGCATAAAGAGGGGTTGAGGATATATGAATTATAAAGCTGCAATAGAGGCTATTTTATTTACCATGGGAGAATCCGTGGAGCTTGGAAGGATAGCCGATGCAATACAATTAAATGAAAAAGAAACAAAAAAGCTGCTTGACGAGCTGATTAAGGAGTATAGAAGCTCTTCGAATATAGGTATGAATATCATAGAGCTTGATGGTGCCTATCAGATGTGTACAAAGCCACAGATGTATGAGTATCTCATCCGCATTGCAAAGCAGCCTAAGAAGAGGGTGCTTACGGATGTGCTTTTAGAGACTCTTTCCATCATAGCGTACAAGCAGCCTGTCACAAAGGCTGAAATAGAAAAAATCAGAGGTGTGTCAAGTGAACATGCCGTAAGCAAGCTTGTCGAGTACAATCTGGTGCAGGAGCTTGGAAGGCTTGATGCTCCGGGAAGGCCGCTTTTGTTTGGTACCACAGAGGAATTCCTAAGGAGCTTTGGGGTTTCGTCTATCGACGAGCTGCCGGTACTAAGCCCTGTGCAGGTTGAGGAGTTCAAGCAGGAGGCAGAGGAAGAGATGCACGTGAAGCTTGATGTGTAGGATAAGTAATTTCATGCATCCCTAAAGCCTTTTTACCCTTTAATCATATAATAAGGACATGCAAATAATCATATATATTACCGATGGAGGTAATTATATGGTTATTTTTTTGAAAAAATATAAGTCGAAAATAGCTTTAATGGTTTTCATTTGTGTGTTGTTTTGTACTGTCAGCTGTTTGCTTGATTGTAGGACGATAGAAAAGCAAAAAATGCCCGGTTTGGAAAAGAAAAGTGTGTTTATGGCAGCGGAAAATACTGTTGCTAAGAATACTGACAAAGCCGTAAATGAGCCAAAGCTTCATGCTGTTTCAGCGGCATTATATGATGCGGATGACGAGACGTTTATATATGGCAGAAATATGAGAGACAGCATGGAAAATGCCAGCACCACGAAACTTCTTACGTGCATTGTGGCACTTGAGAAAGCCGATATAAATGATATGGTCACGGTTTCGCAAAATGCCGCATCACAGCCTGAGGTTAAGCTTGGACTTGTGGCCGGGAATAGCTATAATATGAAGGATTTACTCTATGGCATGATGCTTGAGTCGTTCAATGACTGTGCCTATGCGATTGCGGAGCATGTGGGCGGCTCGACGGAGGGCTTTGCAAAGCTTATGAATGAAAAAGCAAATGAGATAGGGTGCCTTGGCACGTATTTTATTACACCAAACGGGCTGGATGCTGAGAATGATATAAGCTTTCACCACTCCACGGCGGGAGATTTGTGTGTTATAATGTCTTATTGTGCGTGGAAATCACCAAAATCAACACAGTTTCTTGAGATAACACAGACTATGCAGTACACATTTGAGACAGGGAAAGGTCAGATGGTTTTTAACAATCACAACAGGCTCCTTACGGAGACAGACTACTGCATATCGGGAAAGACCGGCTTTACCACAAAGGCAGGCTACTGCTATGTCGCAGCAGTTGAAAAGGATGGAAGGAGATTGTGCCTTTCTCTCTTGGGCTGTGGGTGGCCGAACAATAAAAACTATAAGTGGGCTGATGCAAAGAGTCTGGTGGAGTATGCAGTTTCAGATGCTGCCGAAGATTCTTACTGTGATGCTGCTTCTGTAACAATACAACAGACCAGTGATACACGAAACACAATTAACTTAAAATATATAGAAAATAACAAGAAGAATAAGAAAATTTGCAAGAATTTCCTCAAGAATAGTAGCTGCATCTTCAACACAGCCACGACATTCACGAAGGGGAACGCCATTATTATTAGAACCCTTTAATTCGTGACATAGCTCTGAGC
>ERZ1034882.124-NODE-124-length-47008-cov-7.672119_pt1 | contig 47008 bp, 43 predicted proteins | sample MGYA00520606_ERZ1034882 | MGnify/ENA primary metagenome ERZ1034882 (study PRJEB33766, sample SAMN09781726) | gut metagenome | biome: gut microbiome | host: Homo sapiens | place: Madagascar | study: EMG produced TPA metagenomics assembly of the PRJNA485056 data set...
ATATATTGGAGTATACAGCATCTTGGTATTGATTCAATCCATCTTGCAGAAAACGGCTAATTCTTGCAGAAAATGACAATCTAAAAAACTCTGTAGAATATAGTCACCATTCTCCTATATTCTACAGAGTTCATCCGTTATTTTTTATACCAATCAAGGTATATATCCAGTTCCTTACATATAAATCAAATTCATATTTACTTTATTGCCGAAAATAGATTTATTTGCCACATCTTAATTTTTGAATTTATTCATAATGTCAACCAAGGGGCAGCTTGAGTAAGTATTTTTATTCAAATCAATTTTAACAAAATCCATTTGAATTAAGTGAACTTCTCCTCACACCTCCACGACCTTATCCGCACTCTGAATCGTAGTCACCCTGTGTGCAATCATTATGACTGTTTTTCTGTCCTTCAGCCCAGCGACTGCCTCTGATATGAGCTGCTCGGATTCATTGTCGAGTGCTGATGTCGCCTCGTCCATTAGGATTATCGGCGAATCCTTTATTATCGCTCTTGCTATCGCAATTCTTTGTCTCTGTCCACCTGAAAGATTGTTTCCTCTGTTGTTAAGAACCGTGTCATATCCATTCTCCAACTCCATAATAAATTGATGTGCGTTGGCAAGCTTTGCGGCTGATATGATTTCTTCGTCTGACGCATCTGGTTTTCCATATCTTATATTCTCCCTGATGCTCATGTTATACATGTATGGAATCTGCGGAACATACGCTATCTGTCTTCTGGCTGCTTCTATTCCGATATCACATATATTTTGTCCAAATATATTAATGCTTCCACCCTGCAATTCATAGAATCCCAATAACAGCTTCGCCAATGTGCTTTTACCACATCCAGAATGTCCTGTAACAGCAATGATTTTATTAGCTGGAAATCTATAACTGCTGCCCGTAAAAAGCAATTCCTTACCTTTATATCCAAATGTGATATTCTCACAGTCAACCGCATTTACATCTGGTTTCATCCCTGCCGAACTGTATGCACTGCCATCTTTCGCAGATTGATTGCCTGCGCATTTATTTTCCTCTGGAAGATTTAAAAATTCAAAAATCCTCTCAGCATACGCAATACAGTTGATAAGTTCTGGTATATTTTTTCCTAATTGAAGAAATCGGACACTAAGTGACGTATACAATGTGAAAATAGCTGCGATTTCTCCTATTGTCGCCAACCCATTCTGAATAAGAACTATTCCAACAACAATAAACATAAGTGAACACAGTAAATCAAACGCTGTATTTAACATATCAAGCAATGCTGACAATCTCATTTTCTCTTTCTGTGTAATCACATATTCATTATTTTCAGCCTTATATTTTCTTATTCCAGTATGATTCACATCATACATTTTTGTAATCTCCACACCTGCTATTATGTTAGAGATAATATTTGTCATCACCATATTTTTCTGTGACAACTGCTTTCCCACTTTTTTCATTGGTTTTGAAATCATGGTATTGGCTATAAACAGCAGTACATTTAACGCTATCAGAATGACAGTCATAAGCGGATTAATTATTATCATCGCCACTGCAAACACAACCACGTATATTATCGGTGCCAGCACTCTTCTTAATCTTGACGAATATATATTAGAAGCCACATCCGTGTCATAAACCATCTTAGAGATTATCTCGCCACTGTGATGTTCCTCGTAATACTCATATGGAAGCCTCATAGCCTTAGCAAATACTATCTCTTTCAAAGCAAGAGTCATTCTCTTCGCTTCATTATTGTATACACACATAAATACCGATGACAGTATAATCGATAAAATGCCGCATATTACAGCCACAGCCATTCTCTGATTGTACGTAGGTGTCATTCCATTTCCTGCCGCTTCAAATATTATTTTCATAAAAAATGAACCTGCGACTTCAAAGAGAGCATTAAATGCCGTCATCATAAGTATTCCCATAAGATACAAAGGCAGTCTCCTGCCCATCATTTTTAAGCTTTTCACAAGACTTTTATATGTGCTCATTATTGAACTGCCTCCTTCCTATATAATGCAGCATATGCGCCACTCTTTGCCATCAACTCATCGTGGCTTCCGCTCTCTGTTATCTTTCCTTTGTCCATGCAGTAAATAACATCAGCATCTTTTATCGTAGATAATCTGTGCGCTATAACAATCACCGTTTTATCCCTGCCATCATAAATCACTTTGCTTACTAATGCCTGTGTTTCCTCATCCAGTGCGGACGTTGGCTCATCCATCAATATAACAGGTGTATCCTTATAAATGGCTCTTGCAATAGAAAGTCTCTGCCTCTCGCCGCCTGATAATTTAACTCCTCTTTCTCCGACCTCAGTGTTAAATCTTTCTGGCAGCTCATTAATCATTTCGTATATACCAGCCTCTCTGCACGCTTTTTCCACCTTTTCCATATCTATGCCGCCACCACCATAAGCAACATTTTCTGCTATTGTTCCGGGAAAAAGATATGCATTCTGCGAAACATATGCCATCATGCTCCTTGCCTTATCTATATTCCACTCTTCAAAATCATGACCGCAGAAATTATACACACCAGAAGATTTCCTGATAAATCCACACAGTAACTTTATCAGCGTTGATTTACCAGCTCCCGAAGCCCCGACCACCGCAACTTTCTGTCCTTTTTCTACGACCATATCTAAATCCTTTAAAATATGTGTTTGGGATTCCGTGTTGTAAGAAAATGCAATATTTTTAAGTTCAATTACTGCTGAATCTGATTTTTCAGTACCACCTTCATACACTCCACTCTTTTCAGATTCAATATTCATGACTTCCTGTATTCTTCTTACAGAAATCATCATCTCTTTTGCATCTATCATTCTGAATGGAAGTTCACTGATTGGGTCAGAAATTTTACCCAGAAGCACCAGAAATGCCATAAGCTCACCTATTGTAATAACATTTCTAAGTACCAGTCCAAGTGAAATTATAGAACATATAATTGTAGGAACCCATTTCATGAATAACATCAATCCACTGGCTAAAGCCTGATATCTGTTTCTTGCATATTCATTCTGCAAAATCTCATGCGCCTTTTTATTTACTCTCTTTCCCAGAATATCCTCTAATACATACGCCTTTGCAATCTCAATTCCCTCTATATTATCAAGTGCGATATTGCTGAGTTCGTCATATTTTCCTCTTCTTTTCTTCGCTAATGCATTAATCCGCTCTGCAATCCTGTTACTTATGAAAATGCTTGTTGGAAATACAACAAGAACTCCCACAAATATAATCCAATTCATACGCATAATTGCAAAACTTATAACAATAATAGCAACGGCATATTTTAAAATATCCGGCAATATCTCAGAAAGCAGGTTACCCATGTCGCCGATATCAGATGTAAGCTTATTAATCACAGTTCCGGCATTATCATTAAAGAAACTGTAATCAGCCTTTTCAATGGCTTCCATCGTCATATTTTTGCACTGCTTCTGTACATTTATGCTGAACAGTTCATTGCATATACTTCTAGTGTATGACATTGCCATGGAAATTAAAATAATTATTCCCATTTCAAGGCTAAGGCTCATCATATCCACACTTCCGCCTATTGTCAGCACATTGACAGAATCAGAAATCAGCCCTGAACCCACAACTACTAATTCCGATAAAATGAATGACAAAATAACTGCTATTGCAAAAAACGGACTATTTTTCACAATAATCTTTCTTAGAACTTCATTGTTTCTCACGCAAAACTCCTCCTCAACAAATTTAATTGCTTTTTGCTATACACAATCATATAATATTAAAAGAGTGATTTCATCAAATCTGAAAGCGTATTTGTGAGCAAATCTACAATTTGAAATCATCACTGAAATTCATTATATAATTACGGAGAAAATGATATGCCTTATCCTTTAAAGCGCGGAGAAAATGTTTATATAGACCACAAAGTCAAGGATGGCAGATATTCCATGCCAACTATGCAGGCTGCACCCGACCACTATACACTCGGATATATTGTGTCTGGCGACAGGCGATATATCTCTACTGAGACTATCAGAACAACACACGCCGGAGACTGTGGTGTCAGCAAGCCTCATGTATACCACCGCAACTGCTCCATGTCGGATGTCCCTTATGACAGATATGTATTAAAAGTAAGAACCGAGGCATTTCAGCCAATTATTGATATTATCGGAGAGAATGAATTAGATGTAATCTGTTCTAATTATCTGCATTTTACCAAAGAATCCCAGCAGATAATTCAGGCTATGTATGAAGAGATTTTACAGGAATATACTAAAAATGCCCCTCACTCCCAGCTTGTTCTTCTTGGTATGGTCTACAAGTTGTTCTTCTACATGTATGAGAACCATATCCCATCTGATAGTGATGAGCAAACCCTGTATATAAAGAAATTCGATGAACGGATTCAGGATGCGCTTGTTTACATTGAAAATAATCATGAATATGGCTTTTCTATTGAAGAAGTTGCAGCACATGTGTCACTTTCTGCATCTCATTTTTCAAGGCTTTTCAAAAATGTAACCGGTGCTTCCTTCACAGATTACCTCACTGACGTGCGCCTGCAGCATGCGCAGATTTTACTTGCAGCAAGTAACCTTTCCATCAATGAAATCGCTGGCAGAATTGGCATCAGCAATGGCAATTATCTTTGCACACTTTTCAAGAAAAAATATGGATTAGCTCCCAGTGAATACAGAAAGGAGATTGCGGATAACTGATAATCAGCAATATCCTTCTAATCTTACTTATGTGCTATCGCCCTTAATCTTCTATAATCAGCAACCCATTCCCTGCCATTCCACAAAGCATCTTTCGTCAGCTTTTCTACGCTATCAAAAATCTCATTCTGAACTGCCTCTGGTATCAGCGCCAGTTCAGAGGCAAAGAACTGTTTCATCCAGTTAGACAATCCCCGCTCCCCATCTTTCAATACTGTAGGTCTGTCATAATCATATATCCTGTCAATCTGAAATCCGTTGTCTTTTAAGTTTCTTTCAAATGTTTCCACTGTTGGAAAGTTGAATTTAGGTCTATATTCAAATCCCAGCTTCTCACTGCATTGTGCAAATGCATTTTCTATCGAAGCAATATTACCAACTGCTCCAAATTCACAGATTAACATTCCATCTTTCTTTAATACCTTGTATACATTTTTTAATAATGCATCATGATCGTCTATCCAATGAAATACAGCATTGGAGAACACTACATCAAACTCATTCTCAAAAGGCAGGGCAAGCGCATCACATTGCATAAATTTTATATTCTGGAACTGACTCTGTGCTTTCTCTATCATATTAGAAGAACTGTCAACGCCAATAACTGTATGTGCCAGATTTGACAACTGTGCAGTAAGTGTACCTGTTCCACAACCCAGATCCAGAATTTTCTGATTCATGTTATCAGGCACGAACTCAAGCAGGCCTTTACCATATTCTGCAACAAAATCATGCTTATTGTAATACAATGTAGAATTCCATTCCATATGTTGTTCCTCCAACGCTCACTATACTAATACTCTTTTTTATCCAGCCTGTGCAGCATATCTCCATACATTTTCTTTCGATGACCACATCCCAAAAAATTCATCTTCTCGTAATAGTGCTTCATACACAGGGCTGATAAACTTGTCGATCTGTACCAATACTGAAGAAAAATCAGGTTTTTCAAGCCCTGGTCCAGGATTGTAATTATTCCACAATTTTTGAAGAAATTCATTCTGATCAAACGCTCTTATTTGTTCCATGCTATCTCTCTCATATGACGTTCCTCTATGCTGCAAGGTTTCAAAAATTGCTTCCTGCAACACCCTGCCTTCAAAATCAAATACCTGAGACCAGTAGTAAATATCATAAAAATCTTTCATCCTGCTGGAAGCAGTCATTCTCTTTAAGATGGCATCTAATTTCTCTGCCATTGTGCTCTCCAAAGAATATGTATAAATATTGGGTTTCTTAAAGCCCTCCAGCCTGGTTGTCACAGTTCTCTTGATTGCACCAGGTACTATCACATCATCCACACCAATATCAACAGAAAATGGAATTCTCACATTTTTGATATGTGCCATCAGATTTATACCTATACCAGGATACTTCTTCTCCAGAGTAATTTCCCTCGTTCCTAGCACTTCCATAGTAATGAAATCATTGTGAGTTTCTATTTGACAAATTTCTTCCATGATTGTTTCCATACCAACTACATCATTTGACATTCTTCTTAGCATGAAATCAATATCCATGGTTGGTCTGCCTTCATAATTTGAAATAGTATATAAGAACATCCCACCTTTCAAAATAAGATTCTCCGCATATCGTGACATTTCAAGCTTACGAAGAAACTCTTCCTGTGCAAAAAGCTGTAGACAAGTCTGATAATTGATCCCTGTTTCTTTCGCCTGTTTCTTTAATCTAGTAAGCACAGATGCCCCCATATCTTTTACAGCCATACTCCAACCACCCTTCTTGCTTTCTTTTCTACACCAAGCTTTGAGGCATACATCATTAGTTTTGCAGCATTCTTTTCCCTATCGCTAATATACCTTTGGATTACAGTATTAAACACCTCTCCATCCATCGTATTAACATGACGTAAACAATCACAGACAACCCGCTCTCTGTCATAGATCTTTACAGTAATTCCATCTATATCTCCTTCACTCACACCAATATTTAATCTGGATGCCTCAATAAAATGCGGTTTTATGATAGGAAAATCCAGCTTAAATTTATTTCTTGCAGACTTATTATCCACAGCTATATGCCAGACTCCAGGTATACGATCCGTATAACCATAATACATTACAGCTGACATATCACAAATAATAGCCTTAGGAAAGAGCGACGTTATTACTGATACTTCTGTAAAAACCTTTTCATCCTGCCACTGATAATAACCATACTTAATCTTCTCTACTCTTCCTTGTTCTATTAGATTTTGAAGCATCTGATAAGATATACCTTCCCTTGTAAGTTCGCAAGTACGCATTATTCCGCCATATTGTCCAAATATTGATTCATAATTCATAACCGTATTCATGCACATCACCTCAAACTACTTCATACAATTTCTTGATAGTTTTTGTATCAAGTTCTATTATACACAAATAACAAAAAAAATCAACTTGATACAAAAAGTATAATATTTTTGTATCAAGTTCTTCTTAAATTGACGTAAACCTGTGCGGCATATCTCCATACAGTGCGGTAAGATAAATAGCTGCAACGGATGTCAGGCAGCTCCAGTAGAAGCCAGCATTTTTTTACATTGCTAATCATTGTGGTACAATTTTTACGCCGCAAATATTTGCCATTTAAGTCTGAATTAATTATCTTTTAACAAATATCATATTCCGATGATACTCCAAATATTTTCTTGTGTTAAATTAATGTGCATTGTATTTGTGATATTCATGTATGTTAAATTATTATCAATCAATCTATCTGATATTTGTATATTTCCATTATCATCATATGACTTGCAATAAGTAAATCAATACGTAGCAATATTGCCTACACTTCCAACTAACCTCAAATTTATTTTCCGCCCCACACAACATCTGGCTGCTCAGCCAAATGCTCTCCAATGAACTTCTCCATCCATATCATGTCGTACCATCTTCCAAATTTATAGGCGCATTTGTGGAATATTCCCACCTTGCTGTAGCCTTCTTTTTCATGAAAGCTCACACTCGCATTAGTGAGATACTCATCCTCAACCTCTGTGTATGCAATGCAGGCATTTACGTTAAGAATATTCATGGCTTTAAGTAGTTTTTCAAGCTCCGCATAAAGCATTTTTCCTATACCCATCTTTCGTGCATCTTTATCAACATATATGCTTGTCTCCACGCTCCAGTCGTATGCCGCCCTCGATTTAAAGCATCCTGCATAAGCATATCCAACAATTTTGCCCTTGTGCGAATCCTTATCAAGAACATTTTCTGCACCATCTTCATCACAAATATTCTCTACTGCCACAATATAAGGATACTTTTCAAGCGTATCCTTAATTCTCTCTCTAAATTCTTCAATCCCCGGCACGTCATATTCATAAGTAATAGCCGTTTTCTCCACATAATATGAATATATATCAAGCAATTCCTTCGCATTCTCCGGTGCCGCTGTACGTATACTTATATCTCTCATAATCTCATCCTCCAAAACTCAAAATCCAAAAATTCAAATTATGTTGCAATTATACCCCCATCCCCAATCACACGCAAATATTGTGTTGTACTCCTTATAGAGCTCTCTTGTAGGGTCATATGATACATTTGTAATCTCCACACTTGGAAGTGATGATGTAGCTACTGGCGCAGTGTATGTTATATACAAGAAAAAGCACTGATTATTTCTAAGGTTTGTATTATTTTAAATAAAAAATCAGTATTAATTTTCTTCTTATTTTTCTATAATTAAGCTATGTCAAGGGGATATGTACAAATGCTTTTCTGTGCAGACAAAAAGCTTTCACCCTGGCATCATCAATTCATCATCTAGTGAAATGCTCATACACTAGATTTGTATACACAAGGAGGAATTTTATGGCTCAGATTAATTTACTTGATGAAGATTTTAAAGATTTCCCTATCGGAGATTTTCCTTTTGATAAAAACCACTGTGCAACGGGCGAATATCATTTCATACATTATCCAGGATATTACGGCAGATGGTACGACCCTGTGTGCAACCACACATATAATGGTCAGGGTGCATCATGGATTATAACAGAATACAATGGTGCGCATTTCATGGAACAGATGCGAATCCGCAATGATAAGCCTCACAGAACATTTCCTATGCTCACAAGCGGTGACAGATTCTGGAAAGATTATGAGATGACTGCTTCTATCAGAATGTTCACTACCAAATGGGGTACTGCCGGAATCGGCTTCTGCTGCCAGAATTCAGCTAATCTTCTGGTTCTTGTATTTGAGGAACACGAATTAAGACTTGAATACAGACACAAAGAAGATGTTGAGATAATTGAGAGCGTTCCATTTGATTACAATTGTGATGACACTTATGTAATGAATGTCAAAATATCAGGAACTCATGTTGTGTGCAGTGTTGATGGCAAGATTTATTTTGATACTGACACTTCATATGCCGCTCAGGGCGGCAAAATCGCCATAACTGCAACTATCCCGACTCAGTTTGGATATGTGAAAGTAACCACAGATGAATCAACTGCCAAGGAAATTGATGCAGCAAGAGAAGCCTATAATACTGCCTGCAAAGAGGCGCAGGAACGCTATCCTAAGATGAAGCTTGTCAAAAAGATTGATTTGAAGGGCTGCGGTTCTGGAAGACAGTTGCGTTTTGGACACCTTCTTGGCAATGACGAGTATCAGATGTTAATTGCGCAATGCCAGAAACGTGTAAACCGTGATGCATATGGCACAATCAGTTGTCTCACTGCATTTGACCTTGACGGCAATATTCTCTGGCAGCATGGCGAGCCTACTGACAACACTGAAATAGGCAACATTTCTGCTGATATGCCTATGCAGATATATGATATAGATGGCGATGGACGTGACGAGGTAATCACTGCCAAGAATTTTGAAATTCTTATTCTCGATGGTGCTACTGGTGAAGTCAAGAAACGTGCCAAAACACCTTTTTCAACACCTGAGGAAGACGGAACAATTATCGGTGTGCCTGATAAAATCTACGCATTTGACAGAATCAATCCTGACGGAATGAGAATCTGCAATTTCAGGGGACTCGACAAGCCTCGCGATATTCTTATCAAAGACAGATATTGCAGGGTTTATGCATTAAATGATGACCTTGAGGTTATGTGGCATTTCCAGAGTGATAAGAACACAGGACATTTTCCATATGCAATTGACATCAATGGTGACGGACATGATGAGCTTCTCGTTGGTTATAACATGCTTGACTGCCACGGAAACAAAATGTGGACAATGCCAATTATGGAAGACCACATTGATGAGATTGTTCCGGGAAAATTTGCAACAGGTCCTAACAAGGGTAAATGTTTCTTCGCATGTGTTGCTGGTAAAGAGGGCTTTATTATAAGTGATTTTGAGGGTAATCTGCTCAAAAAAGACGGAATCGGACATGCTCAGCGTGTTAGTCTTGCAAACTATCTTCCTGATAAGGAAGGCTATGAGATGGTTGTAGTTAATTTCTGGGGACATCAGGGCATTATCTACTTCTATGACAGCGAAGGCAATGCTTTATGGGAAATGGAGAATGAGCTGAATGGCAATCTTCTTACACCTGTCAACTGGACTGGTGATGGACAGGATTTCATTCTTCTTAATGCCGATGTTGAACGCGGTGGCATGATTGATGGCAATGGAATCCAGGTTGTACGTTTCCCTGACGACGGCCACCCTACTTTCTGCGCGGAAGCCGTCAATATTCTCGGTGATGCAAGGGATGAAATCGTCACATGGGATTACAACAATATGTACATATACACTCAGGACGATAACCCTAAACAGGATGTATACAAGCCTTTCAAATATCCTGATTACAATGCTTCTAACTATAGGGGCGAGTATTCTTACAGGGAGATTTTCTGGTAGAACGATGCTATTTTGAAATTGGATTTTTTGACAAATTTATCTTAAAAAATCCAAAAAGCGTTGTTTTACACTTCGCTAAACCCGCAATTTTTCTTTATATCAAAAAAGCTGCAAAAAAATCCAACAATTCCTTGAAATTCGGATTTTCTTGCAGCTTTTATATATATTCAGCCAACCTCAATTTTTTATTACCCATGCCTTGGAATTTATCCCTGATATTAAGGTAATTGCCATACCACAGTGCAGCCGATATACAATAGACGATATTGCCGCTCCAAGACCATATATATCAGTTCTAATGTCCGACTGTCCAAACCCATACTGCTCCGGCGCAGCATTATTCAAAATATTTTCTAGCAAATTCCATGTCCTGTACAAGTTCCATTGTGCCAAGGTATTTGCCATTTTTATCCCTTACCGCCATATATTTCACTAGAAATGTTGTTCCATTCTTGTTCATCCATATAGGCACCTCATCAAGAGTTCCATCCTTGAATTCCTGAATAATTCTTCTTACCTGTTTTTCGATTTTAGGAGGATGACAGGAATACACCTTTCTTCCCAAAGCCATTCCCGGCCGTTTGAACACCTTCGGGCCTTCATTAAAGAATACATTAGTATCATTATCATCTACAAATGTAATCTCTATAGGAATTGTATTGAGCACCGCTGTAAGCTGTTCAATCGTAAAATGTCCTCCCGCAAGCACAATTTCTCCATTGTCACTAACAGGGGTACTGTCAGCCAGATTTCGCTTTCTGTTGTATTCATCCCTGTAGCTTTCTGCCTCATCCCATTTACCATTATCAACAGCGAAACACTCCGCATAATCCTTGGAATCATAATATACTCCATACCACTCTTCATCTGTAAAATTAACAGCACAGTTAGGAAAAAGAATATTATTCTCTTTATAAATCATCTCTTCCGCTCTGGTAAGTACTGCTGTAAAACGCTCATTCCATGCTGAATCTCTCTTTTCAGCTTTTGCAAGCGCATTAACCTCATCACGAATCTCGTCATCCACTGTCCACATCACATTAGAAGGGCCTGTAACTCCATACTGCACAGCGAGATGTGGGTACAACAGATCCCCTTTCTTGGCATAATGAATTGATATCTGCCTCAATTCATTCATCAGCGGATTATCAGTCTTATCCTGTGTCTCCCTGCATCTTGAAATAATCTTTTTTAACTGCTCATTTTCTCTTGTAAATGTATTGAGCGGATGATTAGGTATATTGATAAGCTTTGCTGTGAGCGTTTCTTTCCTGGAACGTATAGACTCTGCCGCCGCCCTCTCTGCATTGATAATCTTCTCCTGAATCGTAGTTCCGTGAAACAACGCTGCATGGACATCACACAACTTCTGCACCTCATTAATCGAAGTACCCTCTTTGATAAGCTGCTGTTCCGCTTCCATTATCTGTGCAGGGTCAACCTCGCTGAACTCCTTCACAAAATCAGCCCTCACTGCTTCCAATTCCTCTCCCTCACCAAGTCTTTTAAGATATGATTTAATCTTTTCAGTAACATCATTATTTAATTTCGTATTATCCACCCTACACTGCCTCCTGTCTTCCACACCTACTATTATTGCACAAATCAGATATAATAATCACCGGTAAACAAATTGTTAATTCATTGTTATATTCATAATCTGTATGAGCAATACCCATGCGAGTCCATAATAAGTGACAACTGCAACAAGGTCATTAACTGTTGTTATAAGTGGGCCGGATGCTACCGCAGGGTCAACCTTAATCTTATTGAAAAACAGTGGAACCAGAGTTCCCACAAGGCTTGATATAATCATTGATAAGAGAAGTGATACAGCAACACATCCTGATATCAATAGTGCCTTGTCAATTGAATAGCCTTTAAACAGTGCTATATAGCCGCCAAGCAGCACAAATGTTATTACTCCGAGAAGCATTCCGTTGCCAAAGCCAACCTTCATCTCCTTTAATACAAGTGTCAGCTTGTCTTTTGCGCTAAGCTCATCATCCATAAGCACTCTGATTGTCACAGCTAATGACTGTGTTCCAACATTTCCAGCCATATCAAGTATAAGTGACTGGAAACATATAACTATAGGAAGTACCGCAACAACTCCCTCAAATGCACCTACTACAGTTGAGACAGCCATTCCGAGAAACAGCAGGATAACAAGCCAAGGCAGACGTTTCTTCATGCTCTCTTTAGTTGTCTCGCGCAAATCCTCCTCGGCGGTCAGACCAGCCAGCTTGGCATAATCCTCACCCATCTCATCATCCACAGCCTCTACTACATCCTGCGCTGTTATGATACCTACTATCTCTTTGTTATCGTTCAATACCGGAAGAGAATCCTCGGCATAATCTTTTATCTTCTCTATGCTCTCAGATATATCCTCATGGTCAGCAAGATATGGATATGAGTAACTAATCAGCGAATCAAGGTCATCATGTTCCCTGGCAATAATCAAATCCTTCAGGTCAATTGCACCACAGTATTTACCATTATTATCAACCACATAGATTGTAGATATATTGTCATTGTCTCCTGCCTGTTTAACAAGCTCATGCATCGCCTGACGGATATTCAAATCTTTCGATATGCATATATAATTAGTTGTAATAAGACTACCGATTTCATCCTCATTATATGAATTGATAAGCTTGATGTCTGCTTTGATATCTTCATCAAGAATTGGACAAATCTTATCTTTGACGCTCTCGTCAATATTTTCCAATAAATCTACCGCATCATCGGAATCCAGCTCATTGATAACCGCTGCGAGCTTATCAACTCCCAGTTCATCAATGTATTCCTCTGGATTCTCTATATATGGGATAATTCCTGACACCCACTCCATACCCAGAGTATTATACAGTGCCACACGCTCATCTTTAGTAAGGTATTCAAGACTCTGTGCAATATCATTCTCATGATAATCGCTCAATCTCTCTAAAAGCTCGTCTTTGCTATACCCGCTTCTTATTATCTCAACAATCTGCTCTACGAACTTTGGTTCTTTTAATACTTCATTTTTCATTCTAAGCCTCCATTCTGCCCCAAAAAGGGCGCAAAAAATCCATCGTAGCAAAAATGCTACACAAACACTGATGTTGTGACATTTCTGAGCGATGGAATAAGGCTTAAATATTATATTTTACAATATGGCTATCTACAGACACTTGAAAATAATCCAGGTCTCTTAAATCCATCGCTGTATGTAATTCGACTCTGACTATCACAACTGTCCATACAATTCGCCTCCTTATAAGCTTTATACATTTTCTTCTGGTTTATTTTTAACCGAATAGATTATACCATCGTGGAATTTTCATGTCTATTAAAATTTATGTAAAATCATATATGCAAAGTCAAGTACATATAGGCTGGAATTAGGGATTATATATTATATTGAATATATAATACGGAATTTAAAATTAACATGTCAATTTGGCTTAAATAGCAGTTTTTCTTATATAAAATCCAAAATGCCTGCTTTTACACTTCGTTAAACTAGATATTTGGCTCAAATCAACATTAATTGCTGATTCAGACCAAATTTTATCGATTTTCTGGATTTTACACTGCCAAATCCTATGGCTGCGCCAAAACATTTATTAATACATGCTATGAATGTCCTTCTGTGGCTTTATTAGTTCCCATCATATGTTCCTCCTTATCATAGGTAAAAAAAGGATAGACAGTCCATCGACCATCTATCCATAAAAATGCCTATTTCATGTGTTTTCAGCTTATTAAAGCCTGCCATCAATTAGCCAAAATATCTCTTTAAAAGACCTTCAAATGCCTTACCATGTCTAGCCTCGTCACGAGCCATCTCATGAACTGTATCATGGATTGCATCAAGGTTAGCAGCCTTTGCTCTCTTTGCAAGGTCAACCTTACCTGCTGTTGCGCCATTCTCAGCTTCAACTCTCATCTCAAGGTTCTTCTTAGTGCTGTCTGTTACAACTTCGCCGAGAAGCTCTGCAAACTTAGCTGCATGCTCTGCCTCTTCATAAGCTGCCTTCTCATAGTACATACCGATTTCTGGGTATCCTTCTCTGTGTGCAACTCTAGCCATTGCAAGATACATACCAACCTCTGAGCACTCACCCTCAAAGTTAGCTCTTAAATCAGCAATGATATCCTCGCTTACGCCCTTAGCTACTCCAACTACATGCTCAGCAGCCCATGTCTTCTCTCCTGACTGTGCTGTAAATTTGCTTGCTGGTGCCTTACAAACTGGACAGACAAAATCTGCTGGAAGAGACTCTCCTTCATAAACATATCCACATACATTACATACATACTTCATAACATTAATCTCCTTTTCTTGTTTAAATATATCTATCTCCTATCAAAATAGGAATGATTACTATTTACATGTTTAATATAACATCACATTTATCTTTTGTCAAACACTAATTACTAATTTTATTAAAAATTTTTAGCATCATTTTGGAATATCTACTGTCCGCCTCTCTTACAAGGTCCGCATACGCCATAAAAGAAAGATGTACTTCCCTCGATATTCCCATCAAATACAGAATTCACGCTGTTAAGCAAATCCTGTTCCTTCATCTTAAATTCATCTGCTATCTCTATATCATATATCTTCTTGCAGCATGTGCACTGGAAATGGTAGTGTGGCGAAACCCTGCCATCAAAATGCACAGAACCATCTTCGCATGGTACTTTGATAACATGTCCCATATCAACAAGCAATGAAAGATTACGATACACCGTTCCAAGACTGATATTCGGATAATCCTTTCTGACACTTGTGTATACAGCCTCTGCCGTAGGATGGTCTGTTCTCAATATAAGATTGTTCATTATAGCATCCCTCTGTTTGCTTCTTTTTATACCTGCCATATTAACTCCTCAACAATCTATAAATAATCATAACAATAATAGTATTTATTACTATGATATACAATAATTTTCTTATTTACAAGTAAAATTTTTAATTTTTCAACCTCCGAAAGTAGAATTGGGGACTTTCCATCTCCCTAAAGCAGAATTTTTGACTTTTCACTTCCCTAATGCTAAAATTTCATCATGTTAGAATTTTGTTTTCCTAAGAAAACAGGGGGAATTTTTCTATGAATATGCTGCAGATAAGTGAAGCTATGAGAAATGGTAAGTCAATACCGGCGAGAGAACAGATGAAGCTTATGATTTCTCTTTCTATTCCAGCCATTCTGGAACAGCTTGTTATGACAATGATGGGATATATAGATACGGCAATGGTAGGCAGCCTTGGATACATGGCAACAGCTTCTATCGGAGTTGTATCTACTACGATATGGCTGATTAATGGAATCGCGAACTCTGCTTCTGTCGGCTTTTCTGTACAGGTTGCACAGTATCTTGGAGCAGGGCGTGAAAAAGACAGCCGTGACGTGCTCTGCCAGGCTATCATGTTTAATATAACATTTGGAATAATACTTGCTTTTATAGCTATTATGCTGGGACAGATTTTGCCATCCTTATTAGGCGCAGATGAAGCGATACGCCCTTATGCTAAGGCATATTTTTGTACTGTAGCTGCTTTCCTGCCTTTCAGCATGGCTTCATCCATGTATTCCAGCATTTTCCGATGCAGCGGCAATGTAATTATCCCAAGCATTATGAATGTTGGAATGTGTCTTTTAGACGTTGTATTTAACTTTTTCCTGATATACCCAACCAGACAAATCGGTGGTTTTACAATATGGGGAGCTAACCTTGGTGTAAGAGGTGCTGCGCTTGGAACTGGTCTTGCACAGGCATGTGTAGGTTTATTCTTACTTATTCTATTAACAAGACGGAGAGGTCCACTGCGCCTGCAAGGGACAGAACACTGGTGTTTCACCAAAGTCTGTATGCACAATGCATTTGTTCTGGCAACACCTGCTGCCCTTGAGCGCACAACTTTATCTCTCGCGCAGATAGTTATGACTTCTATTGTCACAAGCATGGGAGCTGTCTCTGTCGCCGCTAATTATGTCGCTGTCCAGACAGAAAGCATCTGCTATCTTCCTGCCTACGGTGTGGCTACAGCAGCCACCGCACTTGTCGGACAAAGCATCGGAGCGGGGCGTGCAGATATGGCAAAACGCTTTGCATATGGAACTACAGCACTCGGATTCGGGCTGGTAACGATTACCGGCAGTCTCTTATTCGCAGGTGCGCCTGTTCTTACAAGCCTTTTAACACATGAAGCAGAAGTAATTGCACTCAGCACACGGGCACTCAGAATCGTAGCATTTTCTGAACCGCTGTTTGCTGTCAGTATTGTTGTTATCGGAGCACTCCGTGGTGCCGGTGATGGTAAAGGTCCATTCCTGATTAACTCATTCAGCATGTGGGGAATCCGTGTCATGACGGTTCTACTGTTCACACGCACTTATGGAGTTATCGGTGTCTGGGCTACCATGTCAGTAGAACTTGCGCTTCGTGGCATATTTTTCCTGATTCGTCTGATAAGAGGCCGCTGGGTTCATATATCAGCATTAGAATAAATTAGTGCGTTCAGCGAAAATCTCCTGCATTTTCTTATTGCGCTTATACCACCATGAATCTTCCTTTTTATCAGCCTTTGCGGCATTTCCTGTATCCTTTGGAAATGAATGTCCTATATGCTCCTCTATATCTTTATCAGTTAATACTTTTCTACCTTAATTGTAATCAAAAACACATATTGCCATTTTCCATGTCAAACTTCCGGAAAGATAATTAATTAGCAAAAAAGAAAACATCTGCCGGTGTTCCGTCCTCATAGTCTACCTCTTTATCAGGATAAGAAAGCACCAACTCAAAGTTTCCATGCGTGTATTCTTCAATTACGCTGTTCCAGAATTTTACCGACCCTATATTGTGAGGATGTCTTTTTAGCTGCCATCTGCCATGATGTCTGTCAAGTACCATATTTACTGCCGTTTTGCCAACTCCACTTCTTCGATATTTATGTAAGACAAAAAATTCTGACATGCAATAATCAGTCTTTCGCTCTAGTACTTCCGGATAATCACTTACCATTACAAAGCCTGCCAATTTCCCATCCACCTTTATGAAATAAGGATATCTGTTTTCTTCATCAAAATAGCAATCCAGATATTCATATCCATAATTTCCATCCTCATTCACATCTGTTTTTTCCCACTGTGAGAATTCATACAGATATTTTTCTAATAAGCTCATAAGAGCTTCTTTTTCCTGCTCTTTAACTCCAACAATTTCAATATTCATATTTATATCCATTCCTTTCGCTTCGCTCAGGCACAAAACGTCATGAAAATGTTTTCCTGAGCCTCACGGTTCAGAAAGGAGTATGTCGGAACGCTTCTAAAAGTCGCGCTCACGTACAACAACCTTCAATTTCTTCCTTGTCGGTCAGCCCGTCTCCGTCTGTGTCTGCTCCATCGTTAGGGTCTAACCCCACTTTGTATTTATCCAGCTTAGTCCAGCCCTCAATATCCGAACTCTGTTCTGCCAGCTTTTCTTCATACTCTGCTATTGCATACATATTGTAGTTTTCTGCTACATTGGGTATGTCAGATTTTATAAGAATGTCTATCTCACTATATTACATATCTGCATCGCTGCGCCATTCTCCATAACAGAAAATCCATGTTTCTCATAGAATGGTGCATTATTTTTATCTTCCGGCATCACCTCTATATAAAGGAAATCCTTATATTTTTCTTTTATATGCTCAATCATTTTCCCTGCAATGCCCTGCCCCTGATAATCAGGATGAACCAGAACATAGTGTATCTGTGCTAACATTTCTGAGTCATCCAGCACTCTTATCAACCCAACCAGCATATCATCATCCCATACTGTCAGCACTGTTGACGAATTCATAAGAGCCTTATATAAACGCTCCGGATAATTACCAGAAATCCAGTTAACCGATAAAAATAGCTGCTGTACCTGTTCCAGTGTAAATATCTTTTCCTCTGTGTATCTAATCATAATCTCTCCTTATATAGTCAAGTTAAATTTCCCATAAATATGGGATTTGTTGTATTTATTTCTCAGATAGATGAGCCTCGGCATGGACATTTCCCTGTATCAGATACTAAAAATAGTGGATTTGGGGTACACGAAATAAAACGTCTTCTTGTTTCGTTTTATTATGGCCTTGTGTATACCCATCCCTCTATGGCAGCTAACCTCCCATAACAGATATCAAACACATCTTTATATCTGGTGGACCGAGTTCCGAATCGCATCAGAGATTTTAATTTTTCAGTAATCATTTGCTCCCTTGAATTAATCAACACATTTGCTGAATCTTCCTGAAAGCATACATCAAAACAATACTCTTCCTGCTCTATATCTAAATCCTTATGTACGCCGATATCCATTTTCAACGTAAGTACATTGTCGAAATCATCGGATATCTCAATATGAATACGCTTGCCCTTATAATCCTGATGTTTTAATTCCTCTATAGGCGCTGACATTCGCAAATGAATCCCATCTATACAATTCAGTTTTTCAATAAATATGCCTATGGATTCTTCAGATATAGAAAAACGAATAAAATCCAAGTCCAAATCCTGTGTGGCTCGTCTTGCATTCTTAGACAAACTACGCATGACTACACCGCCTTTAATCGTCACATTTCTATTAAGACTATTTTGCTAAATTGCTTTTATAATAATATCCTGACAAAGCTTAGCTTCTGCATTAGCTTCACTATAGCCATCTTTCTTAATTTTATATACTTCATCCAGTAAGTTCATTACAATACCTCCAAATCAATAATCTGCATCATTTTAACCGAATGTTTGAACCCAGCTGCATACTCTTCCACTTTAGCAATATCCATAGTCTCTATACCATTCCTGTATGCACTTATAATCTCCTTGTAATAATCAAACGGCAATTTGCCTCTGAATCTTACAAGTTCAATCAGCATTCTTTCCAAGTTGTAAATGCATATCTCTGTATTATGATATAGCATCTTAATCTGTCCCATATCAAAAATATCCTCTTTCACGAATGTCTGCTTCACTCGCTCATCTTTTATCCGTCCATCCGTTCTGACCGTTGCCCTTATCTTCTTGGCAAGCTCTTGACCATACTTCCTTCATCCGTATCATTACTGATACCAACTTGTGCTCCGCTACACTTGGCGGTAAAAACCCGTGGCTAGACTTTCACTAGCTAGATTAGTGCCATGCTTGGCAAACCCAGAAAACGAATGGCACATTAAATGCCATCCGTTTTCTAATATCAAATAATTTTATTTCTTTAACGTTTCTGCCCGATCTGCAACTATCTTCTTAAAATTCTCTACTTGATGAACATACTCTTCATCCATAAGAGAAGAACGAACTAAGAAATCAGCTGTCGCAATGTTATTCGCAATTGGAATATCATATACCTGTGCTATTCTCAATAATGCTTTTACATCTGGATCATGTGGCTGCGCCGCCAAAGGATCAGAAAAGAAAATTACCATGTCAATATTTCCCTCAACTATTTTTGCTCCGATCTGCTGATCTCCACCTAAAGGACCACTATTATAACCTTTTACACTTAATCCAACCTTATCCGTAATCATTCTTGCAGTAGTTCCGGTGCCTGACAAATGGTGCTTGCATAAAATCTCTTTATTATCCTGACACCATTTAATCATGTCCTGCTTCTTTCCATCATGAGCAATGAGTGCAATGTTTTTCTGTTTTTTAATTGTCATTTTCAAAAATTCAATCATGTGTCATTTCTCCTTTTCAAAACCTATGAATTGATAAATTCATATATTGTACGAGATTTATATATTTTTTCGGCTCTAAGCATACTGCTCGGAAACTGTTCTTCATTACACGCATTCGGATAATATTGTGTTTCAAAGCAAATACCAGCTCTATTCTTATATCTGGTTCCATTCTTACCGACTACTCCATCCAAGAAATTCCCCGAATATAATTGCATACCACACATGTCAGAATATACTGTCATTGCTATGCCACTATCCTTAGAAAATAACCTTGCCATTCGTTTCAACTTACCATCATTAGCAAACACATAATTATGGTCATATCCTTTGGCACGGATTATCTGCACATCACGAAAATCTATCTGTTCCCCAATTTTATGCCTTTTACGGAAATCCATCGGCGTATTCTCAACACTGAGAATTTTTCCGGTTGGGATAAGTTCTTCATCTATCTCCAAAAAGCTATCCGAATATATTTCCAGCTCATGTTGTAAAATATCACCACTATCCTGCCCATTCAGGTTAAAGTAGGTATGATTTGTGGGATTAGCCACCGTTGTTTCATTGCTTATCATTTTATAATCAATGACCAGCTCATTGTTTTCTGTAAGTGTATATCTAATTTTCTGTTCTAAGTCTCCCGGAAACCCTTGCTCCAAATGAGGACTTATTCTGCTAAACTCCACATAACTTCCTTCTTTGCTTTTCCCATAATCAGCAGCATACATTTGGCAATGTGAACGATGAAAACCACTGTGAAGATTATTTTCTCCATCATTTTTGTCAAGTCGGTATTCTTTACCATCTATTACAACGCTGGCATTTTTAATACGGTTTGCATTTCTGCCAATGTATGCTCCAAAACCAGTGTCTGTATTATAGTAATTCTCCAGTTCATCAAAACCAAGCGTTATATCTTTTATACAGCCATTCTTATCAGGAAGCATGATTGTAAGGATAAGTGCTCCAAAATCTGATAGTTGCACATGCATACCGTTACTATTTTCAAGAATATAGATACTTGCCTCTGCTCCCTCTTTTGTTGTTCCAAATTTAATACACTCAATCATATCAAAGACCTCTCCTATTTTGGGCATCAATCTCCGCCATTTTCATCGGCATTTATTACCATTGACCTATTGCGGTATTCCCTCGGAGTCATTTTATATCGTTCCTTAAATACTCTGTTAAAGGTTCGTTGACTTTCAAAGCCACAGTCTAAAGCAATATTTGTAATCGACTCCTTGGAATCCTGCAAGATTTCCTGTGCATAGCTTAGCCGGATACCGTTGACATATTTGCTGAAATTACAGTGGAAAGTCTTTGCAAACATTCTCGACAATACATACTTACTTACGCATAAATCATACGCCATTTTCTCTAAGGTAATCTCTTCCCTAAAGTTCTTTGCCACGTATTCTACAGCGTTATAAATAATATCATTCGTTCCCACAGATTCTTTTGGTACAATTTCCATATCCGTAAACACATGAGCCAATATCAGCTGCATATATGCCTTTGCCAGTCTGCTATTATATTCTTTTTGTCTGACAAGCTGATTGATTGCATACTCTATGTCCGGAGAAACATCTTCTTTTTTGATAACTGGCATCTTTGGGCAACAGTTTTGCAATTCCTCAACATAAGAAGAAAAGAGTGTAGGTTCTGCAAACAGATAGACAGCTCTATTTCTTCCAGTTCCAAACACCTGATAATGATGAATGAAATTTGGAAAAACGATTCCAAAATCTCCCTTTTCCAAGTGGAACAATTCCTGTCCTACCCCTAATTCAACACTTCCCTCTGTTACAAAGACCATCTCGATTGCTTCATGCAGGTGAGGAGGAACGTGAATTGGCTTCTTTCGTTCCAGTGCTATCTCCGTATTTCTGTTTTCGTATGTAAGTATCACTAAAATCACTCCTGTTGCAAATTTTGTCTATATCTAAATCTGTTATGACGAGAAATCTAACCCACAGTCTTATATAATAAAATTAGAAAAGGAGGTACACACCATGAAAAAGCTCATCAGTTACTTAGAATATGTTATGTTTTTCTACAAGGACTACTATAAGCTGCATCGTCCGATGTAATTATAAGGATGCAGTAAAACGCTTAAATGCGTTCTGTCCTTCCTCTGTGCGTTTATATACACCTGCACATTCCAAAACCTTAACAAACACCTTCGCTATCTCATCCTTGAGAATCTGGTTTATATTCTCAGCAGTAATCTCATAATTATCACGCCATTCTTCTACCCAATCGGCATGTTTTTCAATTTCTTCTATGGCTCTTATATCTTTACCTTCCACAATCGCCTCACCTAAAATCATCATTTCCTTTTTGAGTCTTGCCGGAAGAACAGCTAACCCCATAACTTCAATCAAACCAATATTTTCTTTTTTGATATGGTGAAGCTTCTCCTCTGGATGATATACACCCCAAGGACTTTCCACTGTTGTAATGTTATTACGAAGCACCAAATCCATCTCATATAAATCGCCATTCATTCTTGCAATCGGCGTAATGGTATTGTGCGGTTCTCCATCTGTTTCGCTAAAGATAAATGCTTCTTCATCTGTGTACTTACGCCATGAACTCAAAATGTAATCGGATAACTCCACGATTCTATCCGCATTTTTGCTTTGTAATCGGATGACTGACATCGGCCATTTTACAATGCCGCTTGTCACATCCTCATATCCTTCAACCTCAAACTTATATTCATAAGGAGCTTTTGCCATCGCAAATGTATAGGAGCCACCCTGAAAATGATCATGGCTTAATATAGAACCGCCTACAATCGGAAGGTCTGCATTGGAGCCAACAATATAGTGTGGAAACTGTTTTACAAAATCAAGCAGCTTTACGAATACAGCCTTGTCAATCCTCATCGCTGTATGCTCTTTATTAAACACAATACAATGTTCGTTATAATACACATAAGGAGAATACTGAAAGAAATAATCACAGCCCGCCAGTTTCACAGGAATAATTCTGTGGTTCTGTCTTGCCGGATGCGAAAAATGACCTGCGTATCCCTCATTTTCCATACAGAGCAGACACTTAGGATACTCATTCTTTGACGCTGTTGCCGCCTTTGCTATATCTCTAGGGTCCTTTTCCGGTTTTGAAAGGTTTATGGTAATATCAATCTGACCATACTCTGTGTCAGTTGTCCACTTCTCATCTTTCATGATTCTGTCTCGTCTTATATAATTGGTATCCTGACTGAATTTATAATAATAATCTGTGGCAAGCTTTGGGCTTTTGGCATAAAGACTTTTAAATTTTTCTCTTACTTGTGAAGGCATAGGTGTAATCAGTCCCATAATCCTTGTATCAAACAAATCTTTACTTGTTATGGTATCATCCTCCATAATTCCCTGCTCCAAGCAAAAGTCCATCATATCAGAGAGAATCAAATGGACCTCTCTTACCTCAACCTCATTCCAAACGAATTCTTTCTTGCCGAAAAGCTCCAATAAACGGTTAATTACATATACCTTATCGCCCTCTGCAATTAGTCCGTTCTCCATTCCGTAGCTTACTAATTCTGAAATCAATTTGTCCATGTCAAACCCCTCCCTGAAATCTAATAACCATTTGGATGATTTTCATGCCACTTCCATGCTGTCTCAATGATAGTATGTAAATCTGCATACTTTGGGTTCCATCCTAAAATATCCTTTGCCTTTTCACTGGATGCGATAAGTGTGGATGGATCACCAGCTCTTCTTGGTTCTTCCTTTGCAGGAATCGGATGCTTTGTCACCTCACGAGCAACATCAATTACCTCTTTTACCGTAAAGCCTATTCCATTTCCAAGATTGAAAATGGAGCTTTCTCCACCCTTTGCCAGATATTCCATAGCCAAAATGTGAGCCTGCGCCAAGTCATTTACATGAATGTAATCTCTAATACAGGTTCCGTCCTTTGTATCATAATCATTTCCAAACACCGAAATGTATTCTCGCTTACCATTTGGCACTTGTAAAATCAATGGAATCAAATGTGTCTCCGGATTGTGAGCCTCTCCAATCTTTCCGTTTGGATGAGCACCGCAGGCATTGAAATATCGAAGGGACACATATCTTAAATCATGAGCTTTGGAAGTCCACTTAAACATCTTCTCCATGGAAAGCTTTGTCTCACCATAACAGTTTGTTGGAAGTGTTCTGTCAGTTTCTAAGATAGGAATACTTTCCGGCTCTCCGTATGTTGCAGCGGTTGATGAAAATACAATCTTGTCAATTCCATGCTCCACCATACTCTCTAATAAAACCTCTGTTCCGCAAAGGTTGTTGTTATAATACTTGAGAGGATTTGTCATGCTCTCCCCAACCTGTGAGCTGGCTGCAAAGTGAATCACACCATCTATCTTCTCTTTGTCAAATACTTCATCCAAAAACTTTTTATCACGGAGGTCTCCCTCATAAAACTTTGCCTCCGGATGAACTGCTTCTCTAAATCCGGTCAAAAGATTATCTATTACAACCACCTCATGACCTGTATCAATCAATTCGTATACTGTATGGGAACCAATATATCCAGCTCCGCCTAAAACCAAAATTTTCATTGCTCATGCCTCCTTACATCACCTGAATGCCACCATATTTTCTTATTCTTAAATCCTTGCAGGAACCTTCCCCATAAATGCTATCCATCTGCATCTTATATGGCAGTACAAAATCATTCTTTACAAATGCCTGAATGGTTCCGGCAAATCCACCACCATGTACTCTGCTGACACCTTCTGTTTTTAGAAGTATGTCACTCATCATCAATGCGATAGAGATATTTTGGTTTTCTACATTGCTGTTAGAATATACATTCTGTAGATATTTAAAGGAAGAGTCCCCTGATTCCTTCACGTTATCCAAAAACAGATTCATATCTCCCCACTTTAATGCATTTACTTCCTTTTGAACTCTCTCATTTTCCGTAAAGAAATGCAGTGCTCTTAAAACACTTCTGTCTCCATACTTTTCGCGCAACTGCGGAATAGATTGTACCACATCTGCCAATCTCACCTCACGAAGCACCTCTTTACCAAAATGGTTTGCAATCTTTTTCATCTCCAGAGGAACTGCTGCATATTCATCTGTTAAATCTGCATGGGAACCTTTGGTATCTGTAATACATAAGCTATAACCATACTCACTCATATTGAAATCCAGTTTTTCCACTTCCGGCTTCTTCGGATTCTTGAAATCAATATGTACCAAATTTCCAACGGAACAAGCCATCTGATCCATTAGTCCGCAAGGCTTTCCGAAATATACATTTTCCGCATACTGTCCAATTATGGCAATCTCTATGGCAGAAATACTCATATCATTGTAAAGTCCTGACAAAATAGTTCCTATCAATGTTTCAAAGGCTGCTGAGGATGAAAGACCTGCTCCAATTAACACATCACTTGTTTCATAGGCATAGAAACCGCCTATTCTATATCCTCTTTCCACAAAACCTGCAACAACACCTTTAATTAAAGCAGTGGTTGTTTCCTTTTCTTCTTCCTTAACTCCAATGTCATCCAAAGAGATGACCACCTCATCATAATCATCCGATTTGATTCTGATCTGATTATCCTCTGTTTTTCTTACAATTCCGATAGTATCAAGGTTTACGGATGCAGCCAAAATTTCTCCATGCTGATGGTCCGTATGATTGCCTCCTACCTCGCTTCTGCCCGGTGCACTGAAAATCTGAGCGTCACCTGCTCCGTAATTGCTTTCAAAAGTCCTAATGGCTCGTACATACCTTTCTTTCTGATATGTAAGCTTTGTAGCATCTACATAGATATCTAAGATTTTTTCATCTAATCCACTATTTTGAATTGTGGCAATCATTTCCTTTGTCTGCATCCTTTGCACCTCACTCTCTCTTTTAAGCAATCACAAATGAATATGTGATATTTTCTTCTCCACTGATATGATAAGAATCTTCCACATCACTACCCCAACTGTCGATTCCACCTACGCCTCTGACTGCTCCGTAGACACAGAGCACAGTTCTTCTCGCTGGTGGAAGTTCCTCATGATGTAAAGCGTTCTCAATTTCACTTGCAGTATATGGCAGACAAGAAAATGCAAACGTCTTATCCTTCTTCTCTATTCTAAGCACCTGCTTTGTGCCATCTTTTCTACTGTTGTTAAGGCTTGTATTTCTTGTTATCTCTAACCAATCTGTATCCATTCTCATACCACAGTCCTGCGGAACAAGATAAGGTGTAAGACTTAAATCATCCACTTCATATAAACCATGCTCAGCTCCCGCCATACGATCCGGGTATGTTTCTCCCGAAAGACCTTTATACATATACTTATCGACAAGCGTCGGCATGATAAAACGAAGTCCAAATACCGGAAGCTGTGGCAATCCCTTGGCGCCCTTATAAGATACATTTACTGTAATCTTTCCTTTGTTATCCACACTGTATACTACTTCAACCGCTGTTGTCGGAATTGTAATTGTCTCATATACATATTTTATAGTGATATTTTCAGCAAATACATCTCCGCCATATTTATTGTTTTCCGGTGCACATGGCTTTCCCTGTGACTCACCATCTGTAACTACTTCAACATCCTTACAATCAATAAACATGTCTGCTGCAAGCCAGCTTCCACTCTTGATGTGAAACTTACTGCCTCTGTCATTATCCGTAAGTGCTCTCCAAAAGGTAGGTTTCGGACATCGGTAGAGCCACTCATATCCATTTTTTACAAGAGACTCCAGACCGCCCTGTGCATAAGAGAAAATATAATCAAACCCTTCTCCATGAACACCAAGTGTAAAATCTCCATATACTACTCTCAATGTTTTAGATGTACAATCCATAGTAATACCTCACTTCCTGCATTGCCGGTTTTTCCCTTCTGTCAGCAAATATGATTCCGTTTCCGGAAAATTCGTAGTCTGCCGGTCTGTCATCAAAGTCTCCACCATATCTTAATGCTTCTTTCCCTGTAACCTCGTCCTTAACTAAAATTGCCTGGTCAATGAAATCCCAGATAAAACCGCCCTGATACATTTCGTATTTATCAATTAGCTTCATATAAGAGCCAAGACCACCCATTGAATTACCCATATCATGCATAAACTCACATAAAATGTATGGCTTCTTTGCACTGTTAATCAGATAATCTTCCACATCTGCCGGCTTTGCATACATACGACTTTCCATATCGGAAATCGTATCCTCATAGACTCTGTTATAGAAAGAACTCTCGTAGTGAACCAATCTTCCATCATTTTTATCCTTAAAGTATCTGTTCATCGCCTCAATGTCATCTCCGGCATATGATTCATTTCCCAAAGACCAGAATAATACTGATGTATGATTCTTAAATGTTTCAAAGTTATTTCTCGCTCTGTCAATGACCGCTTCCTTCCACTGTGGAATGGAACCCGGTACATTGCAGGATGGTTCAATAGCCCCCAGTTTCTGGAAGGAACCATGACTTTCAAGATTGGTTTCCGACATCAGATAAATTCCTTCTTCGTCACACATATAGTACCAGGGAATCTGATCCGGATAGTGACAGGTTCGCACCGCATTGATATTGTTCTTCTTCACACACGCCATATCAGAAATCATTTCCTCCATTCCGATCACACGTCCTGTTTTGGCACTCCATTCATGTCTGTTGACACCCACCAGAATCAGTCTCTTTCCATTTAAGCGGATTACCTTGTCAATAATCTCAATTCTTCTAAATCCAACCTTATACGGAACAATCTCTGTAAGCTCTCCATCCTCATATACTTCAATAAATATGTCATAAAGATATGGGTTATGATTATCCCAAGGAATTACATTTTCTAAATCTGCTGTAATGGTTCCTTCCACTATATCTGTTGCTTCTGCCAGTACAATATCTTCACATAAGAGCTTATTTCCTGCTTTATCTGCAAGGATAAATTTAGCACTCTTTTCTCCTTCCTTTACAGAAGAAATCTTTACATCTACTCTGACAGCACCACTTACATTGTTCTGATTTAATGTAGGATGAATCCACATATCCTGCACATGAACATCAGGGATTGCTTTTAAAGTTACATTTCTAAAAATCCCGAAGAAACGGAAGAAATCCTGATCCTCTAAAAAGGCTGCTGTACTCATCTTATACACCTGTACTGCAAGCACATTGTTCTTCTCTTTGATGTAAGGAGTCAAATCAAACTCTGATGGTGTAAAGCTGTCCTCTGCATATCCGATAAACTCACCATTTAACCAGAGATACATTGCTTCTTCCACACCTTCAAAACAGATATGAATCCTTTTTCCAAGTAATCCTTCATCAAGATCAAATGTCTTTACATAAGAGCCTACCGGGTTATACTCTGCTTCACTAAACATTCCTGTTCCATCCCCAGCTCCCTCTATACTGTATGCCCCTCTAAGGTACTTCTTACCCTCCCAAGGATACATGGTATTGATATAGCGAATCTGATCATAGCCTGCAAGTTCAATATGTCCGGGAACCATAATCTTGTCAAAGCCACTTCTGTCATAATTTGTTTTATAAAAATTCATCGGTCTTTCCATTGCATTGATACTGAATTTAAAGTCCCACTGACCATTTAGGGATTGTGCTAATTTGTTTTTACCACTCTCAAGTGCCTCATAATTTGGGAAATAATTATGGTCACTATGAGCATCTATCTGATTTACACGAAATACTTCCGGGTTATCCAACCACTTAATATCTGCCTGCATAATATTCCTCACTTTCTACAATAGCCCCTAAAGTCCATACTTTAGAGGCTATTATCTGTTTACTGTCTTTCTGCTTTTAATTTTTCATTAGCCTCTTCAACACTCATAAATGAAAGGATGATTGTAATCAATAAATCAAGAACGAATGGAAGCCAGAGATACATAAAATACATCATGCTAATACAACTGTCAGGCTGTACCGCTGCATCACCATTGATAAATCCGCTGAGGTCGAGCATCCAACCTGCAATTGCTGTACCAAGACCACCACCAATTTTTACACCTAATGAGGTGCAGGAATACATAGTACCGTCTACTCTCTTTCCAGTCTTTAAGTATGTATATTCAGAGCAGGATGCGATAACTGCATTCATATCTCCTTGCCAAGGTCCCTGTCCTAACGCTGCGATTGCTGTAAAGAGTAACATCAAAGGAACACTTCCCATATATCCAGCTGCCACTACCAACAAACGACCTGCTGTTGCAATCATGTAGCTGTATTTATTGAGCTTATACATTCCCTTCCATTTTGAAACCAAGTTAGGTGTGAATACTAATGCGATAATCAACGGAATATTTACTGCCCATGAAAACGCCCCAAAAAGGTTTTTGTTATGAAGCACATATGTCATATAGAACAGACCAATGTTTATCATTGCTCCGTATAACTGCTGAATAATATATACTCCACAAATCATTAAGTAATACTTGTTAGAGAACAATAACTTTGCAGACTGAACTAAAGTAAGCTTGTCATCCTTTTTTTCTTCTACAACCTTACCCTCTGCCAGTTCTTCGTCAGAAAGTTCTTTTACAGAGAACACTGCAAGAGTATTGGTAATAATTCCTAAGATACAATAAATGATAGCTATATTTCTCCAACCTGTTGCGCCACCACCTAATGCATCAACTGCACCGACTGTAATTGTCTGAATTAGTAAGCTTGTACTGAATGCGAAGATAAATCTGAAAGAACCCATCTGCACTCGTTCTTTACTATTCTTTGTTACAAGTGCTGTAAGTGCTGAGTAAGCAATGTTGTTTGCCGTATAGAATACACCGTTCAATAATGTATATGCAATGAAAAACCATGTGTACTGTGCTGTCTGTCCAATGTTGGTAGGAATAGCAAATACACCAAACAATGTGGTTGCACATCCGAAGAAGCCCCAGAACATCCAAGGTCTTGCCTTGCCCATCTTGCTCTTTGTCTTGTCAATCTTAGAACCAAAGAATACATCTGTAATCCCGTCAAATATCTTCGAAACTGCTATAAGTGTTCCCACGATACCGGCATTTAAGCCTACTGTGTTTGTCAGATAAATCATTACGAATGATGATAAAAACGCATACACTACGTTGCCCGCAATATCACCAGTTCCGTATCCGACAATGTTTCGCATTTTTAGATACTTTTTCTGCTCCATAATAAAATCTCCTTTTCTTTTGATAACTTCTGATAAATTTGTAACCTCGCCGTTGCAAATCTGTTCTTTATTAAGTATCTTAATTATAGTAAATTAAGTTCTAAAAACCTATATCAAGAATTGGACAAAACATGCACAAAATGATACAATAAACAAAACAATGTACAATTATCCCGTTTTTTTCGTCAAATTGCACATAAAAAATTGAACTAAAGTCGTCATAAGAAAGGAGGATATATATGTATGTGAATAATGCCTACTTAAACAATACAATTATGGATATAAAGGACAAATCAAAGCCACTCATCGTGACCAGTTGTGGCACATATCACTTGTATACCCGTCCGAAATTACCTACCTGGCGACCAAGAGGACGTCTGGATTTTCAGCTTTTATATATTGCTTCCGGCAAAGCACACTTCCACTTTGACGGAAAAGAAGAAATTGTCACCGCCGGGCATATGGTGCTTTATCGCCCAAAGGAACCGCAAAAATATGAATATTATGGGGAAGATCAAACCGAAGTGTTTTGGGTTCACTTTACAGGAAATGACGTAACCAATATTCTTCGATATTATGGTTTTTCCAAAGAGAAACACGTCTACTATTGTGGGAAAGGATTAGATTACCAGAATCATTTCAGGCTGATGATTCAGGAACTGCAAATGTGCAAGGAGCATTATGCAGAAATACTGGAAATGCACCTAAAAGAAATTTTTGTTATGATTCACCGACATTTACAGTCCGCATCTAAGGTAAGCAATAGTCAGATTGCAGAAGATATTGATGCTGCTACACTCTATTTCAACGAGCATTACAACGAGGAAATTAGCATTGAAGAATATGCACAAAATCACAATATGAGTACAAGCTGGTTTATTCGCAATTTCAAGCAGTATACCGGATTTACTCCACTTCAGTACATATTGTCAGTCCGAATCTATAACGCAGAAGCTCTGTTAAAGAGCAACTTATACAATGTTACGGAAGTAGCACGTATCGTAGGTTATGATAACCCACTATATTTTAGCCGGACATTCAAAAAATTGAAGGGGATTTCTCCTACAGAATACAGAAAAAATATTGAAACCTAGAATTACAAAAAGAAGGATTGCACAGTCCTTCTTTTCGTTTGCAACTTTTGTCCACTTTTGAATCTCTTTTGGCGAGTAATATATCTTATTTTGGATTAGGATTACCTCAGAAAGAACGAAAGGAGATGAAAAGTATGAAGCAGCGCATAATTAGATTTTTCAATGAATTACTTAGCTTTTACGGTCCTATATTTCTTCGACCAACAAACCGTATGTGGTAATTCATCACACACAACCAATCATCCTTTTCTATATGATTATTAACCTCGCCAGTTGTAATAAAATAGAAGAAGGAAATTATCACAAAGTTATTTATGTATTGTTTTTCCAATCGAAACATTTTATGTATAGGTAGGTATATTTACTGGTGGAATATATTTTAGGATAAATCCTGCTAATTCTTTGCGAAGCCCTGCCTTTCGTCTCCTTTTCACAACGGCATACAAATTTCGCAATTTTGTCAGAATACATTTTCATTCCATCTGTGAAATAGAATTTTCTATAAGCCTCTCCCCCGTAATAGACCGGTCCTTGTTTTCCAACATATCTAATCCCAGACTTTCCATTGACTAATATCATACCATTAATTTTATCATCTAAGACCACTCCCTGAAATGGTCGTACTCCATGCTGCAAAAGAAATGAGTACCATGTTGCACCAATTCGTAAGCGCTCACTCTGGACTGCCTTGCGGTCTTACATACACCTTGACAGTAAAGCACCATGCAAGATTTTGCGTCTTGCATGGTAGATAAATAATCCCAATAAAATCCAAGGGAAAGCCGCTTCAAAAATTTGAATTGTTTTTTCTGCACCTATTGACAATTGCAAACTCTGTGCATATAATGCATTTAACAATTAGGTTAAATGTTAAAGGAGGTTATATAGATGGGATTGCAGCAGACATTAAAAGCTCTTGCCGACCCGATTCGCCGTGAAATACTGAATATGCTGAAAAAAGGGCGAATGTCAGCAGGTGAAATTACCGAACATTTTTCTGTAACAGCTCCATCCATTTCAAGACACTTATCCGTATTGAAGGATGCCGACTTAATTAGGGACACAAGAGAAGGAAAATTTATTTTCTATGAAATCAATACCTCTGTCTTAGAGGAAACAATGCTTTGGATTGCAGATTTGAAAGGAGATAATGACAATGCTTAAAAAGAACAAATTAAAGGTCATAGTTTCATCTATCGTTATTTTACTTCCAATGTTATTCGGTCTCGTTATGTGGGATAAATTACCTGATACTATGACAACCCACTGGGGTGCAGACGGAAATGCAGATGGATTCAGCGGAAAGGTATTCTCTGTTTTTGGTTTGCCAAGCATTATTTTGGTGTTGCATTTTGTTTGTTTGCTGTTTACACTTCTTGATAAAAAACAGAAAGAGCAAAATTTAAAGGCACTGGGAATGATTTTCTGGATTTTGCCAATTGTATCTCTTTTCACAAATGGAATAATGTATAGTGCTGCATTTGGAAAAGAATTTAATATGGAATGGTTTATGCCCGCACTATTAGGAGCAATGTTCATTTTTATGGGCAATTATCTGCCTAAAGTAAAACAAAATCGAACCCTTGGAATTAAAGTTCCCTGGGCATTGAACAATGAAGAAAATTGGAATAAAACTCATAGATTAGGCGGTAAAATTTGGGTTGTTGGGGGACTGATTATGCTGTTTTCCATTTTTCTTCCACTTACAGCTATGGTTTGGGTGATGATTTGCGTGATATCTGCTATGGTAGTTATCCCCATCGTTTATTCCTATTACATCTATAAGCAGCATCAAAAAGAAGGCATTGTATATACTACGCCACCGAGAAGCAAATCAGAAAAGATTGCAGTTAAAATATCCGCTATCATCGTACCTATCCTTCTCATTGGCGTTGCAGTATTGATGTTTACAGGTAATATAGAAGTCCATTGTGAAGATACCTCATTTACGATAGATGCAACTTATTGGACTGATTTAGAGGTGGATTATTCCGAGATAGATAGCATCGAGTATCGCAAGGATTTGGATGTAGGAGTACGAACAAGTGGTTTTGGCTCAGCAAGATTGTCGATGGGCATTTTTCAGAATAACGAGTTTGGTTCGTATACCTTATATGCATACACGGGTGCTAAAGAGTTTATTGTATTGACATCCGGAACAAAAACACTTGTTATCGGGATGAGCGAAGCTGAAAATACACAAGCACTTTATAATATAATGCTCGGGAAGATGGGTGAGTAACGCCTATAACTATTAAATTGAGGCGTAGAATGTAAAACCATTACCAGCCGAAAAACAAACCTTAAAAACCTTGTGTGGCAAGAAGTTTGACACCTAAAAGCCTTCTCAAACTCTGGAATCTTATCTATAAGTTCCCTGTATTTCATACAAATCCACCTACTTAATATCCATCACGAATTTTTCCAGCTTTTCCTGATTATCTTTAGCTTTATCACTGCTGCGGTCTGCCAGCGCAGCAGTGTTTTTCAGATTTTTCAGGCTCTTTGACAACTGCACAATACATCTGTCATTGTCTCCTCCGCCGCTGAAAGTGAATACCGCATCTATCTTGTCGGCTACGCCGTATTTCTTAATAAATGTATTGACTGGTGATGCTGGCATGCCCGCCCATACCGGTGTTCCTAATATAATTTCATCATAATAATCTATATTATCTGGAACGCCTTTTATCTTAGGTGTTTTTCCAAATGTTGCCTGCATTCCTCCGACAAGCATCTGCTTTACTGTGTTTTTAGGCAATGGTTTAACTAAATCTATCTCAAATAATTTTGCTCCTAATTTCCTGGCAATATCTTTTGCCGCCTGCTTTGTATTGCCTGATAATGAATAATAAATAACAGCTTTACTCATAGCCAATCTCCTTCTGATTATTATATACTATATAAAATTATAAACCATATCGGCATCTATTGCCTATAAAAAATAATAATTCCTGCCATGCTCCTGCACCGCACCAATCTTGTCATAAAAGCCTATCGCTGGCATGTTCCAGTCAAGGCAGCTCCATTCCATTCTTGAAAATCCGTCCTGTTTAACAAATTCCTGTATCTGTGAGAAGAACCTTTTTCCTAATCCGCAACGGCGTTTTTCTTCATTCAGATACATATCTTCCAGATGTACTCCGCCTTCTGCTGCAAATGAACCAAACACCGGATAGTAAATGGCATATCCAACCGGATCGTTATCATATTCAGCAATAAGAGCTGTCGCTATATTCTTTTGGAAAAGCCAGTAATTCAGGGCTTCCATGGAAGCAGTCATATCCTGTGGTCTTTTCTCATATTCAGCTAATTTTTTAATCATATCATGTAATAATTGAATGTCATTTTCATTTGCTTTTCTTACAGTAAAGTTTTCAGTCATTGCACATCTCCTCTAAAATCAAAACAGCCAGACCAAATCAGCCTGACTGTCAATAAATACTCATCTGTCAAATCAATAATAATTAATTGCTTTAAAGATGTCAAGTTCACACCATATTAATTATGTGAACTATCCTGCTTCTTTTACTGTTCCTGCTCAATATACCTATCAACATCTTTCTTTACATCTGCAAGTGTCATCTGTGAAAGCTTCTCTTCCATCGCCTTCTGAACCTCTAACAGCCTGTTATCAAGAACGTGATGGATATTCCTTCCTACCGGGCACTGCTGGTTGGGATTCTCATGGAAGTGGAATAATTCCTCATCCGGGGCACACTCAACCGCCTTATATATATCTAAGAATGTAATCTGATCAAGTGGTTTTGTAATCGTCACACCACCAGTTCCCCTCGCAACTTCAATCAATCCCGCACCCTTTAACTGCTGCAATATCTTACGCACAATTACAGGATTCGTACCGATGCTGGCTGCCATGAAATCGCTTGTCATCTTCTGGTCTGAAAATGTATCTATACACGAAAACATATGAATTGCCATTGTAAATCTGCTTGAAATCTGCATTTTTGACACCTCTTATAAAATAGTAGTGTTTAAGTCACTTTTTATATGGATTATCATAACAGATGAGAGATGTAATTGCAATTGTTACATTTCACTAATTCTGCCTTCTTACGAAAAGACAGACACATAAAACCGCAAAAACTACTGTTGCAGCTATGAGTATAGGCAGTACTGGAATCTGACAGACATCTCCATTTATAAGCTTTAATCCCTGATAGAGTGTGAACACACCAAATACAGAGAATATCGCAAATGCAAGTGTATTAAGCAATCCTTCAGGAGTCTTGTTCTTTAAAAGGTAGCCTACTAACATTCCAAAAATATCTGCTAAGAAAAGTCCTAAAGAACATCCAATCCATACAATAAGTGCTGAACCCATACCTTCATTAGCACCAAATGTTATGGCTGTGAGCTGTGTCTTGTCGCCAAGCTCTGCTACGAAAAATGTACAGAAAACTGCGAGTGGCGCGAACTTAATCTTTGATTTGCCGCCCTCTTCCTCTTCATCGTCATCATCACCAGCAACAGTTGATGCTGCAAAATAAAGGAATGCAAGTGCCGCAATTGTCTTAATCAGCCAGTCAGGAATGAATTCGCTGACAAGGCCGCCGGCAAGAACTGCAAGGCCGTTAAGAACAAGGATTGCTGCTGCCGTTCCAAATATAATATCTCTTAACTTGTATTTAGAAGTAAGAGCTATAAGCATAAGCTGGGTTTTATCGCCCATCTCTGCTATGAACTCAGTAAAAAATACTTTTAAAAATAATAACATTTGTATAATACCTTATTTATCTTAATATGATATAAACTGCATATATCGCGTAAAGTACAACCATGGATAATCCTTCGATTCTTCCAATTCGCTTCTTGGTTCCTGCAAATATCCATACACACACTGTGAACACAATAAGCACGCATAAATCAATGATATTCTCTGTAATCATAGTGATTGGGCTGATTGCTGAGGCAATACCAAGCACCATGAGTATATTGAATACATTTGAACCAATCGCATTACCAAGTGCCATATCTACTTCGTTCTTTCGGGCTGCAACTATTGAAGTCACAAGCTCTGGAAGTGATGTTCCTATCGAAACAATTGTAAGTCCGATAAGTGTCTGGCTCATTCCAAGGTCACTTGCTATTCTTGATGCGGCATCTACAGTCATATCTCCACCGATTGCAATCGCAACTGCACCGCCAACAATGAAAAGAATACTTAGTGGCACTGAAATCAGCTTGATTTCTTCATCTGAACCGCCTTCAATCTCAACCTTCCTGCCTTCCTTGCTCGCCTTTAAAGCAATCTTAATCATGTAGAAAATGTACCCTGCAAAAGCGCCAATGAATATCACACCATCAATATGTCCAAGTGTCATACCTGATTTGTCGCCAAATCCGGCAATCCCAAAGAGCATTAAGAGTCCTGCGCAGATAAGTGACAGTGGAATATCTCTCTTTATTGTTTCTTTTGCTACATTAACTGTAGCAATCATTGCACAGACACCAATAACAACCATCAGATTGAATATATTGGAGCCGACTACATTACTTACTGCAAGTTCATTATTGCCTGTAAGTGAAGCTGATACACTGACCGCTGTCTCTGGAAGTGATGTTCCCATCGCAACAATTGTAAGTCCGATGATTATGGCTGGAACATGCAGTCTCTTTGCTACACTTGAACTTCCCTCTACGAAAAAGTCTGCGCCTTTGATAAGCAGCACAAAACCTATTACAAGGAATACAAGCACAAGGGCAAATGGGGCGTTGTTAATGAAATTTTCCATGTTTTCCTCCTTTTTGTTCTCCACAACAGTGCTGTCAGACGAAACACCTGCTATTACAAGTATATCCAGCAGATAAAAAAAACTCATGTATATCAATTACCAGCCAATGTGTAATTCATAAGCTGTTAATCGATATACATGAGTCTCATTATTTAAGATTTGCCAGATTATACTCTCTAATATAACCAGAATGTTGACAAATCACACTTTCGCGCTAACTACTCCCTCATGGAATATTAAGTTACTTGATAGATAATATCAAATATAAATGTGTGTGTCAATGGGTTATTTTATCCTCGTCTATTATCTACATTCTAATTCATTTTTTAATTAAAGTCCTGATTATCCCCAGACTTCCTCGGCTATCTCCTTGACAAGACGAAGCTTAGCCCACTGCTCTTCCTCTGTAAGCTTGTTACCGATTTCACATGAGGCAAAACCGCACTGAGGGCTTAAACACAATCTGTCTAATGGAATATATTTAGCGGCTTCATGGATTCTTGCGATAACCTTTTCCTTGTCCTCAAGAACTGGTGACTTTGTTGTGATAAGACCAAGCACTACCTTCTTATCGCCTGAAACCTTTGCAAGTGGTGCAAATCCGCCAGACCTCTCATCATCATACTCTAATAATAACGCATCTACATTTTCTTTTGCAAATACATAATCTGCCACTGAATCGTATGGACCGCTTGTAAAGAATGTTGAGTGGTAATTACCTCTGCATATATGGGAAGTAATAACCATATCATCTGGCTTTCCTTCAAGTGCAAGATTATTCACCTCAAGAAGCTGTGACTTAACATCATCCAAATTAATTCCAAGCGACTTATATCTATGCTTTGCGGCATCTCCAACTATAGCGCCCCATGTACAATCATCAAGCTGGAGGTTACGGCAGCCTGCATCATAAAACTGCTTAATAACTTCCTGATAAGCTTTTCCGATATCCTGAATCAATTCTTCGTTAGTTGCATAGAACTTCTTAGTAGTTTCATAGTTTGCTGGAACAATCATCTGCTGAAATGTCTGCGCAGGTGCTGGAATTGTATACTTTGCAACAGTATTCTCATCCTCGAACTGCTTTAAGAACTTAAAATATTCTACAAATGGATGTGGCTTTGCCTTAATCTTTCCAACAAGATATGTATCATCAAGCAGTGCTAACTCTGCATCAAATTTAACTCCGTTTCCTGTATTTTCATGTGCTACGCCGTCAAGTCCCCACATAAAATCAAGATGCCAGAAAGTTCTTCTGAACTCACCATCTGTAATCACATGATATCCAAGTTTCTTCTGCTTCTCTACTAACTTTGTAATCTCTCTGTTGACAACGCTGTCGTATTCTTCCTGTGTAATTTCCCCATTCAGATACTCTGCCTTAGCATCCTTTAAAGCCTGTGGTCTCAAAAAGCTTCCTACATAATCATATCGAAAAGGTGTTTTTAATGTACTCATATTCATATCCTCCGTCTTTGTTTTTAACTTGAGGATATTCTAACAATTAATTATTTATTTGAAAAATACATTAAATTAACCGTTCTCCATAGTTTCAAACTATGGCAGAATGGTAATCTTTCATTACTTAGTTTGCAAGCATTTTTACGCAAAAAGGCAGATACCACATTTCCGTAGTACCTGCCTTAAAAATCTTATTTAATAATCCATCAATCCAATGAATCCAGTCATCTTACAGATTGAACTTATTGATTGCATCTTTAAGTGTTGTAGCAATCTTGTCAAGCTCTTCTGTTGAAGTATTAAGAGTTCTCATTGTCTCTGTAACCTCAATAGCTGAAGCTGTAACCTCTTCTGCAGCGGCTGCTGTATCTGTAGCGATGTTAGCAACATCACCCATAGTCTTGACTACATTCTCTCTGCTCTTATCCATCTGCTCATTGAGCTGTGCGATATTATCCATACCTTCCTTAAGAGCATTAACTGAATTAGAAATGTTGTTAAACAGCTCTCTTGCTGCATTGATTGACTCGTTCTGCTCATCAATGATTGCATCACTCTCATCCATTGTCTTAGATACGAGTTCAGATTTGTCTGTAATCTCACCAATTATCTGGATGATTTCGTCTGTAGAAGCCTGTGACTGCTCTGCAAGCTTTCTAATCTCATCAGCTACGACTGAGAAACCACGTCCGCTCTCACCAGCTCTTGCTGCCTCGATACTAGCATTGAGTGAAAGAAGGTTTGTCTGCTCTGTTATCTGAGTGATTGCATCAGATATGAACTTAATCTTCTCAATACTCTCTATCATCTCTGCAACAACCTGCTTAGATATCTTAGAGTTGTCCTTAGACTTCTCGCCCTTACCGATAAGGTCTTCAACAATACCGATACCCTTGTTGCTTAATTCCTGTGTCTCTGCTGACATATCGTTAATATCATTAACATATGCTCTTGTCTCATGAAGCTTTGCTGCAAGTGATTCAACATCGTCTGTTGCCACTCTTGTACTGTCAGCCTGTCCAGATGCTCCTTCTGCAACATTCTGAATAGCTTCTGTAACCTGGTTAACTGTCTGAGTTGTTGTATCACTAATCTTAGCAATCTTATCAGACTCATCAATAAGGATACCAGATTTCTCTTCAACGCCCTTGATAAGTGAAGATACATTATCAACCATGCTGTTGTAATTCTGCTTCATAATACCAAATTCGTTGCTGTTCTTAACCTCAATTCTTGTTGTAAGATCACCATTAGCCATCTTATTAAGAGCAACGTTAATCTTCTTCATCTCTGATCTGATCATTACTGTAACACCAATAGCAATGATAATACCGATAATAAGAGCTAAAATTGAACTGAATACTGTGTTACGTGCAATCTTATTAGTTGTTGCCTGTGTCTCTGATGAATTGATAAATCCAACAAGAGTCCACTCTGTAACAGCATCCTTAGATGCAACAATATGTACATTCTGTCCATTAACATTCTCATCAAACGAGAATACTGTATCATACTGCTCAGATGATAAGCCTGAGATAGTCTTCCAGCAATTAAGGCTTGTGACTGAATCTGTCACATATGCATTATTAGCATTGTTAACAAGAATCTTACCATCCTTGTTGACAAGAATTACGAAACCTGTGTTAAGAAGTCCGATATTCTGTACATACTCCTCAACCTCTGAGAAATCAATATCAAGGCCTACCGTACCATAATTATCCTTGTTAGTATACTTGATTTCCTGTGAAACGGTGAAAATTGTCTTACCTGTTGTCTTATCTGTATATGGGTCAGAAAATGCTGAATAGATAGAATTTCTGGCTGTCATACCCATACAGTTCTTGTACCATACTTCATTAGTATCATTAACACCTGATGTTATAATATCTCCCTTATTAGAAGACTTTCCTGTGGCTGCATTATACTCAGCCCAGCCAGTAATCTTCTTGCCAGTTACAGTTGTGAAGAAACCTCTCTCTGCACCATTAGTAACCTTAACGGATGCGATAAGTGAATCTTTAACTGCCTTAGCATTATCATCAAAATCACCCTGATCTTCAAGATGCTTAACCTCGTTCTTACGAGTGATAAGGTCTACCGGCTGTGCCAGTGTCTTAAGATATGTTGTAAAACCACTCTGTGCTGTCTGAAGAGTCTGCTCGCTTGTGACTTCCATATTACTGTTAAGTGAATCTTTCGTTGTAGTGATTGCACTGTATGATGTAAGCAAAATTGGTATAACTATTGCAATCAAAAAGAATATAACAAGCTGAAATCCAATGCTTTGATAAAATTTAGTCTTTTTCATATTTCCCGTCCTTCCCTATGAATATGTTTAATTCTTTACAGCAAGATTATATCATATCAAAAGGACTAAGTAAATGCAAGAACCAATTCTAGCCTACATTTTCTACAAGAATTTCTTCAAGTGCTGTATGGCTGCTTGAATGGCATCTTACCACATTGGCATTGCACTTCTGAGCTTCCTCAAGTGCTGTCTTTACCATCTTATGGCATACTGTATTAGTAAATAATATAACAAGGTCAGGACTTCCTATCTGTTCCCTTAAATTACCCTTCATTCTTGTAAATACCTTTGCCTTACAGTTATGCTTTTTACATATCTGGATATAGTTACGTTCTGATTTTTCGTTACCACCTATTATACATATCGACATACGATTATACACTCCTTACTTTTGTTAGTTATAACTAACTGTATGTTTATATTATAACAGAGTGTTAATCTCGTCAAGTGCTTATTGATTTAGCATTATCAATAAGCACTAAATTAGTCCCAATATCCTAATTGGGCACCCTTGAGATAAATTGCTTTTGCCTTGCTATAGTACCCATATGAATTAAAATGTGTCCAGTCGGCACGAAGCTTCTTGGATATCATTCCATTCTGGAAATACCTTAAATCACGCTTGGTTGTGAGAAGTCCCGTATCTCTTAATCCATTCGTAATCATATATTCTCTTGTATTGAGGAAATGCTCTCCATAAGCCTCTCTTAAAGCGGTTTCCCAATACGTATCGTTAAGTCCTATCTTATTACCCTCACTATCACGTAACCCCTGATTAGCATCCGCAGAATCACCCGGATCATCAGTGTCGCCTATTATTATATAGTAAGGATTGCCAAATCTCTCTATTATTGAGTCATACTGTGCGATAAGCTCTGAATATTCTCCGTGCCAGCCGCCATTGCTTCCCATCTCTATAATAAGAATGTCATTGCTGTGGTCTGCTGCTGCCTTAGGTGTTACAAGTGTTCCTGCCGGGATAACTATATAAGTATCGCCGTCATACTCAAACTCCTCATTATAGCCAATCCCATATTCAGCCATAACATCACTGGCATTAAGCTCGTCTTCATGACTTACCGTAGTCTCTTCCTCATAACTGCCTATCATGCCCTGCTTTGCCCTGTCATCTCTTATATCGTTAGATGACTGTGTTGGCAGAAATGCTCTTGTCTCAAATGCCCATGTCGTGTCAGTGTCAGCTGTGCCTGCGGAACTTTCCGTTGTCTCCTGCGCTTCGCTTTCCTCTTCTGTCTTTTCCTCATAATATGTGTAGTATGACACATTTTCATTATCGCCATATCTTGTAAGTCGCAGATCCACAATATTATAAGCCTGCTCCTCATCATCAAATGAGGCACCTCCGAGTGTATACATCTGACCATTAATGTATACAACACCATAATAATCATCATAAAGGTTGCCATATCCACCATAATTCTGGACGTACTCTGGCTCACCCTTCTCATTAACGACCTTGACATCCGCACCGTGGTTATATCCAACTACAACGTCACGGTCTGTATACAGCTTGATTCCGCCTGCTCTGATAGAAATTTCCTCTGAATTCTCACCAGACACACCAAAATTATATGTCTTGATTCCTGTAAAATATTCTAATGCATCAGGAAATGTCCAGTATGATATATCATGGGATTCCCCATCAAGTTCAAGCACCGCATATGATGCACCGATACCCTCAGTCATGCTGTCGCCCCAGCACGCGATATTTCTCTTGGCACCATCATATGGAACAACCTCGCTTGTAAGGGTTCTTCCCGGAAATGTAAAATCAAACTTTGTTGGTTTAGTAAGGTTCTCATACAGACTCGCATCAGAGTCATCCTCTGCCGCTGTCTCGCCACTGTAGAATGCATCAAGCTCCTCGTCCGACACCGCAGAATTCTCCTGTAACGCCTTGCTCTTTGATACATTTTTATATATGAATACACCACTTAACCCAATTATCATAATTACCATAATACATATAAGTGATGCTGTTGCTCTCATTTTTTCACGTCTTCTCAAATCAATATCCTCGATTTCATCTTCTAAAGCTATACTACATGTTGTTTCTTCTTATTATAATCTACGTTTTTCTGTTATACATAGTTTTCGCCTATATTTCACACAAAATTCATAAAATCACATATTTAAAGAAGCAATTCCTGCCATTTTGACCATAAAAATATATTTTTAAAAGATTTTTTGACCTGTACCGTACATTTGTGATATATATATCACATAGGCATACATTTGCCATTATATAGACACACTTTTACTATTATATTAAGGAAGATAAGATTATATGCTTACATATTCTATTACTGACACAAAAGGGTTAAGCCTTTATGAATATATCTATCAATGTATACGTGATGACATTGTAGATGGCAAACTGGCTGCCAACGAGAAGCTCCCTTCTAAAAGGGCTTTTGCAAAAAATCACGGAATCAGTACCGTTACTGTTGAGAACGCCTATGGACAACTCATGGCGGAGGGGTACATATATTCCATGCCTAAAAAGGGATTTTTTGTATCAGCAATAGAAAAGCAGATAAAAAAGGCTCCTTTTCAGCCAGTTTCATATGAGATGCCAGAAGAAGCTCCATCAGATGAATTCATTGATTTCATATCAAGCAGAACTGCCACTGAGAGCTTTCCATTCGCCACATGGTCTAAAATAATGCGCCAGACATTAAGCGAGCAGGCGGACAAGCTCTTGTCAAAGCCTTCCGTTGGCGGCGTGTGGCCGCTCCGTGAAGCTATCGCCAAGCATCTTTATGATTTCAGAGGAATTAATGTGTCACCCGACCAGATTATAATAGGTGCCGGAACTGAGTACCTGTATGGACTTATCGTGCAGCTTCTTGGACGAGATAAAATCTATGGACTGGAGAATCCTTGTTCCAACAAAATCAGGAATATATATCACTCGCTTGATGTTGAAACTGTATCATTACAGATGGACGGAGAAGGTATTCTTCCTGACCAGGATATACTAAAAGAAACAGATGTTATACAGATATCGCCTTCACACCACTTTCCAACTGGCGTAGTTACATCTGTCGGCAGAAGATACAGCCTTCTTGGCTGGGCTAACGAGTCAGACGACAGATACATAATCGAGGACGATTTCGACAGTGAATTCAGGTTGCAGGGAAAGCCTATTCCTTCGCTGTTTTCAATAGATGCCTCTGAAAAGGTTATATATTTCAACACATTTTCTAAGACACTGGCATCTACAATCAGAATCAGTTATATGGTTCTTCCCGCACATTTACTGGAAAAATTCAAGGAAAAGCTGGGCTTCTACTCATGCACTGTATCTAATTTTGAGCAGTACACACTTGCCACATTTATCAATGACGGATGTCTTGAAAGGCATATCAACCGCATGAGAATCCAGTACAAGACTATCCGCGACCAGCTTATAAGCCAGATACGCCAGAGCTGGCTGGCAGATTATGTGTCAATCAGCCAGGAAAATGCCGGATTACATTTCCTGCTTACCATAGACACTGATATGTCGGATGAGCAGTTAAAGCAGAAAGCCTCTGACATGGGAATTGACGTATCATTCCTGTCAGACTACTATGATAAAAATGAAAAACATGCCTACCTTAGTGATAAGCATGTTGCGGTCATCAATTATTCCGGTCTTGACAGTAACGGTATTGACTTGAAACTATAATATATGTGCAGCCTAAAGTTCTAGTACTTCCTGAGATACTCTGCTATCAGGTCTAAAACCTGTCCGCTCTCTGGAAGAAATGGCTCAAATACGCTGAATGCATGTGTAAGGCTCTTATTAGCTTCAAAATCTACAAGCTCATGCTCCTTACCGGCATCAGCCAGTGCCTTTTCAAAATTTATTGTATATTTTCTTAAATAATCGTCATGGCTTGTCACCATCCAGACTGGCGCAAGGACATCTACAAGCTCTTTGTTCTCTGGATTGACATACTTGCCAAATGGCGATTTCTTATACTTTTTACCATATAAAAATGTAGGAAGACACATTCCAATCTTATCAAATCTTGATGTGTAGAACATTCCACTTATCAGTGCAAGTGCGTTGATATGCAGGTCTGATGGTGTGACACCTGCTGCCTTTGCTATATTATCATTATTCTGGATTGCATTGACATATGTTATAAGGCACGCTCCACCGCTGTCTCCAGCCATGTATACATGAGCCATATCGCCATTATCTGATATTATGCGTCCCTTTATATAATCCATCGCCATGAATACATCCTTGAACTGGTCATATATCGTGCAGTCTGGAATAAGCTGATATTCTATGCTGTATACAAGATAACCTTTAAGGCTTAACAACGCGCAGAAATACTTGTTAAATTCCTTATTGCCAAGCAGAAGTCCGCCGCCGTGGACATTGATTACAACTGGCAGCACCTGTCCGGCTCTGTCCTGTGGTCTGTATATATCAAGGCGGTGTGCCTTATTGTTGTCATCTGCATACGCAATATCTTTAGTGTAATCCACTCCTGATGGAAATGTGAATTTCTTGTCTCTCTCAACACATGACTCCTCAAAATCACTGCGCTGCTTATAAAATTGTTTTGTTATAAAATTACTCATTATGTCCCTTTCAATCAGCCCAACTGCTTTTATATGCTGATTTCCATCTATGCTCTCCAATTTGAATTCTATTTAGTTAACTTGTACATATTAGCACAAATTTGAGGAGAGGTATAGATTAAACATCATCTTCTGAGCAAAAAATCAATTAAATTCTTATGAATAATTCCATCCATTGAAAGCTGGATATGATCCATTGATACTACATATTTAGGATAATTGTCCTCTATATTCTTGTATGCACCAAATTCCCATTCAATCACCTGCTCATCACTTAACAGATAAGCTGCCTGTACTTGACACTCCCCACAGCTAAAGCAGGGGGATTCTTGCTTCAACCACTACTGCATTGGCTGATACCATTCGGTATCTCAATGTCTTACACAGTGTCCACAAGCTAGATTATACTGTTCCCGTATGCCCTACGGTGCAGTTTCATATATTCTGTTGTTTTATGTTTACTATGCTGACTGCATTTGCAATCCTTTATTCAATATGTTGATACTTGCGTTGGTATCCCTATCATACTTTGTATGGCATTTTGGACACTCCCATCTGCGGACAGACAGACTTTTTACCAGTGGATTTTTGTATCCACAGCAGGAACACGTCTGGCTGCTCGGATACATTGTAGGAACTTTTACAATGTCATTCCCATACCATGCAGATTTATACAACAACATATCAAAGAACTTTGACCATGACACAGAACCTATGTGCTGCGCCAGCTTATGATTACGCATCATATTTTTTACTTTCAAATCCTCTATGCAGATGGTTTGGTTTTCACGAATCAGCTTCGTGGATTCATTCTGTAAAAAATCATTTCTCTGATTAGTAATCTTTTCATGGACTAAAGCGACTTTTATACGCTGTTTATTTCGATTACTTGAACCTTTTTCTTTACGTGACAGTTTATGCTGTTCACGCATGAGCTTACGCATTGATTTTTCAAGGTATTTAGGATTAGGTATCTCATTTCCGTTGCTGTCGGAATAGAATTCTTTAATACCTACATCAATACCAATCTTACCACCTTGATTAATCATTGGCTGTGGTTCAAAGTCCACGTTTAAAACTGCAAAGTATTTACCTGTAGGTGTATGCTCAATGGTTACATTGTTGATTTTATCTACTTCCATAGATTGTCGCACTTTGACATATCCCAATTTCGGAAGTTTGATATACTTTCCAACAATACGGATATTATCTCCTTGGTTTATTGTTCTATAGGATTGATGCTGATTATGTTTGCTCTTGAACTGTGGATGCCTTGCACGTTTCTGAAAGAAATTTACAAACCCTCTGTCGAGGTCACGCAAAGATTGTTGTAAAGCAATAGAA
>ERZ1034882.126-NODE-126-length-46550-cov-9.030778_pt1 | contig 46550 bp, 36 predicted proteins | sample MGYA00520606_ERZ1034882 | MGnify/ENA primary metagenome ERZ1034882 (study PRJEB33766, sample SAMN09781726) | gut metagenome | biome: gut microbiome | host: Homo sapiens | place: Madagascar | study: EMG produced TPA metagenomics assembly of the PRJNA485056 data set...
ATTATAGAATATATTCTCAAGAATACCAATATAGTTATACATTACATAACGAGTGACCCGGAAGACAGCATTTTTGAGCTTGCAGAAAAAAATCAGCATATCAAAGCATATTATATCGGTGAAAAAAAGCTGATAACACTTATGATGAAGATGGATGCAGATATTGTTGTAATGACTATGCCTGATCTTGAAAACTATCATATCAAGAGAAGCTATATCAGGAAAGATATTGAATATATATATATTCCTCATGGAATGGACAGCCTGAATATGACAATGAGAAAAGGTTCAATGAACCATTTTGATACAGTATTCTGCACGGGTAAGCATCAAAAAGAGGAAATTGAAAAAACAGAGGAGGTATACAGCCTTCCAAAGAAAAACCTTGTTGAATGGGGATACAGTCTTCTTGATTCAATGAGAGAGGATTACCAGAAAAGCCAGAAGAAAAATGATGGCATGAGATCTATTCTGATTGCACCATCATGGCAGAAAGACAATATAGTAGACAGCTGTCTTGAAGAACTGATTGACAATCTTGCAGGACATGGCTATAAAATTACCGTACGGCCTCATCCACAGCATGTAAGACATATGCCTGAACGCATGGAGGAGCTTAAGCAGAAATATTGTGTTGACAAAGATATAGAGATACAGACAGATTTCTCATCAAATAGTACAGTATTTGATGCTGATATGATGATAACAGACTGGTCTGGTATTGCCTATGAGTATGCGTATACAACATGTAAACCCGTATTGTTTATCAATACTCCTATGAAGGTTATGAATCCGGAATATAAGAAGATTGAAATTGAGCCTATAAATATATGGATGAGAGATAGTATAGGGGCAACGCTCAATCCTGATGAAATAGATAAAGCATCAGTGATTGTTGAAAAAATGTTTGATGATGCTGCTACGTATAGAAGCAGAATTGACAATTTCGTGCATGAATATGTGTATAATCTTGGACATAGTTCAGAAGTTGGTGCACAGTACATAGTGAATGAGATTGTTAAAAAGATACAGGAAAAGAAAAAATAATTGAATTTTAATATATTTAAGGAGGATTTTTAAAATGATGAGCACATTTATGGTAGGTGGTTATATTGACCCTTCAGTTATGACATATGCAATCCAGGCAATTGCAGGTGTTGTTATTGCGATAGGTGCGGCTGTAGGTATCTACTGGAGAAAGGCTAAAAAGAAGATGAATGAGAAGCTGGGTATTGATGAGAATAGAAATAAAGAAGTAGAGAGTGATGAAATCATAATTAATACAACATCTTCCACAGATAATGATATTAAAGATAAGTAGAATGCAGGCAGGAGATTAGGTTATGGGTAACGCAGGTAAATTAAAAGAAAAAGTTATAAAGCTGTTTGCACCATCATTGTTGCTTATATTTACATTTGCAGTATATATGCCAAGTTCATTGTATCTTAGCAATATTAATGAATTTGCAGTAGATTATTCTAAAATAGTTTTGACGATACTTGCCATCGCAGTTATTGCATGGCTTGCAATATACATTATAGGACTACTTATATTCAATCAGAGAGCATTTGATTCATATGTGCTTCTGATATCAGGGATTGCCCTGGGGTTTTATGTGCAGGGCAATTTTTTGAATCCTGCGTTTAATTCACTTAATGGTAAGAATATTGACTGGTCGGCTTACAGGATTAATGGGATTATAAGTGCTGCTGCGTGGATACTGTGTATAGTTGTTCCACAGATTGTATATATTATTAAGAAAAACGTAATCGAGCTGGCTGTCAGATGGGGAAGCTTTCTGTTAACTGCAATGCAGGTAGTGTCACTAGTGGTAATCATTCTTACTACACATAAGACGGTAATTAATGATTTTGCTGTAACAAAGAATGGCGAATTTGAATTGTCTTCAAAGAATAATACTGTTATGTTTGTTGTTGATACCCTCGATTCAAGCTGGTTTGAAGATATGGTATTAACCGATAAAGCGTATAAAGACAATCTTAAGGATTTCACATATTTTAAAGATGCAGTTGCGGGTGGCTCACCAACAGTATTAGGAATTCCGACAATACTTACGGGAAAAATTGATTATAATGCACAACAGGAATATGAAGATTTCTATAAAGAGGCATACGGGGAATCGAACCTGTTTAGTGATATGAAAGCTGAGAATTATCAGGTTAAGCTTTATACAGAGTATTATTATCTTGACCATTGTGACAAAGATAATGTTGATAATCTTAAGATGGAACAGGAATATGTTATTACATCGAAGGAAGGCTTTTATAAGTGCTTATATAAACTTGTATCATTTTATGCCATGCCACAGTTTTTAAAGCAGCATTTCTGGTTGTATACAGGAGATTTTAGTAATTATATAAGCATCCGTGACCAGTCATCCAATATGTATGGACTTGATGATGCGCAGTTTTATGAAGATTATAAGGACAAAGGAATAACATTGCAGAATGATAAAAACACATTTGTAATGTATCATCTGAATGGCTCGCATGGTCCATATGTGATGGGAGATGATGCCAAGAGAGTTCCAGAGAATTCTGTGGGTGTGGATTTACAGACAAGAGGTGTATTCAAGATTATATCTGAATATATGCAGGAACTTAAGGATAAAGGAATATACGATAATACAACAATAATTATAACAGCTGATCATGGCGGTGTTGATCTTTATCAGAATCCTGCAATTCTTGTAAAGGATAAGAACGTACATCAGGATGAAATCACTGTTGATAATTCCAAGGTTACATTTACAAATCTTAATGCAACTATAGCTGCATCATGTTTAAAAGATGCAGCTGCGTATGGTGATAATCTCTATCAGATAGGTGACAGAGATGTTGTAAGATTTCATGTGGCTCCTAATGATCTTACAGAGAATGTATGGAAGGATGATCCGGCTGCAAAGACACAGCTGTGGTCGCTGATAGTTATACCTGCAGATGCTCGAGCAACAGATATAGGCAGATTCAGACTAATTCACTATGATGAATATGAGGACGTCGTTAAGCAGTACAACCTGAATAACTGATGGAAAGGGTATATATGAAAGACAAACTGGCAAAGCATTTTAAGGACAGATGGCAGTATTACTGCAGCTTTTTACTAATGATAATAATAATCTTTGGAATGATGTATCATCTTATGGGGTTAAAGGACTTTGAGCTGGATATTCCTATGTCATACTTTGGCGGTGACGATATGGGAGTGCTGGTCAATGGCAAGCAGTTTACAGAACAGTTCTGGAATATGACGAGTGACAGGCTTGGAGCACCATATACAGTGCAATATTACGATTTTACATCTTCAATGATGCACAATGCTGGGCTGGCGGTTATGAAGATGTTTGCTGTTATCACAGGTAATGCGGCAGCAGCCATGAATCTTACTTATCTTTCTATATTTTTCATAGCAGGAATAATATCATATTTTGTTATGGCAAATATTAAGATAAACTGCTGGATAGCAAGCCTTGCTTCATCGGTATTTGCATTGTCCCCATATATGCTCTATAGAAATATAGGTCATATAGTGCTTACAGAGTGCTATTTTGTGCCATTGTCTATTCTTATATGTCTTTGGATATACGAAAGAGATGATGTGTTAGTACCTGATAAGAATTTCTTTAAGAGAAAGATTAATTATGTTGTGCTTTTCTTTACATTTCTTATAGCCAACAATGGTATAGCATATTATCCATTCTTTACATGCTTTATATTCATGGTGACAGCGGTTTCTAAGTTTATAAAGACTGGCAGGATAAAGCAGGGACTCCGTGGCGTTATTGCGACAGTTATGGTATGCTTCTTTGTGGTGTTAAGCATACTTCCGGGTAAGATATATACAATGGTTAATGGAACTAATGCGGCAGCTATTGACCGTTCAGGCTTTGAGCAGGCGGAACTTTATGGATTAAAGATTGCTCAATTGTTCATGCCGATAAATGGACATGGAATCTACGATAAGTATATTGATATATACAATGATACGGCATTCCTTGTCACAGAAAATTCTACAGCATACCTTGGTATACTTGGAATGATAGGTTTCATAGCTCTTATATTGTGTCTGTTTACAAAAAAAGACAGTGCACTGTCAAAAAGGCTTGGGTACCTTTCAGAACTTAATATAACTATGGTGCTTCTTGGAACTATAGGCGGTATCGGAGCAATGTTTGCATTCTTCGTAAGCCCTATGTTAAGAGGTTATAACAGAATCTCGATATTCATAGAGTATGCATCTATTCTTGCAATGGCAGTTCTGCTTGATGCATGGATAAGAAGATTGAAGAATAAATGTAAGGCTGCTGCAAAAAATGTTGGAAGAAATATTACGTTATATGGCGTGTATGCTGTATTCGGACTTGTGTGTGTGTTCAGTATATGGGAAGGATGTCCTAATCTGGCAACACCTGATTATGCGACTATCAAGGAAGAATATACAAGTGATGATAATTTTGTGAAGTCTATAGAAGCTTCTGTTCCAGCAGGTTCGATGATATACCAGCTCCCTTATCATGAGTACCCAGAGTATGGCCCGGTCAATGATATGTGGGATTATCATCTGTATGTAGGATATGTCCATTCGGATACACTCAGATGGAGCTACGGCTCAATTAAAGGGCGTTCAGAGGATGCGTGGAATAAGAGAGTATCGGAGATGAATTATGACAATATGGTTTCATATCTCAAAGAGCAGGGCTTTGCAGGAATATATGTAGATAAAAGGGCCTATCTGGATGATGAATTTGCAGAATTAAAGAGCGGATTAGAGAGTGCGGCAGGAGCTTCGTTTACTAACAGTGCTAATGGAAATCTTTGGTTTATCAGGTTCTGACTATAGTGTTGACATATATTTAATTTAAGAGTAATATATTTGTGAAAAATGTGTGAAAAATGTTAATGACATGTAAATTTTTCGCACATTTTTTTATTGCTTGAATATTTATGATTAATTTATATACAACAGTATGGTTAAAAGGTTTGAAAAGAACACAAGATAATTGAGGGGCATATCAGTATGAACGAGAATTTAAAGAAAGCACAGGATTCTAACAGATACACAATGAGAAAGCTTCACGAAGTGTGTCACAAGTATGGAATAAGATATTATTATGATTCAGGCGCACTTATCGGTGCTATAAGACATAAGTCATTCATTCCTTGGGATGACGATATTGACGTGGCATTCACAAGGGAAGAGTATAACAGGATAATGGCGCTTCCAGCAGAGGTATGGGGCGATGATTTTAAGCTTGTTACAAGCAGACAGCTTACACCAGGTGGATTTCTTGACGTGGTTACAAGGCTTATTAACGTCAGGGATGAAGTGCCATTAAAGACATATGATAAGTGTATTAAGAGATTAAGACCGGAATTCAAGGATAGAATGGGAATAGACTTTTTTATTCTTGACAATGCATATGACAGTTCTTTTAAGCAGAAGCTGCTTAGAATGAGACTTACATTTGTATATGGACTTGCTATGGGACATAGAGACTATATTGACCTTTCAGAGTATAGTGGTGTGTCAAAGGCTGTTGTTGGTGTGCTTGCAGTTATAGGAAAGTGTTTTAGTCTCAATTATCTGTATAACAGATATGACAAGATAAGCACATCGGTTAAGGGTGAGACAGGTAAGTATTTTTATAGTAATTATCCAATCAATCTTATAGGCATTGATATTAAAAAGGAATGGTTCAGGGATGTTGTAGAGGTGCCTGTTGATGATGATATGTTTGACGCACCAATAGATTATGATAACGTGCTTAAAGCAACATATGGCGATTATATGCAGTTTCCACCAGTTGAGAAGCAGATTCCTGACCATGTTGTTATATAGTTTTGATATGGCATGTTAGTAATAAGCCATCGGAGAATTTATGAAGTTATCAGATAAAGTAAAAGGCGTTTCAAGAGACCTTATAGACAGTATGCTTGGACTAATAGCCATGAATGGCGTTATACAGCTCATACTGTACCCGGGGTTTCAAAGACATTTAGGGACAGAGAGTTTTGGACAGGTTCTTACTCTTCTGTCAATTATTTCAATTATGGGTTCTACATTCGGAACTGCAGCTAATTATTCAAGAATGGTTGCCAAGACTAAGAAGATTGAATGCAAGGGTGATTATAATATATTCCTTCTTATAATCGCTGCGCTGTGTGTTCCAGTATCAATCGCAGGACTTATGTGGCTTGGCAATGGTTCGGTGCTTATGTTTGCCGGATTCCTTGTGCTTATGATTATGACTGTGTTCAGATACTACAGTGATGTTGAATTCAGGTTGAATGTCAATTATCGTGGATTCCTCATATATTATATACTTATATCCGTTGGATATGTTGTGGGGATTATTATATTCCCGGTTACACATTCGTGGATTATTGCAATGCTTATAGGTGAAGCTCTTGCAGTTGGTTTCGTATTTTTCAGAGGTTCGTTGTATAAAGGTGCATTCATTAAGAAGTCCGATTATTTCAAAGATAATATGAAATCAGTTGTAATTCTGTCGCTCACAGAGCTTATCGCATCAGTCATATTAAATGCGGACAGACTTATGCTTCAGGCAATTGCTGGCGGTGTTGCAGTTACTATATTCTATGCGGCAACACTTGTCGGTAAGATGATTTCTCTTATATCAATGCCACTTAACGGCGTTATTATGGGACATCTCGCAAGATATGACGGCAAGCTTAGCGGCAATACATTTCTAAAGCTGTGTGCGGCTGTTATAGGTTTTGGAGCAGTTCTTGATGTGCTGTGTGTCGGCGTATCAATCGTGTTTGTCATGATTATGTACCCGGATATATATGCGGATGTAAAGCCATATCTGTGGATTGCAAATGCAGGACAGATATATTATTTCCTGTCTAATACGCTGACAGTTGTACTGCTCAGGTTTACAGATGAGAAATATCAGTTGTACATCCATATAGTTTATATGATTGTGTTTATTATATTTGCAGTTCCAATGACATTCATGTGGAAGATATGGGGAATGGCATGGGCACTGCTTATAGTAAATCTTATTAAAATAATAGCAATTATGATAGTTGGAAAAATGAAACTGGAATAAGCAAAGGAGAGATATTTATTATGCAGGGACTTATATTAGCAGCCGGAATGGGAAAGAGATTAAAGAAGTTAACAAGCGGCAATACCAAATGTATGGTCAAGGTAAATGGTGTGACTATGATAGAGAGGTCACTACGTATTCTTGATAAGAAGCATCTTTCGAGAATAGTTATAGTTGTAGGCTATAAAGGACAGAATCTTATAGATTATATTGAAACTCTCAATATTAACACGCCTATAACATATGTTAATAATCCAATATATGATAAGACTAACAACATATATTCACTTGCACTTGCCAAGGATTATTTGTGTTCAGAGGATACATTGCTTCTTGAGTCTGATCTGGTGTTTGAGGAGAGTGTTATAGATGAGCTTCTTGATGATGAACGTCCTAATCTGGCGCTTGTTGACAAGTTTGAGAGCTGGATGGACGGTACATGTTTTAAGATTGATGAGGATGACAGCATTAGCGATTTCATCCCAGGAAAGTATCTTAAATTCAGTGATAAAGAAAATTATTACAAGACAGTTAATATATATAAGTTCAGTGCAAAGTTCTCAGCTAATACATATGTGCCATTCCTTACAGCATATGAGAAGGCAATGGGTGAGAATGAGTATTATGAGTCAGTTATCAAGCTTATAGCAATGCTTGAGACTAAGGAGATAAGAGCTAAGAGACTCAACGGCGAGACATGGTATGAGATAGATAATATTCAGGATTTAAATATTGCTGAGTCGTTATTCACAACTTCATCAAAGGAACACCTTGATAAGATTAACAGTCGTTACGGCGGTTTCTGGAGATATCCTAAGCTTATTGATTTCTGCTATCTTGTTAATCCATATTATCCACCAGAGAAGATGAAGGATGAGATGAAATCTAACTTTGATACACTTCTTACACAGTATCCATCTGGAATGGCTGTCAATTCACTTCTTGCAGCAGGAGCATTTGGCGTGGATACAGAACACATAATTGTCGGAAATGGTGCGGCAGAGCTTATCAAAGCGTTGACAGAGAGAATTATCCGTGATGAAGATGCTAAGATAGCATGTATATATCCAACATTTGAAGAGTATCCTAACAGATTCGGAAGAGACAGGGTAATCTCATATAAACCAGAGACAGAGGATTTAAGATACACCGCAGATGATATAATAAGATTCTATGCGGATAAGAAGTTTACTGCTATTGTGCTTATCAATCCAGATAATCCAAGCGGCAATTATATTCCTTATAATGAGCTGGTTAAGCTTATCAACTGGGCAAAAGAAAAAGACAGTAAGATAATTATTGACGAAAGCTTTGTTGATTTTGTAGATATGAGTGATGATGCAGATATAGAAGAAGTTTCACTTATCAAAGATGAAGTACTTGATATGTATAGCGGTTTATATGTTGTCAAGAGTATTTCTAAGTCATATGGTGTGCCGGGAGCGAGACTTGGTGTGCTTGCAAGTTCTGATGAAGAACTGATAGCCGACATGAAGAAGGATGTAGCTATATGGAATATCAATTCATTTGGTGAGTTCTTCTTACAGATTAAAGAAAAGTATGATAAAGATTACAAGAACGCATTAAAGTTATTCAGAAAGAGCAGACGTGAATTCGTCGAGAAGTTACAGAATGTATCTTACCTTCACCCATATGAAACACAGGCTAACTATGTTATGTGCAGAGTTGATGGAATGACAGCGGAGGAGCTGTGCTGTAAGATGCTTGATAAAAAATTCATCATAAAAAATCTTACACATAAGGTCGGAAATGGCAAAGAATACGTAAGATTAGCTGTGAGAGATGAAAATGACAATAATGCATTGATTGATGCGTTAAATGAATTAGCATAATACAAGCAAGGTAATGGAGGAGTAACAATGTCCTTATCTAAGAGTGAATTTGATATACTTAATGAGAAAAGAGTAGGTGGCAGTATCAGCGCAGACGAGCTTGAACAGTTAAAGCCATACAAGGTTGACAATGCAGTAATTATGGCGGCTGGAATGTCAAGTAGATTCGCACCTCTTTCGTATGAGAAACCAAAGGGACTTCTTAATGTCAAGGGCGAGATTCTTATTGAGAGGCAGATACGGCAGTTAAAAGAGGCTGGAATTACAGATATAACAGTTGTTGTCGGATATATGAAGGAGAAGTTCTTTTATCTTGACGATAAATTCGGCGTTAAGATTGTGGTTAATGAGGATTACTACAGATACAACAATACTTCAACACTTATAAGAGTTCTTGATAAGTTGGCTAACACATATATTTGTTCAAGCGACAATTATTTTGTGGATAATGTATTTGAGCCATATGTATATCGTGGATATTATTCTGCGGTATATGCAGATGGAGAGACTGATGAATATTGTTTAAGTTTTGACAATGATGACAGGATTAATGGCGTGTCAGTGGGCGGTGCTGATTCATGGTATATGCTTGGACATGTGTATTATGACAGGAAGTTCAGTGATAAGTTCAAAGCCATACTTGAAAGAGAGTATGAGAAGGCAGATACTAAGGAACATCTGTGGGAAGACTTATACATGAAGCATATAGATGAGCTTGACCTTTATGTAAGAAAGTATGATGCTGGCAAGGTGCTTGAGTTTGATTCACTTGATGAGTTAAGAGCATTTGATGAGGAATATATCAACAATGCTGATTCAGCGATACTTAAGAATATATGTAATATTCTCCACTGTGAGATGAAGCATATCGTTAACATCAAGGCAATCAAGGCGGGACTTACAAATACATCATTCCAGTTTGAGGTTGATGGCAAGGGCTATGTCTACAGACATCCAGGTGTTGGAACATCTAAGTATATCAATAGAAAGAGTGAGGCGTTCTCAATGGATGTGGCAGCAAGACTTGGGCTTGACGACACATTTATATATATGGATGCAGAGCATGGATACAAGATATCACGCTACATAGACAATGCGAGAGAGCTTGATTATAGCAATGCCAAGGAAGTCAGCATGGCACTTGATATAATAAGAAAGCTTCACAGTGAGAGAATTGTGTCTGAATATGATTTTGGAATATGGAATAAGACAGAGGAATTCATTGAGAAGTTAAATGATACTGGCAAATCTGACTTTGATGAATTCGGAGAGCTACATACGAAGATGAAAAAGCTCAAAGATTGTATAATGAGTGATTCCAGGGCAGATAAATGTCTGTGCCATAATGACTGCTATTCGCCTAATTTCCTGCTTGATGCGAACGATAAAATGTATCTTATCGACTGGGAGTATTCAGGCAATGATGACCCGGCAAGTGATATAGGAACATTCATATGCTGTTCCACATATTCATATGATGAGGCAGTTGCAGTCATCAAGGAGTATCTTGAATGTGAGCCTGACAATGAGACACTTGCTCATTATGTCGGATATGTAGCTATAGCGTCATATTACTGGTATGTATGGGCACTGTATCAGGAGACAAGAGGTAATTCAGTTGGAGAATGGCTTTATATGTGGTATAAGAACAGTAAGTTATACTGCGATAAGGCAGAAGAACTCTATAATAAACGCTAAAGTAAAGGAGAAAGATGATATGTCACAGGAATCAATTGAAAAAGTTATCTATGACGAGACTAAGAAACGTCTGGAAATCATGGAAAAAGATGACTATGAATTCCCTGCGCAGATTGGCAGAGGCGATGTAATTGCAATTGTCGGTGCTGTTGTTGTAAGCCTTGTGCTTATTATACTATGTATGACGGGGGTAATTGTGTAGATGGCTTCTTCAAGAAATGCGGATTATATCCGTCAGGAAACAATAACAGGCGTTGTGCCTATGCTTAAAAGTGACAGACAGTATTCATTCTGGGATCTGTTCCTGTCAACAAGTGGATTCGCAATAGCGACATGGTGTTATACACAGGGTGCGTATGTTGCAGAGTTCTTATCATTCAAGCAGATGTTAATCAACATATTCTGCTTTAACATTATTTTTGTATTGATTGAATGTCTTCCTGTATTATTCGCAGTAAGATACGGAATTGATCTGTGGATATGGTTAAGGTCGGTTCTTGGCATGAAAGGTGTTGCAATTCTTGCAACTGTGATAAGTCTTGCCAACTTTGGATGGTATGCGGTTGATTCACAATTGTTTGCCTCATCAATGATTAATTTGTTTGGATGTTTTGGCGTCACGCTTAATGCATCTATATGGAAACCAGTTCTTGGCGTGTTGTGTGTACTGCTTGGTACTCTGATTGCGCTTGGTGGTCCGGATGTTATCAAGTGGACAAGCCGAATCCTTGTAACAGCATTATTATTTGTAGGTATTGTTGTAGTTGTATTGTGTTTCACAGCAGTTCCTCTCTCAGATATTATGGCTGTACAGCCAGATATCAGCAGTTTTGATAACAATCCTCTTCTTGCGTTCATGTCATCAGCAGAGGGTAATGTGGCATTTGCATTCTCATGGTCAACACAGGCGCTTGTTATGCCAAGACTTTGTAAGGATGAGAGAAAAGGTTACTGGGGAACTTCTTTATCATACGGAATAGTTGCTCCGTTTTTTGTAGCAGCCGGTGGCGTTATGGCACTTGCCATGTTCGTAAAATGTGGATACTACGAGAGCGACCCAACAGTTATGCTTGCTACCCTTGGCGGCCCTGTATTCTCACTTTTAAGCCTTCTTATGGTTGCATTTGCAAATATAGGAACTCAGGGAAGTGGTGCATATGTTAATTGTATGATTGTAAAGAGTGGACTTCCTAATATAAGCTATAAGCTGCTTGTATGGATTTCATTTGCGTATGTAAGCATACTTACAGTATGGGGATGGGTAATGGATCATTTCTCATCATTTATATCACTTGCAGCATACCTTCAGGGTCCAATTATAGGAATGATTGTTGTAGATTATCTTATTGTAAAGAAGCGTAAGATATCTCTCAAATCAGCATATTTCATGGAAGGGCATGATTCATATAAGTTTACTAATGGCGTTAATCTTGTCGGTGTTGGTGTCCTTATAATATCATTCGTGACAGCTATGCTGTTTGTATACAATCCTCTTACAGCGGCAGTTAAGAGCCCAATATTCCTTGTGACAACGGGAAGTGGCTTCACAGCTATATTTGGTGGATTATTATACTGGCTTGCAAGCCTCACTCCATTAAAAAAATATATGTTAAGAGACAGAGATGACCTTGACATTGCATAAAAAAACTATTAAATTGTAGCAAAAGACCATTGTAGATGTTATATTATTGTGCATCTATGATGGTCTTTTGCTAATAATAGAATATGATGTGAGTTGTAAAACAGCTTACACAATTAAATAGGTATGAATGGGGAAGAAGGCTTGGAAAATAATAAGAAAAACAAGAATGGTACTTACGAGAAAAAACAGAGACTTCTGTTAAAGATGGAGCTTGTATTTGGATATCTGATGTCGGTTGTGCTGTGGACGCTCCTGTCATGGGGGTATTATGATGAATACAACAAAAATAACTCATTTATGGTTGTGTTTGTTGTATTTACCGTGTCTGCAGTTGTGTATGGACATGAATTTAAGCATATAAGAAAGCTTAACGAGCAGCTTGTTGCGGTATTCATACATCCTCTAATACTTTCAATAGCGATTATGCTATCGGTAAAGAGCAACATTAATTATAATGGAAGTCTTGTATATGTTGTATTTTCATTGCTTCCGTTTGCATTTTATCTGCTGTGGTGTGCGGCGATATTATTTGTCAACAAGCAGACGGATATCGCAGGATGGATTAACAGGAACAAATATGTTCTTCTGGTAATTGCAGGGGCGATTCTGTTGAGACTGCCTTATATAAGCATGATGCAGAGATGGGATTCTGGTGAGTATTACTGGAGATTCACCCAGGCTGTGCAGGACTTTACATTTACAGATTTCACGGAGTATATGCAGTTATTCTGTCTGTGTAAACATCCTACAATGATGTTCAGCCTTATATATCTTCCGGGTGAGCTGCTGTTTCCAGAAAAGATTATAGGCGTATCAATGATAAGCTATATATTCACAGCTATTGCATTGTGGTGTATGTACCGCATAATCTTAAGATGTGTCAAAGGAACGAGTGAGAAGAGTGCAGCGATATATACAGCACTGATTTCATTTGCACCATTGTTCTACGGAACGACAACATATTTTAACCCGGATTATGCAATGGCGTGTTTCTTTGTCATAACACTGTATGCGTTTATCTATAATAAGCCTGTTGTTGCAGGTGTTGCCAGTCTTATGTGTTTCCAGACTAAGGAGACAGGTATAGTTATCGTGTTCGGTCTGGTTGTTGGAACATTTATAAGATATATATGCAGCGGAAGAACTAAGGATAAAAGTGTTATTGCAAGAATTGCAACGGACGGATGCCTGTATACAACGCTTATATCAACAGTGCTGCAGCTTGTGTACATGAAGACAATTGGCGGTGTATCTAACTGGACACAATATGGAGAGGAACCGGCAGGTCTTGTGTGGGATAACAATGGAACAAACTGTCTTGGATTCAATGTGCCATATATAATCACCAAGTTAAAGCAGCAGTTCGTGCTTAATTTTAACTGGATGTTTACACTGTTTATAATTCTTGGGGTTATTGTGCTTGTAATCTATTGCGCCAGGGATAAGCGCAACAAAGAAAAGAATGAGTATATACACTGCATGATAAGTGCATTTGTGGCATTTGTGGCGTTTTCATGCCTGTATATAACGGCACCGATGGCAAGATATAATGTTGTGGGGGATGTACTGCTCTACATGATAGCGATGTATGTAATTGAGAGAGTTGTCAAAGTCACAAAGTTCAGGAATAAGGCAACACCTATAAGAGTTTCGCAGGTGATAATAGGTGTGCTTGTGATGGTTGAGTGTTATGTCACGATAGACCCTTTCACAATACTGGGCTTTAAGATGCTCGATGCCGGCGGTCCAGTAATATGTTATACAGGTGATAAAAATATCGCGGATGAGGATATGTTTTATGGTGATTATCTTGTATATAATACACAGTATACGTATATAGATAAAGCCTATGATTATATACTTAAAAAGACAGGCTACGACACAAGCTGGGACATTATAATTCCTACAGCTAATGGTAACTTTATAACAGGTAATATGTATAAGTTAAACTGGGATGATGTGGAGAAGAGAAGAGTGTTCTACACGAATATAAATACAACACCTATGAATGACTATAAGCTGGTAGAAAGGCTTCGCATTGCTGAGCGTGGTCTGGCAGATAATGCACTTCTTCTCATCAATCCTTACTACCTTGGAGTTGACCAGCAGGAGATGCTTGACGAGACATTAAACTATTATACATGTGTAGACCAGGGGGCATACAGAAGCATTAAGGGATGCATTTATTATTACGTACTTCAAAGATAAGCAGATAACATATTAAGACACCATGTGCAATGGAAATGTGCAGTGGAAATGCTTATGGCAGTGTCCATGGTGCTTATAGGAGGCGGCAGAAGAGTGTATGCGTCAGTACATGCACGATTAAGAAAAACAGTGTTGATTGACAAATAAAAGTATAGGATATATAATTTTACAAAATATGTGTACTGGGATAGTGCGCCTATTTTCATGTTTGAAACTATAGACTTCATAAGAAATGGAGAATTATCATGAAGAAAACAGCGTTAATTATGGCAGGTGGAAAAGGTGAAAGATTCTGGCCAAGAAGCCGTGTAAACCTTCCAAAGCAGTTCTTATCATTGACAGATGACGGTAAGACAATGATTCAGTTAACAGTAGAAAGAATAAGCCCATTAGTTGACATCAGTGATGTGTATATAGCAACGAATGCTAATTATAGAGAATTAGTCAAGGAGCAGCTTCCGGGACTTCCAGAGGAGAATATACTCTGTGAGCCAATCGGAAGAAATACAGCACCATGTATAGGACTTGGAGCTGTCCACGTTGCTAAGAAGTATGATGATGCAGTTATGATTGTGCTTCCATCAGACCACCTTATCAAGAATAACGATATATTTAAAGATACATTCGAGCAGGCGTGCCAGATGGCAGAGCAGGGAAAGAACCTTGTTACTGTAGGTATCACACCTAACTATCCAGAGACTGGATACGGATATATCAAGTACAGCAAGGATGCAGCAGACTATGGCAGCTTCCCGGTTGAGAACTTCGTTGAGAAGCCGGATTTAGAGACAGCCAAGTCATATCTTGCAGAGGGAACTTATCTGTGGAATTCAGGAATGTTCGTATGGAAGGTATCTACAATCCTTGACTGCTTTAAGTCATACATGACATCAACATACGGTGGCCTTATGAAGATTAAAGACAGCGTTGGAACTGACAGCTACCAGAGCACTCTTGAGAAAGAGTTCCCAGAGCTTGAATCACAGTCAGTAGACTACGGAATTATGGAAAAAGCTTCTGACATATATACATTTGCGGGCAATTTCGGATGGGATGATGTAGGCTCATGGCTTGCAGTCGGAAGAATCAAAGAGAACGACAGTGAAGGCAATGTTATTAATGGTAATGTAGTGGCTGTTAATACTAAGGACTGCGTAATTGAAGGAGCAGACAAATTAATTGCAACTGTTGGTTTAAGAGATATTATTGTTGTGGATACTAAGGATGCAACACTTATATCAACTAAGGAAAATGCTGGAGAGATTAAGCAGGTACTTGCAAAGTTAAGAGAGACAGGTAAAACACAGTATTTATAAATAGTGGAGGATTTAATAAGAGTATGAAAAATGCATTAATAACAGGTATAACAGGACAGGATGGTTCATATTTAGCAGAACTTCTCCTTGAGAAGGGCTACAATGTATATGGACTTATGAGAAGAAAGAGCGTTGTTGATTACGGCAACGTTGACCATATCAAGGATAAGATTAAGTTTATCTATGCAGATATGCAGGATATCGTATCACTTATCAATGCAATGAAGATTTCACAGGCTGATGAGGTATATAACCTTGCAGCACAGTCATTCGTTGCTACATCATGGGACACACCATGTACAACAGCAGATATTGATGCTATCGGTGTTACTAACATGCTTGAGGCTATAAGAATGGTTAAGCCAGAGTGTCGTTTCTATCAGGCATCTACATCAGAGATGTTTGGTAAGGTTCAGGCTATCCCACAGGATGAGACAACACCATTCTATCCAAGAAGCCCATACGGAGTTGCCAAGCTCTATGGACACTGGATTACTAGGAATTACAGAGAGAGCTATGATATGTATGCATGCTCAGGAATTCTTTTCAACCATGAGTCAGAGAGACGTGGTAAGGAATTCGTTACAAGAAAGATTACAGATTCTGTAGCAAGAATCAAGCTTGGTTTATTAGACCATGTAGAGCTTGGTAACATGGATGCCAAGCGTGACTGGGGTCATTCTAAGGATTATGTTAAGGCTATGTGGCTTTTACTCCAGCAGGATGAACCAGACGATTATGTAATCGCAACTAATGAGACAAGAACAGTAAGAGAATTTGCCCAGACAGCATTTGCAGCAGCAGGAATAGATGTTGAATTCGAGGGTGAAGGTGTTAATGAAGTAGGTAAGGATAAAGCAACAGGCAAGGTTGTAGTATCAGTTAATCCTAAGTTCTTCAGACCAGCAGAGGTTGAGCTCCTTATCGGTAATCCAGCCAAGGCTGAGTCTAAGCTCGGATGGAAGAGAGAGATATCTTTCCAGGAGCTTGTAGAGAGAATGGTTAAGAATGACCTTGAACTTGTTGAAAAAGAGATGAAAGTGTCACAGCTGTAATATTAACAGTGTGGGAATGAGGCATTGATGAGGGCTTTAATTATTGGTGGTGGCGGTTTCGTAGGTCCATATCTTGTGAGAGAACTTGTAGATAATCAGGGAATGGAAGTTAATGTTACCAAGACTGAAAAGGAAAATCTAAGTCTGGATAATGTCGGAGTATACAATCTTGATATTCTTGACATAGGTCAGATTACAGAGCTTTTAGGAAGATTGAGACCTGATTATATATTCCATCTTGCAGCGCAGTCATCTGTTGCGTATTCATGGAAGAATCCAGGTCTTACAATTGATGTTAATATCAAGGGATGTGCGAATCTGTTAGATGCAGTAAGACAGCTTGATTATAAGCCAAGAGTGCTTCTTATAGGCTCTGGTGAGGAATATGGACATATTAAGGAGGGAGAGTGCCCTATAGTTGAGGATAATGTTCTCCGTCCGGGTAATATATATGCCGCTACTAAGTCATGTCAGAACATGATGGGTAAGATATATTCTGATGCATATGACCTTGATATCATGATGGTAAGAGCATTTAACCATATCGGACCTAACCAGACTCCGATGTTCGTTGTGGCAGATTTCTGCAAGCAGGTAGCTGATATAGAAAAGGGTCTTACTGAGCCTGTAATCTATGTGGGTAATCTGAGTGCCAAGAGAGACTTTACAGATGTAAGGGATGTTGTAAGGGCTTATGCGATGCTTGTCAAAGGCGGAGTGAAGGGCGAGACTTACAATGTCGGAACAGGACATGCCATAGCTATACAGGAGATACTTGACATGATAGTATCGCAGTCATCTGTGGATATTAAAGTTGAAGTTGATAAGAATAAGTTAAGACCAGTTGACGTTCCAATCATTGAGCCTGATATAATTAAGATTAAGAATACGGTTGGCTGGGTTCCTGAGATTAAGTTAGAGACTACATTGAAGGAAACATTAGAATATTGGAGAGGTATTTAAGATGAAAGTTGTATTATTAGCAGGCGGTTTTGGAACAAGAATAAGCGAAGAGAGTCATCTTAAGCCAAAGCCAATGATAGAGATAGGTGGTAAGCCAATTCTGTGGCATATCATGAAAGAATATTCAAGTTATGGATATAATGACTTTATAATCTGCTGTGGATATAAGCAGTATGTTATCAAGGAGTGGTTTGCGGATTACGCACTCCACAATTCAGATGTTACATTTGACTTTACTAAGGGTGGACAGATGACAGTCCACAATAACTTCTCTGAGCCTTGGAAGGTTACACTTGTAGATACAGGACTTAATACCATGACTGGTGGACGAGTTAAGAGAATCAAGCCATATGTAGGTGATGAGACATTTATGCTCACATATGGTGATGGCGTATGTGATATTAATATCAATGACCTTGTAAAGTTCCATAAGTCACATGGCAAGATTGCGACTATGACAGCAGTTACAGTAGGTCAGAGATTCGGTGTCCTTGATATTGATGGAGATAATACAATCAATTCATTCAGAGAGAAACAGACATCCGATGGAAGCCGTATTAATGCGGGTTACATGGTTTTAGAGCCAAAGATATTTGATTTTATAGATGGTGATTCAACAGTATTTGAGAAGGAGCCTCTTGAAAAGTGTGCAGAGCTTGGAGAGTTAAAGGCTTATATTCACAATGGCTACTGGCAGTGCATGGATACTAAGAGAGAGATGGAAAAGCTCGAAGAACTCTGGCAGTCAGGCAAGGCACCATGGAAGAATTGGGACTAAGAAGCGTATTAGTGCAGAAATGAGGACTTAAGATGGATTTATCATTTTATAAGGGAAAGAAAGTTCTTATAACAGGCCATACAGGATTTAAGGGAAGCTGGTTATGCAGAATACTTATTAATGCCGGCGCAGAGGTGACAGGATACTCACTTAATCCACCGACTAATCCTAACCTGTTTTCGATAGCAGATGTTGAGCAGCATATGAATTCGGTTATAGGAGATATCCGTGATCTTGCACATCTGAAGCAGGTGTTTGAAGAGACACAGCCTGAGATAGTGCTTCATCTGGCAGCACAGCCGATTGTAAGGGATTCATACAAAGACCCTGTATACACATATGAGACTAATGTTATGGGAACAGTTAACATATGCGAATGTGTCAGATTGAACCCATGTGTTAAATCATTTCTTAATGTTACTACAGATAAGGTGTACAAGAACAATGAGTGGGCATGGGGCTACAGAGAGAATGAGCCACTTGACGGATATGATCCATATTCTAACAGCAAGTCATGTTCAGAGCTTGTTACACATAGTTATATCAATTCATTTTTTAATAATATGGAAGTTGCTGTATCTACAGCAAGAGCTGGTAATGTAATCGGCGGAGGTGATTTCGCTAATGACAGGATTGTTCCTGACTGTGTGAGAGCTGCGATGGCAGGGACAGACATTATAGTCCGCAATCCTCATTCGACAAGACCATACCAGCATGTATTAGAGCCATTAGCAGCATACCTTATGATTGCCATGGAGCAGTATAAGGACAAGAAGTATGCTGGATTCTATAATGTAGGTCCTGATGAGAGCGACTGCGTCACAACAGGCAGTCTTGTGGATACATTCTGCAACAAATGGGGTGACGGGCTTAAATGGATTGACAAGTTTGACGGTGGCCCACATGAGGCTAATTTCCTGAAGCTTGACTGTTCTAAGCTTAAAACTACATTTGGATGGAAGCCTAGATGGAATTTTGATACGGCTATAGAAAAGTCAGTAGAATGGTCTAAGGTTTATGCCGCAGGAGGAGATGTTGTGGCATGTATGGATAAAGAAATCAAAGAGTTTTTCAATTAGGAGGAAACAATGTTCGATAATAAGACTGAGTCACAGGCAAGAGAAGAGATACTTTCAATGGTAGATGAATACTGCAAGAAGTATCACAATCAGAAGAAGTATAAGGAAGGTGACAGAATATCTTACGCAAGCCGTGTGTACGACAGCAAGGAGATGATGAATCTCGTTGACAGTGCACTTGAATTCTGGCTTACAGCAGGAAGATATACAGATGAATTTGAAAAGAAGCTTGGCGAGTACCTTGGCGTTAAGTATGTATCAGTAGTTAACTCAGGTTCTTCAGCTAACCTTAATGCATTTATGGCACTTACATCACCACTTCTCGGTGAGAGAAGAATTAAGAGAGGTGACGAGGTCATCACTGTTGCGGCAGGTTTCCCAACAACTGTAACACCAGCTATACAGTATGGCGCAGTTCCAGTATTTGTTGATGTTACAATTCCACAGTACAACATAGATGTTACTAAGCTTGAGGCAGCATTATCTGATAAGACAAAGGCTGTAATGATTGCTCATACACTTGGTAATCCATTCGACCTCGGAGCAGTTAAGGCATTCTGTGACAAGCACAATCTCTGGCTTGTAGAGGATAACTGTGATGCCCTTGGTTCTAAGTACACAATCGATGGAGAAGAGAAGTTTACAGGTACAATTGGTGATATCGGAACAAGCAGCTTCTATCCACCACATCATATGACAATGGGCGAAGGTGGTGCAGTGTACACTAATAATCCACTCCTTAACAAGTGCATCCGCTCATTCAGAGACTGGGGACGTGACTGCGTATGTCCATCAGGCGTGGATAATCTCTGCGGACACAGATTTGATAAGCAGTATGGCGAGCTTCCATTAGGATATGACCATAAGTATGTATACTCACATTTCGGATATAACCTTAAAGCCACAGATATGCAGGCTTCTGTAGGCTGTGCACAGCTTGAGAAGTTCCCATCATTCGTTGAGAGAAGAAGACATAACTTTGACAGATTAAGAGCAGCATTATCTGATATTGAGGATAAGGTTATTCTTCCAGTTGCATGTGAGAATTCAAGACCAAGCTGGTTTGGATTCCTTATCACAGTAAGAGAAGGCATCGACAGAGGAGCTGTGGTTAAGTATATTGAGAGCCACGGTGTCCAGACAAGAAATCTGTTTGCGGGTAATCTTACAAAGCATCCTTGCTTTGACGAGATGAGAGCTACAGGCGAGGGATACAGAATTGTCGGTGGCTTGGAGACAACTGACAGAATTATGAAGGATACATTCTGGGTTGGTGTATATCCTGGAATGACAGACGAGATGATAGATTATATGGCAAAGACAATTAAAGAAGCTGTTAATCAGTAATTGCCGATGGATTCATTTTGACAGGGGCTTCTCTGCCGGAGTGAATCCATTAGCTGATTGTAAAATGGCATATGCCATGGAGGATAAGTTTGAGTAAGGTATATAACATAATTGAAAAAATATACATGTGGTGTGTTGAATTATTATTCAAGATAATAAAAAAGGATCTCACAGATAAAACAAGACAGACATTCAAGGAATTTTTACAGTTTGGACTTGTAGGTGTATCTAATACTATTGTTTCATATGCATTATACGCTGTGACACTTTTACTTCTTCAGAGTGCGGGATTATTCCCTAAGGTTGATTATTTCATAGCAAATGTTGTTTCATTCCTGTTGAGTGTTCTCTGGTCATTCTACTGGAATAACAAGTATGTATTTGCAGCAGAGGACGGAGAAAAGAGAAATATATGGGCTGCGTTATTCAAGACATATTGTTCATATGGATTTACAGGTCTGATTCTGAATAATATACTCCTTTATCTGTGGGTATCATTACTCGGAATGAACAAGATGGTTGCGCCTATTATCAATCTTATAATCAATATCCCGATTAATTTCTTTATGAATAAATTATGGGCTTTTGAAAAAAAATAAAAATTTTGACATGGTAAAGGAGACAATTATGAAGGTTAAGGTATCCGATTACGTTTCTAAATTTCTTGTTGATAATGGGATAACACATGCATTTACAGTTACTGGTGGCGGAGCGATGCACCTTAATGACAGCCTCGGACATCAGGAGGGACTGACATGTATATATAATCACCATGAGCAGGCGTGCGCTATTGCCGCAGAGAGCTATGCAAGAATTCATAATACAATTGCTGCATTATGCGTTACAACTGGCCCGGGTGGTACGAATGCGATGACAGGAGTTGTCGGTGGATATCTTGACTCAATTCCTATGCTTGTATTGTCTGGTCAGGTAAGATACGATACTACAGCAAGAAGCACAGGACTGCCTCTCAGAGCCATGGGAGATCAGGAGTTTGACATAACTAAGTCTGCACATGCTATGACAAAGTATGCCGAGATGGTTGTTAATCCTCTTGATATAAGATATTGCCTTGAAAAGGCATTGTATGTAGCTACACATGGAAGACCGGGCCCATGCTGGCTTGATATACCTCTTAATGTTCAGGGAGGATATGTAGAGACAGAGGAACTTAGAGGATTTAATCCGGATGAGTGTGAAGAAATTCTTGCTCCACATGTATCAGATGATGTTGTGGACGAGATTATTGATAAGATTAAAAATGCTGAGAGACCTGTATTCTATGCCGGTAATGGCATAAGAATATCTGGTGGATATGACAGCTTTACTAAGGTTGTGGAGCTTCTTGGAATTCCGGTTGCGACATGCTGGGACAGTATTGATGCTATATATGATGAGCATCCATATTATGTCGGACGTGGTGGAATCATGGGCGACAGAGCTGGTAATTTCGCAGTACAGAACTCTGACCTTGTATTTGCTGTAGGTAACAGATTAAGCATAAGACAGGTTGGATATAGCTGGACAACATGGGCGAGAGAAGCCTATGTAATTATGAATGATGTTGATGAGGCTGAGTTAAAGAAGCCTACACTTCATGTTGATATGCCAGTCTGGGCAGATGCAAAGGAATTATTAGAAAAATTACTGGCTAAGCTTACTAAAATGAAAGAGGCTGGTGAGTTTAAGGATACTTTATCAGAAAAATCTGACTGGGTTAAGAGATGTCAGGATTGGAAAGCTAAGTATCCGGTTGTGCTTCCTAAGCATTATGAAGATAAGAACCATACTAATGTGTATGCATTTATTAAAGAATTGAGCAGAAGATTACATGAGAATCAGGTTACAGTTGTTGGTAACGGCTCTGCGTGTGTAGTGGGTAGCCATGGATATGTTATCAAAAAGGGACAGAGATTTATCATTAATTCTGCGATTGCATCTATGGGATATGACCTTCCGGCAGCGATTGGCGCTACAGTTGCTGAGTTTAGAGACGAGGCTTTATATGGACGTTCTCTTGGCAAGGATATAGATGACGTTATTCTTGTGACAGGTGACGGAAGCATACAGATGAATATTCAGGAATTACAGACAATTATTCATCACAAGATGCCAATCAAGATATTTATAATTAATAATCAGGGATATCATTCAATAAGACAGACACAGACTAATCTGTTTAATAAGCATTTTGTTGGTATAGGTCCTCAGAGTGGAGACCTTAGTTTCCCAGATATGAGCAAGCTTGCGCCTGCTTATGGATATCCATATTTTAGCTGTGACGGTAATGAGCATCTTGGCAAGGCAATAGAAGATACACTTGCTGTAGATGGTCCTGCAATATGTGAGATATTCGTATCGACAGAGCAGAATTTTGAGCCTAAATCAGCTACAAAGAGACTTCCAGATGGTACACTTGTATCACCACCACTGGAAGACCTTGGACCATTCCTTGACAGGGAAGAGTTCTACAGTAATATGATTATAAAGCCATTGTCATAATGGAGGAATATAGTGAAAAAAGCGGTTATAACAGGGCCTACTGGTGCTATCGGAATGGCTCTTATACAGTATCTTGCTGATAATGGAATTGACGTTGTTGCGGTTGTAAGACCAGGTTCAGCCAGAGCAGACAGAATCAGGGAGTCAGAGCATGTATCGGTTGTGTATTGTGACCTGAAGGAGCTGGACAGGCTTCCTTCGCTTATAGAAGGTGGAGCGGATGTGTTCTATCATTTTGCGTGGGATGGTACATTTGGCGACAGCCGTAATAATATGTATCTACAGAATAATAATGTGAAGTATGCACTTGATGCGGTTGATGCCGCATATGAGTTAGGCTGTAAGACTTTCATAGGTGCGGGTTCACAGGCTGAATATGGACGATATGAGGGTGACCTTAATGCATCTGTGCCAGCATTTCCAGAGAATGGATATGGCATTGCCAAGCTCTGTGCAGGACAGATGACACGTATCGCATGCCAGCAGAAGGGAATAAGACATATATGGACGAGAATACTCAGCATATATGGCCCATATGATGGCGATAAGACAATGGTTTCATCTACTATTATCAAGCTTATGAATAGTGAGAAGCCTTCATGTACCAAGGGTGAGCAGATGTGGGATTATCTGTATTCCAAGGATGCGGCGAGGGCATTTATGATGCTTGCAGACGGAGGTGTTGATGGCAGGGTGTACTGCCTTGGAGGTGGTATAGCAAGACCTCTGAAGGATTATATCAATCTTATCAGGGATGCTGTCGGCAATGATGTGGAGATTGGATTTGGCGATATTCCATATTCGGACAAGCAGGTTATGCATCTGTGTGCAGATATTAAGGAACTTACGAAAGATACTGGATTTACACCGATATATACATTTGAGCAGGGAATTGGAGAGACGGTTGGCTGGTGGAGAGGTCATCTGACGAAAGGATAGATTAGCGATGAAAAAGATAAGTATAATGGTTCCATGTTATAACGAGGAAGAGAATGTTGTGCCTCTGAGTGAGGCGATTATTGATATGTTTGCCAAGGATCTTCCACAGTATGACTATGAGATATTATTCATAGATAACGATTCAAGTGATACAACAAGAGTTAAGTTAAGACAGTTGTGTGCCTCTAATCCTAAGATTAAGGCGATATTTAACGCTAAGAATTTTGGACAGTTTAATTCACCATATTATGGAATTTTGCAGACTACAGGTGATTGTACAATTCCTGTATGTGCTGATTTCCAGGATCCGATAGATGTCATTCCAAGACTTGTTGCGGAGTGGGAGAAGGGCTTTAAGATTGTGTGTGCAATCAAGAGTTCAAGCAAGGAAAGCAAGATAATGTATTTCCTGCGCTCATGCTATTACAAGCTTATCAAGAAGATGTCAAGTGTTGAACAGATAGAGCATTTTACAGGTTTTGGGCTGTATGACAAGTCATTTGTCCAGGTACTTCGTGACCTGAAAGACCCTATTCCATTCATAAGGGGAATTGTCGGAGAGCTTGGATTTAAGAAGACTGAGATAGAGTATACACAGGCACAGAGAAGAGCTGGAAAGACACATAATAACTTCTATACACTGTATGATGCGGCTATGTTAAGTTTCACATCATATACTAAGATAGGACTTCGACTTGCGACATTTTTAGGAGCAATCTGTGCTGCAATAAGCATAATTGTTGCAATTGTTTATCTTATCTTAAAGCTTGTATACTGGAACAGATTTACCGCTGGTATGGTGCCACTTATCCTGCTTGTTTCATTCCTTGGTTCTTTGCAGCTTTTCTTCATAGGTCTTATGGGAGAGTACATCCTGAGCATGAATAAGCGACTTATGAACCGACCATTAGTTGTTGAAGAGGAAAGAATCAACTTTGATGATAAAGAATCAGCTTGATTACTGATGTAATATGTGCTACAATCTATTATTGTTAGCAGGCCGGTGTGGCGGAACTGGCAGACGCACAGGACTTAAAATCCTGCGGGACTTATACTCCCATACGGGTTCGATTCCCGTTGCCGGCATTTTATTACGACAGTAAAGAAGGCAACTTCTTTACTGTCATTTTTGTTCTGCAGAGCTTAGTTTGTCGAGGAATGGAAGCTGACTGCTACTGAGTATAGGAGTGACTTATGAACCATAAATTATCTATAGTTATGCCAGCCTACAATGAGGAAGCATTAATCTACAACAGCATAACAAAGACTCTGGATATTGTATCTGAATTTGCACCAGAGCTTGAGATTATAGCGGTTAATGATGGCAGCAAGGATAATACTAAAGCTGAGATAATAAGAGCAACACAGGACGATAAAAGAGTAAAATTAGTATCTTCTGACAAGAATCATGGCAAGGGGGCGGCTATTATAGCCGGGGTTGCCGAGGCAACAGGGGATTATATAGCATTTCTGGATGCAGATCTTGAGCTGCCGCCAGACCAGTTAAAGGACTATATGGAGTGCATGGAGAGAAAGAATGCAGATGTTGTTATCGGCTGTAAGCTCCATAAGGATTCACATATAAGTTATCCACTCAAAAGAAAAATTATAAGTATTGGATATTACATAATGCTTGTTGTGCTTTTCCACTTAAAGGTGCAGGACACACAGACAGGAATCAAGCTTTTTAAGGCAGATGCATTGAAATCAGTTGCACATCTTGTCAGGACTTCAGGATTTGCTTACGATATAGAGCTTTTAGTGGCACTTAACACAAGAGGATATAAGATTGAAGAAATGCCGGTCAAATTGCAGTATGTACGTGACAAGGACAGCAAACGTATCGGAATTAAGGATGTTATGAAGGTGTTTAAGGACACATTTGTAATATTTAACAGAGTATATTTTAAGAAATATTATGATTGATAATAAACACTATTTACAACAACAATAAATAATTGGTATAATATAATGATTCAAGGATTGAAAATTATTGCCTGTCAGGGCTGATTATAAGAGGAATGATATGAGTAGTAAATATGATTATTTAATAGTTGGTGCAGGATTGTATGGAGCGGTATTTGCGAATGAGGCGGCTAAGAAGGGCAAGACATGTCTTGTGGTAGACAAGAGAGACCACATTGCCGGCAACATTTATACCAAAGAATGCAGCGGAATTAATGTTCATGTGTATGGTGCACATATTTTTCACACTTCTGACAAATTTATATGGGATTATATTAATGAGTTTGCAGAATTTAATAATTATATCAATTCACCAATAGCAAGATATAAGGATGAATTATATAATCTTCCATTCAACATGAACACATTCAGCAAGATGTGGAATATTGCTACACCTGCTGAGGCAAAGAAGATTATAGCAGACCAGATTGATAAGCTTGGAATAACAGAGCCTAAGAATCTTGAGGAGCAGGCTTTATCACTTGTAGGAAAAGATGTATATGAGAAGCTCATCAAGGGATATACAGAGAAGCAGTGGGGACGTGACTGTAAGGAACTGCCATCATTTATAATTAAGAGACTTCCATTACGATTTACATATGATAATAATTATTTCAATGACAGATTTCAGGGTATACCAATTGGAGGTTATACTCGTATAATAGAACAGATGCTTTCTAAGGCAGATGTGAGACTGAATACAGATTATCTTGCTGACAGGGAAGAACTTGATGCGTTAGCAGATAAGGTGATATATACAGGTGCGATAGATGCATTCTATGATTACAAGCTTGGAGTGCTTGAATACCGTTCTGTAAGATTTGAGACAGAAGAACTTGATATGGAGAATTATCAGGGTAATGCCGTTGTTAATTATACTGACAGGGAAGTTCCTTATACAAGAATAATTGAGCATAAGCATTTTGAGTTTGGCAAGCAGCCAACAACTATCATATCAAGAGAGTATTCGAGCGAATGGAAAAAGGGCGATGAGCCATACTATCCAGTTAATGACAAGAAGAATGGCGAGCTGTACTTAAAGTATGATGAGTTAGCTGGTAAAGAAAGCAAAGTTATATTTGGAGGCAGACTTGGTGCTTACAAATATTATGATATGGACAAGGTTATTGCGGCTGCATTAGCTATGGCAAAGGAAGAACTGAATTAGTTCTGGACTGGATTGGTGAAGCAATAAAGAAAGAGGACTGTTATGGCAAAGAAGAATGAACTTGATACATACATCAAGAAGGCTCAGAAGGGCGATAAGGATGCGTATAGAAAGATTATAGAGTTTTTATATGATGAGATATATAATCTTACAGCATTCGTATATGATGATGACGAGACTAAGGAAAAGCTTACAAAGCATCTTTTTATCAAAGCATATAAGAATATCGCAGATTATGATTCTGAGGAATGTGATATCCATCTGTGGATGGCAAGAGAGGCAACTAAAGAGTTATATAAGGTTGTATGTGACAGAGAGGATGAGATATTCTCTAATGAGATAGAGCAGAAGGATTATAATTATGAGTCTATAGAAGATGATGAAGAGTTAGGTGAGGCTAGTGCTGAATTTAATGAGGCATTTCTTACAGATGCAGGATTTGACAAGGAAGAGGGATGCTTTGCATCACTCACAACTGGAGAGAAGATAATATATCTTCTGTACTGCTATGAGGGATATTCAGTGGATGAGATTGAGACAATCATGAATATCGACTCAAGCTTTATAACAAGTGAGATAGCATCTATGAGGGATGGAGTTCTTGCTGCATACGCACCTATCAAGGCTGAGAATGCAGATGAGAATGAGGATGCCCTCGCAGATGAAGATGATGTTGTGGCACCAGCTCCAGTATCATCAGAAGATGAAGACTATGAGGACGAAGATGATTATTCCGACTCAGATTATGATGATGACGATGATATTGACATATTAGATGATGAGAAGCCAGCCAGGAGGGCTGCAAGACCATCATCAGCAGATAAGAAGAAATACGCAATTGGCGGATTAAAATTAACAGAAAAGGAACTTAAAGGTGTAATAGTCGGCGTATTTGCCGCAGTAGTTCTTATCGTTGTAATTGTGGTAGTTATGGTCGTTTCTGGTCATAATAAGGATAACGGCAATTCACAGACAACAAAGGCATCAGTTACAGCTACAAAGACAACTCCTGCAGCTTCTACTAAGGCTTCAACACAGGTAGCAACAACAGAGGAGGAGACTACAACAACAGCCGCTCCAAGAAGACCACAGAGTGGCACGCAGCCTGATGTGAATATAAGCACAACAGCAGCTCCTACAGAGGCTCCAACACAGCCATCAACAGAAGCTACAACTAAGGCAACACAGGCACCTACAACACAGGCGCCTACAACAACAGCAGCACCAAGTACAACTGCACAGACAGCTACAACATCGACAACAGCAGCTACAACATCGCCTGCTGAGCTTGCCTCATCAGTAATGGCATCTATTAAAGCAGAAACGGATGCGATAAAGAATGGCAGCAGTGCTGCAACACAGTCTGATGGACAGAATTCAGAGCCTGTGACACAGGCTGCACCAGAAAATGCAAAACCAGTCAATTAGCAATTAGTACAACCAGACAGTTGAGGTAATGTGACAATTACCTATATGGAGGATTTTATCTCATGAGATGTATTATATTAGCCGGAGGTAGTGGAGACAGCTTATGGCCGCTTTCCAGAAAAAATTACCCTAAGCAGTTTATGAACATTAAAGAGGGACGTTCCATGTTGCAGGAGACAATTGTCCGCAACATGCCATTTTGTGACGAATTTATTATCGTTACCAAGGAAAGCTATAAAAATATTGTCAATGGTCAGATGAAGGTATTTCAGAGCCTGAAATACAGACTTATTCTGGAAAACACACCAAAGGGAACAGCGGCAGCCATCATGCTTGCTAATCTGTTCTGCAACCAGTCTGAATTAGTATTTGTAGTAACAGCTGACCATATAATTGAAGGCACTGGATACAAGGATGCAATTCTTAGATGTAAGGAGCTTGCCAAAGAGGGCAATATCGTTGCACTTGGAATTGAGCCATCAGAGAACATCAAGGAATCATATGATTGTATAATCAGTGAAAATGAGGATGTTGTAGGATTCGCAAAGAAGAAGTCATTAGAGATTCTGCCAGAGATAGTAGATGGCGCAGAGGGACTTCTCAACAGTGGAATGTATGTATACAGAGTTGGCGATCTTATCAACAAGACAAAAAAAATCAACCAGAAGTTATTTAATTCATGCAAGGCTGCCAAGAGAAAAGTTCCAGCTATGAGAAGAGCAATACGTTTCTCTGAAGCTGTCATGAAAGATATTCCTACTGGAAGTATCGAGGAGATTATATATCAGCAGATAGATAAGTTAAAGGTTGTCAAAGGCACTTTCCAGTGGAAAGATATTGGTACAGTTGATGATGTTGATGAGCTTAATACAATCAACCATTCTGAGCTTGTTATCAAGAATAACTGCAATGATACAACAGTTATCAATAACGCAGAGAGACACCTTGTTATTACTAATGATTTATCTAATATAGTAGTGGTTAATACGGAGGATGCTGTCTATGTTTCGTCTAAGAACCATGTAGAAGATATCAAAGAGATAATAAAACAGAATGTTGACAGGTATGAGGAGTATTTTGATTTCAACAGACTTTCATACAGAGAATGGGGTATACATGAGCTCCTGACATATTCAGAAAAATATTCTGTTAAAAAGATAACAGTATTCCCTGGCATGAGCATGAATCTGCACCAGCATGAGCTTAGAAGTGAGCATTGGTCTGTGGTAGAAGGAACAGCTACTATAACAATTAATACAGAGACAAGAGATTACCACAAATTTGAAAGTGTATTTCTGCCAGTAGGCACTAAGCATAAGATTGCTAATAAGACAGACCAGAATGTTGTCATTATTGAGGTATCAATTGGTGAAAATATATCAGAGAGTGATACAGTTAAGATTTACAATGATGATGATTCAGAATTTAATTATGTGATAGATAAGACTGCTAATCCAATTGTCAAGCTCGACCCGGCATTCAAGGATAATCTGTGGGGTGGAACTAAGCTTAGAACTGTGTTTGGCAAGAAATGTGATTATGACATTATTGCGGAGAGCTGGGAATTATCAGCACATCCAGATGGTCCAAGCCGTATAGCGAATGGACGATACAGAGGAATGCTGTTTAATGATTATCTTTCTATAATAGGCAAAGAAGGATTAGGCTGGAAATGCCAGGCTCAGGATAGATTTCCTATTCTTATCAAGTTTATTGATGCCAAGCAGGCGCTCTCTATCCAGATTCATCCAGATGATGAGTATGCATTGGAGAAAGAGAATGAATATGGTAAGAACGAAATGTGGTATGTTGTGGATGCAGAGCCGGGTTCTTATCTGTACTGTGGATTATCAAAGTCTGTTTCTAAGGAAGAGATTGAGAGAAGAATTGCAGATAACACGATAACAGATATTCTTAATAAGATTGAGGTTAAGAAGGGTGATGTTGTCATGGTTAAGGCTGGAACGATTCATGCAATCGGCGCCGGCATTATTATCTGTGAGATTCAGCAGAATTCTAACTGCACATACAGAATGTATGATTATGACAGAAGAGATAAATACGGCAATCCAAGAGAGCTTCATGTGGCAAAGGCATTAGATGTCGTTGATACTAATGCTTATGAGAAGGATAAGACATGTGAGGTAATATTAGAGACTAATGAGCACTACGAGCTTGAAAGACTTGTACAGTGCAAATATTTTGAGTGTCTCAAATATGAAATCAAGGACGAAGCTAAGATAAAGATGGATGAGTCATCATTTATATCAATAGTTGTAATTGAAGGTGAGGGAAGCATCCAGACAGACGATTACACAGAGGCGGTGCCATTCAAGGCAGGAGAGAGCTTCTTTGTAAGTGCGGCAAAGAGAAATGTTACAATTAATGGCAAGGCAACTTGCATAGTTACACATGTCTGATGTGACATTGGAGGCTTAGATTGAAGAACAACGAAACAGGAAAGTGTAACATGTCTGCACAGGTGATATTATATGTCATCTGTGCAGCATTAGTCATATTTTATTGTCTTGATCTGTGGTGGGGAATGAACCCTTCAGTTGGAATAGAATACAAGATGTATTATATAACCCATGAACTCACAGACTGGCCTGGATATGGCAATCTTAAATATACATATGGAACAAAAGAGATATGTATAGAGCGTAATGAGAACACAATAGCAAATACAAGTGATGTTATATGTGCAAGAAAAGGTCAGGGCTTTGAGAAGGCAGCTATGACTGGAACAAAGTCAAAGGGTAAGGATTCATATGTGTATTACCTGACTGAAGGTGAAACGCATAATGCGGTTCTACACGTAGATATCACAGAGTTTAATGGTGATGTGGTCAATGTATATGCAGGGGATAACTGCATAGGAAGTGTGACAGCAGCCGGAAGTTACACTTTTAATGCGGGAATGCTTAAAAGTGGTGAACTTGTAAAGATACATTTTGAGAACAATAACAGTGTTTACACGTTATATAGTATAGAATTAGATGCATGAGGTATATATGAAGAAAAGTAATAGTAATGCAGGACAGAAGCTGTCAGCAAGAATTATGTCATATGTGATTCCGGGACTGGTTACACTGGTTGCAATGCTTGTGATTATGGTTAGCAAGGGAATATGGCCATTTGGAAGTAACAGAATTGATTATTTTGACAATATGCAGCAGGTTGCACAATTGTACGCACATCTGTGGGACTGGATGCATGGCAAGGCATCTTTATGGTTTGACTGGTATACAGCTCTTGGAACTAATGTATCTATGAGTATATCGGCATTTTCTATGTTAAGCCCATTCAACCTGATATTGTATCTTGTGCCAAGAGATTTGATTCTTGAGAGCATATCAATACTTACAATCGTCAAGATGATGGTTATGGCTGTAACAATGTATGCAGTTATCAATTATAAGAATAGGAATCTTAACTACTGGTTAAAGCTTGTATTTTCACTTATGTATGCATTCGGAAGTTATACACTTCTCTATGGTTCGTGCTTTACACCTTGGATGGATATAGTGGCATTATTCCCACTTCTTATGCTTGGCTTCTACAGAATGATTGACCTCGGCAGGAGAGGTTTATACATATTCATGCTCGCACTTGTATTCATTATTAACTATTATCTCAGTGCGATGTCAGTTGTATATATTCTTATTGTCAGCGGTGCATATATTCTTTTAGGATGTGAGAAAAAGACATGGAAGAACCATGCATGGAATCTTGGTATATCAACAGGTGCAGGAATCGGACTTTCAGCGTTCGTGTTAGTACCAGTTATGATGCAGCTTAGCAGTTCACAGAGAGGTGGTTCTGGCAGCAATATTATCGGTCAGTATATGGGATGGCTAAGGAGTGCAGTTGTTACAGACGGTCCTATGGCGGCATTCCAGAGATGGATGATGGTATACGGACTTGCATTTGCGATTGCTGTTATATTCATTGGATTAAAGACATATTGGAGCGATAAGAAGAGAAGAAATTTTAATCTTATACTGATTCTTGTGGCTGTGCTTCCTATGGCAGTTGAGGGAATTAACCTTATGTGGCATTTCGGTTCATATAATGGTTACACATTAAGGAATGGATTCTTAATCACATTCACATTGATAATAGTTGCAGCAGAGTATGCACAGAAGCTTTTCACAGATGTGTATGCAGATTTCAAGCCATATAAGAAGAATATAATAATGGCTGTTGTTGCAGCACTGTTATTCATAGTCGTTTACAATGTGCTTCCAATCAATAATGTATTCATTGCAGGAGCGTTTTATCTTGTAGTGTTTATCCTTATGATTAGATGGCATGTTAAGGGAATTAAGGTGTCACCAGGAACTAACGCTGCTGGAATTATCGTACTTGTTGCAGTGGAGCTTTTTGTATCAGCTTATGCTCTCATAGGCCCACCTAAGTTCTACGAGTATGAGGATTACCAGTATGGTGATTATGTACAGATTGATAATCAGGTCAAAAGTGGACTTGATATAGAGGAGTCAGTTACAGACAGAATTATTAACCCGGATTTAAGTCTTAATGCCAACTATCCACTTGTATTAAGAAGAAGTGCCCTTTCAAGCTTCACAGCGGCATTACAGAGTGATACGCAGGCGTTTGCAAAGAGAATGGGTTATTCTAAATATTTCCTCTGGCTTCTTGATTCTGGCGGAACAATATTTACTAACACATTGTTCCATATCACTTCGGCTGTCAATGTCAATGAGCTTGATTCCAAGTTCTACACACCAGTGAGAAGTGATGGAGACTATACTTTATATAGTGCTAATTATGTGCTCCCATTTGCTTATTCAGTGAGTGCTGCTGTTACGAAGGCAGATGTGTCTGGTAACTGGGTTAAGACTAATAATGCGCTCTACAAGGCTCTTACAGGTGATAAGGAAGACCTCGTTACAGGATTTGCAGGACACAGCACTAATACAGCTACAACAAGAACATACAATATAGATGTAACTGGTAATCAGGCTGTCTATATGAGCATTGTTGATATTAATAACAGAGAGTCAGATGCCAACAGCTCATGGCTTATAAGCTCTATGCATATATATGTCAATGACAAGGCGGTTACTGTTCCAACACTTGGAGATGTAGAGAATACAGCATACTTCACAGACTACAATAATAATACTGTTTACCTTGGATGCTTTGAGAATGAATCTGTCAGCATAAGAGTTGAGTATGATGATGCATGGTATAACAAGGTCAGCGAGGTAACACTGGCAGGACTTGATATGGATAAGTTCGAAAGTTTCGTTGAGTCTAAGAAGGATGCCAAGTGTGAGACATCTTACACTAATAATTCAATTATAATGACAGTTGACAGCAAGGCTAATGAGAATATGGTTCTTATTCCTATAGTCTACAGCGACAACTGGAAGATAACAGTTAATGGCAAAGAAGTAAGATCAAAGGACAGAACTGGCATTGCAGGATTGTTTACAGGTGTAAAGGTTACATCAGGACAGGAAAATACAATTGTGATGACATTTGATCCTAAGGGAAGAAAAGAGGGACTCCTCATATCTGTTGCAGTGCTTTTACTTATCGCTGTATTCGGCGCATTTAAGCATTTCAAGGGATATACTGTTCCTGTGGCTTTACGTTACATTGCAGTATTTGTATACCTTGAGGTTATCAATGCTGTTGCAGTATTCATGTTCATGCTTCCTGTTATTGCAGCTATACCGGCTGTTATATATCAGATAGTCATGAAGATATTAGGTTAAGGTAGGATTATGAAAACAAAATCTGTAAAATACCATTCATATGAAAATCAACATATACTTTTGCAGCTTCTGGCAATCCTTCTTATCAGCAGATTGTTCATGCTTATCATGGTGCCGGTATATAATGGCATCATGGGAACAGACAGGACATTTTCATTTCTTATGAATGAATGGGATGCCAAGAGGTATCAGTTCATGGTGGACAATGGATATACATTCCCATGGGATTATGACCCACAGGCTAACTGGGCATTTTTTCCTATGTATGTGCTTGTGTGTGCGGCAGTCAAGGCTGTCACATTCTGGAAAGCAGATACATATTATGTTGGAATGTTAGTATCTAATGTGTGTATATACGTGGCTGCATTTACAACAGTCAGATATATAAGAGATATAACATCAGACGGTTCATATGGTGATACGCTTAAAAATCTTACTGAGAAGAAGATATTAGGCGGAATATGCAGTAAAGATGTGCTTCTCGTTGGCTTTCTGATGTTCGCTGCACCATATACTTTCTATTGTAGTTCGATGTACACAGAAGCAATGTTTATAATGTTCATATCATTGTTTTTCTATTTCTGTAACAGAAAGAAGTTCCTGACAGCAGGAATTATGGCGGCGTTTGCGAGTGGAACAAGAATTGTCGGATGTACGCTTGTATTCCCGCTTATAATAGAGATGTACAGATATTACCAGCCTGGAAGATTCAGTTTTGCCGGTGTGAAGGAATTCATTGTAAAGGTTATCCAAAAGCCGGTAGACCTGCTTTCAATCCTTGTGTGTCCTCTTGGAACATTCACATATATGGCATTCCTAAGAGTGTTCTGTGGTGATGTGTGGGCGTTCTTACATGTACAGATTGCATGGCGCGAGGATGAGTATTTCCCAGTGCTTGGAGTTATGTGGAAGGCATGTACAGGTCAGATAGAGCCTAGATACACTTATATGGGATGGTTCTGTGTCGGTGTATTTGTTATGTATGGATATATGCTGGCAAAGACGCATTATTCAATGGCAATATTTGGAATAATCTCACTGCTTGTACCACTTGCCTCACACGTTATGAGTACATGTAGATTTACAATAGGTTCATATGTTATATTCATCGGTTTCTACGATTTGCTTGGAAGAATGAGAGGAAGCCGTGCAAAGGATATATTAAGATGGATAATAATAGCAGTATTTATCGCATTAGAGACATTGTTGCTGTTCATGTGGTATAATTCAGACTGCTGGCTTATGTAAATATACAAAAAGGGCTTGTTAAAATGTTGATAAAGTATTATAATTTTAAGGGCTTACTGAAGTGATAGAATATTAATATTACATATACGATTAAAAGGAGAAACGACATGTTATCAGTGGTTGTACCTACATTTAACGAAGGAAAGAATATACGTAATCTTGTTACACAGATTGATGATGCGCTCAAGGGAATTGACTATGAGATTCTCTTTGTAGATGACAGTAAGGACAATACTCCAGAGATTATTATGGAAGTTGCCAAGGATTTCCCAAGTGTAAGAATGGAGCACAGAACTAATGAGAGTGGTCTTGCTACAGCAGTTCTTAAAGGATTCAGACTTGCCAAGGGAGATTATATGGCTTGTATGGATGCAGACCTTCAGCATCCACCAATAGTTTTAAAATATATGTACAAGGCTATGGAATCAGGTGCTGATTTCTGTATACCTAGCCGTCTTATTCCAGGTGGAGATGATGGCGGACTTAACTGGTACAGAAAGTTCGTATCAGGAACTGCAAGAAAGATTGGACAGTGGATGCTTCCATGTCTTCGTAAGATATCAGACCCAACAAGTGGTTTATTCATGTTCAGAAGAGAAGTTATCGAGCACGCAGACCTTCAGCCAATAGGATGGAAGATTATGGTTGAGGTACTTGCTATGGGTACATATTCTAAGGTGGTAGAGATTCCTTATAAGTTCCAGCAGAGAACAGAAGGCGAGTCAAAGCTGTCAGGAAAGGTAACTATGGAGTACTTAAAGCAGCTTAAAGACTTAAGAAAGAGATACAACAAATCAAACTCTTATACAGTTGAGGTATGGAGTGAAAAGAGAATGCTAGAGGCTTAGTTTAGTTATGTCTTATATTTCAGCAGGTTTTTTATTACTGATTGCAATAACAGCGGTTATATATTATCTTTTACCTAAGAACTGCCAGTGGGTTATTCTGCTGGCAGCTAGTTTTGTTTTCTACGCAACATATGGCGTTCGCTATATGGGATATATCCTGTTTACAATTATAACTACATATTTTCTTGCAGTTAAGATGGGAACATGTGAGGATAAGCCGACAAGGAAGAGATACCTTGTGTGGTGTCTTTTACTTAATTTCGGACTTCTGTTCCTTATGAAGTATCTGAACTTCACGATTGGTAATCTGAACTCAGTATTCAAGCTGTTCCATCTTGATGTATCTGTCGGCAAGCTGGGGCTTATTATGCCGCTTGGAATGTCATTCTACACATTCCAGACAATGAGCTATGCAATAGATGTGTATTACAAGAAGGTAAAGCCAGAGCAGAATATATTCAAGTTTGCGCTGTTTGTATCATTCTTCCCACAGCTTCTGCAGGGGCCTATCGGAAGATTTGATAAGCTGCATCACCAGCTTGTAGAAGGCAATACATTTGATATTATAAATGTTGAGCATGGTATACAGAGAATGCTCTTGGGTATGGCAAAGAAGCTTATTCTTGCAGACCGTGCGAGCATAGTTGCGACTACACTTCTTACTAATCTTAACATCTATACAGGTGCCCATATGATAGTGGGAATGTTGTTCTACTCTGTGTATATATATTGTGATTTTGCCGGAGGAATGGACCTTGTAATAGGTGCGGCAGAAGTATTTGGCATTAAGATGGATGAGAACTTTAAGCAGCCATATTTCTCACTCTCACTTGGAGAGTTCTGGAGAAGATGGCATATAAGCCTCGGTGCGTGGATGAAGGATTATATATTCTATCCTTTCTCTATATCAAAGCCAATGGCTAAGTTTTCTAAATTTGCCAAGAAGAAGTTCGGAAAACAGATAGGACGTACCCTTCCAATATGCCTTGCCAATATCCTGATATTCTTTATTGTAGGTGTATGGCATGGAGCTAACTGGAAATATATCATATACGGTCTGTACAATGGTATAATAATCGCTATAAGCAATCTTCTTAAACCATGCTACGCCAAGGGACTTGAAATATGTCATATCAATGGTGATTCATGGTACTGGAGAGGATTTAAGATGTTCCGTACATTCATACTTGTCAACATAGGATGGCTGTGTGATGCGTGTACAACGGCATCAGAGGTATTTAAGGCACTCGGCAATATATTTGTTAACTTTAATGTTGCCGCAGTATTTGACGGCGGTCTTTTGAAGATGGGACTTAATATGAGAGACTATAAGATTATGCTTGTGGCACTTATAATTCATCTTATATTCAGTATTATCAAAGAACGTGGCGTCAATATAAGAGAGTGGATTGATAAACGTCCATTGGTGTTCCGATGGGCTGTATATATAATGCTCATATTTGTGACAGCTCCATTTGGATTTGTCGGAGCTACGACAGAATTTATGTATGCACAGTTCTAAATGTGTAATAGTTCATTAAAGAGGATGGCTATGAAGAATTTATTTGGTAAACACAAGAGAATAACTCTGGCAGTACTTTTTACAGCATTAGTAATACTGCTTAACTCACTGCTTAATTTCATGCTTGTACAGCCGGGACTTGCAAGAACAATGTTCTATGAGGTTAAAAAGCAGGATTATGAATGCTTGGTTCTCGGTGCATCCCATGGAAGCTATGGAATTGATTCATACACACTGGGAGAAGAGCTTGATATGCAGGTTATGAATATGTGCATGGGTGGTGAATACCTGTACGATTCATATCATGTGTTAAGATATGCGCTTTCCAAGAAAAAGAGCGATATCAAGATGGTTATACTTGATATTGATTACCAGTATTTTATGAACCAGCATGACCAGAGTATATTGTTTAATACAGTGTACAATGCTTATCCAAAGGGAATAATGAAGATTGATTATTTCGCAGAGAAGATGCTTAAAGAAGAGTTCAGGGGAACATTCTTAAAGTGGACTAATTACTGGCAGTGTTACAAATATATTGGAAAGACTGTACAGAAAAAGACTTCCAAGGCGTATAAGCGTTATTCTTCAAGTGTTGTTGACATGAATAAGAATGATGAGTACAAGGGAAGAGGCTTTATCTATAGAGACAGGAATGAGAAAAAATCTTCAACATCCTGTATAGACTGGGAAGATTCCAAGCTTGATACAGACCAGAAGCAGTATATAGAAAAGATTGTGGAGCTCTGTAAAAAGAATAACATTAAGATAGTATTTACGACAGTTGCGCAGGATCCTGAAACTGTTAAAGAGAAGGTTACAGGATTCCAGAAAGCTGATGATTATATCAGAGGAATTGCAAATGAGCTTGGAGTAGAGTATTATAACTTTAATGGTATTTATCAGACATATTTTGAGCGGAGCGCAGATGATTTCTATGACAAAGAAGGTCATATGTATGGAGATACAGCAGAGCGTTTCTCTAAGATATATGGACAGGTTATAAGAGAGTCGTTTAATGGCGGGCTTCAGAATAATTATTTTGAAACAGATTTAAAGACATTATATGGCGACCCTGCCGTTATTAAATAATTAATCGGGGAGGACAATATGAGTATATTAGTCACAGGTGGAGCTGGATATATAGGAAGCCATACAGTTGTTGAGCTTCTTAATGCCGGCATGGATGTAGTTGTTATAGATAATCTTGTCAATTCGTCAGAGGAGTCGCTCAGACGAGTTGAGAAGATAACTGGAAAGCAGGTTAAGTTTTATAAAGGTGATATAGCCGACAGACAACTTCTTGATACAATATTTGATAATGAGGATATTGAGAGCTGCATACATTTTGCCGGACTTAAAGCCGTAGGAGAGTCAGTGGCTAAGCCATTGGAATATTATGATAATAATATAGGTGGTTCACTTGTATTATTTAAGGCGATGAGAGAGCATGGAGTTAAGAATATAATCTTTTCTTCATCCGCTACAGTATATGGCAATCCTGCATTTGTGCCAATCACAGAGGAGTGTCCTAAGGGAGAGATTACTAATCCATACGGACGTACCAAGGGCATGCTTGAGCAGATTCTTACAGATATCCAGGCTGCGGATAATGAGTGGAATGTTATCCTGTTAAGATACTTTAATCCAATAGGTGCCCATGAGAGCGGCATGATTGGCGAGAATCCTAATGGAATACCTAATAATCTTATGCCATATATTACACAGGTAGCAGTAGGTAAGCTTCCTAGACTTGGTGTGTTTGGTTCGGATTATGATACTCCGGATGGAACATGTATAAGAGACTATATCCATGTTGTTGACTTGGCAGATGGCCATGTTAAGGCTGTTGCGAAGTTAAGGGAGAATCCGGGACTTAAAATATACAATCTTGGAACAGGCAAAGGTTCATCAGTTCTTGATGTTATACACACATTTGAGGAAGCTACTGGTGTTAAGATACCATATGATATGAAGCCAAGAAGAGCGGGTGATGTGCCTGTCAACTATTGTGATGCCAGCAAGGCTGAGGCTGAGCTTGGCTGGGTGGCTAAGAAAAATCTCTATGATATGTGTGCTGATTCGTGGAGATGGCAGAAGAATAATCCAGAGGGAATGTAATTACATGGAGGCGTGATATGGGTAAATATTTTGGAACAGATGGATTCCGTGGTGAGGCTAATGTAAGCCTTACAGTTGAACATGCATATAAAGTAGGACGATTCTTAGGATGGTTCTATGGTAAGAACCATGAGAACGGCAAGGCGAAGATTGTTATAGGCAAGGATACAAGAAGAAGCAGTTATATGTTTGAGTATTCGCTTGTAGCCGGACTTACAGCTTCTGGTGCAGATGCATATCTTCTTCATGTAACAACTACACCAAGTGTGTCATATGTTGTAAGAACTGAGGATTTTGATTGTGGAATTATGATTAGTGCCAGCCACAATCCATATTATGATAACGGAATCAAGCTTATCAATGACAAAGGCGAGAAGATGGGCGAGGATGTCATTGGTCAGATAGAGACTTATCTAGACGGAGAGATGGGAGAGATTCCATTCGCAGTTAAGGACGGAATAGGCTGCACAGTTGATTATACTGAGGGACGTAACAGATACATGGGATATCTTATAAGTCTTGCAAGATTTTCGTTCAAGGATTTAAGAATTGGTCTTGATGCTGCTAACGGAAGTGCATGGAGTATTGCAAAGAGTATATTTGATGCTCTCGGAGCTAAGACATATGTTATCAATGCGGCTCCTGATGGGCTTAATATCAACACTGACTGCGGTTCAACCCACATAGAGGGATTACAGCAGCTTGTTAAGAGAGAGCATCTTGATGTCGGATTTGCATTTGACGGGGATGCGGACAGATGTTTATGTGTTGATGAGAATGGTGATGTCATAACTGGCGACCATATTCTTTACATCTACGGATGTTATATGAAGGACAGAGACAAGCTGGTTGACAATACTGTTGTCACAACTGTTATGTCTAACTTTGGTTTGTACAAGGCATTTGACGTGGCAGGAATCAATTATGAGAAAACTGCTGTCGGCGACAAATATGTATACGAGTGCATGTCTAAGAACGGCTACAGAATTGGCGGCGAGCAGTCAGGTCATATTATATTCAGCAAATACGCCACAACTGGTGATGGAATTATAACAGCCCTCAAGATGACTGAGGTTATGCTTGCTAAGAAAAAGACTTTATCACAGCTTGCAGCACCACTTCATATATATCCACAGGTTCTCAAAAATGTGCGTGTATATGACAAGTCACAGACTCAGAATGATGCTGATGTCAAGGCAGAGGTTGCAAAGGTTGCAGAGGCTCTTGGCAGCGAGGGAAGAATACTTGTAAGAGAGAGTGGAACAGAGCCGGTGATAAGAGTAATGGTTGAGGCGGACACAATGGAGACATGTGAGAAGTATGTTGACCAGGTGATAGACGTTATTAAAGCTAAGAATTACGCAGTATAAAATTGTGTAATATATAGCACACCCCCGTAATAAGAATGTAATAAGTCTTATTACGGGGGTTTTTGTGTGTTGAGCAGGGGATTAGGCAGATTATTAAGCAGGTGCGGTGTGATGATGGTGGTTCTTGTGATGACGGCTGTGGTTCTGGCGGGATGCAGGGGGGAACCATCGGATACGGATCTTCTGGGCAGTAATATAGATTATACTGTGGTAGAGGATGCGGATGTGCCGGCGAAGCTTAAAGAGCTGATAGACCAGAAGAAAGAGAAGGAATTCAGGCTGACATTTACAACGAGTGAATATATGTATATGGCAGTTGGATATGGTGCAAAGGAGACAGATGGTTACAGTATTAAGGTGCGTGGAGTAACTCTTGATGATGAGACAGTGTATGTTGGAACAAGTCTGTACGGACCGGGGGAGAACGAGAAGGTTGCAAAGGTAAGCACAACGCCGTATATCGTGCTCAAAATAGAGAAGAGAGGTAAGGTTGTTGTGTATAGATAATACATTTATGATATAGATTCGCAGTGACACATGAATATTAAAAAATAAGCCATAAATGGCAGATAGGAGAAGGGTATGAAGCTTATAAATGAGCAGATATTGCAGTCGGGATTGAAATACACGAAAGAGCTTCAGATTACGCTTGATGATGATTTTAATGTGCCAGATTCTAAACCGGATATCGATTCTATAGTGAAAGAGTGGGGAAATGTATACATAGATTCTGCCAAGGTGATTGATTCATCTGTCCAGATAAGGGGAAATCTTGATTTTGCGCTGTTGTATTCGGGCAAGAGTGATATTCCGGGGCTGATAGTGCCGGTTAAGATGACAGGTGGAATTAATTTTACAGAAAATGTCAATCTTCCAGATGAGCACAGCAATGGAAATCTTGGCTGTATTGCAAGAATTGATGACCTGACAATCAAGTCAATTAATTCAAGAAAAATCAGTGTGAGGGCGATAGTCACATTGATTGTGAATTGTTACAGCGAGGAGTGGAAGGATTTCGGATGTGAGATTGACAATGAGCATGATAATAGTATACAGACGAAGATAAGAAAATTATCTTACACAGAAATGTGTGTGAATATGAAGGATAATCTGAGAATCAGGCAGAACATATCACTTCCGGCAGGACACCTCAACATAGGTGAAGTGAAGTGGGAGGATTTATCGGTAAGAAACATTAACAGCTATATGACGGATGAGGGAATGGTTGTAAGTGGCGAGCTTGTGGCATTTGTCATGTATGAGCCGGATGCAGATTCTCCTAAGATACAATGGTATGAGGGAAGCGCAAGCTTTGAGGAAAAGCTGGATATAAGCGGAAGCAGCCAGGATATGATATGCTTTGTCAAATATAATACAGTAAGCTGCAATGTTGAGCCTAAGGCGAATTATGATGGCGAGATACGTGATCTTGGACTTGAGCTTGTTCTGGAGCTTGATGTTAAAGGATTCATGGATAAAGAGAAGGATATTATAGAAGATGTCTATTCGCCATCAAGAAATATATCTCTTGAGTCGGAGGACGTCACGCTTTCACATCTTATAATGCGCAATAATTCAAGATGCAAAGTTAATTCAAAGGTTGACCTTAAAGATAATAACATGATGCAGATTATCAACAGCAATGCGACAGCGCAGATAGACAACATTAACACAGAGGAAGATGGAATTACAGTAGAGGGAGTGCTTATTGCCAGTGTCATGTATGTTGCATCTGTGGACAGTTCACCGATTAACAGCATAAGCGAGACAATTCCATTTTCACATAAGATATCAATGAATACAGGCGGAACAGACACTGCTAATAATATCGAGATATCCGTTGAGAATATAAATGCTGTGATGACGGGCAACGGAGAAATCGAGATAAAGGGTACAATAGCAATTGATGCAGTATGTTTTGAGCATAAAACAGTCAGGGCTATAACAAAATGTGAATATGAGGAATTCAATCAGGAAGAATATCTCAAATTTCCATGCATTGTGGGTTATATCTCGAATGGCAGGGATAATCTGTGGACAGTTGCCAAGAATAATCATACAACAGTGGATATTATCAAGCAGGAAAATAAAAATCTGCCGGAGCATAGTGAGAGTGATTATGTGATACCGGTAAGAGAGAAGCTTCTGCTTATAAAAGCAGCATCTAATTAGTGCTTAGAATAAGAAGTATAAGAACTATAAGGTGAAATTAGGTGATTGGAGAAAATATATAATCTGTTTCTATAAAAAAGCCGTGGCAGTGTTATATGTAACATTGCCACGGCACATTTTTAATATTCTACTTTAAGATGTCAGAAGTTCTTGCAGAAGAACCATTCTGCTCAAACCAGCTATCGAATTTCTTCATAACAGCATCATATGTCTGAGAAGAGATATCTGGGAGTTCTTTGCCCCATGTCTTAGTAGCTTCTTTGAAGCCCTTCTCAACAGCCTTTACCATATCCTGCATCTTTTTCTCATCTCCACCTGAGAGAGCAAGAGCGAAATCATATATTCTGTCAGATGTCTGGCTGACACCCCAGTAACCATCGTCAGCGATATCTTTCTTTGCCTGAGCGATTGTCTCTGCATCAGCAGTGAAGTTACCACTTGCAAGTGTCTTCCACATATCATCAGCATTACCGATTGTAATACCCTGCTTCTTGAACATCTGAGTTACAAGTGACTGCATCTGGTCAAGTCTTGACTGTGCATCAGCCTTGAGCTGTGCTACTATAGCTGAACGGTCTTTAGATGATACAGATGAAGTTGTCTTAGATGTAGATGATGTGCTTGAAGACTCATATGTGGCAGCAGGCTCTGAATATGCTGCGGAAGAATCTGTCTTGTCACTTGAATCCTTTGCCTTAGTTGAATCAGCCTTTGTGTTAGTTGTAGCTGAGTATGTTGAATAGTTGCCAGAAATGTTATTAATCATTATATACCCTCCTTGTGTAAGTTAATTAAAGCCCTCCATGGCTCATCTACTTATATTATCGGAATTAAATTCATAAAATTAACCCATGTTGTTATATTTTTATATAAAAATCCAGACCAGCAGGTAGTTATGGTATAGTGGCTATCCGTGGCTGCATTTTAGGCATAAAAATACACCCATAATGTAGATAGGGGGGAGACATCATGGGTGTTAACAAAAATGAGATATAAGCTAATTGATTTTGATGGTACGCTTCTTCCATATGCCTGTCCAATACAGACAATACAGGATAACTGCGGAAGTTGCATTACTGATAACTACGGCGTACCATACGCTTTCTACTCCCATCTTGAGAATAGAAGAGCAAATCCAGAGAGTTAGGAATCTGAATATCCAGATTCTGCTTGCATCAACAGCCATGGTTATCATGGTGTGACCGCATCCTTGGAATAATCCCTGGGTTACATTGTAAAAGGCGTTAGTCCAGCAACACATAGCCATAATTGACAAGAATTCTGTCGCAAGAGGAACAACCTCTTCATCTGATGTAAAGAACCTTACCATAGGTTCTGCAATAAACCTGCGTGAAAGAATCATACCGAATACAAATAAGAATATAGCTCCCATTCGTAATGCGTAGTGAAATGATTTATCAACACGCTTGATATTGTTGGCTCCGAAGTTCTGACCAACGATAGTTGACAGAGCAGAGCCGATACCATTAGCAGGTAATGTAATAATGCCGTTAATCTTGTTGCCTATACCATAGGCAGTAGTGGCTTTGGTGCCATAAGCATTAACATTCTTGGTCATAAGTAAAAAACCAAGCTGCATGGTACTTCCTCCAACTGCTGTTGGAAGACCAATCTTTAATATAGATAACATCTTGTCTTTTTCAAACTTAAAATCCTTAAAGCTGAGACGGACAAGTTGTTTATTGCTTCTGAGTATGATAGCTGCAATAACTGCACTAGGAATCTTAGCAAGCAGTGTTGCTGTGGCAGCTCCTGCAATTCCCCATCTGAATCCGATAAGGAAGAGTGGGTCGAGTACTAAATTAATACAAACACCAAGGAGATTAAGAAGCATCGGTCTTACTGTATCACCTTGTGATTGTTTGACGGATGTATATAGATTAATCATAAACAGAAAAGGTAAATCTAATACAACAATTCTTAAATATGATATACCAAACTTATATATAGCACCGTCTGCTCCAAGCCACCTTACGATAGATGGAGTTATCAGCCAACAGGTAAGGGCGCATAATATTGAAAATATCAGAGAACACAGACAGATGTGATTAGCCATCTTGTTGGCTTCTTTATCCTGTCTGGCACCAAGATACTGTGATATCAATATTGAGCCAGCCGTTGTTATACCAGCACCAAAATTAATAAGTATATTCTGGACTGGTGATACAAGAGTAATAGCAGCCTGTGAATCGGTACCAATCTTGCCGAGCCAGAAAGTATCTGTAAGATTGTACATCGACTGGATAAAACTGTTAATCATAACAGGAACGGCAAGAATAAGTATAGCCTGAAAAAGGTTACCCTCTAATATAAGCGTCCGCTTTTCACCACTGATAGGTCGTGCCATAACATCATCTCCATAATATACCTAATCAAAACACTTGTAAATGTCTGTTGACATTACATTGTTTAAGATTTATCTTAATGATAGAGTATAAAAGCAGTAAATTCTACTAAATA
>ERZ1034882.127-NODE-127-length-46507-cov-8.143934_pt1 | contig 46507 bp, 42 predicted proteins | sample MGYA00520606_ERZ1034882 | MGnify/ENA primary metagenome ERZ1034882 (study PRJEB33766, sample SAMN09781726) | gut metagenome | biome: gut microbiome | host: Homo sapiens | place: Madagascar | study: EMG produced TPA metagenomics assembly of the PRJNA485056 data set...
AATAAAATAAAAAAGAAACAGCCAGATTAAATCTGGTTGTTGAAAACACTAAGCCTGAAATGCTTACTAGGTGTTTTCATATTATTATACATCATATTGACAGAATAGTGTATACTATATTTTGCTTATGAATAACTAATACTATGCGTTTAAGTGATATTACAGGTTTAGGATATGAGTTGGAAAAAATATCTTGATTATGATTTTGAAAATGATATAGATGACAGTGAACGTGAGGCGAGGGAGCAGGCTGTTGATGACGACCTTGCAAAGGTGCGCTCAATTGTTGAAAGCTGTGACATGAAGAGTTCTAAAGAAGTTACAAGAATCTATCTTCTTGTCAAGGATTACAAGATTGGCTTCAAGACATCAAAGGTAAGGAATAATTTCTTAAGCTATCTTGCTGAGACAGCGGCGGTGAACCGTGCAAGAGAGGCTGAGAAGAATCAGAAGGTAAATAAAAGACTTAATATAAGGAAAGTTATATTTACATTTGTGGGATTTGCGTTGATTGCTGTGTCTGTTATCATGCTGACTGTTAACATATATAATAGGAATAAACAGCTTGAGCAGCAGGACACAATGAATAATCTCCAGCAGATGCACAGGGAAAGCGGTACCACGCAGCAGTCCGGAACAGATGCAGAAAGCGGTCAGAAGCAGGATGACGGCAGTGCTTCTGATGCGGATAATGATAATGAAGATGGCGATAACAACGCACAGACAGATGCGGATTCAAATGTTTCTGGCACCAATAAGATTAATTCTGAGCTTGCATCAATGTATGAGATTAATACAGACCTTGCGGGATGGATTTCCATAGATGGAACAGGACTTGATTATCCGGTGCTTAAAGGAACTGACAATGATTATTATCTTACAAGAGATTTTTATGGACAGAACAGCAGGCTTGGAAGCATATTTATGGATTACCGCAATGACTTTAATGATATCAATATCATTATATACGGCCACAATTCAAGCAATGGACAGATGTTCGGGTATCTTAACAGTTACAAGAATGAAAACTTTTATAAGGCACACAAGGAGATAAGATTTGATACATTATATGAACATCATACATATGAAATAATTGCAATCTGCCAGGGACGTGTAAGATATATTGACGAAGAGGGATTTAGATATTATAATTATACGAATGATGAATATGAATTAGATAGTTTCTTCATGGATATGAGAAACCAGTCGATATACCCAGTAGATCATGAATTTGAGAACAGTGACAGATTTATTACACTGTCAACATGCAGTAACGATTCGGACAGCGGTCGTCTGTATGTGGTCGCAGTAAGAAGGGATTAGGGGGAAACCGAAACAATGCGAAGCAATATGAGAGAAAAAGTTAAATTGTTAAAGAACGGATTGAAGATTGGAGCAGCAGTGGCTGCTATGGCATTGGCAGTTTGCGTGGGCAATAAGAGCGTGGCGTATGCGGAAGATGTGTCTGGCGATGATGGTGGGATTAAGTGGACAATCAAGGATGATACGTTAACGATTGAAGCCAAAACTGATGCTACAGATCCGGGAGTTATGCCTGATTATCCAAATCTTACAACATATGGGCTTGACGACGGCAAAGCTCCATGGAGTACAAAGACAGAGTATAATAATGTAAGAAAAATCGTTATAGCTGATGGTGTGAAGCATATTGGTGATAGAGCATTTGGCCAATTGGGTGGTACTGCTCAACGTAAGGAATTAGATAAAGTGATAATAGGAAAAGATGTTGAGAGTGTCGGAGAATATGCATTTACCAACAATAGGATTAAAGATTTAGAAATATATACAACTAAAAATGTATCTTATAATGAAACGTCATTTAAAAGCAGTGAAATGGGAAAGGAATATGACCAGGGAACTGCTGTATACAATATAGAGAATTTATATTGCTATGCTGGATTCAGTGAATATTTTACAGATAAAAATAGTAGCATTAATGTAACTAATTTTAATATCAAAATTGAATCCGACAATTTATTAGCTGATAAAGCAGATGTTGGTATCAAATGGGATGGACTGTCTACATCACAGACAGCGCAGAAGGCCACATTATCAATCAGCCCTAGCCAGTTAGCATTATTTACAGATAAAAGCATGGATTTAACAAAGCTGAAATTCTTTACTTTATCACAGACAGATGATAACGCACCAATTAATAAGGCTAAGATTACAATTCCAACACCTTCTGACTGGAAAGACCATCATGATAACATTAAATTATATTCATATAAGATATCAGATAATAATACTCTCACATTGAATGAGTTAGCCCCAGAAAAAATTAGTGATGATAATATTATATTTACTGGCGAGGGATTCCCAGTGGATTATGTTTTGTATTACAACTATAACAGTAATCCAGAGTACAAGGTGCTTATAGATACACAGTATTTTGATAATGAAGTGTTTTACTGGGGAATAGCTGGTGGTAGTCTTACATATGGTGTACCAACTAAGACAGATACAACAATATCAGAGATAATTACTAAGTTTGTTGCGGCGAACACAGCTAACAGCAGTGGATATACATTTGATAATAATAAGTTAAAAACATTTGATTTGTCATTAACAGCAGATGGAACAGCAGTAACAACTGTGCCAACTAATATGCGTGTTAAGATTCCTCTTCCAGATGGCTGGGATTCAGCAGACGTTCAGGTGTTGACTTTATCATCAGATGGTAAGATAGAAGTTGTAAACAGCATAACAGTAACAAGTATAGGTTCAAAGCTGTATGTTGACTTTATGCCATCACATTTTTCACCATATGCATTATATAATGCCAAGGCTGGAACAGAGACAACAACAGCCACAACTACAGCGGCTGCAACAACTACTACAGCAGTTAATACAACTACAAGAGCTAACACTGTAAGCACTACTAACAGCAATTATAATAATAACAGTACAAGCTATAATGGAAGTGGAAGATATGATAATACACCAAAGACAGGTGTTAAGGATTTCATGTGGATAGCAATACCAGTTGCTGTTATGCTTATGGGTATAGGAATAGTTATTCTCGGCAGAAGAAAGCAGAGAAGCATAGATGAATAATTAAAAGATAAGGAGCTGTGTCTGGTATGGGCACAGCTTTTTTTATTTAATACAATAAAATTAAAATTTTTTTCTAACTTTTTTGAAACGCTTCTCGTATATAAAGTGACAGAAGATAAAAAACATAAATGGAGGGGACATGATGAGTGCTGGCAGCAGACCTGTGGGAATACTTGGAAAGATTATAGAGTCAGATGCCTATCTTGTAGAGCAGATTCTGAAAGACAATAATCAGATGGCAGCTCATGACCTGATTGAGAGGCATTATAAGAAAGTGTATAATAGCATATATATGCGGACGAATGATGCAGAGCTGGCGAAGGACCTGACTCAGGAGACATTCATATCAGTGCTCAAATCCCTTAATCAGTTTGACAGTACCAAAGCTTCATTTGGCACATGGATAAGCAAGATTGCGCTTAATAAGATAATTGATTATAAGCGTGGAAGACAGGGCAAAGAGTCCATGATGACAGATGTGTTGATGGATTACGAAGAGGAAAGTACACAGAGAGTTGATGATGATGTTATCAATTCAATGACTAAAGATAGAATATTAGCAAGACTAAAGAATTATGATGAGGACGTAGGAAAGATATTTTTGCTTAGGGCAGAACAGGGATATTCATTTGTTGAGATAGCCGATATGATGGGAATTGGCATGTCAACTGTTAAGAACAAGTATTATTCTCTGGTAAAGAAGTTGAGAAAGGAGTTTGAGGATTATGAGTAAGATTATTTATCCTGATGATAACGAAATCCAAGAGCAGATTCAGGAAATAATTAATAAATCCGGAATCTTTGAAGATGTTACTGACGATACGATAAGAGAAATACATTCAGTTGATAATAGAAAAAACAAAAGAATACATATGATGAGAGAGTTTGCGACAATAGCTGCGGCTGCCATTATTGTGATTATGGGAAGCGTGGTTGTGGCTTCTATCGCGGGTAAGAATACAGAGGCATTAAAGAACAATTACAATACAGCCCAGAATAAAGATAACATGGGTGATGGAAGCGGTGTGGCAAGTAAGCCGTATACAGTAGAGATGATTACATCTGTGAAGAATTATACAACATCAAACACTCTGAATATGAGTGGAGCACTTGATATAACATATCCAGTGTTGTATGCACCTAATGGCTCTATAGTTAAAGGTGTGGATAGTTATTATAATACAGTGTGGACACAGCATAATATTGGCAATAATAAGATGACTGTCAGTCAGGCTGAATACTCAGCAGTTGAATCGGCTGGATTTAAGATTAAAGGTACAGACAGTTATGTAGTGTCATTTTATAACATGTATGATTATGTAATAGGTTCATTCCTTGGATACAATAATTGTACGGCTTCAGTGAGCGAGGTTACAGGCGCAACATTTTCAACTAATGATAAACAGATGTCACTGAGTGATATATTTGCTGCTAATATTGATTATTATAATGCAATAACTTACATCACATCCAAAGAAAATGCACAGCAGACTGGCAGCGGATATGATACAAAGGGTAATATAGATGTGTCAGTCCAGGATACAGAACATTCAGCGTATGTATGCTTTAACATGTCATATAGCGGTATTAAGGATGAAGTATATGCTGAAAACTACAGCGATACCCTTTCGCGTGGAAAAGAAGGAAGCCTGAACTGGTATCTTACCAATGATGGAATCGTTTTAACTGCATCAATACCAGAGGCATTTGATGTACTGGCTTCCGGTGTTGATGAAAAAGATTTCAAAGCACTTATGAGTACATATGGCATAGATACTAACAATGTGCTTACTTATACATTTGAGGTATCAAGCGTTAAGATTACATTCGATGAGTTAAAAGAGGCTGGCATTGCACTTGCGATTGAGACAGAATAAGGAGAGATTGAATAGATGACAGACAGTTCTACTAATTTAAAAAAAGTTAAAAAGGCTCTTATGGAGATTAAGAAGAGCGTTGTGGGCAAGGACGAGGAGATATGTAAGGTTATGATAGCATTCCTTGCAGGCGGACACGTTCTTATTGAAGATATTCCCGGTGTAGGTAAGACTACGATGGCTTCGGCATTTGCCAAGGCACTCGGGTTGAAATGTAACAGAATGCATTTTACGCCGGATGTCATGCCTTCAGATATTGTTGGATTTAACATGTATAATAAAGGAACTGGCGAATTTGAGTATAAGGCAGGAGCGGTAAATTGCAATATATTTCTGGCAGATGAGATTAACAGAACATCACCTAAGACACAGTCAGCACTGTTACAGGTAATGGAGGAGGGCAAGACATCTGTAGATGGTAAGATATACCAGCTTCCAGACCCATTTATGGTAATAGCAACACAGAATCCATATGGATTTATCGGAACACAGAGCCTTCCAGAGTCACAGCTTGACCGATTCATGATTAAGATTAATATGGGTTACCCCAAGGTTGATGAGGAAATCCAGATTCTCAAGTCTAAGCAGAGAAGAATCAGCACACAGATTGATACAGTTATGACAGAGGATGAGCTGAGAATGGTAAGGCAGAATGTTGATGACGTGTATGTTGAGGATTCAGTGTATGAGTATATAGCCAAGCTTGCCAAGGCAACAAGAGAAAATGCAGATATAAGTCAGGGATTAAGCCCAAGAGGAAGCATAGCACTTCTGCGGATATCCAAGGCACAGGCGTTCCTTCGTGGAAGAGATTACTGCCTGCCATCAGACATACAGTATATCTTTCCGGATATTGTCAATCACAGAATTGTGCTTAACAGTGGAATCCACAGGGGCAGGACTACTGTCGAATCAGTGACTAACAGTATTCTGAAGAATGTTCCGATTCCGGCGATAACAGCTAATATGAACGTGTAGATGTTAATGTACATGGGGATTGATTATGATATTATTACGAAGATTTTTGTATATGTGTATGCTGTTTGCAGTTCTTGCACTTAATTTCATGTATGTTGATTATCAGTTCATGATGGTGCTTATAATACTGCTGGCAGTGTTTATTATAGATTTTTTGCTGTATCGTCTGTCTTCAAGCGGGATAAGAGTGTATACCAAAGATATGCAGAAGTATTATACAGTCGGAGACAGAATCAGTGCCGCTTTTGTATACAAGGGAAGATTTTCTGTCAAACTGCCTAATGGCAGATGTAAGATGCAGCTCTCATATTCTAATGATGATTCGGCAGAACCGGTGGTGTATGATGTTACATCAGTTGAGGGTAAATGTAGCTGTAGATTTGTTGCAAAGCATGTGGGGATAGTCAATGTCAGGCTTTTAAAGCTGGCAATATCAGACTATTTCCGTATGTTTAATACGGACACGGATTATGCGTATGTCAAGAAGATTATAGTACATCCAAAGGCTATTGACCTGTATTCTTTACAGCACAGCATAATAAGAGATATAGAGCTTATAAGACAGTCGTTTTATGAGAATGATAATACAGAAGTTGTTGATTTAAGGGTGTATCAGCAGGGAGATACACTCAACAGGATTCACTGGAAGAGAAGCTTTTATGGTGATGATTATATCGTAAAGCAGTTCGGTGAAACTGTTAAATGCACTATCCGCATTATTGTGGATATAGAGATGGATAAAGAAAAGTCAGGCAGAGATGTTCTTGACAAGATATATACATGGTGTTTATCAGTAGGGCTTTTGTGTATTGATAAAGAAGCCGCAGGCGAGTACATCGCATGGGATGCGGCGCATGGTGATTATGTGGCTTACAGCTTTGAGAATCGTGATGAAGTCTATGAGGCAATGACAAAACTGTATGATTTAAGACCAGAAAAGGATTCAATTGCAAAGCTTGATAATGCGCTGAAACAACATGGAATAGTAACAGATGATGGCAGTATATTTATAACATCAAGAGATTATGAGGATGACAGATACAGGGTTATCAATGTTAATGAGGATGTTAGTGATAAGGCTTAAGGACAGATATGAAGGGTAACAAGAAGAAAGTCAGTATCAGGGAAATTGCGTGTAATAAAATATGTCAGTTAATAACGGGCCTATTGGGAATAATGTCCGTTATTTTCAATCTGCGTAATACAGATGCACTACGTATAGAGTTTACGATTATTCTTGCGGCATCTGTTATATCAGTTGTGCTCTTCACGCTGGTATGGAAGAAGGTTCTGTATGCGGCGGGTGGAATAATGCTTGTGTATGGCATTGTGCGTGCAAGATATATTATCAAATCGCTGATATATTTTGCTAATGATGTCTATGATACGATATTTGGCAATGGACTTGCAGCGATTGGGTCATCTGTTATGGACGAGAAGTCGGCACAGCTCACAGAGATGCTTGTATATATGGCAGTTCTTTGTTCATGGCTTATTGTCATAAATGTAAGATGTATCAAATCAATGCTTGTTGCAGTTATTCTTACATGCGCACTGCCTATTATATATACTGCGGCACTTGTCATACCATCAGGTTACATATGGATTGCTGGTATAGGATATGTGATTGGTGTGGCAGCAGGAGACAACTATAAGACAGGACTTGTAAGTGAAGCTATGGTGGCACTTGTCGGTGCACTGCTTGTATTCTTTATGTCCGATAATTACAATAAACCGCAGGTATTTAATATCAATAACAGCAAGGTGGCAGAATATATACAGTCGAATTTTGATATAGATTTTGCCAATTTTGAATTCAGTGGCATAAATCATATTAATAATGACGCCAAAGCTTCATCTTCAGTTATTAACAGCGGTAAGCTTGGAAGACAGGATTCAATAGAACTCAGCAGTGAACTGGCTGGATATGTTGTGACTGAGAATACAGGAAAGACACAGTATATCAAGACATTTACAGGTGGAACATATTCATATGGAGCTAACAGATGGGAAGCTGATAAAGCAGACATTACGGCAGCAGAGAATATGACAAAAACTCTTGATGAGCTTGTTGTTAATGGTAAAAGTGTCGAGGATATAGTTAATAATAACAGGAGCGGCAATAACAGATTATTCTCTAAACATACAAGAGAAGTTACTTTGTCAGGCAGGAAATCTTCAAGTGAGGATTTCTATGAGATTGAACCGAGAGCATATAGTGATTTATATGATATAAGCTATAATAATATTAACAAGACTAAGGATGTTCTAAGAGACGTCAAGAATCAGTATACAGCAGTTACTCCACAGACACAGGAAAGCATATCAAGTGTGTCATCAAAGAAAAGGGCGAATACAATTTCCGATTATATAAGTGCGATAGCATATGTTAACAGATTTTTTGAGAACAATTACAAGTATACATTAAGTCCCGGTAAAGTTCCTGAGGGCAAAGATTTTGTTGATTATTTCCTGACAGAAAGTAAATCTGGCTACTGTTCATATTTTGCATCAGCGGCGACACTTATGTTCAGAAGCTATGGTATTCCGGCAAGATATGCGGAAGGATATATGCTTACTGAGAAAGAAATAGCAGCGTCTAATAAGGCTTTAGAAGATGGAAAAGTCCAGGTAAGCATATATTCAAAGGATGCCCATGCGTGGGTGGAGGTATATCTGGATGGAATAGGCTGGATTGTTGTTGACCCGACACCTTCGTCTGGTTCTGTTGTATCGCTTGACGATATAAGAAGAAACCAGAGTGTACAGAATAATGTGGCAGCGAATAATAATAACAGCAGCCAGCAGGATTCATCAGATGACCAGCCTGATAACAGTGACAGCGGTGAGCGTGTAACACAGTCAGAGACAGAAGCAGATACTGCGGATAATAGTGGTGTTGTGGATGGCGATGGCGTATTATCAGAGGCATCTGGGGATAATATAACATCTGATAACAGTAATTCAGTGATAATATGGGGAGTTTCGATATTTGGCATTATTGCGCTTGTTATGTGTGCAGTTGTGATGTTTGTATGGCTTTTAAAACGCAGAATTGTCAAGAAATTCCATGAACTTACAGAGTCGGGAGATGTTGTTGCGTTATACAACAATCTTGAGCGGCTTATGAAGATAGCTGGAATGGTAAGACCGGCGCATATGGACTATATGGAGTACGCAAGATATGTGGAAAAAAATGACTACACATTCAGAGTGAAAGAATATTCGGATATAGTGGAAAAAGCGGTTAATATAATGTATAGTAATGGAAGATATAAAGTCGATGCAGATAAAGATATGATAAGACATTATATCAGCCTGAGAAATTATATTTATTCCAAGATGCCGCTGGTTAAGAGGATATATGTCATGTACATCCTTGCTGTATAGCTGGCAGTGATGGCATCTTCATATGAAGGTAGACATGTTTAATTTAGAAGAAGAATTAAAGAAGCTTCCGGACAAGCCGGGAGTATATATAATGCATAATAAGCTCGGAACTATCATATATGTCGGTAAGGCTGTTAATCTTAAGAACAGGGTGCGTCAGTATTTCAGGGCGAGCACGAATCACTCTGCCAAGATTAAGAGAATGGTTTCACAGATTGATTATTTCGAGTATATAATAACTGATTCAGAACTTGAGGCACTTGTACTTGAATGTAATCTTATAAAGGAGCATAGTCCTAAGTATAATACTATGCTTAAAGATGATAAGACATATCCTTTCATCAAGATAACTACGGGTGAGAAGTATCCGAGAGTTCTGTTTTCGCGTAAGATGAAGCATGGAACAGGTAAATATTATGGGCCATACACATCTGCCGGAGCTGTTAAGGATACGATTGAGCTGTTGTGCAAGCTGTATAAGATAAGGACGTGTAACAGGAGACTTCCTGCGGATGAGGGCAAGGAAAGACCATGTCTTAATTATCACATAGGTCAGTGTTCTGCGCCATGTCAGGGGTATATATCAGAAGCTGATTATAAGAAATCAATAGAGAGTGTTGAGTCATTCTTAAATGGCAATTATTCAGTGATAATAGACTCTCTCACAGAGCAGATGATGGAGGCATCAGAGAAACTGGAGTTCGAGGAAGCTGCCAGATACCGTGATTTGTGTGAGAGTGTAAAGCAGGTGGCACAGAAGCAGAAGATAACAATGGATGAGACAACAGACAGAGATGTCATAGCGGCAGCTTCTGATGGTCAGGATGCGGTTGTACAGGTATTCTTTATAAGAGGTGGAAAGCTTCTTGGAAGAGACCATTTTCACATGAGCGTTGCAGAGGGCGATACGAGGAGCGAGATAATATCACAGTTCATGAAACAGTACTATGGAGGAACTCCTTACATTCCTAATGTTGTCATGCTTCAGGAAGAGATTGAGGACAGCGACATAATAGCTCAGTGGCTGTCTGATATCAAGAAGAGAAAAGTATCGATAATTACGCCTAAGAAGGGCGATAAGGAGAAGCTTGTTGAGCTTGCATATAAGAATGCCAAGATGGTTCTTATACAGGATGGGGAGAAGATTAAGCGCGAACAGCAGCGCACGATAGGTGCGATGGAAGAGATTGCCGGATGGCTTAATCTCCCTAAGCTGCGGCGTGCAGAGGCTTATGATATATCGAATACGAATGGTATTGAGTCAGTTGGTTCGATGGTTGTATTTGAGGATGGCAAGCCTAAGAAGAATGACTATCGTAAGTTCAAGATTAAGACGGTTAAGGGCCCGGATGATTACAAGAGCATGCGTGAGGTTCTTACAAGGCGTTTTAAAAGAGCACTTGAAGGTTCGGCTGGATTTGCGGTTTACCCTGACCTTATTATGATGGATGGTGGACGAGGACAGGTCAATATAGCACTTGATGTATTAAGGGAGCTTAACCTTACGATTCCAGTATGTGGAATGGTTAAGGATGATAACCATAATACAAGAGGACTTTACTATAACAATGTCGAGATACCGATAGACCGCCATAGTGAAGGATTTAAGCTTATAACAAGGGTTCAGGATGAGGCACACAGGTTTGCAATTGAATATCACAGAAGTCTGCGAAGCAAGGCACAGGTGACATCTGTTCTTGATGGAATAGAGGGAATCGGCCCTGCAAGACGTAAGGCACTTCTAAAGCATTTTCTGGACATTGAAAAAATCAGACAGGCATCGGTGGATGAGCTGGTACAGGTTGATGGAATAACTGAAAATGTGGCACAGAATATATATAATTACTTCCATTAAAACAGGGAGTTTTTATTGTTTATTTTTATAGCAAATTTATTTTCAATAATATGAAAGTGTGTTACAATAAAAAAAGATTATTGTAACAGTGAAACTCTTATTTGGAGGATTTATTTATATGAATAGTAATACAGAGAGAGTTAAATTATCAAAAGTTGTAGAGAAGATGAGCCTTGAGAATCTTACACCAGAGGTTGATACAGCGGGAATATGGCTTCATGTGCCAGATGTTAACAGACCGGCACTTCAGCTTACAGGATTCTATAACCAGTTTGATAACGACAGAGTGCAGGTTATAGGTAACGTAGAGTATTCATATCTTATGAGCCTTGCAGAGACAGACAGATATGAGAGGTATATGCAGCTTTTATCTAGTAATATACCATGTCTTGTATTTTGCAGAAGCCTTGAGCCAGAGCCGGAGATTTTAAAACTGGCTGTTAAGTATGGAATTCCTATTCTGAAGACAAAGATGGCAACATCAGCATTTATGGCAGAAACAATAAGATGGCTCAATGTGCAGCTTGCTCCATGCATAGTTATACATGGGGTGCTTGTTGATGTTTATGGTGAAGGCGTTCTGATTATAGGAGAGAGCGGTATCGGTAAGAGTGAGGCGGCTCTTGAGCTTATTAAGAGAGGACACAGACTGGTTACTGATGATGCTGTAGAAATCCGCAAGGTAAGTGAAGAGACACTTATTGGAACGGCTCCGGGAGTTACAAAATATTTTATTGAACTTCGTGGAATTGGTATTATTGATGTCAAGACGTTGTTTGGTGTAGAAAGTGTTAAAGAAACGCAGCAGATTGATATGGTTATGAAGCTGGAGGATTGGAATAAGGATAAAGAGTATGACCGACTCGGACTTGAGGAAGAGTATATAGAATATCTTGGCAACAAGGTTGTATGCCACACACTTCCTATCCGTCCAGGACGTAATCTTGCGGTTATTGTTGAGGCGGCAGCTGTTAATAACAGACAGAAGAAGATGGGTTACAATGCGGCTAAGGAGTTGTACAGAAGAGTACAGGAAAACCTTATGAAAGGTGATGATGAGGATGATGAATAAGATTATATTTGGTATAGACATCGGGGGAACGACTATCAAATGTGGTTATTTTAATGAGTCAGGTGAGCTTGCCGGTAAGGACGAGATTCCAACAAGAAAGCAGGATGGCGGAAGCCTTATACTTGCAGATGTTGCTGAATATATCAGGAAAACTGTTGCCGATAATGGACTTACAGTTGCCGATATCGATGGAATTGGCATAGGTGTTCCGGGAGCAGTTAAAGATGACGGAACAGTTAATAAATGTGTCAATCTCGGATGGGGAGTTATCAATGTAGTAGATGAGATGGCTTCTCATATAGATGTGCCTAAGGACAGAATAGCAGTAGGCAATGATGCTAATATGGCTGCGCTTGGCGAATATTGGAAGGGCGGCGGCAAAGGATATTCAAGCATCATGATGATAACAATTGGAACAGGCGTTGGAGGCGGTCTTATTATAGGCGGAAGACCTGTTAATGGATTCAATGGTGCGGCATGTGAGATAGGACATATTCCGATGGTTGATGACCTTGGATTTGCATGCTCATGCGGCAAATCTGGATGTCTTGAACAGGTTGCATCTGCTACAGGAATTGCCAGAATGGGTAATAAGAAGAATGCCAAAGAGGTATTTGATGCAGCGATTGCCGGTGATAAAGAGATGGAAGATGTTGTTGAGAAGGTTTCAATGTATCTTGGCAAAGCTCTTGCTATTGCCGCAGGAATAGCTGATCCTGAATGTTTTATAATTGGCGGCGGTGTGTGCAATGCAGGAGAATATTTCTTAGAGAGAATCAGAAGATATTACAGACAGTACGCATTTCATGCATCAAGGGAAACTAAGATTGTCAAGGCACTTCTTGGCAACGATGCAGGTATGTATGGTGCTGCCAGACTTATCATTAAGTAGATATAATATTAATCGGAAAGGTTAAAGAATGAATGACGTATTAGTTACCAGACTTAAGAGTATTGTTGGCAATGACAACGTTAAGATTGATGAACCTATGAAGAACCACACTACATTCCGTATAGGTGGTCCGGCACAAATGTTTATAACTCCTGAATCTGCTGGTCAGATTCAGGATATTGTTGCTTTATGCAGACAAGAATCATGCCCTATGTATATCATTGGCAATGGAAGTAATCTGCTTGTCAGTGATGATGGTGTACAGGGAGTTGTGGTGTCTTTGTATAACAAGTTTTCACAGTACAGTATTGACGGGGAGACAATAACAGTACAGGCGGGAATGAGCCTTATCAAGCTTGCTGTTATCGCCGCTAATGAGGGACTTGGTGGAATGGAATTTGCCAGCGGTATTCCCGGAAGTGTCGGTGGAGCAGTGTATATGAATGCCGGTGCGTATGGTGGACAGATGGCAGATATAGTGACAGAGGTCACAGTTATAGACGAAGATAACAACATTAAGGTTTTATCGAATAAAGAACTGGAATTCGGATATAGAACAAGCTATGTGGCTAAGAATAATCTTATAGTCGTGAGTGTCAGATTAAAGCTTGCCAAAGGCGATGAGAGTGCGATAAAGGCGAGGATGGCAGAGCTGTCTGAGCAGAGAAAGCTAAAACAGCCATTGGAATATCCAAGTGCGGGAAGCACATTTAAAAGACCAGAAGGGTATTATGCCGGCAAGCTTATATCGGATGCAGGACTTAAAGGTTACAGTGTTGGCGGTGCACAGGTGTCAGAAAAGCATGCCGGATTCGTAATCAATACAGGCAATGCTACAGCCAGTGATGTCATAGCACTGACAGATTACGTTAAGCAAAGAGTTTATGAAGAAAATGGTGTTGAATTAGAGCTTGAAGTAAAGAAACTTGGATTATAGAGTTTAACCGGGAAGGAGTAAGCGGAATATGCAGATTGTTATAGTAACAGGAATGTCGGGAGCGGGCAAATCAACAGCTCTTAATGTACTTGAAGACCAGGGATATTACTGCGTGGATAATATGCCGGTTCCTCTTATTCCACATTTTGCGAAGCTTGCGAAAAGCCAGTCTGGCAATCATGAGTATGATAAGATTGCACTTGGAGTTGATATCCGTAATGGTGATGCGTTAGGCGAGCTTAACGATATGCTCAATTCCAAGAATAAAGGGGATTATTACAAGATTCTTTTCCTTGATTCAAGTGATGAGGTGCTTGTCAAGAGATACAAGGAGACAAGAAGAATGCATCCGCTGGCAAAGGATGACAGGGTTGACCATGCTATTACGCTTGAACGTAAGCAGGTTGAGTTTCTCAGAAGAAGAGCAGATTATATAATAGATACAAGCCAGATGCTTACAAGAGAACTTAAACAGGAGCTTGAAAAGATATTCAACGAGGACGGACATTACAGTAATTTGTTTGTGACTGTTCTCTCATTTGGGTTTAAGTATGGAATTCCGTCAGATGCAGACCTTGTATTTGATGTGAGATTCCTTCCTAATCCATATTATATAGAAGAATTAAAGCCTCTTACTGGCAATGATAAGCCGATACAGGATTATGTGCTTGGATTTGAGGCGGCAGGACAGTTCCTTGACAAGGTTACTGACCTTTTGATGTTCCTGCTTCCTAAATATGTTGATGAGGGCAAGAACAGCCTTGTTATAGCAGTTGGATGTACAGGTGGAAAGCATCGTTCAGTTACACTTGCCAATGCTATCGCATCCAAGCTTAAAGAGACAAAATATGGATGCAAGGTGGAGCATCGTGATATAGATAAGGATGCAAAGAGAAAAAAATAAAGGAGAATGCGTGACATGTCTTTTTCGTCTGAGATAAAGGAAGAATTATCAGCAAAAATTGATAGTGCCAAGCATTGTCAGATAGCAGAATTAGCTGCAATTCTGGCTTTCTGTGGAGAAGTTACGGCGGGATGTCTTGTCCTGTCGACTGAGAATATTGTTGTGGCAGACAAATATATTATGCTGCTTGAGGCTGTTGCCGGTATTGAGAAGGACAGCGTTGACTGGTGTCAGGATAAGAAAAAGGGCAGTGCAATATTTGTGACATTGAATGAGGAACAGTCAAGACATATTCTGATGACTGTCAAATGGATAGATGTCATGAAAGGTGACGAATTTGTCAGATGCTTTGCAAACCCTATTGTCATACAGAAGGAGTGCTGCAAGAGAGCATTTATAAGAGGAGCATTTCTGGCGGCTGGCTCAGTCAGCGACCCGAATAAGTTCTACCATTATGAGATTGTGTGTGACAGCGAAGATGATGCAAGGCAGATGGCAGAGATAATAACATTTTTTAATCTGGATGCCAAATTCATAGCAAGAAAGAAATCATATGTGGTGTATCTTAAAGAGGGAAGCCACATAACAGACTGCCTTAACATAATGGGCGCATATGTGTCACAGATGAATCTTATGAATGTAATGATTCTCAAAGACATGCGCAATGATGTTAACAGGAAGGTTAATTGTGAGACTGCTAATCTTAATAAGACGATTGAGGCGGCAGTCAAGCAGATTAAGGATATTGAATATATAAGGGACACAGTGGGATTGTCATATCTTAAAGAGAACCTCAAAGAAGTTGCAGAGATAAGGCTTGAGAACCCTGATATGAATCTTAAAGACATAGGAAAACTCCTGACACCAGAGGTTGGTAAATCAGGAGTTAATCATAGACTTCGTAAGATTAGTGAGATAGCATCAGCACTTCGTGGAGAGTAATTCATGAATGTGCATATTGATGCTATATCTTTTTCTTCTGCTGGTGTGAGACTACAGCAAGTCCCATTCTTCTTGGAAGAAAACGCATACACAGCGCAGCAAGCTTAATCTCAAGTGTAGGAATAATTATAAGCTTCTTTCTGAACATATGGTAAAGTGCATATGATACACAATACTGCGGTGTTATTCCTTTGAGTGAGAATTCTACGTTGGCACGCTTGTTAAAGTTAGTGTCAACAGGGCCGGGACATAATGCACTTATTGATACACTACTTCCTGATTCTTTGATTTCACGGGCAATTGCGCTTGTGAAGCTTGTCACATATGACTTGGTTGCATAATAAGTTGACATGAATGGCCCACCCGGCATAAGACCAGCGACAGATGATACGTTAAGTATATAACCCTCGTCATTCTTCATCATATTAGGAAGAAGTGCCTTGGTAAGTATATGAACAGACTTAACGTTCAAATCTATCATATTAAGGTCATTTTTTAACTTGGTTTCTGTAAAACCGCCTAATTCACCGAAACCGGCATTGTTAATAAGGATTGATATCTTAAAGTGACGGAGACGTCTGGCAAGCTTGATACAGGCTGCCTCGTCAGAAAGGTCACATGAGATTATTTTACATTTTGTAGGTAGTTTTGCGGCATATTTTTTGATTTCTCTGGTGTGGCGTGAGATAAGAATAAGGTTATATCCCAGTTCACTTAACTGTATAGCGAATTCTCTACCGATGCCAGAGCTGGCACCTGTTATACATGCTATTGCCATATAATAATCCTGCCTTTCTTCAATATTCAGGTTAGAATCTGTTAATTACATTATAAAATCAACTGAAAGGAACGTCAATCTATGGTTATAAAAAATACAACAATCTGTAATAAAAATGTCTACAAACAGGCTGCTATGGTGATTAACAGCAAAGATGAATCATATAGAAAGAAAAAACTTGTGTTTAACTTTGTCGGACTGCTGTCTGGAATATCAGCGGTAGGCATAATGTCGAGACAGATTATAAGCACAGGAGACTATAATATGTTTCTTATGCTGCCATTTCTTGTGGTGTGCGCCGCCTGTCTTTTCATGGGAATGTATTATCTTGACAGGAATAAGTATAACCAGATACAGCAAAGCTATGCGGCGAAAGGAATACAAAGCATAGATTTTGAGATTGATGCGGAAGATATAACTATGATTAGTGGTGGGAAAAGTTATGTCTGCAAGTGGACAAATATTACAAAATGGATGGAGGATGTGAATAACTTCTATTTATTCATGAAAGACGTGGATAAGGACAATGAACTTATAACGGGGGATTGTATAATAATAAACAAAAAAGGCTTCACACAGTGTAGTGCAAAAGATATGAAACAGTTGTGTGATGCAATTATGCAGGAGAGAAAGAGTGCTGGTAATTGACAAATTGTCTCAAATATATCATAATTAAAAAGATGTGTTGATAAATGCATAAAAATACACACGTATATGCATTTTTATGTATATATAGATATTGAGAATTTGGGAGGGAATGGCGATGAATAACCAGCAGATGATGGAACTGACAACAGTTGAGAAAAGTGCCTTTGATGAATTAGTTAAGGAATGTACCCGTTCTGGTTCTATTGATTCAAGTCTTTACGTTGAATATGATGTTAAAAGAGGCTTGAGAGATAGTAATGGTAATGGTGTACTTACAGGACTTACTGAGATTTCAGACGTTATCGGTACACGAAGCGAGCACGGAAGAAAAGTTCCAGTTGACGGACAGCTATTCTATCAGGGGTATAATGTAGAAGAGATAGTCAATGACCTTGGAGACAAGAGATTTGGTTTTGAGGAAGTTACATACCTTCTTTTATTCGGTAAACTCCCAACAGTTGAGCAGAGAGAAAAATTTATACACATTCTTACAGACCTTGAAGAGCTGTCAGGAGCATTTATCAGGGATGTTATCATGAAGGCGACAAGTGCCAATCTTATGAATTCTCTTATGAAGAGTATCTTAAGCCTTTATTCATATGATGAGAATCCAGATGATATATCAGTTCCTAATGTACTTAGACAGTCATTACAGTTGATTGCAAAGATGCCTCTTATATCAGTATATGCATATCAGGCATACAGACATTCAAAACTTGATGGAACTCTTCTTATTAAGAATCCTAAGAAGGGATATTCAATTGCTGAGAACATTCTTTACATGATGAGAGAAGATGGAGAATTCACACCACTTGAGGCAAAGGTTCTTGATACATGTCTTATCATTCATGCAGAGCATGGTGGTGGTAACAACTCAACATTTACAACACACGTTGTTACTTCATCTGGTACAGATACATATTCTGCAACAGCCGCATCAATAGCATCTCTTAAAGGTCCTAAGCATGGTGGTGCTAACCTTAAAGTACAGAAGATGTTCGCTGATATCATGGCTAATTGCAGCAATTGGGAAGACAGGGACGAGGTGTGTGCATATCTTGAAAAGATTCTTGATAAGCAGGCATTTGACGGAGCTGGCCTTATATATGGTATGGGACATGCGGTATATACACTGTCTGACCCTAGAGCAAGAATAATCAAGAAGTTTGCACAGAAGCTTTCAGAGGAGAAGGGAATGCAGAAGGAATTCGCACTTTACCAGCTTGTTGAGATCGAAGCCGGCGACCTTATCATGAAGAAGCGTCAGATGTTCAAGCCAGTATGTGCTAACGTGGATTTCTACAGTGGATTCGTATATTCAATGCTTGGAATTCCAGAAGAGTTATTCACACCAATATTTGCTATATCAAGAATATCAGGATGGTGTGCACACAGACTTGAAGAGCTTGTCAATGCAAGCAAGATTATCCGTCCTGCATACAAATATGTAGGTTACCACAGACCATACTGTGATGATGAACACAGAGACAATCAGCAGTAATACATTTATGGAGGAATATATGGCACAATATGAAGTTAAGATGGTTAACAAGCCAGTAGATTGTGTTGTTGAAGTTCCAGGTTCTAAAAGTATAACTAACAGAGCATTATTAATGGCGGCACTTTCCGATGGGGAGTGCCGCCTTGATGGTGTTTTGTTCAGTGATGATTCAAGACATTTCCTTGACTGCCTTAAGAGCCTTGGATACAGAGTGACAATCAATGAGTCTGATAAATATGTTGTGATTGATGGAACAACAGGTGTTATTCCGGCAAAGACGGGAACAATCAATGTTGGCAGTGCGGGAACTGCGGCGAGATTTCTGACAGCAATGCTTGGTTTATCAGATGGAAAATATACTATAGATGCGTCAGAGCAGATGAAGAAAAGACCTATGAAGCCATTATTTGAGGCGTTGGAGTCTATGGGTGCGCAGTTTAAATATCTCGAAAACGAAGGATTTCTGCCTGTCGAGGTCACAGGAGCTTCGTATGGTGGAAATGTGCCAGCGCATGACGTTGACATTGACATAAGCAGAAGCACACAGTTTTTAAGTGCCCTGATGATGGTTGCGCCAGTTCTTTCAGGCGGATTGGATATCCATATAACAAGTGAAAAGACGGATGGTTCGTATATAAGAATCACTGCAAAGATGATGGAGCAGTTCGGATGCCATGTGGTGCATGATGGCGCATTGTATACAATCGGCGCAGATGAGAAATATTCATCAAGAACGTACCAGATTGAACCGGATGTATCGGCAGCTTGCTATTTCTATGCGGCAGCAGCGATTACGGGCGGAACTGCGGTTGTTAAAAATGTACATCTTGATTCTATGCAGGGAGATATTAAGTTTATCAGGCTGCTTGAAGATATGGGATGCACAGTGGATGATACACAGACTGGAATTAAGGTGACTGGATGTAAGGATGGAGTGTATGACGGCATTGAGCTTGATATGAATGATTTCTCAGACCAGTCAATGACGCTTGCGGTTGTTGCTGCATTTGCGCAGACACCTACATATATTAAGAATATCGGGCATATAAGATTGCAGGAATCTGACAGACTTCATGGAATTGCAGCCGAGCTTGCAAAGCTTGGTGGAGATGTCGTGGAGGAGGAGAGTGCAATCCGCATTAATCCGGTGACTCTGCATGGGGGAGTTGTGAGCACTTATGATGACCATAGGATGGCGATGGCTTTTGCACTTATAGGATTGAAGGTTCCGGGAATAATAATTGATGACTATGAGTGTTGCAGGAAGACATTTGAGAATTATTTTCAGGTGTTGGAAGAGGTGTATAGATAGGTTTGTATGGTGCGGCAGTTTCAGCCTGGCTCCCCCTGTGCGCTGTGAGACTGCTGTGTAGCTGTGTAAAACTCACGGGGTCTACGTGTCTAGCTGCTCTAAGCTGGCACGACAAAGCTTATTTAATCAGAATGCTAAAAACGCGCTTCGCTTGGACGGTTTAGCATTCTGATTAGCTTTTGTCTAACACCAGCTAAGAGCAGCACGACACATCCGACAGGTGAGTTTTACACAGCTACACAGCAGCCTCACAGCGCACAGGGGGGAGCCAGGCTGAAAGCTGGCACTTTCGGGTGAAAGGAAGTGGAGGGGCGCATGCGTACATGGTGCGGAATTATGTTTATTTAGGATATTAATTTTATAAAATGGGGTTGACAAGGATAGTATAATTAAAATAGAGTGTGAGGCGTGGAGTTTGATATGGACTCCATGCTTTTGTTAGCATAAAAATAAGGAGGATATTATTCGAATGACTAAAGTAGATATTATATCAGGATTTTTAGGAGCAGGTAAAACAACTCTTATTAGTAAATTATTAAAAGAAGCTTTAAAGGACGAGCAGGTTGTTCTTATAGAGAATGAATTTGGTGAGATTGGTATTGATGGTGGATTCCTGAAGGATTCTGGGGTTGAGATACGTGAGATGAACTCTGGCTGTATCTGTTGTTCACTTGTTGGTGACTTTGGTACATCTTTAAAGGAAGTTGTAGACAAGTATCATCCAGACAGAATTATTATTGAGCCTTCAGGTGTTGGTAAGCTTTCAGATGTTATCAAGGCTGTTAAGGACCTTCATATTGAGAATGAGATTAAGTTAAACAGTGCATCTACTGTTGCAGATGCATCTAAGGTTAAGGTTTATATGAAGAATTTTGGTGAGTTCTTTAATAACCAGATTGAGCATGCAGGAACAATCATTTTAAGCAGAACTCAGAATATCAGCGATGATAAGCTTAACAAGGCTATTGAAATGATAAGAGAGCACAATAAGGATGCACATATTATCACAACAGCATGGGATCTTATCGATGGTGCGCAGATTCTCGCAGCTATGGAGAATGTTACTAATCTTGAGCTTGAAATGTTAGCAGAGCAGGCTGAGAAGACTCATGAGGCACATGAACATGAGCATCATCATCACCATGATGGCGAGTGCTGCTGTGGACATGACCATGATGAGCACGATCATGACCATGACGAACATGAGCATCACCATCACGACCATGATGGAGAGTGTGGCTGTGGACACGACCATGACCATGACGAGCATGAGCATCACCATCACGACCATGATGGAGAGTGTGGCTGTGGACATGACCACCACCATGATCATGAGGGACATCATCATGCTGATGAAGTATTTACAAGCTGGGGTGTCGAGACACCTAACAAGTATGATAAGGATAAGTTAGAAGAAATCCTTAAGAAGCTTGCTGGACTTAACGAGTATGGTACAATCCTTCGTTCTAAGGGAATGCTTCCTTGTACAGATGGAACATGGATGTATTTTGACCTTGTACCAGGTGAGTATGAGATTCGTGAGGGCAAGCCAGATTATACAGGTAGAATCTGTGTTATAGGTTCTGACCTTGAAGAAGATGATCTTAAGGAACTTTTTGAGGTTTAATCAGATATAGGAAGGAATTGACGAGATGGCACAGGATGAAGAATACCAGATCCCAATATTTTTAATTAATGGACAGTTAGACAGTGGAAAGACAAGATTCATCACTGAGACAATTGAGATGGGTCAGTTTGACGAGGCAGAGCATAAGCTTCTTATCGTATGCGAAGAGGGTGAAGAAGAGTATGACGAGCAGATGTTAAAGGACAAGAAGATTGATATGGTTGTCCTTGAAAAGGAAGACCTGACAGAAGAAAAGCTTAATGAGCTTGATAAGAAGTACGACCCATGGCTTGTCATCATTGAGTATAATGGAATGTGGGCACCAGAAGACCTTCTTGGAACAGCTAAGCCTAGAGGATGGCAGATATACCAGTCTATCACGTTATTTGATGCAACAACATTTGGCAATCAGTGGAATAATATGAAGTCAATACTTGCTGAGTCTGTAAAATATGCTGATATGGCGATATTTAACAGATGTAAGACAAGTATGGACCTCGGAAGCTACAGAAGAAGCATGAGAGCGTTAAATCCTGCACTTCAGATTGTATTTGAAGATGAGAAGGGTGAGATGGTTTCGATTGCTGAGCAGCTCCCATATGACATTAATGCAGATGTCATCGAGGTTGATGATGGCGATTATGGAATATGGTACATGGATGTATCAGAAAGACCAGAGGTATATACAGGCAAGACAGTAAGATTCAAGGGACAGGTTCTTAAGAATAAGTACTTTAAGGATAAGAATTTCGTGCCGGGCAGAAAGGTTATGACATGCTGTGCAGAGGATACACAGTTTATAGGTTATATCAGTTTCTATGACAAGATAAGCTCACTTGAGAATAAGCAGTGGGTTACAGTCACAGCGCAGATTAAGTATGAGTTCCAGATGGCTTATAAGAAGAAGGGACCAGTACTTTATGTCTCTGAGGCAGTTCCAGCAGAAGCACCAGCAGAAGAGATGGTTTACTTCTAGGATATATTAGAATTAGAATGCAGGCTTTGCAGTTGTACTGTGGAGCCTGTTATTTGATGTGTGAGGAAATGTATGATACAGGATATTGAACCATATATATTAGACAATCAGTACAGGAATGAACATCCAAAAGATAACGATATAATATTTTTCTTTGAAGGAAGCTCTCTGCTTGGCAGGGAGGATAGTAAGACAGATACAATCTCATATCCTACATATAAGGAATTTGTGATGGGATACAGCAAAGAGCCAGACAAATTCGTTGTGGACGATTTTGAATTTATATATCTTCTATCAATTAAGGATAAGGAGCAGGATTCTGCAAATGTTGATGAGTGCAGATATTTTCTTGCTATGCCGGTTAACAGTCATGAGAAAGGAAGCTTCTTAGGAGAGATGGCAGATTCTGCGGTACATGACGAGTATAAGAGTCACTGGGAAGGGTATGAGTTTATAGGTGTCAACAGATTCAGAATTGCAAAGCCTAAGCAGACAGCGTATGCTTCGATAACAGCATTTCATCTGTATGGATGGTACCGTGATAACAGATTCTGTGGAAGATGTGGAAGTGTTATGCATCATGGCGACAGAGAGAGAATGATGTTCTGCCCTGATTGTAAAAATGCTGTATATCCTAAGATTTGTCCGGCAGTTATAGTAGCCGTGACTGACAAAGATAAGATACTGCTAACCAAGTACGCAGGACGAGCTTATAAGAATTATGCGCTTGTTGCCGGATTTACAGAGATTGGTGAGACAGTTGAGCAGACGGTAATCAGAGAGGTTAAAGAGGAAGTAGGGCTTGATGTCAGGAATTTAAGGTATTACAAGAGCCAGCCCTGGGGATTATCTGGTTCACTTCTGTATGGATATTACTGTGAGGTGGATGGAGATACTTCAATCATATTGCAGGAAGAAGAGCTGTCTGTCGGCAAATGGGTGAGCGCAGACGAGCTTGACGTTGAGGATGATGGAATCAGTCTTACAAGAGAGATGATTGCTAAATTTGCAAGAGAACATAGAAATAATCATATACAATAATAAGGAGGTTCTTCCATTGGAAGAACTGGTAAACAGTAAATTCGAAAGGACCTCGTTAACTGTTTATACAACAAAGAGAAATGGGTTACAGCTTACTATTTTAATAAGCTGTAACCCATTATTTGATTAGTATTATTCTACCATGTCTTAAAACTTATATTCATATCGACATTGCCGCTTATTCCATCGACCTGTCCAGAGCTTGTGTACTGCCACATTGAAATCTCATATGGGATATATGGAGTGTCAGCATACATGGCATACCATTTCTCATAATCTTCAAGTCTTTCCATATCAAGTCGGCCTGCGAAATATCTGCCGTTAGCGTATATCATAGGTGTGTAGCCGGCAGCCTTGATTCTGTCACAGAAAGCGATAACTACATCCGTGAGCTGTTCGTTAGTGAGTGTCTCCTGACGGGCACCGCTGCCAGACGCATCCTCTACGTCAAGACATATAGGATAAGTTACATTGTATGGCTTTAAGCAGTTGATAACGAAATCAGCTTCTTCCTCAGCTTCTTCCTTAGTTAATGCCTGAGTATAGAAATAAGCACCGATATTGATGTCTTTAGCAAGAGCATTACGTGCATAGTTATCAAAATTAGAATCCTGAGTGATAGTTCCGCTCTCATATCCGCGGTATCCACATCTTATAATGGCGTATTCAACACCGCTGTTCTTAACCTTGCTCCAGTCGATTGTTCCCTGATACTTAGATACATCAATACCCTTGTGGGATGTGATTTTTCCATCGTTATAAGTTATCTCGCCTGTATCAGCATCTTTGATGAAACAGTTATTGTTAAGAGAGTTCATCTTAAGATTGTAATCAATAGGAGAGAAATAGTAGTGTCCATTGATTGTATAAATGTAGCTGTCAGGATAGAGTTGTCTTAATATGGCATTGATGCCTGTGCCACCCTCAAGACGTTCTTTTATGTTGTCGACAAGAGCATTTTCTCCCTGTTCGTAAGAATTCTCTTTAATCCCTGTAATCTGGGCTGGTGTGTAGAATCGTGAACCACGGTTTTTCCATGCCTTCCACATACCAAATCTGAAGAACATGAAACTTCCAACGAGTACAACTACAAGCAGAATAACCGCCAGAATCATAATTATTGAAAGCAGCGTTCTTGTTCGTTTCTTGCTGTTCATTATAGCGTGACCTCCATAGAATATTGTAAAATAAAAAATATTGTGTTATTCTTTAATACGTTAAACATATACTATAATATCAGATTTATCAAGAAAGATAAATAATTAATAGTATTGTTTTTAATAACACGCATTTAAAAATGCAGAAATGAGGACTAATAATGAAGAAGTATTTGGCAGAATTCATCGGAACTTTCGTGCTTACATTCGTAGCATGCGGTGCTGCATCATTTACAGCAGGATATCAGGGATTACTTGGTATTGTCGGAATTGCACTTGTATTTGGCATGACAGTTACAGCTATGGCATATTCAATAGGTAATATATCTGGATGTCACATTAACCCAGCCGTTTCTCTTGGCGTATTCGTATCAGGTAAAATGGGACTTGCAGATTTATGTGGATATATCGCAGCACAGGTATTAGGTGGAATTGCAGCAGCATTTGCACTTCTTGGAATCTCTAAGACATTTGATGCAGATATTCTTTCACAGTACCAGTCATATGGATACAATCTCACAGGTCTTGGAACTAATGGGTATGGCGAATTAGGTGGATTCTTACACATTAATATGTGGGGTGCGCTTATAGTAGAGATTATTCTTTCATTTATATTTGTAATAACAGTATTAGGCGTTACATCTAAGAAAGAGTACAGCAGTGTAGCTGGTATCGTTATCGGTATTGCGCTCACAGCAGTTCATCTTTTTGGTATTCCTTTCACAGGAACAAGCGTTAACCCGGCAAGAAGCTTTGGACCAGCTATTGTAAGAGCTGTGACAGGCGATATCACACCACTCACACAGGTATGGGTATTCGTTGCAGGACCACTTGCAGGCGGACTTCTTGCAGCAGTTGTATACATGTTCTTAACATCTGAGAAGAAGGCTAAGGCTGCCGCAGAGACTGAGACTGTTATCGCAGATGATTCCGAGATTGTTACTGTGGAAGATGCTGTGGCTGAAAGCTCAACAGAAGCATAATTAAAAAATTTTAATAAAATATAACTTTTTATCAATCCCCCTTGTATATGTTATTGAAGGTAACTTCTAATACATTAACAAGGGGGATGTTGATATGAGGAGATTAAGTGGAGTATTACCAGTTGTGGAGATATGTAAATGCATATTGAATCACAACTGGATTTTTTGATTTGTTATATTTTTAAATAAAAAGTATTGACATAGTATAAATATAGTGATAATATACATATACAACCAACACACGCAAACTAAATAACTGGAGTTTGATATTACTGGATACTTGACTCGTATTGTCTGGCTTGTTCTAACAGATATTTATATCTTTTCTGGACAGAATTAAGCTGGTATATATAGCAGTCTATCAGGTCAGGGTCAGTTGCGTTATCCAGATTAGAATACGCAACACTTAGAGCATCCTGAGTCATTTTTAATTCATCTTTAAGATATTTCTGGTTATAAGTAACCGGAACAGATTTCTTTTTTAATAATCCCATATTTACCTCATTTCCATACATATTTACAGTTACTAATATCTGGATTATTGACAGTTTATTAGTATATATGCAACGAAATGTAAAATTATTGCAATTTTATAAGATTTCACAGGGAGGAGTGGCTATAAGTGATTGTTGATGTGTTAAAGGGGTTAGACGTTACAGCATGGGCGAGGGCGGTGGTTCTGCTTGTTATACTTTGCTGTGCAGTTGTGGATGATATAAGAAGATTCCGGATATCTAATAAGATTATAATGCCGGGGGTTATTCTGGCGTGTATGATTGCGGTTGTTGATTGCGTTGTTAACGGTAACATGAATATGATTATTGATGTGTGTGCGGGAGGTGGTATAGGATTTGTAGCGGCGCTGGCTGTGTACATAATGCATGGTATAGGAGCTGGTGATGTAAAGTTGTTTATGGTATGTGGTATGTTGACTGGTTATGGGTATGTGTGTGGAATGTTGGTCATAAGTCTTATCGCAGGGGTGATTATAGGAGTTATTGAAATAATTGCAAGGTGTGGAAAGGTTGTTGATGTTAAAGGATGGAATCTGCATGCGACACATTTTTCCATTGGAATATTTATTGGGAATGTATTCGTGATGGCAGAAAGGTTATTTATGTGAAGGGGGAATTATATTAGTTGAAGACATGTGTTATCTATGATGAGGAGGCTTCATATGGCAGGAGACTGTTCAGTGGATTGTTAAAGAAAGCCCAGTCACAGTTTAATGTAATGCTGTTTACCGGGGCACAGGAGCTGAAAAAATATCTGAAAGAGACAGTCCCTGATGTTGTGCTTGTATGTGAGAACAGTATGAATGACTGGCTCTCAGGGGCTTATAAGGGAAAGATTATTGTTCTTACAGAGGAGGCGTTGATTAACGAGGACTGCGAATTTAATGGACAGACATGCCGCAGTATATACAGATATCAGTCTCTTGATAAGATTTACAGTGAGATAATTATTAAGGGTGATTTAAAGCGCAGTACTCACCTTAAAACAATGGAGATTATAGGTATTTATTCACCGGTAAATGTGATGGCGAGACAGTCATTTGCATTATGTATGGCAAAGGTTATGTCCGAAAAATACAAAGTGTTATATATCAATCTTGAGGAGTTTTCAGGATTATCGGGGATTCTTGTATCAGATAATCAATATACATTGTCGGATGCGGTATATTTTTACAGACAAAGCGGGGTATCTGCAAGAGATAAGATTGAGCAGACAATCAAAAGCGTGTCAGGCATTGATTATATACCGCCGGTAGTGTGCAGCGAAGATATTTCCAATGTTGGAGCAGACGAGATGGCAGACTTTATAGAAAAGCTTGGGGAGATGTTTGGATATGAGGCTGTCATTGTGGACATATCTTCGGCACTGCGTCAGCCGTGGAGACTGCTTGAATCATGCAGGGTTGTGTATACGCCGGTAAGGAATGACTATATATCAGTTAACAGAATGGCTGATTTTGAGAACTATTATGCCAACACTGGAATGGGACATGTGCTTGACAGGATATCGAAGGTAGAGCTGCCAGAGAGCGGTGATGATATGGGGGAAGGATTCTTGGAGAGGATTACATACAGCAGTATGTACCGGTATGTCAGGTCGATGATTGGATGTGATGACAGGGGTGATGCGGATTAGTTATGGTTAATAATAATGATGTTGAGCTGGTTGTGGCGATAAAGAATATGGTTTATGAGCGTATCGATACATCGGTTGATATTGATAATGATGAGCTTCTGGAAGTTATAGAGAATTGCATCATTGAAAAAAGCCGCAGTATGATGATTTCTGTTGACAGAAGACAGCGGTTAGGAACTGCGGTGTTTAATGCGATGAGACGTCTTGATATATTGTCAGATATACTGGAAGATGATTCTGTGACAGAGATTATGATTAATGGAACAGAGAATATATTTATTGAAAGAAACGGACATATAGAAAAGCTCGATAAGATGTTTGAAAGTGAACAGAAGCTTTCGGATATAGCCCAGAAGATAGCTGCACTATCTAACAAGATTGTCAATGCCTCTGTTCCTATAGTTGATACGAGGCTCAGTGATGGCTCGCGAGTCAGTATAGTACTGCCGCCAATAGCACTTAACGGACCAGTCATAACTATAAGAAAATTCTTTGAGATTCCGCTTACGATAGAGAAGCTGATTGAGATTGGATCGATAACAGAAGAGGCAGCAGATTTCTTAGAGAAAGCAGTTAAGGCAAAGTACAATCTATTTATCTCAGGCGCAACAGGAAGTGGTAAAACAACATTTCTTAATGTGCTGTCTAATTTTATTCCCAAAGATGAAAGAGTTATAACAATTGAAGATTCAGCAGAGTTACAGTTGAAAAATGTAGACAATCTTGTGCGGCTTGAAGCAAGAAATGCCAATGTAGAAGGAAAGAATGCAGTGAGCATAAGAGATTTAATAAGGGCAAGCCTGCGAATGCGTCCTGACAGAATTATAGTTGGCGAAGTGCGTGGCGAGGAGACTCTTGATATGATTCAGGCCATGAGTACCGGACATGATGGAAGTCTTTCCACCGGACATGGCAACAGTCCTTCTGATATGATGGCAAGATTGGAGACAATGGTGCTTATGGGAATGGATATGCCAGTGTCAGCAGTGAGACAGCAGATATTGGCAGCCATAGATATTATCGTGCATCTGGGGAGGCTTTGTGATAAGACAAGGAGGGTGTTGAAGATAGTTGAAATCAAAGGTCTTAGTAAAGGAGAAATCGCATACAACACATTGTATGAATTCAAAGAAACCGGCGAGAAAGACGGCAGGGTTGAAGGTGGACTTGTCAAGGTTTCAGCCGGACTTATCAATCTTGAGAAAATGCAGCGCGCGGGATATTAGTATCTGGTCTGCTAAAGGTGCTACAGCCATATTGATAATAAGCTTTCTGTTCTACGATACGTTGTGGGGAATGCTGTTTTTGTCTCCTTATATATTATTCTACTGTAAGAATAAGGCTGGGGAAAAGATTAACAGGGAAAGGAGGAGACTGGTAACGCAGTTTAAGGATGGAATGGTTGCTGTGTCATTTTCTTTAAATGCGGGTTATTCAATTGAAAATTCATTCCGTGAATCTGTGAAAGAACTTATTGCTTTATATGGGGAGAATTCTTCAATAGTAAGATGCTTTAAGGAGATTGTCAGGAGAATTGGCAACAATGAAAATATTGAACTGGCACTTAATGAATTTGCGGGGAAAACACAGATAGAAGATATCATGTATTTCTCAGATGTCTTCAGCTATGCCAAGCGCAGTGGCGGTGACCTTATATCAATTATAAAGAATACAGCAAATACGATAAGGGACAAGATTGAAGTCGATTCGCAGATACAGACAGCACTCAGCGGAAAAAGGATGGAGGCGGCGGTTATGTCTGTTATGCCATTTGGAATTATAGCGTATCTAAGAGTAACATCGCCAGAATTCATGGAGCCATTGTATCACAATGCTCTTGGCATAGTATTCATGAGTGTGTGTCTTGGAGTTGTAGCCATAATGAACAGGGTTACCAGAAAAATCATTGATATTGAAGTGTAGTGATACTAAGAAAAAAGTGTTTGTTATAGCGGTTATAACTATTGTGACAGCGGCATTGTATGCATATCTGTATTGCATGGATACATCAATTACGAACGAGGATACTAAACGTCCGGATATTAATTCAATAGAAAGAATTGTACCTGTTAAAGTGAGTGATTCTGATGGGAATGACTTTAATATGGATATTGTCATACAGCCTCTGCAATATGGGGAGAATAATATAGAGCAGGCTTTTGATGAGGCGGAGAAGGTACTTGATAATATTGTGCCAGGAGAGAATGACTCGTTAGACAGTGTGGATAAAAAATTGAATTTTCCGGACACAATTGAAGGGTATCCATTTTCCCTGCAATGGTTGTTTGATGATTATGAGCTTATTAATTATGACGGAAGTATTAATAACATGAATATGCAGGCTGGAGAAAAGAAGAATATTGATATAAGCTGTGTAATCAAGTATGAGGGCTGGATAAGGCAGAAGGACTATCATGTCACAGTATGTGCGCCTGACCTTAATGATAGTGAGACTAAAAAACAGTGGATAAAAGATAAGATTGAGACTTCGCTGGTGGATAATCCGACAGAGGATAATGTGAAGCTTCCGGATAATATCAGTGGGGAACAGATATCATATCAGAAGAGAACGGAGTGGAATAATGTTTTTGTTATTGTGCTGCTTGGAGTGGCTACTGTGTGTGCAGTGTATGCTGGTGAGAAGAAAAAGACGGAGGATGCGGCGAAGAAAAGGGCGGAGGAGCTGAAGAGGGATTATTCGGAGATGATTCACAAACTTGCACTTTTAATGGGAGCCGGAATGACTGTGAGAATGGCATGGAGCCATATTGTGAATGAATATAAAGAACGGCTCGCACAGAAAAAGGTTTCAAAGAAGTATGTGTATGAGGAGATGGCGTATACGTTATACCAGATGAATTCCGGTGTATCAGAGATTAATGCATATGGAGAATTTGGAACAAGATGTGACACCAAAGAGTATCTTAAATTCAGTTCACTGGTTGTACAGAATCTAAAGAAGGGTTCGAGGGAACTTGTGAATCTTCTTGAGCTGGAAGCAATTGACGCATTTGAGGACAGAAAGAATCTGGCAAGGAAATATGGGGAGGAAGCTGGAACCAAGATGTTGTTTCCGATGGTTATGATGCTTGTTGTGGTTATGGGAATCATTATGTTTCCTGCAATTATGACATTTTCAATGTAAAAAACAGATATGAAGAATTAAGGAGGACAAATGCATGAAGAATAGAATGTTTAATTTTATGAAGGATGAGAGTGGTATGGGAGTTGTGGAGATCGTGCTTATAATAATAGTTCTTGTCGGACTGGTTATCCTGTTTAAATCCAAGATAACCGCGCTTGTTAATACACTTCTTTCAAAGATGAGCAGCCAGGCGAAGCAGATATGATGAGATTAAAGGCGCAGATAACAGTGTATGCCGCATTATCACTGGGACTGGTGTTATCTTTTATATGCACATGTATACAGTCTGTTAAACTTATTGTGGCTGATACAGAGGTTAATATGGCGGCAAGGATATCAACAGAATCTGTGTTTGCAGGGTATAATAACAAGCTTCTTGGGGAGTTCGGAATATTTGCATTGAGCGAGAATCAATGTAGTGACAGCAAGCTTGATTATTATGCAAAGAGCAATGTTGCCAATGCTGCAGTTAAATCTTTTGTCGACTATAAGAAAAGCTTTATATCTCAAAGACAGTATATGACAGACAATGGTGGATATGGACTGGAAAAACAGGTAGAAGAGTATATGAGAGCAGGCGGCTATGCCCAGATTGTAAAAGATTTTCTGGATGTCGATGCAGAGACTAAGAAGGCGGAAAAGATAGAGGATGTGACATCTAAGGTTGAGATTGTCAATGACAAGATATATGAACTGGATCAGACGGATAAGAAGCTTGTGCGTGTTATAAGAAGTATTGATGAGGTATCACCGGGACTTATAGCTGATATCCAGGAGGACATTAATCTGTATCAGTTATGCATAAAAGAAGATGACAGGTATGGGGCACAGGATTGTGCAGAAGCATATGAGAGAAATTACAATGCATTATTGTCACAGGTAAGGGATGTGATGGAAAAATGTATTCAGGCAAAAGAGCTGATTGGTGAATATGATGAGTGTGATAAACAGGCAGATAATCTTATTGCTGACTGCCGCAGTACTGTTGAGTTGGGAGCTGCACAATTGCAGGAGCTCACAGGCATTATACGCAATGATATAGATGATATTGCAATGCAGAAGGACATCGACAGGGAAAAGCTCTGCAATAAGGAAAGAATAAAACCTATATTGGAAAATAATATTGCGGCATGTGAAAGGATAATCCAGCAGTTGGACGGCATGGGAACTTTGTCTCTATATTCTTCAGATGGATTGTATTCAGGATATGTATCAATACAGAGCATGATTTCTGAGATAGATATAGCGGGCTTGTCGTTGGAGTGTGCAGATGTGGATATAGATACGAAAGGAGAGGGAACAGGTGCATTAAAGAAGATAAGACAAGTCATAGATGATGGAATATCAGGTATTGTGCTTAATGGAATGGATATAAAGCGTGGAAAATTCAGGCACAGCGGACTTGCGACAGAGTATACGAATAATCAGAATAAATCAGATGCCGAAACGGGATTTAATGGTGTGGCAGGTGCTGCGGTTGATTCTGCGCTGTTTAACGCATATATATTTGACAGATTTCCATCGTATACAGATGTACATAACAGTGATGAAAGCAATGACTGGAGTGAGCTTGCTTATGTCGTTGAGTATATTCTTGCTGGTAATGATAATGATGTCAGCAATCTTAATGAGGTTATTCTGAAATTGTCGGCATTAAGGGAGGCAGCTAATTTTACACATATAATTATGAATTCAGGGAAGCGCAATGAGTCACTGGCGTTAGCGGCAACATTAGTTGGAGCCAGTGGTAATGCTGCGGCTGTAAAGGCGGCACAGTATGTAATTATGGGCGTGTGGTCTTATGGAGAGAGCATTGTTGATGTGAGAAGACTGCTTAAAGGTGATAAGTTAAACATTATAAAAGATAATTCAGACTGGCAGTTATCACTTGAGAATCTTTTAAAGATGAACTTTGATGCTGCAAATATTTCGGGAAAGTCGGACGGTGAAAAAGGTGGCGGCTTATCTTATGAGGATTATCTTGGAATGTTACTGCTTATGATGAACCGGACAACCAGAAATTACAGAGTTATGCAGGCTATGGAGTTGAGGCTCATTGTTCTTGGACAGGGGGATTTTAGAATGAAAAAACATATATATGAGGCGGAATGTAATGTTATGGCTGTTATAAATATGGAGGGCCAGGTAAATCGTGTTGTTAACAGGACTCAGAAATATAGTTATGCGGTTTAAAAGATACATAGATATGCAGTTTAAAATGTTCAGGCAGTCTGTAAGAGCATCTGCAACATTGGAAGCTGCTCTGGTGATACCGCTTTATGTCTACGCTGTTCTTGCTGTTATGTATGTTATAAGGCTTGTCAATGTGTATATTGATGTAGACAGGGCACTGTATAATTCTGCAAGAGAACTGGCTGGATATGCATATGAATATAATGAAAATGGTAATCTTGGAATGCTTAAAGCACAGTTGTATACCAGCTTCATATCCGATATAGGTATGTTTTATGGCAAAGATAATTATATTGTCGGTGGAACGATGGGGATTAATCTTTCAGCGTCACATGTATGCGATGATGGAAGCCAGATTGATATACGGGCTGGATATGTGGTAAAGAATCCGTTTGATATATTTGGAATAGGGCTTATTCATGTAGAACAGGGAGTTACAGCGGAGGCATGGCTTGGAGAGGATGCAGGAAGACAGTGGAGCGGTTCGTCTGGTTCTGGCAGGGATGGCGATGATGAGTTAAGAAAAGTCTATGTCACGCCATGGGGGCGAGTGTATCATACAGATTCTGGATGTAGCGCAATTGACCTGAGCATAGAAGAGGTGAGTTCATCTGCGGTTGATGGAATGAGGAATTCAGATGGCGGTAAATATTATCCATGTGAAGGCTGTGGTGGAAATCCAGACGGAACAGTCTATATAACAGATTATGGTGACAGATATCATACAGACATTAATTGTTCAGGATTAAAAAGAACAGTTGATGAGATTGATATCAGAGATGTTGGCGACAGAGCTGAGTGTAAAAGATGTGGAGGAAGTCATAGTTAGATGAGGGGTATTGGCATAGATAATATCGTGGCAGCTAATATAATAATGGTTATTGTGCTTGCGTTTCTTTCTTATGAGGATTACAGATACCGGTCAATAAGTGCTGTAAGGCTGGTGATAATAATGGTTCTGGCTGTTTTATACAGATGCTTTAATCCTGAGATGGATATTTACAATATATGTGCAGGGATTAGCGTTCTGGCAGGGATGCTTATATTTTGCAGAATTACAGGCAATATTGGGGCAGCAGATATAGTTGTTATTGCATTTTTAGGAATGATGAGGGGGACTATGTTTGCAATTGCTTCAATGATGGCAGCTTTCATTATATTGTTAATGGCAGCTTCGCTGCGAATGCTTGTAAAGCATATTAATTGGAAAAGAGAAGTTCCGTTTATTCCGTATATTGGTGTTGGTGTCCTGGGGGTGATGTTGTGCGTTTAAGAGCATCGTTTACAGTGGAAAATTCTTATATAATCCCACTATTTACACTCATTATAGTTGTGATGGTTATATTGGGAATGGATATTCATGATAATCTTATATTAAAAGCTGTATGTTTCCAGGGCGGGATGAGGATAGAACAGGAAAAACTGGATGGAGCAGATAAGTCAGCGTGTGTGGCGGATGTTGTGGAGTATGTCAATGCGAAAGCTATAAGAAAGACATTGGGTGCAGCGGATGTAAACAGCATGATAGAGAAGGTAAAGCCTGAAGATAACAGTCCAAGAGAATTTATAAGGAGGAGGTGTAGATTTGATAAGGTATGAGCAGGAGAATGACAGCATATATATGGTTATTGATTCTGGAAGTAAGATGCTATCGCCAGATTATGATATAAAAATGCTTGAGAATAATAATATAAGTTCATTGCTGACTGTCAGCATGAGGTGTGTAGACAATCAGTATTCTTATTATTATGATGTGACATCAAAACAGCAGTTCAGTAAAATATATGAATATAAGAAACTGTCGAGAAGTAATGTTGAAAATATTCTGATAAGTCTTGAAAAGCTGGTAAATGAGATTAATGAGTATATGCTTGATCTGGACCGGGTTATTCTGAAGATAGAGTGCATATATGTTGATATGTCGAAGGACAGGCTGTTATTTGCATATGGAGCTGATGGGGCATCTGAGGAAAATAAAGGGTTCAGACAAGGTGTGAAAAGGTTATTTGATTATATAATAGAGCATTTTGACCATGGGGTTAAAGATGCAGATATTATGTATGTGTATAACATATATCAGAGAATTGCGCAGGGAGATTATAATGCATCAGATTTTAAAGAGTTGATTGAGTATGAGGCGGATGTCAGAGAAGAATCATATAAAGCTGTATCACAGGATATTGGAATTGATAAAAAGGACAATATTCTTGAGTTTATTCCTGAACAACAGGTAGAAGATGAAGAGGAAGTCCAGAACACGACAGCACATGTTGCTATTATGATTTTAAAATCTGTAATGGGTTTTGCTGTTGTGATTGCGGCTGGAAGAATGTTTGCGCCATCATATGTTCCAATCCCGGTTTCAGATGTGGCGGCTTTCATTATTATGCTTGTTGGAGCTTGTGGACTGGTGCTTCTTAATAAAATTCCACTTGATATGTTCAGTGTGGTAAAAAATAAAAAGGAGATGGAGCCATATACATATACGTCGGATACGAATAAAAATCAGGATGTACCTGATTATGAAAAGACGGAGCCTGAAAGAAATATCATATATAAGGACAATAACAATGAATATGAAAATGTCAAATATAATGAAAAGAATGATAAGGCTGATAATAATTCAACAATTCTTCTGTCGGATTATATAAAAAGGAATGACAACCATGGGATTTGTCTTAGATATAGAGCGGATAATGGTGCTGTAAACAATGATACGGATAAAGATATTGTTGTGAAGAAATTTCCATGGATTATAGGAAGCATGGAAAAACAATGCGATACAGTTGTAGATAGCTGTCTGATAAGTCATCTTCATGCATGTATTATAAAGGTTGATGATGAGTATTATATTGAAGATATGAATTCTACGAATGGAACATATGTCAATGGAGAGCGTCTGATTATGAATTCAAAGCGGAAACTATCGGCAGGAGACACTGTAACGCTTGCAGCAACTTCCTATGTGGTTGAAATGAGTTAGCTTTTATGATATATTTCATTGCATAGGAAATTTATCCTGCATTGAAAGGAATATAGCTGATGAAGATTAATATATATTATGGTGGGAGAGGCGTTGTAGACGATCCTGCAATATTTGTTCTTGAGAAAATCCAGGAAGTTTTAAGTGAACTTAATGTTACGGTTGAAAGATATAATCTGTATGAGCAGAGAACACAGATTACAGCATTATCGCAGACAGTAACGGAGGCGGACGGAATAATTCTTGCTACAACAGTAGAGTGGCTTGGAATGGGCGGTTATATGCAGATGTTTCTTGATTCCTGCTGGTTATATGCAGATAAGAGCAAGATTAATAATGTGTATATGTTTCCAGTTGTTATGTCAAAGACATATGGTGAACGAGAGGTGTCACTTTCATTAATTAATTCATGGGAAATGATTGGCGGTAAGAATGGCAATGGAATCAGTGCATATGTTGATGATACTACAGAATTTGAATTTAATGAGAAGTATATAGAGATGATTGAGAAGAAGACAGAGGATATGTATAGGACAATATCCCAGAAGAGAATATGTCTTCCATCAAGCAGCCAGACTATCAAGAATAATGTCATGAAGGATGTGGTTAAATTTACGCCACAGGAGAGTGAACAGCTTTCAAAGTATGCATCTGATGATACATTTGTTAAGACACAGAAACAGGATATTGAATCACTTGCCTCGATATACAAAGAGATGCTTACTGAACAGGAGCAGGGTGGAGATAACTATTATATTAATATATTTAAAGATAACTTTAAGACAGGTGTAGGTTTTACAGGAACATACATGATTATTATCAGTGATAAGGATAAGAATATCACTATGAATGTAGATGGTGACAATCTTGACGTTGAGTTTGGCGAGAATAAGTCAGCCGATGTTATAGCTAAGCTGAGCAAGGATATATTTGAGGATATTGTATCTGGCCGTGTTACATTCCATAGAGCATTCATGACTGGTGATATGACCGCAAAGGGTAATTTCAGAAGTCTTAGAATGCTCGATGAATTATTTGCTTTTCAGGGCTAGAACAAGTGACACATTGGTTATGTTGTTGTCACATCCGATTGAAAGATATCCATCATGTCTGGCGCACACAATATTAGCAATGTATAATCCGCATCCTGCATGATTGCTTTTAGTGGTAAAGAATGCCTGTGCAAGCTGTTCGTATGAATAATTATCAGTCAGCATGCCATAGTTTGATACGGATATTGTAAGATGACAGTCATCAGATGAAAAAGATACATCAATATCCTTAGGGAGTGAGCTGTCATTAGCTTCATAGGCATTAATTATAAGCTGATAAATGGCAGCGGCTATATGGTCAGCATCGCCATAGATGGATAATTGAGGATTGGCTATTGACAGGTTGATGCGGCTTGTTATATCTGGATAAGCACATTCATCCAGAGTTTCGGATACTAATTTCATAACAGAGTCAATATTAACAGTGTCTTTCTGTGGAAAATGGCAGTATCTGCATATAGATGACTGTTTCATAAAGCTGCATAGCTGATTAATTGATATGCCAAGATTTTCCCAGAATTTGAAGTCATGTGTTTCTGGATATTTAGTGTCAATGTACTGGTAGGTGCTTCCTATAGTCGCAGCGTAATTCATAATCTCATGTGAAGCTGTGCTTAAATCTTTGTAATGGCTTTCGTAGTCTTCGCTGAATGGTATATGGATTGATTCTGACATTAGTATTTTAAAATCCTTTCAAATATTGATGATATATTGTTGATAATACGTTTTATTTAGGCTATTATATGAAAAGTATATACTTGCTTGCTGCAAGTGTAAATACTAGTTTTTTAGACAAATAATTACAAAATATTACAATTAAGCAGTGGAGGGTTATTATGGTAAAAGACGATTGCATATTCTGCAAGCTGGCTAACGGAATAATTCCGACTAATTCTCTTTATGAGGATGATGAGTTGAAAGTTATATTCGATGCCAGTCCAGCATCAAAAGGACATGTTCTTATTATTCCTAAACAGCATTTTGATAATGTGTATTCACTTGATGATGATACAGCAGCTCATATTTTTCAGACTGCGGTTAAAGTATCAGGTGCACTCAAGGATGGCTTAGGTCTTGAGGGACTTAATATCGTACAGAACAATGGTGAGATTGCAGGTCAGACTGTATTCCATTTCCATATGCATATTATTCCTAGATACAAGAATGATACAGTTAACGTAGGCTGGAAGCCAGGTGAAGCTGACGAGGCAGCAGTTAATGAGGTAAAGGCATTAGTTGAGCCTAAATTAAAATAAAATTATCAGAATGAACAGGGAGGATTTATGATCGAATTAAGCAAAGGCGGTGCTTATCTTGTAGATGGCAGCGTTATTATTGAAGAAGAAGCAGCTAATGCTGGGGAGTTATTAGCAAAGACAGGTGTTGCGCCATCAAAGGAAGAAGCATCTAAGAATACTATTGCATATAGTATACTTGAAAGCCATAATACATCCGGCAATATGGACAAGCTTAAGATTAAGTTTGATAAGATGACTTCACATGATATTACATTCGTAGGTATCATACAGACAGCGAGAGCATCAGGACTTGAGAAGTTCCCAATACCATATGTACTTACTAACTGCCATAACAGTTTATGTGCTGTAGGTGGAACAATTAATGAAGATGACCATATGTTTGGTCTTACTTGTGCCAAGAAATATGGCGGAATATATGTACCACCTCATCAGGCAGTTATTCATCAGTTTGCAAGAGAGATGCTGGCTGAAGGCGGCAAGATGATTCTTGGTTCTGACAGCCATACAAGATATGGTGCACTCGGTACAATGGCAATGGGAGAAGGTGGCCCAGAGCTTGTTAAGCAGCTTCTTAATAAGACTTATGATATTAACATGCCAGGTGTTGTGGCAATCTATCTTACAGGTGAACCGGCTAAGGGTGTTGGCCCTCAGGATGTGGCACTCGCTATAATTGGTGAAGTGTTCGGCAATGGTTTTGTTAAGAATAAAGTAATGGAATTTGTCGGACCAGGTGTTGCTAATCTGAGTGCGGATTTCAGAATTGGTATTGATGTTATGACAACAGAGACAACATGTCTTTCATCAATATGGCAGACAGATGATAAGATTAAGGAATTCTATGATATTCATGGAAGATCAGAGAGCTATAAAGAATTAAAGCCTGGAAAGGTTGCGTACTATGATGGAGTAGTATATGTAGACCTTAGCAAGATTAAGCCTATGATTGCAATGCCATTCCATCCAAGCAATACATATACAATTGAAGAAGTTAATGCTAATCTTGAAGATATTTTAAGAGATGTAGAGAAGAAGGCTTTGGTAAGTCTTGATGGAGCAGTTGATTATAAGCTTACTAATAAGATTAGAGATGGAAAGCTTTATGTTGATCAGGGTATCATAGCTGGTTGTGCAGGTGGTGGATTTGAGAATATCTGTGCAGCAGCAGACATATTAAAGGGACGTTCAATAGGTGCAGATGAATTTACACTCAGTGTATATCCAGCAAGTACACCTATATATATGGAGCTTGCTAGAAATGGCAGACTTGCAGATCTCCTTGAGACAGGAGCAATTGTTAAGACTGCATTCTGTGGTCCGTGTTTTGGTGCCGGTGATACACCTGCTAATAATGCATTTTCAATCAGACACTCAACAAGAAACTTCCCTAACAGAGAAGGTTCTAAGCTTCAGCAGGGACAGATATCGTCTGTTGCACTTATGGATGCACGTTCAATTGCAGCTACAGCAGCTAACAAGGGATTCCTTACAGCAGCAACAGATATGGACGTTGAATTTACAGGCCCAACATATCATTTTGATAAGACAATATATGCTAACAGAGTGTTCGACAGCAAGGGAGTAGCAGATCCAGATCAGGAAATCCAGTTTGGCCCTAATATTAAGGATTGGCCAGCAATGGTTGAACTTCCAGAGAACCTTATAATAAAGGTTGTTTCAGAGATACATGATCCTGTAACAACTACAGATGAGCTTATACCATCAGGTGAGACATCTTCATATCGTTCTAATCCTCTTGGACTTGCTGAGTTTGCACTTTCAAGAAAAGACCCTGCATATGTAGGCAAGGCTAAGGAAGTACAGAAAGCTGAGAAGGCAAGAGAAGCTGGACAGTGCATGGGAGAAGCTCTTCCAGAACTTAGAGTCATTATGCATAAGATCAAAGAGACATATGATGTCCACAAAGAGAATGTTGGTGTGGGTAGTACTATATTTGCCGTTAAGCCGGGCGATGGTTCTGCGCGTGAGCAGGCGGCTTCATGCCAGAAGGTTCTTGGCGGATGGGCTAATATAGCTAATGAATATGCTACTAAGAGATATCGTTCTAATCTTATTAACTGGGGTATGCTTCCATTCCTTATTGACAAGGGAGAGCTTCCATTTGCTAATGGAGATTATATCTTTATTCCTGGAATTAAGCAGGCAATTACTGATAAGGTATATAATTTCAAGGCATACGTTGTTAATAAAGATATGAAAGAATTTGAGCTTAAGATGGATGAGCTTACAGATGATGAGCGCCAGATTATTCTTGATGGATGTCTTATCAATTTCTACAGAAATAACTAATAGATATACGGAGGAATGGTGATGGCAGGTCAGAATGTTTTGAATGGTGACCTTAGTGTACTTGACCAGATTGTAAGCGATTTGAGTGAGCATAAAGCCAGGAAGGAAGAACTTGAAAAGCTGAATGACACACTGAAGGAGCTTAATAAAAATATAGAGTTAACCAGAAAAAGTATCTCTGATGAGATAGACAGCAAGACGAAAGAAGGCATTGATTCGGTCAGCAAAGGTTTTGAACAGTCTATTTCAGAGGAGAAGGTAAAGCTCAAGGAGATACAGGGGAAACGTGACAAAGCAAAGCATGCAGGAGTCAAGGAAAGAATTGCTAACGAAACGGCTGATTTAAAAGAAGCTAATCGTGAACTTTATTCGCAGATTAAATCAGCGTTTAAGGAAGAGGGCATTCCTAAATACTGTACAAAAAGGTTTTACTATGCTTTATTTCAGACACAGGGTGTAGGAGATGTGCTTATATATCTTTTATCTATCATTGTGCTGTATGCTGCGATACCATTTCTGTTATACAAACTGCCAATGGTTCCTATGTGGGTTATACTTGTATATTATTTTGTCGTTGTAACTATAGAACTGACTGTTGTTAAAGTTATATATGATAAGACAGTTGTACCACATGGGGACACCATAGCTAAGGCAAGACGTGTTAAGTATGATATTGTTACTAACCAGAAAAAGATGAAGCGTATAGAGAAATCTATACGAAAAGATAAGAATGAGGAAATGTATGGACTGTCAGATTTTGATTACAAAATCAATGAGATTAATGACAGTATCCGTAATATTGAGAATGCAAAGACGAAAGCGATTGAACAGTTTAATGCAACAACAAAAGCTGACATAATTGCTGAAGTCCAGGGCAGGAATGAGGAGAATCTTACTAATATGACTAATCAGCTTAATGCATGTGAGGCTGAACGGGAAAAGCTTGATTCTCTTATTAAAGAACAGAGGGCGTATATATCTTCTAATTATGAGGCATATCTTGGCAGAGAATTTACCAATGTGGATAAACTTGTAGACTTATCGGACTTTATGAGGGAAGATCCAGCATTGACAATTTCGCAGGCTATTGCTAAGTACAAATCTAAAAATTAAACATAATAGGATAAAGAACACGGGAATTCTATCTGAAAGTCCAGCGTATGCTGTTTTCGATAGCTTTTGCGAGTGTTACTACAGTACACAGACGAGTTGAATGGAGCAGGTGGCTGCCGTTACCGAAAGTATTAACGATTCCGGTAATGTGCAGATCTCCTACTTTAGGCAGCTCGTTTTTTATTCCTGTTCCGGGAGAAAGCGGGCCTTGTGCCAGAGTTATATAGCCTATATGCTCAGCATGGCCGAGACATGCATCTATAGCAATGATGAATGGGTTGTTATGAAGTTCATTTATATAACTGATGGAACATCCGAGATTGGTTGCGTTTATAGGGTTGAATATATCGCCGTATATATACACATTCTTTATGTCATAATCAAGAAGATGATAACCAACTATTGGGCCGAGACTGTCACCGGTAGAACGGTCACTTCCGATACACATTATTACAATCTCTTTATCGTAAGCGTTTAAGCCAGTCAGAAGTTTGCCTAATTGTTCTCCCAGCAGTATATGAATGTTGTCACATTCAGAATTATAATAAAAAGTCATTGTTATAGTCTCCGTTTTTGATTTTTAAATTACATATATTGGACAAGCATAAGTATTTACATAATTTATATGAGAGATACAGATAAATTATTCAATCATGCGTTAAATTATTATTTTATTTCGTTGACAAATTGTGATAAGTTTTTCGGATTGCAGGTGTTAATATCTGTACATGGACAGGCATTGCAATAAGGAAATGGAGTGAAAAGAATGATAGAAATTATATGCAATGGAAAAGAAAACGGAGTTGAAAAATCAGGGAAAATAAAGAATACAACAGAAAAAGAACTTCCTAAAAATATCAAACAAATTGGGGATGTTGGTTCTGGTAAAAGAATATATATAGAAGATTATGCGTTTACGTACATTAATTCAGTGGCATATCAGTCGCAGGACACAGAGGTAGCTGGAGTCCTTCTTGGCGAAGTGTCTAATATGGATGGGCAGATATGTATATTTATAAAGGGTGTGATTAAAGCAAAGAATCCAGATGACAGTATGGGGGAAATATGTTTTAGCGAAGCGGTGTGGAGCCAGATATACAGTGAAATAGAAAAATATTTTCCGGAATTATCAATTGTGGGATGGTTTGCTGCATTACCAAGAATAACGGCAGAAGCTATTAATAGAATGAAGAAACTACATCTTGATAATTTCGCTGGTAAAGAAAAGACGATGTATCTTATAGATATAGAGGAAAAAGAGGAAAACTTCTATCTGTATGAAGGGGGAGACATAAAAAAGCAGCGTGGATATGTATGTTTTTATGAGAGGAATTATGAAATGCAGGAATATATGCTTGATAAAAACAGACATAAATCGGTTGAAAAGCCAGACTCAGAGAGGGTTGTACGTTCGATGCGCACACTGATGAGAGAAAAAGAAGAAGACAGACGTCACAAAAGAAATTCGGTTATATCTTATACTGCGTGTGCCTTTATGGCATCGGTTGTTGTTGTCACAGGGGTTAATCTGGTGAAGAGCTATGAGAAGATGAAAAGAATAGACAGTTCTATTAATAGTATTGTAAAAGAGGTATCTAATCTTAATACAAAGGAGACAGAACAGGCTGTTCAGGAAGATGTTGTGCCGGTTAATGTAGTATATGAAACGAAAGCAACTGCTCAGGCGACACAGGAAGCAACGCAGAAACAGCAGGAGACAACAGCTAGGAATACGACATCAGAGACAGAAAGTGCAGCGCAGGCATCAGCAGATACGCAGTATAAGAAATACATAGTCCAGCAGGGGGACACTATACTTGGGATTGCAAAGAAAAATTATGGCTCTACTGAGAAAGCGGCACAGATAATAGATATTAACAATCTTACAGATGCCAATAAATTGTATGTTGGTCAGGAAATAAAACTGCCTTGAATATTTATTTTAATACTGTATAATGAAAATACGTGCAAATCATTTAAGGTGGTAAGAGATTATATATGGCAGATATTATTTCGGGAAAATCACGTTTTTCAACTAATGGCAGTGATAATATAATAAGACTTAATTCGGGCGATAATGAGCAGGATGATTATAGCGAGGATACATACGAGAAAAAAATCAGCTCTCATAAGAGACGTATGCTGGCATTAAGCATCTCTGGCATTGCGCTTGTCATTATAGTTGTGATGGTTATATCGTATATGATTGATGCTATATCATATACAGGCTATAGCGTGAATAATACAGTGAGCAGAGACGATTCTGAGACAACAAAATATCTTGAATACAGGGATGGTTATCTTCGATACAGTAATGATGGTATAGCATATCACAATTCAAAGGGGAATTCTGTATGGGATAAAACATTTTCTATGCAGAAGCCGCAGGTTAAGATATGTGAAGAAACCGTTGCTGTGGGAGATATCAATGGCAGCAGCATTTATGTATTTAATGCATCAGGAATGATGGGAAGTATTGATACATCGCTTAATATAACCCAGATAGAGGTTACAAGACAGGGGCTTGTTGCGGCTGTGCTTGAGGATAATGAGGCTAATTATATTAACCTGTATGATTCACAGGGACAGAAAATATATAGTGTTAAGACGTCATTGGCAGGAGATGGATATCCTCTTGATATAAGTGTGTCAGAAGATGGAACTAAGCTTGTTGCATCTTATCTGTATGTCAGTGGAGAAAGTATGAAGACTAATGTTGTTTTCTATAATTTCTCAGAGGTTGGGCAGAATGAGACGGAGAGAATTGTCGGTGGATTTAACCATTATGGTGATACAATTGTCGGGGATGTATTTTTTATGGATGACAAGACTGCAGTTGCGGTTGGCGAGAATGTTATAAGTATATATAAGATTAAAGAATATCCTAAATTATATAAAGAGATAACTGTTGATAATGAGATAGAGCGTGTTGTATTCAGTGATGAGTACATAGGCGTTGTCCAGAAAAATGAGGATTCGGGCGACATATATAAGATGGTAGTCTACAATTCAACAGGTGGAAAAGAGTGCCAGGTATCGTTTAGCACACAGTGCGACAGAATCAGGCTTGATGGTCGTACCATTGTAATGAATAATGAATCTGTATTTATATTGATGAATTTTAAGGGAAAAGAGTTGGCAAGAATACAGACAGAGCTTCCTATTGCGGGACTTCTGACAACAGGAAAGAGAGGTAATTACATTCTTGTAAGTTCTAAATATGTACAGTTTATTAGTTTGAAATAATGAAAGAAGGTACTTATGAATTGGGTTTTAGCATTGGTTGCTGCTATATTTATAATTGGGTGCGCTCAAGGATATCGTAAAGGAATTATAAGAATAGCGGTCTCTCTTATATCTATGTTTGTGTCTATTATTGCTTGTATGTTTGTTACGCCGGCGTTATGTACTGCGATTAAGAATAATACAGAGATTCACAGCAAAATGACAGCATCTGTATATAATATAATAATAAAAAGTGATATGTATAATGATGCATATGACGAGGCTGTTGATAAAAGCATATCGTATGTATCTGGCAATATGGGGATAACGGACAGTGAAGCTAAAGGTGTTATTGAGAGCTTTGCAGAGAATAATCTTAGTGAATATGAAGCACAGGTGACGGAATATGTCAATGCTATTGCAGAGGCGATGAAACTTCCTAAATCTGTTATGGAAGGATATAAAACGTCGCTTTTATCGGATACAGTTAATGAATTGCTTACAGAAAAAACGGTAGGAGTTAAGAGCATGCTTGCAGCGATATTTGCTGCAAGGCTTGCAGACATGGCTATAAACTCAATTGTGTACATAGCAGTTTTTGCAGTTGTATATATAATATTAAAGATTGTCCTTATGGCGACAGGAGTTGTCGCTTCGCTGCCATTTATCAGGCAGGCTAATAAAATGGTTGGGCTGGGGTTTGGCGCATTAGAAGCACTTGTAATTGTATGGCTTGTATTCACTGTTATTACAGCGATGGGCAACTTTATCTGGGCACAGGATGCATTATCATTAATTGGAGATAATGCGTTTTTGAGAATTTTATATGAAAAAAATGTGGTTACTAAAACAATTCTTGGCTGGTAATTATATGAATTATGTAAGATACCAGGGGCAAAATGTCAGAAATCACGTAGCAATCTGGTATCAAAGGGGTCAAAATACATTTTGACCCCAACATCTTATGTAATTGAATAGCATATAAGGCAAACAATAAATAGATGCACTTGGTGCATCTATTACTATATATAGTGGCTGTTACATGAAAGTGAAAAAATATTAAAAAAGTTTCAAAAAAAGTGTTGACAGTTTGCAAAATAGGTGTTATTCTATCATAGCTGTCGGCGA
>ERZ1034882.134-NODE-134-length-43749-cov-7.440976_pt1 | contig 43749 bp, 43 predicted proteins | sample MGYA00520606_ERZ1034882 | MGnify/ENA primary metagenome ERZ1034882 (study PRJEB33766, sample SAMN09781726) | gut metagenome | biome: gut microbiome | host: Homo sapiens | place: Madagascar | study: EMG produced TPA metagenomics assembly of the PRJNA485056 data set...
ATCCCATATGGTAAAGTTCTAATATCTGTTCGTCATTAACCTCGCCCGCTTCATACTCACTTGCAAGCTCATATAACCGCTTCATCTTGTCATCACTGCCCGAATATTCACCGGCGCGTTCCATAACCTGTTGTTTAAATGCAGGAAAATCTTCAATAGTGCTGCACATCTCCTGTCCAGTATCGGCTGATATAATTCCAAGGGCATACGCACACTCGTAATTGCCAGTCATTCCCGCATCCTGATATGTACATTTTAACCTGACAGCATTCTTTGCTAATAAAGGTATCATCCTAAGCCATCTCCGTCTTAAATGTTGTTATGTACTCTTTAACTGCCTCTGTATCATAATTACTGCTTCTGAGAAGCTTTATAAAATGAGAACCTACAATTGCACCATCAATTATATCCTCAAGAGGTTCAACATCCTTTGCTGTTCTTATACCAAATCCCATCATAACTGGAACCGGGCTTGCTTCCTTGACTGCTGAAAGATATTCTCTGATATTCTTATGGAATTCTGCCTGTCCTCCAGTAACACCCATCTGTGACACGCAGTATACAAAGCCTCTTGCATCCTTTACTAGCTCTGGAATTCTCTGCTTTGATACAGGTGATATAAGCTGTATCAGGATTGGTGAACCCTCCTTGGCATCAAGAACTGCCTTAAGCTCACCCTGCTCTTCCTTTGGAAGGTCTGGAATGATAAGTCCGTCAACACCACACTCAATACATTTATCAACAAATGCCTCAAGTCCATAATGAAAAACTGTATTGTAGTACATCATGTATACAACCGGTGTTGTAAGTCCATTGTCACGTACCTTCTTCATAAGTTCAAATGTCTTTGCAAGAGTTGAGCCATTAAGTATAGCCTCGTAAGATGCCTCCTGTATAACAGGTCCATCAGCGATAGGGTCTGAGAAAGGCACACCAAGCTCCATAACATCAATTCCTGCTTCCTGCTGTGCGAACATGATACGCTCTGTTGTATCCATATCTGGAAGTCCTGCTGTTGTATATGTAATAAATGCTTTCTTACCAGCCTTTTTAAGCTGTTCCATCTTTTCTTCTACTCTGTTCATTACTTGTTAGTCTCCTCTCCATTAAGATATTTAGCAACTGTATTGACATCTTTATCTCCACGTCCAGACAGACACATAACAATTGTCTTTCCTTTATATTCGCCCTGAGCCATCTTGATTACATGTGCAAGTGCGTGTGCACTCTCGATAGCAGGGATAATTCCCTCTATCTTGCATAATTCCATAAGTGCATCCATACACTCCTTATCTGTGACAGATACATATCTGGCTCTGCCTGAATCTCTTAAATATGCATGTTCTGGTCCTACACCCGGATAATCAAGTCCTGCTGATATTGAATGTGCAAGCTGGATATTGCCGTCTGTATCCTGTAAAAGATACGATTTCATTCCATGAAGGACACCTACCTGTCCCATAGCCATTGCGCTGGCATGCTTGCCTGTCTCGATACCTAATCCACCAGCTTCTACACCGATAAGGTCAACATCCTTATCATCTATGAAATCTGCAAACATTCCGATTGAGTTAGAACCACCTCCTACACATGCAACAACTGCATCTGGAAGCTTTCCCTCTTTTTCAAGTATCTGCTTTCTGGCCTCTCTTGATATTACTCTCTGGAATTCCTTTACCATCTTAGGATATGGGTGTGGTCCTACTGCTGAACCAATTATATAGAATGTATCCTCTGCTCTCTCAGCCCATGTTCTTATCGCCTGATTAGTCGCATCCTTTAATGTTGCACTTCCTGTTGTAACCGGCTCAACCTTGGCGCCAAGCATCTCCATTCTGAACACGTTAAGCTTCTGTCTCTCGATATCCTCAGCTCCCATGTAAACTGTACATTCCATGTTAAATAAAGCTGCACCTGTAGCAGTTGCAACTCCATGCTGGCCTGCTCCTGTCTCTGCTATAACCTTAGTCTTGCCCATTCTCTTTGCAAGAAGAATCTGGCCTATAACGTTGTTAATCTTATGCGCACCTGTATGGTTAAGGTCTTCTCTCTTAAGATAAATCTTAGCACCATATTTCTCACTGAGACGTTCTGCATAATAAAGAGGAGTCTCTCGTCCAACATACTCTCTTAAATAGTAATTGTACTCCTCAATGAATTTCTCATCCTTCATAGCCTCATCAAAAGCTTTCTCCAATGAATCAAGTGTGTTCATTAATGACTCTGAAACATACTGTCCACCAAATTCTCCATAGTATCTGTTATCTGACATGTCTATATTCCTTTCTATAATTATATTTTCTTTGTATTTTGTTATGATAATGCTCTTGCATTTTTAATAAAACTCTTTATCTTATCAGCATCTTTACCGCTTCCAGCAGGCCCGTCATCATATTCAACGCCTGAACTTACATCCACGACATCAGGATTAACCTGGCTGACAGCCTCGGAAACATTGTGTTCATTAAGCCCGCCCGCAAGAAACAGTTTAAGTCCTGACTTTCTTACAGACTCCTGGATACGCTCTATGCTTTTCCAGTCAAATGTCTTACCACTTCCCGGTGTACCCGCATCAAACAGAACACCATATATATTATCCCATCTGACTATTTTTTCCAGCTCTTTTTCAAACTGACTGGGCGAATCTTTTTCCGATATATTGACTGCCCTTATTATTGGAAGTGTTGTATTATCTATAACTTCCTGTGAAACATCACCGTGAATCTGTATATAATCAAATCCAAGCTTTTTTATCATAGAAGCCTGCTCCAGACTTGGGCTTACCGTCACAGCAACTTTATTAATTCCTGTTTTAATTTTCCCCATAAGTGACTGTGCAAGCTCTTCTGTGACATTTCTTGAACTCTTGGGAAAATATATAACCATCCCTGCGTATTCCGGTTCAAACTGGTTGATGGCATCTATATCTGAATCCATCTTAAGACCGCATATCTTAATCTCTGCCATATAAACCGCCTCACTTCTTATCGTTATATATATCTTTCCAGTGGAGTGCAAGCTCCTTAGGATTCTCTGATTCCATTAATGCTGTTCCAATAAGAAGTGCATCAGCACCGCTTGCCTTTAACACTTCAATATCTTTATCTGTCGATACTCCGCTCTCTGACACAAGCACTGTTCCCGCTGGAGCCATCGTGCATAATCTCTTAGTTGTATCAAGTGTAACCTCAAATGTCTTAAGATTTCTGTTATTGATTCCGATAATTTTGACTCCGAGAGCAATCATTCTCTTCATCTCTTCCTCATCATGAACCTCACAGAGAACATCAAGCCCAAGGCTGTATGCAAGGTCATATAATCTCTTGAATGTGTCATCATCAAGAATGGCTGCTATGAGAAGTATTGCATCTGCACCTATAACCTTTGCCTCGTATACCTGATACTCTTCAATTATGAAGTCCTTTCTGATTATCGGAAGCTGTGACATCTGTCTTATTGATTTAAGATACTCTGTACCGCCATTGAAGAAATCCTCTTCTGTAAGGCATGATATCGCATCAACTGCCACATTGTATTGGTCGATTCTCTCAGTCAGGTCAACCTTGGAATCCATCTTTCCATGACTTGGTGACGCTTTCTTAAACTCTCCTATTATAGACAGTCCATCCTTTGCAAGTGCATCATAAAAGCTATATGATACTCTATTACTTGCAAGTGCTTCCTGCTTCATCTGCTCTTCACTAATGACTGCCTTATGCTCTGGCAGACGTTTTTTCTTTGCAGCAACTATATCATCTAATATCATATCTGCTCCTCACTATATGTTACCTTTTAAAAAGTTCTCTATTATTCTCTTTCCATGCTCTGTATATACAGATTCAGGATGGAACTGTAAACCGACAATCTTGTATTCCTTATGTTTAACTGCCATTATCTCACCATCATCTGTGCTTGCAATAACTTCTAAGCAGTCTGGAAGTGAGTCAGGCATTATCGCAAGTGAATGATATCTTGCAACCTTGATTCCATCACTGACTCCTGTGAATACGCCATCACCGCTGTGATGAATCACTGACTGTTTACCATGGAATATGCTCTTTGCGTGGTCAACCACACCGCCAAATGCCTCGCCTATGCACTGATGTCCAAGGCATATGCCAAGTATAGGCTTCTTTCCTGCAAAATATTTTATAACATCAAGACATATTCCAGCTTCCTTAGGGCTCTTAGGACCCGGTGACACAACTATGGATTCTGGATTCATAGCCTCAATCTCCGGTATCGTTATACAGTCATTACGTACAACTTTAATATCGTCATTGAATATTCCTATAAACTGATACAGATTATATGTAAATGAATCATAATTATCAATCAAGAGTATCATAGATTTTCCTCCTCTACCAATGTCTTGGCAAGAGCCATAACTTTATTGCAGCATTCCTTATATTCAAGCTTTGGAACTGAATCTGCAACAATTCCTGCTCCAGCCTGAAGATATACTTTATCGCCCTTCTTTATCATTGTTCTTATAGTTATACAGAAGTTCATATTGCCATCAAATGACATATAGCCTGTCGCCCCTCCGTATAATCCACGTCTTACTGTCTCAAGCTCATCTATAATCTCCATTGCCCTGATTTTAGGTGCTCCACTTAATGTTCCGGCAGGAAGGAATGATGATACAAGGTCGAAAGGATGATATACGCCATGCTTTTTGCCCTCAACCATTGAAACGATATGCATTACATGTGAATAACGCTGTATTCTCATAAAATCTGTAACTTTAACTGTTCCAATCTGGCTTATGCGTCCCATATCATTTCTTGCAAGGTCAACCAGCATGACATGTTCAGCTCTTTCCTTCTCATCACCTATAAGTTCTCTTTCAAGCTCCATATCCTCTCTGGCATCTTTTCCTCTTCGTCTTGTACCAGCGATAGGGCATGTATACACTCTCTCATCAACCTGCTTTACAACCATCTCTGGTGAGCTTCCTATAACCTCAAACCCGCCGAAATTGTAATAATAAAGATATGGTGAAGGATTAAGCTGTCTTAATTCCTCATACAGATTAAATCCTGTACGCTTTGTCTGTATTGTCCAGCGCTGTGAAAGTACTGTCTGGAATATATGTCCGTCTACGATATACTGCTTAATCTTATTAACTTTCTTAGTATAATCATCAAGTGTGTCAGACTTATGTACTATCACACCGTCATGCACATACTTTTTATTATTGTCTTCCTTATGCTCACCAGATGAGGCACGCTCAAGAAGTTTTCCTGCTGTCTCAAGAGCCCTCTGCTTTCCTTCCTCGTTATCCTCATCAAGCACAACAGCAGTCATAACCTCTGCATTATGGTCTATAGCAATGAATTTAGTTGCAAGCATAAGCTGGATTGTCTCTATTCCAATCTCATCAGGATTATCGTCCGGGAGCTTCTCTGTATATCTTATAAAGTCATATCCAAGGCTTCCAACAAGTCCGCCATTAAACTCAAGCTCACTCTCGCTTGGCAGCACATTGAACTGTGAATAATATTCTTTAAGAAGGTCAAGAGGATTACCTTTCATAACCTCTTTTCTTCCGTCATTATATGTTATGACTAAAGAATCCTTGTCTGACTGTATAAGCGCATCTGGCTCAACACCCATAAATGTATAGCTGTCATTCTCTTTGTCAGTACTTTCCATCAGAAATCCGATTTTATCTGCGCCCAGATTCTGGTATATTGTGACTGCTGACTCATCAACTATACTCACTGATTTTCTGTACACTTTCAATGTCTTTTTTTCCATCATGTTCCATCCTTTACAATTAATATTTCGCATGTATCATAGATGAATCAGGGGAAATAAAAAACCACGATAACTCATCGACAGATACATCTGTCAGGGACGAATTATCGTGGTGCCACCCTTGTTCTTGATTAGTAAAAAAGGCATATCCAGAAAACTGAATATGCCACCGTTTAACTTAAATCAACTCTTTCGATACAATGCATAATGCAACTATATCTCTCCTCTGTAACGTGAGGTGTACGTCAAAGACTACTTGTAACTTACGTTCATCCTTGCATCTCCCAAACCCATTCCCAAAGGCTCTCCATATCAGCTTCCACCAACGCTGACTCTCTGTGATGTACCTGCCCAAGGTACTATTTTGTTCAACGACTTTAAATATTAATCTTTGCACATATTATCATCTTAAAGTATATGTGTCAAGTCCTTAAAGCAATCAATTTTATAAACATATGATTCTTTGTCTACTTCTCCATATCCATATGCAGCATATATGAAATCTATGCCGGCATCCTTTGCGGACTGTGCATCTTTAATTGTATCGCCAACATATACCGGATTGGATAAGCCATTTCTTGCCATAAGTATCTTATTGCTCTCGCCCTTTGACACTCTTGTCCTTCCCCAGCACTCTGTATCAAGGAAATAATCTGCCAGCCTGTGTGCCTTAAGGAATGCCTCTATATATCCATCCTGACAGTTGCTTACAATATATAACTTATACTTTTCTTTTAACCTTTTAAGAGTATCCTCTAAGTCCGGGAACAGACTGCCGCCGTGGATTGCAAGGTATTCATTTTCATGCGCGCACATCTCATCCATCAGTGCATTGCGCACATTAACATCCTCATCCGGAAACAGTTTTGCCGCTATGTCATACATAACAAGTCCCATGCACTGTCTTAACTCTGGAAGTGTAAGTCCGTCACGCTTTATCTCCGGGTGCTTTGACAAAACCTCATTCCATGCTTCCATAATAGGTTCTGTCGCACTCCACAGTGTTCCGTCAAGGTCAAATATAATTGAATCATACTTATCAGCCATTATTATTCTCCGTTCCAAGTACTCTCTGCAACTCATCAAGTACAGGTTCTAATTCCTTTTCTCTTGTTATGTCATATACTATAGAAAAGCAGTCTCTTGCCAGTGCATACTCATTATCATTCATCATAAGCTCACCGACACGGTATATAACACCTATAGTATCAGATGCAGGACCGGGTTCAATTCCCTCTCCTGCAAACATCTCCTGCATCTGTGCAATTGTAAGATCTGGTGTCTTTTCTTTTAATGCTTCCTCTATAAACTTCAGCTCACTGTCTGCATTATCAGTCTTATAGTATATATTGCTATATACATAACATGCTCTCGCAACTTCCGGCTTGTACTTAGCCACATAGTAATATCCCATGTTGCGGTAATATCTTGCCATAGTTGCTCTTGTACAGCAGTATCTGTATGCCTGCTTTGTAACTATATAATATCTCTCAAGCATATTAAGATTCCTGTAGCACTCAGCAAGTCCAAGTATAGCATCAAGGTCAACCGGATTCCAGCATATAGCTTTCTTAAAGCTCTCTGCGCCCTCCTTGAATCTTGAAAGCCTGATACAGAGCTCGCCATGTGTCCTGTAATACTCGCCTATAGGAATCTGCGTCGCAGACACATCCCAGTCCGGCTTATAATAAAATGCATATATATAATACTCCATTACATGATTGAGGCTTATCGCACATGTAGATTTCTCTTCCGATGCAGATATATTGCCTCTCTCATCAACGCATCCAGCTTTCACCGCTGGCATCTGCTTCTCTATATCTTCAAGAAGCCCTGAGAGCATATCTGCTGCCGTGCGCTCCTCTCCTGCCTGAAACTTCTGCTGAAATTCTTCAAAGAAAGAGTTCAGTTCTTCAATATTATTAATATCTACCATTCTTTTCATCCTTTTCGTTCCTGATATTGATAACAGCCCGCAGTACAACTGTGGTTCTTGGCGGTATATGGATATATCTTCCATCTTCGATATTAAGCTGTTCTGTTCCAGAAGATATCCTCTGTTCCCACACCACATTCTCAGGTAGCTTAGGCAAAGCTAACTGATGTTCGCCAAAATGCATATTAAAACCTACATATATAAGCTCATACCCATCATCATGCGGCAAGCCGTCATAATTCGTGCAGTACATTATTCCGATATGCCTGTTGTAATTCTCCATAACCTGATACCATGCATCACTTCCGTGATAAGACACGTCCGGGTATCCGCATGATTTGGAATCTGAGGCAAACAACTGCTTTTCCATATGGAGAATCTTATGTCCGAGCCTGTATCTTATAAGCTTTCTTACAAACTTCTCCATATCACATGCCTCATCTGACTTTTTCCAGTTAAGCCATGTTGTCTCACCATCTATGCAGTAAGGATTATTATTACCTCCCTGCGAATTCTCAAATTCATCACCAGCAAGAATAAGCGGCGTTCCTGCGGCAAACATAAGCATAAAAAATGCATTTTTCATCTGCCTCTGTCGCAAATCGACTATCTTCTTTTTCCTGGATTTGCCTTCAACTCCGCAATTCCAGCTATAATTATAGTTCTCGCCATCCTGATTATTCTCACCATTGTGCTCATTGTGCTTCCTGTCGAAGCTGACAAGATCCATCATAGTAAATCCATTGTGGTTAGTTATATAATTGATAACCGCACTGTTATAAGGATTCTTCCTTGACATGCCAATATAGCTTTCAAGCTGGTTCTCATCGCCTTTAAGAAGCTTCCTTGCCACATTGCTGTAATCATTATTATAGCTTGCCATATTGCGGACACCCTTCTTATCCCTGTCCCAATATACCGTTATTATCTTGGTATGTGAAAGCATCGGGTCGCTTGCAAGAAGCTCCAGTGCTGTCTGTGGTCCATACAGATGTATTCCGTCAATATGATATTCTCTCACCCAAAACCTTGCGCAGTCAAGTATCATATCAGGAGTCTCCCTGTCAAAGAACATCTCCATAACAACCTCAATGCCATTGGCATGAAGCAGTTTTATAAGGCTCTTAAATTCAACCGTATAATCTGCTCTTGTCTGCGAAGCCGCACTAAATGAAGCTTTCGGTGCAAAATGGAATCCACTGCAATATCCCCAGTAATTAACAGGTCTTTTAATCGGCAGCTTATTATATATGCTCTCCTTATCATCACTTAACTCAGGGAATCTTCCCATCTCATCATACTCATAGCATGGCATCAGCTCTATGGTTGTAATGCCAAGATTTTTAAGATGGTCAATCTTTTCTGCAATTCCCTTGAAAGTGCCCTTGCACTTCACCCCGGAAGTCCTGCTCTTGGTAAAGCCCCTGACATGCATCTTATAAAACACACAGTCCTCATATGGAATCCCAAGGGGCTTATCCTCTCCCCACTCAAACTTGTCAAGAACAATCCTGCTCGCATGCCTCTTGCTCTCCTCTATTCCAAACTTTTCACAGTTGGTAACAGTCTTGGAATATGGGTCAAGCTTTAACACGCCATCAACCTCATAACAATAAAAATATTTATCAAGCGATACACCGCTGAGTGCCGCTGCAAATACATCACCTGTCTTATATGAGCTGTCAAGCTTTATCCTGTGCACCTCATTAAAATCAGAATCAACTATCAGCAGATACACCTCTGTGGCATCACTACAATATGCAAAATTATATATTCTGCCCTGCTTGGAAGTTCCCATGTATATGGGATTCCCTTTTGTAACAATCAATTCAGCCATAATCTTTCCCTCTTTCCAAGCAAGTCAAATATAATCCTCACCTACAAGTAAAATATACTCCTCACCTAAGTTTCTTCATTAGTATACATCATAGATACTGTCTTTTTATCAAGCTGGTAAAAACGCATTATAACTATCGTAACAGCCCAGCCTATGATTGGAATTATGCAGTAAAAGAACACCGTCAAAAACTTAAGCTCTGGTGTCAACGCATCACCAACCTGTGGAAATGCCTTGGAATACCCTGCTATAGACAGCGCAATGCCTACAAATCCTGTTCCAAATGCTGAAAATGTCTTATCAATAAATGAAAACAGTGCGCCCATTATTCCCGGAACAAAATGTCCGCTCAGCGTATACTCATAATCTGTGCAGTCCGCTATCATAGGGACTACCATATTATTAGTTATGGATTTAAGTCCGTTAAGCACTGTAAACACCACAAGGAACTCAATCGTTATCACATTGATATGTGTAAGGCTTACTTTCGTCAGATCCATAAATATCATCATAAGCATAAGGACTGCCTGTGATATTATACAGCCCCATGTCGCCATAATCATCGCTTTCTTCTGTCCGACTTTCTTGGCATATGTTATGCCTATGTATATTATAAGCAGATTAGGTATTCCTACTATAATTCCTATAATTCCAGCCAGCGGATAATTGTTCATAAGGATTCCATACAGCATGACTATGACTACAGAATTGCCATATACCATCGCCGCAAACTTATTAGATGCCGCAGCTATAACAAGCATTCTTATAGGCTTATTATGTTTTAATATAGCGGCATAATCCCTGAAATGAATCTTTTCCTCGGAATCATCCTCCATCTTGTAAAACTGTGGTCTGTCCTTCTGCCAGATTCCAATAACCGCAAGCAGTGTACATATGCCGGAGAAGATGACAACTGTCACAACAAATTCCTTAAACAGCGCAGCATTATTAAAGTCCTGATACTTGCCAATAAGATAAACCGATACATAGAAAGCCACCACTCCATGCGCAAACATGATAAATGTCGAGTCAAAAAATGTTATCATCGGTCTCTGGTTAACATCGTTAGTTATAACTGACTGTCCTGACTTCACAACTGCTGTCTGGAATGTATATCCTATTATGTACAATGTGTATACAGCTATGAAATATGGCACCCTGAACCATCCGTGTACAAGATGTGTCGTAAAATACAAAAGCAGCGAGCTTGCCGCCAGTATGATATATCCCCATATCATAAATGGGCGGAACTTGCCAAATCTGCCATTAGTCCTGTCAATCACATATCCGATAACAGGGTCTGTAATTCCATCAAACACCCTCATTCCAGTAAGAATGAAAGACACAAGCACAACAGACAATCCTGCAATTCCGTTGGCATAGTATGACACATACCCCATCATCGCCAGATATAGATTAGTCGACGTATTGTTAAGTGAAAAGAAAGCAATCTGCCACAAATGTGCCTTATTGCCTGCAATTGTATTCGCATTATCCATATGCATATCCAATCTGTGTTATGTAATACATATTATACACACTTTTGTTGTATTTTCATAGTAATTTTTTAGTTTTATTTTATATCATTTATATATTTTACATTGTTGTGATTTTAAATTATGTTTTTATAAGCTCTAAAACCAGTAAATACGCATAATCTCAAACAGCAGATTTCGTATTACGCTTATTTATCAGCATTAACGCCTTCGCCATTAAATTCAGGTATAAAACTCTCCTCTGCGACTCCGCCTTCCTGTATAAATCCATTAGTAACACCTATATCAATGGCATAATCTACGACATTATCATACTCTCTCTGCGTAACCTTCCTGTTAATCTCAGGATAATCACTGACATGTGGCAGAGGCGTATACTGATTCATAATACTTATAAATACATTATCGCCATATGTGTCTTTGATATATTTAATTACTCTCTTTGAATCCGCTGTATGTCCTGGCAGTATAAGATGCCTTACTATAATGCCGCGCTTCATCATTCCGCGCTCATCAAAGCTGCATGTACCTATCTGCCTGTGCATCTCATCCAGTGCAGCACACGCCACCTCATAGTAATCCTTTGCATGTGAATACCGCATTGCCAGCGAGCTGTCAATATATTTAAAATCAGGAAGATATATGTCAACAAGCCCATCCAGGCATTTTAATGTATCAACCAGCTCATATGAGCTGGTATTATATACAACCGGGATTGTCAGTCCGTTATCCTTTGCCATGGTAAGAGCCTGCACAATCTCTTTTACATAATGCGATGGAGTGACAAGGTTAATGTTGTTAGCTCCTTTGCCCTGAAGCTCAAGGAAAATCTCTGAAAGCCTGCTGACAGTAATCTCCACGCCTGTTCCTCCTCTTGCAATACACGCATTCTGGCAGAATACACATCTTAGATTACATCCTGAAAAGAATACTGCCCCAGAGCCTTCCTCACCCGATATACATGGTTCCTCCCACATATGAAGAGCTGCCCTTGCAACCATAATCTTGTCACTCATCCCGCAGAAGCCTGTCGTAATACTCCTGTCTATATTGCAATGCCTAGGGCACTCATTACACAGCATAATTATCTATATCTGCCTCCTTAGTGTTCTTTTATCATAGCACGAAGCTTACTCAAAGCATCGCTTATTCCGCCCACCTCATCTATCAGTCCTGCATCAACCGCCTGCTGTCCGACAAGGATTGTTCCAAGGTCTTTGGTAAGCACGCCTGATTTAATCATCATCTTTTCCAGCTCATCAGCCTCAATATCTGCGTGAGCTGCTATAAAATTAACGATTCTGTCCTGAATCATCTTAAAATAATCAAAAGTCTGTGGTGCGCCAATAATCGTTCCATTCATTCTGACCGGATGCACTATCATGGTAGCTGTCGGTGCAATAAATGAATAGTCAGCACTAACTGTAAGCGGCACTCCTATACTATGCGCATCACCAAGCACCAGTGAAACCGTCGGTGTCTTCATAGATGCTATCATCTCTGCAAGCGCAAGTCCCGCACTCACATCACCACCAACTGTATTGATAAGAAGAAGGACGCCCTTAACCTCACTGTCATCCTCAATAGCCGCGAGCTGTGGCAGGATATGCTCGTATTTCGTACTCTTAGATGAAGCCGAAAGCACATCATGTCCCTCAATCTCACCGATAATCGTCATGAGCTGTATCTTGTCATCATGTTCGCCGCCATTTAATGTGACCTGTCCGTAATCCTCTACCTTCTTATCATTAACCTTAATATCTGAAGTTTTATTTTCTGCGCCCATACCATCCTCATTTCTGCACCTCTAATGTGCTTATAATATCAGATGTAGTATGTGCAGGAATTTTTATTCTAATTCAAGCTTCTTCGTCTGTTTTTTCTTTTCCACTTTTTAGTATATTCATAGCTTTTATTATGCCATATACTACACAGCAGGCAATCAGCACAAGCCCTGCCGCTATCACATAATGGTTATTCAGTAGTCCCGTAATTGTATCATCAATCTTTGACGATATGCTTTCCGGCATATATTCAAGTATTACTGCCGCAATAATAACCACCACTGCAAGCCGCATAATATAATGTGGTTTTCTCTTAATCTCTATGCCTTCCATAAGCTCCACGCCTAGCGTGTCAGCCTCTATAATGGCATTTCTTGTAAATGTTGAATTAGTTATGACAACCGGAATATCACAATCATAGAAACTACATCCTGTATACGCTTCCTGAACCGCCCTGTTGCCTATCTTATTCTCGTAATACTTGCACTGAAATGCGTATTTTTTCCTATGTTTAACTGCGATAATATCAATGCCATGGTCACCCGACTTCGCCGTCTGGATAACACGCTTATATCCGTGTTTTTTTAGATATTCACAGCAGTATTCTTCATAATCATAACCTGTGTACATGTTTTAACTGCCCTTCTTAATATAAATATATTTTACCACAAGCTCTTGCGAAATAATATGTTTCATATATAATATTTGTGTAAATTATGAATTTAGAGATGAGATAAGGAGATTTATGGATATGCCAAAAGACCCAGTTATGCTTTTATCATTTGTTAACACACAGCTCCGCGACCATTATGCTTCTCTTTCAGAATTATGCAAGACATATTGTGTCAGCGAGCAGGATATTATAAAAAGCCTTGATTCTATAGATTATAAGTACGACAAAAATGTTAATCAGTTTATCTAATCTATGCCTGAAGACGATATAAGATGTAAAATAAATGTATAGCCAATAATATGATGTTGGGGTCAAAAGGTATTTTGACCCCTTTGATACCAGATTGTTGGATTTGCAGTTAAGCTCTTGATGGGATTCGAACCCACGACCTACTGATTACGAATCAGTTGCGCTACCAGCTACGCCACAAGAGCAATATATTAATTATTATACGCTTTTTTTATCTGTTTTGCAAATCTTTCTTCTATCTCACCTATCAGACTGTCTATATACGCCTGATCAGACGTAGGATTCTTGACTGACGGGTCATATGGCACGAAACCGCCAGACATATTCTCATGTCCGCCGCCGCTTCCGATTCCCTTAAGTGCTTCATTAGCGATATCACCGACATTAATATTGCCAGAAGTTCTGACAGATAACTTGATTCCATCATCCTTTACCGAATATACAACAGTGTTATCAGTAGTCTCAAGCATCATGATAAAATCTGATACCGATGCAACTATCGCCTCTGGACAGTTGTAGCCAACATTGGCAAAGCTTGTCCTGTTGATAGTCTTGATACTGTTAATCGCAAGGCTGTATGCCTTTAAATCATCCATTGTAAGAACACTGCTTGCAAGCTCCTTTAATATCTTCTGGTCAGCCATGTTATATAACTTGTAGAACATATCAAGGTCAAGCTGCGATACCCCTCTTGTAAGATTAGCCGTATCAACCTTAATTCCATACAGCAGTGCAGTAGCCATGCGCGTGTCAATATCAACACCATATTTGAACATATACTCAGCCATCATGGAAGCACACGCCCCCACTTCCGGTCTTATATCTGAGAACAGGTAATCAACAGTTCCATATGTCTTATGATGGTCAAAGCACACAATCTCACTGCCCGGTAAATCAAGTATGTTGGCATTGCCCTTCTGAGCATCAACTATCATTATCTCAGTGTCCACAGTCATATGGACATCCTGTATCTCAACAATATCTATCCCAAGGTGGGCAACCATAGAATATGAACTGCCATGATCAACCTTGCCCTTGTACACTATAGTCGAAGTAAGCCCTTTCGCCTTAAGCAGGTACTGAAGTCCAAATGCACTCGCTATCGCATCTGGATCCGGAAAATTATGCATCTGGATATATACATGCTTATTGCGGATTGACTTAAGCATCTCGTCAATATCTATCATATCATTACCCCTCATACGCTTTCGTACTCATATAATGATACTATTATTACAGTCATTTTGCAATCAATTAACAGCAATCCTGCATATTATAAACTAAGAAATCATAAGGAGCTAACTAATGGAACCACTTCTCTCCATATCAGATATATCTTTTTCGTATCAGGATTCCAAACAGCGTGTAGATGCACTGTCACATGTATCAATAGATATAATGCCCGGCACCTTCACTTCTATAGTAGGTCCATCCGGATGTGGCAAATCCACCCTTCTTTCTATCATTGCCGGACTTTTAAAACCTGATTCCGGCAACATAGTAATCAATTCCAAAGATAAACCAGTGCATATAGGCTATATGCTCCAGCGCGACTGCCTGTTTGAATGGCGTTCTGTATACAAAAATATCCTCTTAGGTCTTGAGCTTGGCAAAACATGTACAGATGAGAAGTTAAAAAAGGTTGATGATATGTTAAACGATTACGGATTGTCGGAATTCAAAAATGCGAAACCATCATCTTTGTCTGGTGGAATGCGCCAGAGAGTTGCACTTATAAGGACACTCGCCACAGAGCCAGACATCCTGCTTCTTGACGAACCATTTTCTGCGCTTGACTACAACACACGTCTTGAAGTTAGTGACGACATCTATAAGATAATAAAAGAACAGAACAAAACCGCAATCCTCGTAACACACGACATATCCGAAGCAATATCAATGGGCAGCACCGTTGTCGTATTAAGCAAGCGTCCGGGAACTGTAAAGCAGACAATTCCAATCAGATTTTCTACAGACTATGACAGTCCATTTGCCGCACGCAGTGCCAAAGAATTCTCCTATTACTTTAATACTATATGGAAGGAGATTAATTAATATGAAGCAATATAATAAATGGAAAATCAGTATTTTACGTTTTGCTCTTATCATAGCATTTTTAATAATATGGGAAATAACAGCTAACGCTGGTATCATAGATGCATTTATATTCAGCTCGCCATCCAGGATAATACACTGTTTCAAGGTTTCAATCCAGGACGGGGTGTTATTTAAGCACACAGTTGTAACGCTTGGAGAGACATTTTTAAGCTTCGCAATAATTATACTGGCTGGTGTGGGAATTGCACTTCTGCTGTGGCTTTCACCATTCTTAACGCAGTTGTTCGAGCCTTTCCTTATAATACTTAACAGCCTGCCCAAATCAGCACTTGCGCCGATGTTAATCGTCTGGCTTGGCAATAACCCAAGAGCAATCATAGTAACCGCCGTATCTGTCGCGATATTTGGAACTATCATTAATGTATACACCAGCTTTAATGAGACCGACCCCGAAAAAATCAAGCTCATGAGAACCTTTAAGAGCAGCCGGCTCCAGATGTTGTCAAAGCTTATACTTCCAGCATCAATCGGAACAATCATAAGCAATATGAAAGTTGCCATAGGTCTTTGTCTCGTAGGTGTAATTATCGGCGAGTTTCTCGCTGCAAGGTCAGGACTTGGATATTTAATTGTATACAGCAGCCAGATATTCGCCATGGACACAATTGCCATGGCTATTATAATTCTGTGTGTCTTATCTATCATCTTATTTAAAATTGTAGACCTTGCAGAATTATTATATAAAAGATTGACATAGTATACTATTTGTAATATTATATGTTCACGGAGGATAAATATATGATTTCACTTCAACTTAAAGACACCAAGACATTTATGTCACATCTTCTTATCAAGGATACATTTGATTCAATGCTGCTGTCACAGGCAGAGCTTAATATGGCATACAGTTTCACCATAGATGGAAGCGTTAACAAAAGCTTCTATACTAATGAAGAATATGAAGAATTAGACAATAAGAATTACACACCATGGAAGATAATCAAGCCCTTCTGCTTTAGCTTTATCAAGGGAAGCAAGGTTCCTTCGGGCATGAAGATTATATTCGTTATGCCTGATCCAGTTGTCGGACGAATTATTGAGGACAGCAAAACTTCTCTTGGCGTAGCTGATGTAGAAGGACTTTTTATCAATATAAGATATAAGGATAACACTGTCTCAATTATAACAGGAACATCTCTTAAGACATTCACACTTGATAAATCAATTGAACACAGCTTTGACAATTATATCAAGTTATTCTTAGAGCATTACCAGATTGACTACGAGGAGAATTAATACTTTTTTAATAAATGCTGTAATCCTCATATTTACTGTGTTTACGCTTCTTCTGTTAGCACTCATTTCTTTTGAGTGCTAATTTTTTCTTGACTATTCAATCCCACTGTATTAAATTATGTTTTAGTTGATAATCAAAGAATATTATTTAAAGATACGTGAGGTAATAAATAATGGCTACAGAACATGGTAATCTTTCAATTAACAGCCAGAATATATTCCCTATAATCAAGAAATGGATGTATTCTGACCACGACATATTCTATCGTGAACTTATATCTAACGGATGTGATGCTATCACTAAGTTAAAAAAGCTTGATTTAATCGGTGAATACGAGGCACCAGATGATATCGAGTACAAGCTTCTTGTCAATGTAAGTCCTGACAAGAAAACAATTAAAATCATCGATAATGGTATTGGTATGACTACTGATGAAGTTAATGAGTACATATGCCAGATTGCATTTTCAGGCGCAGAGGCATTCCTTGAGAAGTACAAGGACAAGACTAATGACGACCAGATTATAGGTCACTTCGGTCTTGGTTTCTACTCAGCATTCATGGTTGCCGACAAAGTTACTATTGATACTCTCTCATTCAAGGAAGGCTCTAAGGCTGTTCACTGGGAATGTAATGGTGGAACTGAATATGACATAAGCGATTCAGATAAGACTACTGTAGGTACAGAGATTACTCTTTACCTTAATGAGGACAGCTACGAATTTGCCAATGAATATAAGGCAAAGGAAGTTATTGACAAGTACTGCTCTTTCATGCCAGTTCCTATCTACTTTGCTAACGAAGATGCAGGACAGCTCACAGACGATATCCCTGAAGAGGAAGTTCTTGATACAGATACTGTTATTGAGACATATGTCAAAGATGCTGTCACAGAAGAAGTTGAAAATGATGACGGAACTAAGAAGACTATCGAGAAATCTCCTGCAAAGAAGATGGCTAAGATTGTCCGCCGTCCTGTCGCATTGAATGATATTCACCCATTATGGACAAAGCATCCTAATGAATGCAGTGCAGATGATTACAAAGCATTTTACAGAAAAGTATTTAACGATTATAAGGAGCCTTTATTCTGGATTCACCTTAACATGGATTATCCATTTAACCTGAAGGGTATTCTGTATTTCCCTAAGATTAATACAGAATATGAATCAATCGAAGGAACTATCAAGCTCTACAACAATCAGGTATTCGTTGCTGATAACATCAAGGAAGTTATCCCAGAATTCCTTCTTCTGTTAAAGGGTGTAATCGATTGTCCTGATCTTCCACTTAACGTATCAAGAAGTGCTCTTCAGAATGATGGTTTTGTTAAAAAGATTTCAGAGTACATCACTAAGAAGGTTGGCGACAAGCTTTCTGGAATGTATAAGACAGATAAAGAAAACTATGAGAAATACTGGGATGACATCAATCCATTTATCAAATTCGGTTTCTTAAAGGATGAAAAGTTTGCCGAGAAGATGAACGATTTCATTATCTTTAAGAATATTGATGGCAAGTATCTCACTTTAAAGGAATGCCTTGATGAGAACAAAGAAAAGCATGAAAATACTGTATTCTATGTAACTGATGAAGTTGAACAGAGCCAGTACATTAACATGTTCAAGGAAGAAGGCATAGACGCTGTCTTACTTACACATAATATAGACCAGCCATTCATCACTACTCTTGAGAGCAAGAATGAAGGTGTTCATTTTGCAAGAATTGATGCTGATATATCTGACAGCTTCAAGGAAGAGACTTCTGAGGATGAGTTAAAGTCTGAGACTGAGACTCTTACAGAGATTTTCAAGAAGGCTCTTAACAATGAGAACATAAAGATTGAAGTATCAAAGCTTAAAAATGCTTCTATCTCTTCAATGATTACTCTCTCTGAGCAGGACAGAAGAATGCAGGATATGATGAAGATGTACAGTATGCCTGGCATGGATCCATCTATGTTCGGGGGTCAGGGACAGACACTTGTACTCAATGCCAATAATGACCTTGTTAAATATGTATTAGCTAACAAGGATGGTGAAAACACTCCTATCATCTGCCAGCAGCTCTATGATCTTGCACTGTTAAGCCACGCTCCATTAACACCAGAGCAGATGACAGCATTTATCGCAAGAAGTAATAAAATCATGGAATTGCTTGCCAAATAACGCAAAGAATAGTATTATATACGTATAGATGGCACTAAGGCCTATGTCTTAGTGCCTTTTTTATGGAGGTTTTTATTATATGGAAGAAAATACAGAAAGCAAAGAATCATTTGGCAAAGCTTTCCTCAAAGAATTTTTAAGTTTCCTTAAATTATTTGCCATTGCATTCATTGCCGCTTTTCTTATAACCCACTTTGTAATTGTCAATGCAGAGGTTCCAACTGGTTCTATGACTAACACTATTATGGAGCACGACAGACTGATAGGCTTAAGATTATCATACATTTTCAGTGACCCGCAGAGAGGCGATATTATCATATTCAAATATCCTGATGACGAATCACAGAATTTCGTCAAGCGTGTCATTGGAGTTCCCGGTGATGTTATAGAGATTAGTGACGGACATGTATCTATCAACGGAGAAGTCCTGGATGAACCATATATAAGAGAGCCTATGGACACATACGAGACACTCTACTACATAGTTCCAGAGAACAGCTACTTTGTTATGGGTGATAACCGCAATAATTCTAAGGATTCACGTTACTGGAAGGCAACTAACTATGTTACTAAGGATAAAATCATTGCAAAAGTTCTCTTTAAATATTTCAATATGCAGGATAAAAAAGTTGAATTTGAAATTTTAAAATAAGAGATAATTTTATGGACACTTCTGAGAATAACTCATATTAATCATGAGCATAATAGACATGTCGGTATATCTGACATGTCTTTTTTTATTAAGGAGGTTATTATGAGTTCTTTAGGTTGTAATGCTTGTGGATGTGAACATAACAAAGATAACTGCTGCTGTCTTTCTTCTATCCACGTTCAGGGAAAATCCGCCACAACAACAGATTGTACATGCTGTGGTGACTTCAAAGAACAGGATGAAAATTCTGCAAAGAATTCAACTGCCTGTCCTAAGCTCACATTGGACATAAAATGTGATGCTTCCAACTGTGTTCATAATTCAGATAGCAGATGTGTGGCTGACCACATAGATATATCTGGAATCAGTGCAACAGAAAGCGGAGATACAGTGTGCGCCTCATTCGAGTGCAAGTAAGGAGCAGGCTAAGACAAGCCCCAAAAAATAAGGAGCATCTTTCTGACGCAAGATGTGGAAACTGCTAAGCTCAGGCCAAGCCTTCGCTAAGCAGTTTCACAAAAAAATCCCCCAGCCAAAAGCTGGGGGATTTAACATGTCCATAAAATATACAATTAAGCTCTTGAAAGATACTCACCTGTACGTGTATCAATCTTAATCTTATCGCCCTGGTTAACGAATAATGGAACCATGATTCTTGCACCTGTCTCAAGGATAGCTGGCTTTGTAGCACCTGTAGCTGTATCACCCTTAACACCTGGCTCTGTCTCTGTGATCTCAAGCTCAACGTTGATAGGTGGCTCGATTGAGAATACCTTACCAGCGTGTGAACATAACTTAACCATCTCGTTCTCCTTAACGAACTTAAGAGAATCGCCAACATCCTCAGCAGCTAAACCAATCTGCTCGAATGTCTCTGTATCCATGAAGTTATAGATATCTCCATCTGAGTAAAGATACTGATACTCTTTACGATCAATATGAGCAAGATCAAACTTCTCTGTTGGTCTGAATGACTTCTCTACAACACCACCACTGACAATGTTCTTTAACTTAGTTCTAACGAAAGCAGCTCCCTTACCAGGCTTAACATGCTGGAACTCGATAATCTGCCAGATACCGTTATCCATCTGAATTGTAATACCGTTCTTAAAATCTCCTGCGCTTACCATTCTTTGGTATACCTCCTAATATAAATAGCTTTAGATATTTTATAATAAATTACGGCTTATGTCAAGCACAGCCTGCATCGCATACAGATAGCCTTTCAGTCCTAATCCTACAACCTGTCCATTGCATACTGGAACTGTGACTGATGTATGTCTGAATTCCTCACGCTTGTGGACATTAGATATGTGAACCTCAATCTTAGGTATGTTCTCGATAGAACCAAGAGCATCTCTTATCGCAATGCTATAATGAGTATACGCTCCCGGATTGATTACTATACCATCTATATTCTCATAATAAGCCTTCTGTATCCTGTCAATAATTCCACCTTCCGAATTACTCTGGAACACTTCTACCTCAACGCCAAGCTCTTTAGCTTTGTCATTAATCATAGATACAAGAGTATCGTAATTCTGCGAACCATATATGCCCTTCTCTCTTATTCCTAAGAAATTAATATTAGGTCCATTGATTACAAGTAACTTTTCCATACATTTATTCCTCCACCGGTTTAATTATATCATATATCTGCTCAAATCTTTTTCCTGTTGTATCTACCACAATATCAGCCGCATCAAGATAAAGTGCCTCACGCTTGTCCATAAGAGATATAATCTTCTCTCTTACATTACCACCTGCAAGAAGTGGACGTTTCGTATCGCCTTTTAATCTTTTCTCAAGCTCATCAACAGTAGTTCTTAGGTATACAACCTTTCCGACATGTCTCATAAGCTCCCTGTTAACTTCTCTTACCGGAAGTCCTCCACCTACAGATATAACAACCTTGTCATCCCTGTCAGCCAGGCTTCTAATCATGTCAGTCTCCAGGTCACGGAAGTATTCTTCGCCTTCCTTAGCAAATATATCATTGATTGACCTCTGCTGCTCTTCCTCTATCATATCATCAGTATCAAGGAATGTATATCCATGTTCCCTTGCTATCCATTTGCCAAGTGTCGTCTTACCGCTTCCCATGAATCCAATAAGCACTATGCTTTCATTATTCATTGATTCCAAGTGCCTCCTTCATAGAGATATACACCCTGTCAGCTATATCTTTTGACACTTCGCACCTGTTCCATATCTCAAATGCGGCAACTCCCTGATACAGAAGCATTTTAAGTCCGTTATACGCCATCTTGCCATGCTCTCTCATAAGCTTCATGAATTTTGTTGTATATGGATTATATATAATATCAACGCCTACAGAAGCTTTCTCATAGAATTCAGGAGCTGTAACTGATACAGCATCAACATCCGGATATAAGCCAACACTTGTAGTCTGAATCACAACATATCCATCAATTCCTATATCTGCCGCCTTCTCAATACTGTCTGCACTTGCAATATCACTCTTATAGTATTCATTCACCGCATCTGCAATATTCTGTGCCTTCTCAACAGTTCTGTTAAGAATCTTGACAGATGCTGCTTTCCTGGAAGCACATAAGAATGCAATCGCCCTCGCTGCACCACCAGCACCCAGAATAACAACTGGATTGCCGGCAATCTGCACTCCCTCATCATCAAGCTCGCGCGATAAACCAAGTATATCTGTGTTATATCCCTTGTAACCGCCATCGCATCTCTGTAATGTGTTAACTGCACCTATCGCTTTCGCTAATGGGTCGATATCTATAAGCGAATCCATAACAGCCTGCTTATGTGGAACTGTCACATTAAGTCCCAATATATCAAGTGCATATGCACCATTAACCGCTGTTGCAACATCTCCTGCATCAACCTTAAATGTTGTATACACAAGGTCGATTCCCATTATATCTGCCAGTGTGTTATGGATAACCGGTGATATTGAATGTCCGACCGGATTACCGATAAGTCCGCATACTCTTGTTGTACCTTTAATATTATTCATGTCTCTTCTTACTCCTGCCCTGCTTATTATAAAAATGTAGTACTATTCTTTCAAGATAACGCTTTAACACTATCTGAATCTCTTCATGCTTAGCTATTGGCTTCACAAGCATACTCATGATTCCTGCCCTGTTAGCTCCCCACACATCTGTGAATATCTGGTCGCCGACAAAAAAAGTATTACTCTGTCCAGTATTCATAAGCTCCATAGCCTTGTAATAGTTAACAGGTGATGGCTTACCTGCCTTGCTGACATACTTGGAATTAACCTTGTCAGCTAATGGCTTAACACGCTCCTCGCTGTTATTAGATATGATACATGTCTCATATCCCATATTCTGAAGTGCTGCAAATAAATCTGCCGCCTTCTTATTAACTGGCGCACCATGCTCTACAAGAGTGTTATCTACATCAAAAATTATTCCCCTGTAGCCCTGCTGATACAGCTTATCATACTCAATCTCGTAGGCAGAATCATATAGTCTGTCTGGATAAAAACATTTAAACACAAAAAACCTCTTTTAATTATTTTAAAATTTTCTTAATCTCGTCCATGAATGTGTTAACATCCTTGAACTCCCTGTATACTGATGCAAATCTTACATATGCAACAGCGTCAAGCTCTTTTAACTTCTCCATGACTATCATGCCAATTGTAGTCGTTGGAATCTCCTTCTCTCCCATGTTGAATATCTGTGTCTCAATCTCATCAACCATTGAATTGATTGCTGTGAGTGAAACCGGACGCTTATGACATGAACGCACAATACCAGCCACAAGCTTTTCCCTGTCATATGGCTCTCTGTTGTTATCCTTCTTGACAACAATAAGAGGCATAGTCTCAACCTTCTCATATGTTGTAAATCTCTTGCCACAAGCCTCGCACTGACGTCTTCTTCTGATTGCACTGTCGTCAGTTGGTCTTGAATCTATAACCTTAGTATTCTCATTACCGCAAAATGGACACTTCAAATCTATTACCTCCGAACATAAAAATATAAATTAAATTATAAATAAAAAACCCTCACAGGTCAACATTGAAAATGGTTATTCTTGCCAGTATTAAACATCACTCATGCGGCAATCATATCCAATAGATACATTTAATGTAAACCGGAGGTGAATATGGCTTCATACAAAGTCGAGATATGTGGTGTTAACACATCTACACTGCCACTACTAAATGCCAAAGAAAAAGAAGAACTTCTAAAGAGAATTAAAGCTGGCGACAATGATGCAAGAGAAAAATTCATTCAGGGAAATCTCCGCCTTGTATTAAGCATCGCCCACCGTTTTTCCCAGTCTGGTGAAGACATAGATGACCTTTTCCAGATTGGATGTGTCGGCATGATTAAGGCCATAGACAATTTCGATATATCACAGAATGTCCAGTTTTCAACTTACGCGGTTCCAATGATCATGGGTGAGATTAAGCGTTATTTAAGAGATTCCACTAATCCTATACGTGTAAGCCGCTCCGTAAGAGACACCGCATACAAGGCATTGAAAGCAAAAGAACTGCTTACTGCCGCAACACAGAAAGACCCTACCATCACAGAAATAGCCAATGAGATAGGCATTGACCGCGAAGATATTGTCATGGCTCTTGAGGCAATACAAAGCCCGGTATCAATCTATGAGCCGCTATATACAGACGGCAATGACACGTTATGCCTGTACGACCAGATTAAAGATAAGAAAAATCAGGAGGACACTGTCGTTAATAATCTTGCCTTAAAGGATGCCCTTTCCAGACTGTCAGACAGGGAACGCCAGATAATAAATATGCGCTATTTTGATGGCAAAACGCAGATGGAGACAGCCGCAGAGATTGGCATATCACAGGCTCAGGTAAGCCGTCTTGAAAAATGTGCCCTGCGCGCCATGAGAAACACATTATCATAGCATTTTGAATATACTATATAAAACCAATCGTGGATATATTATGAGAGTATGCGAGCTTAGAAATAAAGATGTCATCAACGCCTGTGACTGCAAGATTCTTGGCACAGTGTGTGATATTGAATTTGATGTATGCAGCGGATGTGTCGAGTCTCTTATCGTACCGGGTCCAGGACGCATCTGCGGCATGTTCGGCAGAGACATAGAGTATGTAATTCCCTTCAAATGTGTCAAATGTATCGGACCCGATGCAGTCCTTGTAGAAGTAAATACTGAAAAAATAACCCACAAGTGTACCTGAACTAATACAGTACACTTGAAAAAGCTATAGAAATGGATTAGAATATGTTATATATGAATTCGGGTTATTACTGATTATATTTACGCATAAAGAAAGGACTGAAATATTATGGGTGAAAAATACGTTGCATATGTTGGAACTTACACACATGAATCCAGCAAGGGTATATATTTATTTGACATGGATGTTGAGAAGGGACGAATTACCAGGCGTAATGAATATGAGCTGGATAATCCTTCTTACATAGCTGTATCCCACAATCACAAATATCTATACGCAATATGCGATCAGGGTGTTGCCTCTTATGCAATCAAGGAAAACGGCGAGCTTGAACAGCTCAATGTAGCTTCTATCAATGGAATGAGGGGATGTCATATCAGCATAACCAAGGATGATACATTTCTTGTAGTATCTGGTTACCATGATGGCAAGATAACAGTCCTCGCACTAAAAAAAGACGGACGAGTTGGCGACATCACAGACGAGGTATTCCACAAGGGCTTAGGAAGCATCGCAGAACGCAACTTCCGCCCTCATATAAGCTGGTCTGTATTCACACCTGATGAAGATCTTCTGTGTGTATGCGACCCTGGAATCGACCAGATTAAATTATATGAATTCAACCACCGCACTGGTAAGATTAAGTTATATGATATAATCCGTTCACAGCTTGAATCTGCACCTAGACAGATGATATTCAGCGAGGATGGTAAATTCGCCTACGTATTATGTGAACTTAAAAATTATATCAATGTATATTCTTATGATAAAACAGCCGAGACAGGACGTTTTGAGATGATTCAGAATATCTTCACTGTAAGAAAGGGACACAAGAGCAACAGTTCTGCTGCAAGCCTTATATTCGCTAATTCAGGCAATAACCTGATATGTTCCAATGCAGGAGACAACACTGTCACAATCTATACTGTTGACAAGAGCACAGGCCTGCTTAATACTATTTCATCACTTCCTATAAGTGGTGATTATCCTAAGTACATAGCAATGTTCCCTGACAACAAGCACCTCTTATCTATGAATAATGAAGGCAATTCTATTACAGACTTCACAGTTCATTTTGAGAAGGGACTTATAGTTATGAACGGGCCTGAGATTAAGATTTCAAGACCTAATAATATGATTGTCTTAAAAGTCAATGAATAAATATTAAAATACCCGGTACTAAAATGTTATCCAAGTCGGATTAGGAATCTGCTGATTGGATAACATTTTAGTACCGGGTTATTATTTTTTCATAGAAGTTACTTGGTACTGGCAATTGTGGACGTCCGAATTTAACACCTCTAGCCTTTGCTGCAGCAATTCCTTCTGCTTGACGTTGTCTGATGTTAGTTCTTTCGTTTTCTGCAACGAAAGATAATACCTGCAACACTATATCACTAAGAGCAGTGCGTCTGGCAAATAATGTCCAGCAAGTGTGGTGACAATTTGGCACTTTCCGCTACAATTTGGCATATGATATTGTTTTTTTTAATAATATATGTTAAATCTCGAATATACCGTTAGGGGCGGTAGAAATTGAAAAAAGGAGAAAATTTATTATGAAGAAGAAATTATTAGTAGTATTGTTAACAGGTGTTATGGCAATGTCCGTGCTTACAGCATGTGGCGGTTCTGATGAAACCACCACAGGTGCTGCAGCCAAAAATGTTTCTGCAACTTCCACAGATGGAAAAATGTGTTCTGATGATACCTTCTCTACTTTGCAGGACAATTATGCAACCATGACGGAAGCATACAATGCAGTAAAGAATCTTTATGAAAGTGATGCAGTCGCAGCAGATAAATCCATTGAAGATGCTATGAACCAGGCAGCAGATGTGATCAACCAGATGGGCGAAATCTCGCAGGATTCCATTACCGAGAAGGATGCAATTACTCTGAATTCTGCAATGGTTGACATTCTGGATGCCCTGTCTTCCGTTGTTGATGGCATGACCGCAACCGAGGGTGGTAATAAAGCAGCAACCAAAGGATGTTCCAATGAGACTTTCGCTACCTTACAGCAGAATTACAGCACCTTATCTGGTGTATATGAGATTGTTGCAAATGCCTATCTGTCTGATCAAATCGCACAGAATGATGACATCGAAACTACACTTGCCAAAACAAAGGATATTATGAACCAGATGGGTGAAATTTCCCAGGATTCCATTACTGAGGAAGATGCAGTCGTATTAAATGATTCTATGGCTTCCTTACTTGATGTACTGGATGCAGTCGTTGATGCAATGTAATTCCACAGTTCTTCTGTAAGCCACAGGATACAAAAGGGAGTAAGATTACTCCCTTTTTGTGATATAATGAGCTTATGGTCAACAGGCATATATAGGTAAAAAAAAGGGGGAGGAACTTGTTTATGGTCGTTTTGTATTTTTCAGCCTTTGCATTCTCTGTGTTGTTGTTGATTCTGACACTCGTTGCAACCAGTCAGTATCGTAGGAATTATCATGTACTTGCGACTATGACAACTGCGATCGTAAACTTTGGTTACTGGCAGCTTGCCATGTCACACAATCTGGAAGAGGCACTTCTTGCAAACAGGATTGCTTACATGGACGGAACGTTACTTACTTTGTTTATTTTCCTTGCCGTGGCCCAGTTCTGCCGGATCAAGATTCCCGTATGGCTCGTTACGGTAATGTCCATAGCCGGTTTTATTGTTCTTGGACTTTCCTATACTGGTGGTTACAGCACTATTTATTACAGCAATGTTTCCATTGTCCAGCGTCATGGAGTTACGTTCCTCATTACAGAGGATGGACCGGCGCATATCCTTTATATCTGCCTGATCGTGATTTATGCAGTGATTGATGTGGGAGTCATGGTATATGCCTTCCAGAACAAAAACAAGGTTTCTTATATCAATACCTTTTTTCTTCTGGCTACGGAGTTATTCTGCATGTCTGTGTATGCTGTCGAAAGTATTACCGCATGTGAAATCCAGCTGCTTCCCTTTGCTTATGTATTAAATATGGTACTTCTGTTTGTACTTTTCCGTAGAACCAATCTCTATGATTTGTCCATAAATGCGGAGCATATTCGTGAGGAACGCAGTGAATACGGCTATATTTCTTTCAGTCGCCATGGAAAATATATCGGAAGCAATGAGGTCGCAAGAAAGTATTTTCCAGAACTTGAAAATCTTTTAATGGATCATAAAATTTCCCCCAAAGAGAAATTTCTTTACGTGGAGTTCGGTAACTGGGTAGCACAATTCACTCCGGATACCAACAAAACACGTTACTATACCAGAAACGACAGAATCCTCAAATGCAGGCTCAACTATTTTACCATGGGAAAACGTAGCAGTATCCAGGGATATCTCATCGAAATAACCGATGACACCAATCAGCAGCGCCATATACAGGAACTGAATGAAATGGCCAGGAAGGCAGAAGAAGCAAACCTTGCCAAAAGTACTTTTATTGCCAATATTTCCCATGAAATCCGTACTCCCATTCATGTGATGTTAGGTATGAATGAAATGATCATGCGTGAATCCGGTGAACCGCAGATTTGTGTATATGCCGGCAATATCAAGAAATCTGGAAACATTCTGCTATCCCTTGTGAATAATATCCTCGATTATTCCCGCATGGAACGGGGAAATGTAAAGCTTCAGCTTGTGACCTACGAAACAGGAAAGCTGCTAAACAATGCCGTGGATACAATCCGGCTCCAGACAGGCAGTAAGAATCTCCGGCTGGAGGTCTATATTGACGAACATCTTCCTGTAAAACTCATTGGAGACGACCTCAAATTCCAGCAGATTCTGTTTAATCTGCTGACAAATGCAGTGAAATATACGAATGAGGGATATGTGCGTCTATGTGTGTCCCAGAAGAAACGCCATGCGGATACGGTATTTATTGATGTATCGGTTGAGGATTCCGGCATTGGAATCCGTAAAGAGGATATTGCGCTACTTACCAACGCATTCTGCCGTGTGGATGAGAAGCATAACCGGAATATTGAAGGAGCCGGACTGGGACTCTCGATTGCCAGTCAGCTATTGCAGCAGATGGGGAGTCAGTTAATGATTGACAGTGAATACGGAGTCGGGTCAATTTTCTCCTTCGAACTGACGCAACAGATTGCAGACGCGGCAGAGCTTGGTCCGTTTTCCATATTCCCGGATACAAACATGGGAATGCCTTCTTCGACGCTTCCCGGTTTTACGGCACCGGAAGCAAAGATTCTGGTTGTCGATGACAATCAGATGAACCGTTTTGTTTTTCAAGGACTTTTAAAATATCTGAAAGTACAGGTCACTCTTGCAGCGAGCGGCAGGGAATGCTTAAATTCTATCACAAAAGAGCATTTTGACCTTATTTTTATGGATTACCTCATGCCGGAACTCGATGGTATCGAAACGCTTCATATTATGAAGAAACGCAGCGGACATCTTTGTACCGACAGTAAGGTAATTGCTATTACAGCCAATGCCTATCCGGATGCAAGGGATGTTTATCTGAAAGAGGGATTTGATGATTTCCTGGAGAAACCGGTAGAAGGAAAGCAGTTAGAAGCTATGATTTATCAGTATCTTCCGAAAAATCTGATCCAGTATGCAGATGGAAATTCTCACGATAATACCAAAGCTCCTGTTACCCCGGATAGCAAAACCGTTCTTTTAGGAAGTAATGACCTTCTGGTGGGACAACTTTTCAGTATGGGAATAGATGTGTCAAAGGGGCTGTCCTATGCCGGTGATGACTGGAACTTTTATCTGGAGATATTGAAATGCTTTATAGACGAATACGATGCCAAATGGGAATTACTGCATACACGCATAAAAAATCTCTCCGAAGACAATCATTTTGAAGCCTTCACCCACCTTGTTCATCAGTTAAAAGGAGAGGCACGTGGGATTGGACACATGGAGCTTGGGGAGAAATTTTATCAACTGGAACTGGCATCTAAAGCACACAGGGAAGATACGATTAGGGAGCTCTTCGACAGTACTTTAGATTTATGGGAACAAGTCGTTACATCTTTGGAAAATTATCTGCGTTAAGCTGTTGCCGGATTTCCCGTTGAAGCCGGACGGGAATGGAAATTATTGCAGAGTTCATCATTTCAATATCTGTCTGGACCACTTTGCGGACATACAGACGATTAACCAGGTAACTGCGCCCCACTCTGATAAATTCTGGATTTTGTGCAAAATCCTCACAGATTCCGGACAGAACTTTCGTTACAGAAATAGTATCGGTAAGGGTATGTATCAGCGTCACATGACGGCCGGCTTCAAAGTACAGAATATCCTTGAGTGGAATCTGTATTTCCCTTCCCTGAACATTTACCTGATATAGTTTTGAGGTGTTTTCAAAGATTGATGTGCAACGTCGGATTGCATTCATAAAGTCATCATGATCATAAGGCTTTTGCAAATAATATAACGCATCCACGTTATAGCTGTCCATGGCATGCTCCATGGAACTCGTTGTGAAGATCAGACCGCCTTTATAATGTTCCTCACGCAGCGTATGCGCAACACTCATGCCATCCGGAGCATCCATATAAATATCCAAAAAAATGAGGGATGGTTTGTCAGCAGCTTCTTCATACCGCTGAAGAAGCCGTTCTCCGGACAGAAAAGTTTCTACCGTAATTTGCTGATCCAGATGAGATAGATACTTTTGCAGATGATGATTCAATCGCAGCAGATCACTCCTAGAATCATCACAAATATAAATTGTCATTTTTATATAATTCCCTTTCCTTTTTTACGTTCCCTTTACACACCATACTTTTCATTGCTTCTTATACGCAGATAGTTCCCAGTACATCTCCTATTATAACGTGCCTTTCATCTACAGTAAATGGAATTTTTGCCTGCCAGGGTCGATTCACTACATTTTTGAGACGATTCATACAAAAAAATTCTTTCCACCTTCAAATTGATATAATGAGCGCAAGAGAACCAACATGCTTGCATGAACTTACAACAAACAACGACAACTTATGAGGAGGAATTCTATGAAACGAAAAAAGCAGAGATTTTTAGCAGTATTACTTTCGCTGATCATGTGCCTTTCCTTAGTGGCATGTGCAGATGAGGAAGATGTCCTGGTGGATGATTCACAGGGCATCGGGGTGTTGAAGCAAACGGAAGTACAGACGGAGGATGGCAGCTGGGCTGTGTACTGGTATCTGTGCGGAAGTGATCTAGAGACAGATGGAGGTTTTGCAACTACAGACTTAGAGGAAATGGTTCAGGTAGAACTTCCGGAGAATGTAAATGTGGTCATCCAGATCGGTGGCGCTATGGAATGGCAGAACGAATATATGGATTCGTCAAAGATCCAGCGGTGGCTTTACAACAGCGAAGGACTTCAGTTGCTGGAGGAACAGGATACAGCCAATATGGGAGATGCCCAGACACTATATGAGTTCCTTGCATTTGCCAATGAGAACTACCCTGCAGACAAAGTAGCGGTTACTTTCTGGAACCATGGCGGTGGCTCTGTAAATGGTGCGGCATTTGATGAAATATACGATTATGATTCCCTGGATCTGTCGGAAATGTATCAGGCTTTCGATGCGGTATGGCCGGCGGATAAGGAAAATCCTGCACTGGAGCTGGTTGGTTTTGACACCTGTCTGATGGCTACCATTGATGTGGCAGCAGTATTTCAGAATTTTGCAAAATATCTGGTAGGATCTGAAGAAGTAGAACCGGGCAACGGCTGGTATTATACCGGCTGGCTGGGGGCATTGGCAAAAAATCCCGGAATGAGTGGTGATTCTTTGGGAATTGCCATCTGCAATTCTTATTATGAAGGATGTGAAGAGGTCGGTACAGAGGAGCAGACAACCTTATCTGTGACAGATCTGACAAAATTGACACCGCTCTTAGAAGCTTATGAAGCCTTTGGACAGGAAGCTTTGGAGACAGCAACTGAAGAGCCTGGATTTTTCGCAGAACTGGGTCGTGCTGCCGCACATACAGAAAATTACGGCGGCAACACCAGGGAGCAGGGATATACCAATATGATAGACTTAGGACATTTTGCCCGACAGACGGCATGGATGCTTCCGTCGGCACAGAGTGTATCCGATGCACTGGATGACTGTATTGTTTACCGTGTGGGCGGCGTCTATCGTTCTGAAGCTACCGGCTTAAGCTGTTACTATTCTTATAACGGAGATGTTGATGACTTTAACGGCTACATCGACATGGGAACAGGTGTTGCCTTTAAATATTTGTATGCGTATGAACTGACCGGCGAACTGGCAGAAGGCGGTGAGGAATATCTGGCATCTCTGGACATTCAGGAATTGCCGGAACTTGTCACTCTGGAAGACAAAGACTGGGATAATGCACCACTGGATGTAGATGACGAAGGAACTGCTTATCTGACACTGGGTGCAGAAGCCAGTGATCTGCTGGCTGGTATCGGCTTTTCTCTGTTTTATATGGATCCTGATAATGATCAGATGATGGTGCTCGGTACCGATAATGATATCATAGCGGATTGGGACAACGGTATTTTCTATGATAACTTCCGTGGTGTCTGGGGTGCGATTGACGGTCATCTGGTGTATATGGAACTGTCCTACGAGGGTGAAGATTACAACCTGTATTCCGTACCCATCCTGCTGAACGAAGAAGAGTACAACCTGCAGGTGGCATATGACTTTACGGACGAAGAATGGTATATCATCGGTGCAAGTCAGGGACTGGATGATTCCGGTATGGCCAGCAAAGAACTGCGTCTTCTCGAAGAGGGAGACGAGATAACTACGATCTGGCAGCTTTCTTCCTATAGCGGCGATGATGATTTTGAAATGTACGCTGCAGAAGATCTGATTGTGACTGCGGACACTTCTTTTGGAGAAGCTCCTCTGTATGACGGAAGCTATGCTATGATCTTTGAAATGTGGGATGCTTCCGGCAATTCCGCATATTCGGATGTGGTGACATTTGACTGTGCGGACGGAGAAATCTATACGTCGGTATATTAAAGCTGATAATAAAATATGAATAAGTTTTCGATTATAAAAGCAGCAATGATGGTACAGTCATTGCTGCTTTTTTTATGAAATCCTTATATTTTCAAGAAACGAATGCGATAATTTTTCAGTGGTGGTCAACATTGTCGCTATTTTGGACCGTTTCTTCAATTTTTAATACTTCATCAACTGCATCACAATGTTACATCAATAACTGATGTGGCACTTACTCCTGCATCACCTACAACTCCACCTACGGCTCCACCGGTAACTACGCCTGTTCCACTGGCTGAACTAATAGGTGATGAATTAGATGAACTCTTCTCAAGATTGTTAAACACTGCCTTCAGATATTCTGAATCAGCCTTAACTATTTCTTTCATCTCTTTATTACGATGCTTTATTTTAAGCTCTTTAAGATCCTGCGGGTCCATATCTACTCCGGCCGTAGATTCTCCAAATAATTCATCAAGCCCCATCTCACTGAGCATATCCTTCATGCCTTCTGACATTTCCTGCATCATCTCATCTAAACTGACTGACATTCCATCCACATTGTAATACTCTGTATTACTGTCATCATATGCTGTGTCGTCATACTCATCATAGTACTCATCATTATTGTAGTCATCTTCACTGATTTTCTGCTTTTCTTCTCTATCTATCTCATCTGATGCACATACTCCACCAGATACCTTTGCCATCTCTTCCTCTTCAAGATGCTTAACCTTCTTCTTTGCGACACGCTCCATTGCCTTTGCATGTGTGATTGCTGCATCTATATCATCAGTGTCATAATTGCCACTCTGTTTCTCTCTTTTGAGCCTCAAAACCTCTCTTCTTGCCTGACTTGCAACCTGTCTGGCTGTCGCTGAGGTCTTGCTCCTTAATATCCTTGATGACATATCCTTAAAATGATATTTTAACTTTTTCATCTTAAGGGATGTATCCTTTGACTGCTGTCTCTGAGCCCTTAACTGGTCTCCATAACTCTGAATACTGCTGTACCTTGAATTCGTACTTCTTACTGTATTCTCCACATTCTGGTTGTCATTAGCAAGCATACGCTTCATATTCCTGATATTACCGTTAGAAGCTGATGCATTATCCTGCTGATTTTTATTAACAGCATTATTATAACCACCATATGATGTCTTAGATGTCATATACGAATTCCGCAGCGATTGTCCACTTATAACCATACCATTTCCTCCTGAAAATATCCGCAAATCCATTTGCTTTAGCATGTACAATGCAGCTACGCATAAGCTGTGTGCAAAATCACTTCTGCACACAATATCATTTATCTATTAACTTTATCGGCACAATTTCTAAAAATATAAGTAATTCAGCTATACGTTTACAGAATAATTCTTCAAATTAATCATGCAGACCTTCAGGCTGTAAAAAAGCTGTCCGCCACAATATGTGACAGACAGCCTGCAATATTATTCACCCTTATATTTTTCGCTCTGAACCTTGATAAGCTCTTTATCATCAAAGTAGTTAATTCTCATAGAAGCCTTAACTTCCTCTAATGTCTCCTGAGCTGCGGCATAAGCTACCTTAGTTCCCCTCTGTAAAATGTTATATACTTCTGGGATATTCTTCTCATACTCATGTCTTCTCTGTCTTATTGGCTCAAGCTCCTTATTAAGAACATTGAGAAGGAACTTCTTAACCTTGACATCACCAAGACCGCCCTTCTGATAATGCTCCTTTAACTCATCAAGACAGCTATAATCTGGAAGGAATTCTGCAAAATCTTCATCGCTGCAAAATGCATCAAGATATGTAAATACTGTATTGCCCTCAATCTTACCAGGATCTTCAACTCTGATATGGTCCGGGTCTGTGTACATGCTCATAACCTTCTTTTTAACATCCTCAGGTTTATCTGAAAGATAGATACAATTGCCTAATGACTTACTCATCTTAGCTTTGCCATCTGTACCAGGGAGTCTTAAGCAGGCTTTATTATCTGGTAAAAGAATACTTGGTTCAACAAGTGTCTCTCCATATATGGAATTGAACTTTCTTACTATCTCTCTTGCCTGCTCAATCATAGGCTCCTGATCTTCACCTGCTGGAACTGTAGTAGCCTTGAATGCTGTTATATCAGATGCCTGGCTTATAGGGTATGTAAAAAATCCCACTGGTATGCTTGTCTCAAAATTACGCATTACAATCTCACTTTTAACTGTTGGATTACGCTGCAATCTTGATACTGTAACAAGATTCATATAATAAAATGTAAGCTCTGTAAGCTGTGGTATCTGTGATTGTATAAATATAGCTGTCTTAGCCGGATCTATTCCAACTGATAAATAATCAAGTGCAACCTCTATTATATTCTGCCTTATCTTCTCCGGATTATCTGCATTATCTGTCAGTGCCTGTGCATCAGCAATCATTATGTATATTTTATCATACTCACCTGAATTCTGTAGTTCAACTCTTCTCTTCAGTGAACCAACATAATGACCAAGATGAAGTCTTCCTGTAGGTCTGTCACCTGTTAATATAATCTTAGACATATTAAATTACTCCATTCCGAACAGCTGCTCCCCTGCCATGTTTATAGACCGCTGTCCATTCAAAATACTTTGTATTAGATTTTAACATATTATGATGTTGCGGTCAAAAAGAATTTTGGCACTTACATTATGTTATTAATTATGTTATTAATTTTCAAAAAATGTGTTGTTAAATGTCAGATTTCATAGTAGAATATCAAACAGTGTAAAAAGAGAATGTAAAATTCTCTCATAAAAATAGCCTTAAATGGCGGAATGGAGATTATTTATGAAGCATTTATTAAGTCCTATGGATTTAAGTGTGGATGAAGTTAATGATCTGTTAGATCTTGCTAAGGACATATCCACTGATCCAAAAAAATATTCTCATGTGTGTGATGGCAAAAAAATAGCTACTTGTTTTTATGAACCAAGTACAAGAACCCGTTTAAGTTTTGAAGCTGCGATGCTTAATTTAGGGGGTTCTGTTCTTGGTTTTTCTTCTGCCAATTCGAGCTCTGCCTCTAAAGGCGAAAGTGTTGCAGATACAATCCGTGTAATATCATGCTATGCTGATATCTGTGCAATGCGCCATCCTAAGGAAGGTGCTCCTATGGTTGCTGCTGAACATTCAAGCATTCCTGTTATTAACGCAGGTGATGGCGGACACCAGCATCCAACCCAGACTCTTACTGACCTTATGACAATCAGGGAGTTACACGGAAAATTAGACAATTTCACTATCGGATTATGTGGTGACCTTAAATTCGGCCGTACAGTCCACTCTCTTATCAACTCTCTTATAAGATATGACAATGTTAAATTTATCCTCATATCCCCTAAGGAATTAAGAGTTCCTGACTACATAATAGATAATCTTAAAGAACACAACGCTCCTTATGAAGAGGTTGAAAAGCTTGAAGATGTTATGCCACAGCTTGACATTCTCTATATGACACGAGTACAGAGAGAAAGATTCTTCAACGAGGATGATTACCTTAGAATGAAGGATTTCTATGTCCTTGATAAGGCAAAGATGGCTCTCGCTAAGGACGATATGTATGTGCTCCATCCTCTTCCAAGAGTTAACGAGATATCAACTGATATAGATGACGACCCTCGTGCAGCATATTTTAAGCAGGTACAGTTCGGTGTGTATGTACGAATGGCTCTTATCATGACTCTGCTTGGACTTAACAAATAATTGAAAGGAAGTAAAATCTTATGTTAAATGTTGGACAGCTTAATAACGGATTTGTGCTTGACCATATAGAGGCAGGCAAATCTATGATGATATATAACAACTTAGGACTTGATAAGCTTGACTGTCAGGTTGCCATCATCAAAAATGCGAGAAGCAACAAGATGGGAAGAAAAGATATAATTAAGATTGAAGCTGGTCTTGACACTGTTGACCTTGATGTATTAGGTTTCATCGACCACAATATCACTGTCAACATTATCAAGGACGGAGAGATTGTTGAGAAGAAGCGTCTTTCACTTCCTCTTTCAATCACTAATGTCATTAAATGCAAGAATCCAAGATGTATTACTTCTATTGAGCAGGAGCTTAAGCATATCTTTATTCTCACTGACCCTGAGAAGCAGGTATATAGATGCAAGTATTGCGAGGAGAAGTACAACAGGTAATTTGTAGGGGGTGCGAGACGGACGCAAGAGGCGTGTCTGCGCCGTCAGTTTTATTTAGGCTGAACATTCCGATGAGCCTCTTAAAGCAAGAATCGTGTTCAGCAAGGGCTTCCACGATTCTTTGAGTCTCATCTCCATAGCCTAAAACAAAAACTGACGGCGCAGACACGCCTCTTGCTGGTTTTCTCAACCACTACGGAATTAAGCGTCAGGTGCTCCCCCGGCTGTAAACAGCGGGGAGGCTTGCAAGATAATCCAATTAACCTATTATTTTATCAGGGAATGAAAGTAAATGATTTATTACCGGATGTATAATCTTTGTTTCCGAAATCTGATTAATTGCACATAGCTTTTTTCCTGCATCCTTACTGGATGCTCCACAATGATAAACCACTTCCGTTTCTTCTTCATAATCAATTACAATTAACCTGTCATGACAATCTGGATTAGGCTTAATCCTAATAAATGGATATTCATTATTAAAATCCTCTATCATAGATTGAGTTAAAAAACCTTTTCTTCCCTTTCCATTTTCTGTAAACAAAATCACTTCTACTCCTGCAGCCTTCTGAGAAAGATGTTGCAATGATTTGTAATTCATGTAGTCATCCACAATATAAATTGATTTCATTGCTTGTTGATATATTTCTATGTATGCAATATCTGCTTCTAGTTTTTGTCCCTTGTGAATCACAAAATTTTTAATATCTTTGTCCGAAATAAAATTATCACTTAATTGTTTCACATTTTTTTGAAGGATATCAGCTTTTTGTTCTGCTTGCCTCTGTCTATCCATTAAATTATCTGTCCTAACTGATATTTCACTAACTTTATATGACAACAAATCCATTTCTGTTCTTGTAACAAACTGCTTATTCTGTTTCATATAATGTCGCAACTCTCTAAAAGTACGCATAATAAAAATACTCTGTTGTTCTGCCAATTCACCCTTTAGAACAGTAGCTAACATATAAATTCCTTGTTCGGTAAAAGCATATGGCATTTTCTTTATATGCATTCCTCTCTTATTATCTTTATTGTTTAAAGTCGCAAATTGCGACTTTAAACAATAAGGAATTTCGTCCGCATTTAACTGAAACATAAAATCTTCTGGAAATCTGTTAATGTTTCGTTTTACCTGTTCATTCAATCTTTTGACTTCATATCCATATATTGCAGCCAAATCACAGTCCAGCATCACCTGTTGTCCACGAATTGTATATACACAATTTTTAATTTCCTCTACAGTAATTAACTCTGTACCTTCTATCATTTTCCTCCTCGTATTCTCCCACGCTTGTTTCTTATAAAATATATTTCATTTAATATATCATATATTAATTATTATTTCAATAAATTACTTCATATTTATATATCATTTTATACAAAATAAAAAGGAATCGATTTTGTACGACTCCTTTCTACGCTCTATATCTGCATTATTATTTCTCTTGCAACACTTTCATCTATAGGTTCAGCAAATTCATCATTGTCAAAACTCATTACATCACCAATTCCCTTTTGAAAAACAAAACGGATATTCCCATTTTTGACTTTTTTATCAGTATACAATTTCTTCACGAGAACTTCCCTATCAATATAATCTGGAATTTCAATTGGAAGCTTTGCTTTTTTTAATATAGCTTTTACCTTATTAACATCCTCAATGGAACAATATCCACGTTTATTTGCCAACACTGCTTCAGCAACCAAGCCTATTGCCACAGCCTGACCATGAAGTAATCTATAATCACTTACTGTCTCTATTGCCCTTCCAACCGTATGTCCAAGATTCAAAATTTCTCTAAGTCCACTTTCTTTTTCATCTTTCATGACAACCTGACTTTTTATATGGCAATTCATTTCAGCTATATGTTTACATACATCCTCATTAATACTAAAAATTAAATCCATATTTTCATCCAGATAGTCAAAAAACTCACGGTCACTTATACATGCGTGTTTGATTGTTTCTGCAAGTCCGCTTGATATCTGTTCCTGCGGCAGTGTTTTCCATGATTCTATATCAAGATAAACTTTTTCTGGCTGATTAAATATTCCAATTAAATTAGTTGCCAATGGAGTATCTACAGCAGTTTTGCCACCAACTGATGCATCCGCCGCGGCAAGTAATGTCGTTGTATAATTTATAAAAGGAACTCCTCGTCCAAATGTACCAGCAACAAATCCTGCCAAATCTGTAACGACACCTCCACCAACAGCTATGATACAACAATCTCTCCTGTATCCCAATTCAAGCATTGTATCTTCAACATATTCCTTTGTCTGTCTTGTTTTACTTTTTTCACCCGCTGGAAATGAAATCAAATCAACTTTATAATTCTGGTCACGCAAACGTAGAAGGATATTTTCAGCATATAAATCCTTAACATTACTATCTGTTACAATAACAAACTTTTTAATATTTCCAACAAGTCCATTATTTATATCAGTAATTAATTTATCCTGCAATCCATATCCAATTTCAATATCGTAACTATCATCAATAACCTTTTTCAAGTTTACCCTCAAAACACTCATTATATTGTACCTTTCACTCTTAACCCGCTAATTAAATATTTATTATCTAACAAATCATTTCCCTATATATTGTTTTTTACTACGCCGTTACAATCGACCTCGCCGCAGGTATATACTAATGGTTCGTGGTAGAAATCTTCGTATACCTGCTTCCACCAGGTATAATTTTTTTCAAGCATGATTCTGGCGTTTTCTACTACGGAGAGATTTTTATCTGGGTAGATTGGTTGGCCTACGTTAACTGTGTATTCCTGAACGAAGAAGCCTTCTTCCTCTTTGATGTCTGAATCTTCCATTGTTATAAAGATTGGAAGGACTGGGACATTGTTTTTGGCGGCGAATTTATAGGCACTCTTCTTTAATGGCTTTGGCTTGCGGTAGTTCCACCACATGCTCTGCTCTGGATATACCAAGATGTAATCTCCGGCTGAAAGAATGTCGTCTACTGCTGTGAGAAGCTTTCTCATTGTCTCCTTGTTGCTGCTTAGAGGAAGTGTGTTGCAGTTTCTCATAAGAAAGCCGTAGAAACCTGGGAAACTTGTGTAGTTGCCTTCCTTTATTATACGGTACATCTTTTTGCCACGCGCTCTCATAAGAGACTGGTCGAATGTCAAATCCATTGCAAATGAATCAAGTGCATTGAAATGGTTGCAGGTAATAATCGCTCCAGTTTCGAGATTGCGAAAATTCTCTATTCCTTTAAAATCCTTGATTATAAATTTCTTTTCCTTGATAAGATAATTAATGAACCATCTTGCAATCTTGAACGCAAAACGTGTTCTTATTCTCTTCTTCCAAGGATTCTTCATATATTCAATATCTTCTGGGTAAAGCACCTTTGAAGGTGGGTCTTCCTCTACATCCTCGTCAAATCTGCCCTCACGCTCATACTGTGCTATCTTCTCAACAATGGCTCTTCGTCCGCTGTTGTCGATATTCATATCCTTGATGAGATTCCTGTAGTTATCCTCTCTCTCAATCTCCTGAGTTGCAAGGCTGTAGAGATTTTCAGAATGTTTCTCATCCTTTTTGCGCTCTTCTTCTGTATAATTCTCAAGAGCTTCCTTTATCTCATCATAGAAAGGTGTCTCCCTGGCATACTGCCAAAAATACTCACTCAGCTTACACTCCTTATAATGCCATGGCTTCTCTGAGAGATTATAGTGGATGATATGTATATCCTCTATCTTGGTATTGTCATCATATGCAACAATTCCATAATTCCATGAGTAATCAAAATAATAAACCCTGCCCTTGCATATTACATTAAGATAATCCTGATCCTGTGCTACTACAAATGTGTATGTTCTCGCAAGGTCAATGAAACTATCTATTATATTATGTTCCCTGAACTGGTTGAGATTCATAATGATAACGCCAGCATTAAAATACTGGTCACGGTCAACATCCAAAACCTGCTCTGTATAATCGCCAAAATGGCTTATTGAACTAACAAGTCCGTCAACTGCCGCTCCAAGGAAATTATAGCCTATATTCATATTATAGAGCTTTGCTATATCATCCATGACAATAGTATCGCAGTCAATGTATACACCCTTATCATACTGTGTGAACAGTGACGGAATTATAAGTCTGTAATATGTCATAACCGAATAATAATCTCTTAAAGGTAGATTTTTTATAAATTCATCAGCTTTGCCCTTAACACAGTCAAAGAAAACAGATACATTTTCTTTCTGGAATGAACTTGCTATTGCCATATAGCGTTCATCAAGTTCTGTATACAAAATATGGATATTGTACTGGAAATCATCCGATACATGGTCAATAAGCGATTTGATTGAAATTATTCCATATTTGATATAACCATTGTCACATGCGTAAAAAACAGGTATTACTTTTTTTCTGTTGCTCTGGCTTTTACTCATCACAGCTTCCCCCATTATACTTGGTTTTCTTGCTTAATTCTTTCATATTCACTATATATATCATCGAACTGATTGTATCCGAACTTATCATGTACCTTGTCAATCTGCCACTGTTTCAGGTTCTCGGTATGTGGATAAGGCAGATAAAACAGTCTCTTTGAAAAATGTCTTACAACCGTATGCTCATGCAGGAACTTCTGGTCGTTAAACCTCTGCGGAAGCATAAGCTTCGTGGATGTATTTCTGTATATCGCAGACTGGTCTGCAAATGGAAGTTTTTTCTCTTTCAGAAGATTTCTTGCTTTCACAAAAAGTCCTGTACTTCTTATCATTTTCATGTTGAGGAGCAGAACCCCGGCATTGATATAATTGTGGTTGATTATATATTTACCATAGTGGTCTCTTGCCGCAGCGTACTCATAATCAGTGATATCGTAATCATACAGCAAAGTTATATCACGATTAAACATTATATCAGCATCGAGATAAAGGATTTTATCCGGGATAATATCTATCTCATCAGCCAACAATCTTAACAGCGTATATGGCGAACAATACGCACTCTCATTAGGACAGTCAGCAAATACTTCGTTATACAGCCCGATAACATCTATCCTTATAACCCTGCTATCTGGATTATATTCCTTGACAGTCCTGTCAAGAACATCTGCCTGATATTCTGTGAGTGCTGTATATTCCGGTTTAATGTGCGATACATCCATTGTAAGCACATACACGCTCAGAGGCTCTTGAGTTGTTGTTCTTTTCATTATTGACAACAGGCATGTCAGTATTCCGTCAAATACCTTGTCATTACCAGCAAACATTATATTAATCATTAGTCTCTCTCCTGATATACTTAACGACTTCTATATTATTCTCTGCACTTCTTTGCACCATTGTGTTATACACCTGTTCACGCAGCCAAGCTTTCTGTTCCTTAACTGGCATTCCTGTATCTGCCTGAAATGGGCCATCAATGTATGTCACCATCTTAATTCCACCGAATATACTGCGCTTCTTATATACGTTAGTAAAACAAAAAACTGGTGATTTCAACTGCACAGGATACCTGAAAGACATATCTTTAAAAGGTCTTATCTTCGTATAATAAGGCCAGATATGTGCTTCTGGGTATATTGTAATTGAATTACCAGTCTTGTACCTATATTCTATCTCATTGATAAAATTCCTTGTTGATTCCATATCTCCCGGCAATGGCAATGCACCAAGGCACGGAGTCAGCTTACCAAGAACTGGCATACTTACATTGTTAGGATGAACTATGACATATGTTCCCTTAGGAGCACTAATCATACTTGGTATAAATGGGTCTGCAAGGTTATTAGTGTGGTTGCCATACAGAAAATATCTGTCATAGCCTTTCAACTTGCGTTTACCATATATAACATGTCCGTATCTTATCTTTAAAGCAAGCCAGCCAACAGGCACAGCTAACACTCTGTATAACAGTACACGTCCAATCTTCCTTAGTATGCCACCATGATAATCGTAATATTTATCAATCTTTTTAGCAGTTATATTATCTCCTGCAAATTCATCATTCAACTCATCCGAGTAATATATTAACCTCTGTTTTTTCATAATATCTGTTAATTATAATTCTTCCAATTATATCTTAATCATATATACATACAAATTAACGAGCGATGCTATAAGCCGGGTTATGTACGCACTCTGTGCGTGATGATCATCTATCTAGCCCTGCTGTCGCCAACAGGATCAAGCGACCTACCTAAAGACACGACGAGCAGCCGTATCGCCTTTTTTTGGTCTTGCTCCGGATGGGGTTTACATAGCCATCTCTGTTACCAGAGCTGCGGTAGTCTCTTACACTGCCTTTCCACCATCACCATACAAAGTATGGCAGTTTATTTCTGTTGCACTTTCCTTGGAGTCACCTCCACCAGACGTTATCTGGCACCCTGCTCTATGGAGCCCGGACTTTCCTCACCTGCGGCCTTTCGGCACTTGCAGCCGCGATCATCCACATCACTCAACACTTTATTAATACATTAATAATAAAAATACAAT
>ERZ1034882.137-NODE-137-length-43521-cov-398.155179_pt1 | contig 43521 bp, 66 predicted proteins | sample MGYA00520606_ERZ1034882 | MGnify/ENA primary metagenome ERZ1034882 (study PRJEB33766, sample SAMN09781726) | gut metagenome | biome: gut microbiome | host: Homo sapiens | place: Madagascar | study: EMG produced TPA metagenomics assembly of the PRJNA485056 data...
CATATAAACCTCCGTTCCCGACCTCCGAAACGGAGGCCGTGTTTATTCTTTGTGTACGCGCATACAGATGATGCCGCTGCCGCCGCTTCCGCCCGGACGACTGGAGCTGCTATAGCCGACGTAATCAAAACCGCCGCCTCCGCCGCCTCCGGTGTTAGGTGTTCCATCTTCGCCAGAGCCATGCAGCTTTGCGCCATTACCGCCGCCGACTGCGCCACCGGCTCCACCAGCTGCATCGTATCCGCCGTTGTATACATATCCCCCTCCACCGCCGCCGGAATAGAGTTTGCCGGTTGCTTCACCAAATTCACGAGTAGTCGTGCCCTGTCCGGTTCCGCCAGAGTTGCGCCCGCTGCCACCGGAGGCACCATCTGAACCACCGGCACCGCCAGGTATCCTTTGGGCACTACTCGCCCAGCTGCCGCCGCCACCACCAGAGCCGCCGTTGCCGCCTGACCCGGTATTAGTTGGTGCGTGCTTGCCGCCATCAGCGGCAGCGAAAAGCCCGTTGTTGCCCGTAATGGACGTAGCGCCGCCGTCAGCGGTGCTGTCGCCAGTTCCGCCAGCACCACCCGCACCGATCTCGATGTTGTACGTGCCCTTATTCAGAAGCACGTTCAAAACCGTCTTTGTGTAGCCGCCGCCTCCGCCGCCATTATTGATGTTGGAGATCATTACTCCTCCACCGCCGCCGCCCACAAGAAACAGGTCCGTGTACACGTCCTTCTTGATGGTCAGCACGCCGGTAGACAAAAACTCTATAACGTTATCCTCTGCGCGGCGGATGTACTGCCCGGAATACTCGAAATCAATATCCGGTGCTACACCACCCCCCCCGCAATTAATGCTTTACCGATAATACTCATATTTACCTCCTTAACTCGGGTACACCATCGTCTTTGTACCCTGTATCGTCATGGCCGTGGAAGGCATACCGCCTATGCACACGGCCTTTACTGTCCCATCTGTGTTCACGAACACCATCGCCTGTACGCCGTCATCCTGCAGCTGCTCTATCTGCGCCACAGTGGGCTGCGGGTCGTACATGTACTTGGGGTTTTCGCCCACCACGATGGTCTGCTCATACTTGCCGTCCACCTCCGTCCACGTGGCGGTCAAGGGAATGGAGATCAGTATCACCTTCGGTTCGTACTCCGCAGGCTCCGGCGGCTCGCTTGCGCCGTTCTCCGTATATACGAACACCAGCCGCATGGCCAGCGCCACGCTGGGCACAGCGCCCACACAGGTGACTACGATGCTTCCGTCCACGTTGTTGGCCTGCATGATGGTCACGCCGTCCGACACGATCTGCGCCAGCTGCTCCGGCGTCGGCGTCACGTCCACCCGGTAATGAGTGTCCTGCCCGGTCATCACGGTCTGCGTGTAGGGGCCGGTCCCTTCCCAGGTGGTGGTCAGCGTCACGATCTCCTCAAAGACCTTCGGCTGGTACGCTGCCGTACCCACCGCCCGCTGTCCGTCCGCCTGATAGAAGACCTTACCCGCAGTGACACTCGCCGGGGTGGCCGTCGTGTCAGTGACATCCATCAGGGTCTCACCGAAGAACTCTACCCGGCTGTTCGCCACTTACATCACGCTCCGATCGTCACGGTCTGACCGCCAGCAGGATTGTCAGCGTAGGCAATGGGCACACCGTTCACCACCACCTCGGTCAGGTGGTCATAGCCCTCATCCGGCAGCACGGAGAACTGCGCCTTTGCCGGTGTCACGGTCTTTTTCTGGCCGTTCACCAGCTCACCGGCGTAGGTACCGGTCACGCCCAGGATCTCCACGCCGCTTTTGATGTTGCCGGCGATGAGCTTCGCCTCCTCCGTGTCGGCGATGCCCGCCGTGCCGCTGCCGTCGTGGTAGCCTGCGGGGATGCTCACCGGGGTGCCTTTTTGCGTCACCTTCAGCGCCACCGCGCCCTTGTTGGGCATGGTGCCGGTCACCTTCTGTCCGTTCTTATAGGCGGTCTTACCGGTCAGGATCTCCGCCGCTGTGGCGGTGGCATCCTTTGTGTCCGCGTCGAAGGGGCAAGTGCCGGTCACCGGTGCGCCGGTCTTGTCGTGGGCCGTAATGCCGGACAACAGCTTATCCGCCGTTACGTTGTCCCCGGTCAGGTCCATCAGTGTCTCGCCGTAAAATACGATCTTGGAATTGTACTTTGTCTCAGGCATGTGTTTACCCTCCTATGGTCATAGTCCTGCCGCCCGCCGCGTTATCTACCACGTACCGCGGTATGGCGTGCAGCATTACGTCGTTTGCCATCAGTCTGTCCTTTGTCTGCAGTGTCTCGTCCGTAAGCGCCGGCCACAGCTCATAGCCGCCGTCGTACAGCTCCGGCGTCACCCCGGTCATCACGCCGAAGTCCGCCGAAAAAAAGCTGTCGTCCGTTTCAAACACCGTGCCGAACAAACAGTTGTCCGAGCGAAACTGCACGTTACACTCCATCCAGTTCACCCTCTCTCAGCACGTCGTCTACGCTGGCGGTGATCACGCCGGAGTTCAGCCGCGTGCTGCCCATGCCCACGCGCAGCTGGATGTGTACCGGCGTCCTTGCCGCAAACCGCGCCGTCTCCTGCTCCGTAAGGCGCACCGAGATGGTCTGCTCACCCATCACCGCGTCCTCCAGCCGCTTCTCCACCACCAAAGCCCCCCGCTGCTCATAGGCGATGCTTAGCAGCGTAATCTTGCTGGTGTCCAGCGGCACCGTAAACGTATGGGTGGGCGTGGTGTATCTCCCAAATCTGTTGTCCATTTACACCGCCCCCTTCACGTCGTACATGGTTGTCTGCAGCGTCAGCGCCGCCGTAGGTTTCTCTCCTACCGCATGGGCGGTGAATGCCCCGTTTTCGTTGGCGATGTACAGGGCGTTGGTGCCGTCGTCCAGCATCTGCTTGATGGCCGTCTTGTCCGCCTCCAGATCCACCTGCTTGTTCGCAGCGCCGCCGGCAATGGTTACCGGCTGCTTCCAGTCGTCGCCGTCCGCCACCCAGCCCGCCACCGTCAGCGTCACAGAGCCTTTGATGATGCTGCCCTGTTTGGCATTCAATGCCGTCTGCGTAGCCGTGGAAATGGGCTTTGCAAGGTCGCTGGTGTTGTCCACGTTGCCAAGACCGACCATTCCCTTGTCGTAATCTCCCGCCTTCGGTACAACGCTTCCTGCGCGTCCGTTGAAGCTTACCACGCCGCCGCCTGCGGCCTGCTGTGCCTGTCCGGCCCAGTACTCCGCGCTTTTTTCGCTGTCTGCTGCCGCCGCTGCGCTTTTAGCCGCCGCCGTCACGGAATTACCTATGCTTCCGGCTGCCGCCGTGGCGGTCTCCGCACTTTCTGCCGCGCTCTGCGCCGATGCCGCCGCCGCATTGGCCGATGCCGCAGCGTCGTTTATCGTGCCAAGAACCGCATCGATCTGGCTCTGCAGCTGCTCGGCCTGCGTGGGCGGCACGTCCTGCTCCGTCTCCGCGCTGGTGTCCCACTTGCTCTCGACCACGGTAAACGTACCGTGCACCGCCGTGGTTGCCCGCGTTTCCTTATCGCCGGATACCGCCGCGCCCTTTACGGCCAGCGTCATCTCCCCGGCATATTTCTTTGCGCCGTTTGGCACCGGTACCATATACACCGTGGTGCTGTTCTTCTCCAGCAGCTCCGCCGTCAGCAGCGTTTCAATGGTTTTTTCACCCAGCGCGTCCCGGAACTGCACCGTCTTGGTCAGCCCCTCCCACAGCGGGGAGAACTCCATCCGCAGCACCACGTCGTTGTGGCTGCCAGCCGCGCCGATGAGCACTTTGTCCCCGGCGATATACTCATTTTGAATTTTCAGAGGGATCGTCCTCGTCATGTCCGCTCCTTTCTGCCGTGAAAAAACGGCACAGCAAGCAGGAAGGATAACGTCCTTCTCCGCTTGCTGCGCCGTGTCACAGCCGTTTTTGGGTCTCGCGGTGGTATGCAGTTGTCAGTTCAGCTGCTGCTTGACCGCCTCATACTCCCGGGCCTTTTCCTCCAGCATCTCCGCTGTGGCCGCGTCCTGTGCCATCGACCGGCGGATGATATTGTATACCGGCCGCGGGATACGGACGTGCTTGCCCCGCTGGATGCGGTACACCTTGCCGTTCAGCCCCACCACGATGTCGTCCTTGTATTTGTCGTCGTCCTTGAAAGCGTAGAACGAAACCATGCCGTCGTCCGCCTCTCTGGCAGACATGCCACGCATGACCTCCTCGGCGGCCTTTGCGGCCTCCTTGGCGTCCTCAGCCTCCTTCTTGGCTTGCTCCAGCGCCTCGTTGGCCGCGGCCAATGCCTGTTCCATTTCCTCAGGCGTTCTCTGCTTTTTTTCTGCCATGTTTATCACTCCTTATGTCCGGGGCGGAGGGGGACAATGCCCCCTCCGCTTGTGTGTCAGTTCATCAGGCCGCTCTCAAAGGTAGAGGCGGACTCGATACGCACCATGTACTGCTCCACCAGTCGCTCGGCCACCTTGGTCAGCTTCCAGCCGGCGGTGGCGCGCTGGTTCAGCGGGTCAGCGGTGCCGGAAGAGCCCAGCTGCTTCACGATGTGCTGCAGACCGCCGCCCTCCAGCTCGGTCACGCCGTAGGCGTCGGCGCCCACGATCAGGGTGGAATACACGTCGCGGCCCTTTGCGCCGCCCTCACCGGGATAGATCACGGTAGACGCGGCAGGCGTGGTTGCGGGGCTGTCCTTCACGGTGATGGTCGCAGCACCGGCAGCACCTGCGGCCGCGGATGCCACCTCCATCAGCTCGCTGCCCACCAGGATCTCGCGGCCGGTCAGCGCGGCTGCCTGGTTGGTGCTCAGGGCCTCGGTGACGGTGATGACCTTGCCGGACGCGCTCTTGACGGTCAGGTCACGCACAGCGGCGTTGCTGCCGTCGGCGATCACCAGGTCAGGTGCGTGGAAGATTTTTGCCTCGGTGGTCTCCACGAAACGGACGCCCTCGATCTTGCCGATCTCACCCTCATAGATACCGTCGGGGTCGGAGTAGGTCTTCACGTCCACCCACTTCTTGTCGCTCATCAGGTCATAGGCGGTGTCGGGGTGGATGATACCCGCGAAATAGCCGTTGATCTTCTGGGCGTTCATGACCTTCAGCGCACGGACGGCCTTGCGGATGTCGTCCACGCTCAGGTACTTGTTGTTGGCCTCAGTGGCGTCGCCGCCCACCAGCTCGCTTCTGTCCTTGGCGCCGCCGGCATACACCACGTTGGTGCCGCCTGCCAGCACCTCGCGGGTAATGGTGTCGGAGGTACGGCCGGCCTGAGAGGCCAGCAGACGGGTGGCCTGCACCAGGTTGTTGTCAATAGCGGTCAGCTCCAGGATGTCGGACAGCTCGATGTAACCGCCGTACTGCTTGATGGTCGCACGGATGACGCCCATGCTCAGCTTCTGGCCGGCGGGCGTCACACCTTCGGTCAGGGGCACCAGCGCCTTGGGCAGGCTGTCGTACTTGCGGAACTCGATGGTCTTGCCGCTGTTCTTGGGGATGGGATGCTTCTGACCAAACTGGTCATGGATCAGCTCCGGCTCGGCCAGATTGATAAGACGCATAGAATAATACGTCTTCATCTCGTCGGACAAACCGGCGTCCAGGGTGGTGTTGGTGTTGCCGTCAAACAGGTTCAGCACCACCGGCATCAGGTACATGTCACAAATGGTATTCATCATAGTTTCATAGCTCCTTTCAGCATATCGCCGCGGAGCCGTGGTTCAGAAGGAAATGCGTTCGCCTCTTGCCACTCTCCGCTCGATCTCTTCAAAGTCTGCCCTTGTCAGCTTTGAAGGATCCGTCTTTGTTACGAACGCGCTGTTGGAGTTGGTGCCGTTTTCGTTGGGACGGTTGCCCTTTGCGCGGACGGAGTCTGCCACCTTTTTCTCTGTGCTGGCGGCCGCGGCCTGTACCGCGCTGCCCATCAGCTCGTCAAAATGCAGCACGCGGTAGGCGTGCTCCACCGGTGTACCGGCCTTCAGCAGGCTCAGAAACTCCGGGTTCTGCAGCTCCTGCATCAGGTCGAAGCCCTGGTACAGGGGGTTGCCCTTCATGGCCTCCGCCTCCTTGTACCACTTCTCGCCCTGCGCCCGGAAAAACTCGTTCTGCTGCTGCTCCTGCTGGCTCCGCAGCAGCTCGGCGTTTTCCCGCTTCAGCCGGCGGAACTCCTTGTACTGCTCCTCGCTCATGCCCGCCTCCTCGGCGGCCTCGCTCCAGTAGGCGTGGTCGTTGTCCACGGCCTCCAGCAGCCGCGCGGCGTCCCCGTCGTCGATGCCGTAACGCTCCATCAGCGTATCCAACACCGGCTGGTAGGACTTCATCCGCTTCTCATTTTCCCGCGCCTCCTTAAAGCGCCGGTCGATCATCCGCTGCGTTTCCTGGGTGTACAGGTCCTTGTACTCCCCGTTGATCAACTCCCTAAAAGCCTTTTTCTTGGCCTCCAGCGCGTCGGACGTGGTCTCCACGTCCTTTACCTTCTCCTCAGCCCCGGCGTCAGGCTGCTGTTCCGTCTGTGCTTCGCTCTCCGGCTGCTTGCCGTACTTCACGTCGCTCAGTGCGCCCGTTTTGCCCTGGCGGGTGGTACCAGTGCTCGCTTGTGTTTCGCCCTGTGCTGCGGGAGCTGCCGCCCCGCCGCCCTCGCCGTCAAACAGGCAAAGGCTCATGTCAAAAAGGTACATATCTTGTCCTCCTAAAAATGCGCGGGCATGTCGCTCCCGTGTGGCGTCCCCGTTCCTGCGGCGAAGCGGTGTCTCATAACCGCCGCCCCGCCGCCCGGAACAAAAGGGAGGTACAGAGTTTGCCTCTGCACCTCCCACGGTACCATTGCTTTTTCTGAATTTTCCACTTAAAAGTGGAATTTTCAAAATTTTACAGAAATTTTTTTCGGCGCCGCCTTTTCCAGCTGTAAAAAGCCGATCTTCAGCAGGTCGTACAGCCATTCCCCGCCGTGCCAACGCAGGTACGCATCCCCGCTGTCCAGCTTTTCATGCACCAGCTCCGCCTCCTGCGTGTTGTGCAGCCACCCCGCCGCCGTGTACATGAGGCAGCTTATGGCCGCACATACGTCCGGTGCGCCCGTGGCGTGTCCCCTGCACCTGACGAAGCAGCTGTCCCCGCGGTGCATCGTCACCTCTGTCATACGCTTGGTGTGCTCCGCTTGGCCAGAGCCTGACCGTACCCGGTCATGGGCGTCTGCGCTTCCATGACGCCGCTTGCAAGGCCGTCTCCGCCGCCTCCGCCGCTCTCTGCGGCATTGGTGCCGCCGCCGGATTGCGTCTCTTCCTGGGGCATAAGAACGCCGGTGATCGCCGCCAACTGCTGGCTCATCTGCATCACCATGTTCAGCAGCGTTTGCCCCTGCATGACCTTCTCCTTCACCGTCTGTATGCCCTCAAAGTCCATCATGTCCAGCGCGATCAAACTGGCCTGTGCGTTCTCCGGCGCGAAGAAGCCCATTGCGTACAGCTCCTTGGCCCGCTCGTTCTGCTCCATGCGGCTAAAGGGGTTTTTCTTCTGCGCCTTGATCTTCAAATCGAACACCGGCCGGCGGTACATGGGATTGCCCATCGTGTCCAGCCCGGTCACCTGGTCCTGCAAGCCGGTGTTGTCGAAGTCGATAAACTGGTACTCGCTGCCCTCACCTGTAATGCGGAAGCTGCGGCTCAGGTCGTAAAACTGCCGCATCAGCTCCACGCACAGGGTGTTGATCTGCGTATACGCCCGATAGCTGGCGGCGATCATGTCACGGCTGGCCTTGTTGCCCGCCTCCTGCAGTGCTGCAATGGCCGCCGCCGCGGTCACGTTGGTGGTACCGCCGGAGTTCACGTCACGGTTGGCCGCCGTGTCCTTCATCTCCTCGATCTTCATCTGCGCCACAGTCACGTAGATGTCGGAAAGCGGCTGCGTCACGATCTCCTGTATGCGCCCGTCGTCCAGCGGTCCGTTCACATGCACCAGCGGCCGGTTCCAATCCAGAAACTCCTGCTCGTTGATGGCCGTGGTGTCGCTGACAAAGAAACGCTTTTTCGTGGCCATCATGGCGTTCTCCAGAATGTTGGCGCTCAGCTTGTCGATATACAGCTGCGGGTCCTTGCAGATAGCCACATAGCCGAAGCCGATGGGCGTGCCCTTCTCCGGGTACATCACGTCCAGCACCACCGGATACATACCGTGGTCATAAAAGCCCCGCTCCCGGTACTCCGGGTCGTTCTCGCTGGCATACAGCAGCGTGGAGCCCACGAATTTGATGTAGTGCAGCGCCGTCCTGCCATCCGGTGTCTTGACCTTGTAATACCAGTCCACCACCACGCTCTTGTCGCTGGTGTCCACGTTGTCGTCGTAGATGTACTCCTTCACGTCTACGACCTTGCCCTTTTGCTTACCCTTCAGCTGCGGGTACTCGCTGTCCAGCAGGTCGTTGTCCACCAGGTCTACGATAAACAGGTTCCGGCTCTTCTGGATGTCCGTGATGCCCGGCTCCCAAAACAGCTTCAGCAGGTCGATGTCCCTGATCTCGATGTCGCCCAGTCCATTGTCCTTCTGCGGGTCCCAGAAGATGCCGTACACCGCCGTGCCGTGCTTCAGCTTCTCCCACCAGTTGTCGGAGTACACCTGCTCAAAATGGTTGTACTCCTGCACCACCGGCAATATCTGGCTCAGCGTCTTGGCGCTCTGTTCATCGCTGCGCTCCCGGGGCAGCACCACCGGCTCCGGGTAATTGTCCATCGCATCGGCGTGCTTGTTCTGAATGGTGTTAAACAGCCACGCAGAGGACGGCTTGGGCTCCGGCGGCGTAGACGTGACCTCCTTGCCGCTCTTGTCCACCCGCTTTGCCTTGCTTTGGCCGATGCCCTCCCAGTGCCGCAGCTCCCACCACAGCTCGTCGTTGACGATGCGGTTTTCCAGATTACTCTTGCCGTCCTTGTACTTCGTCAGCAGGTCGATGCCCCGCTCCACGTCCCGGTCCGTGATGGTGGGCGTCTGCTCTGTCCGCTGCAGCAGCATGGCCGCCATCTCCGGCGCCATGTCCTGCTCCTCCGGTACGATGCCGGGGATACCGTATCTTTCCATGCGCTCCTCCTTAATACACTTGATAAAATGCGTACCGGCTGGGCCTGTACTCGTCCTCTGTCTCCAGCGGGGAATACGGCCGCTCCACCGTCCTGTATTCCTCCCGCGGCCCTATGGGGTTGCGCATGCACACATACCGCAGCTGGTCGTAGATGTGGTCCTCGCCGTCGGTGTCGATGTCCTCCACGTCCGTCTGGTCATAGACCAGGTTCGGCACCGTCCGTATAAAATGCTTGCAGGTGCTGAACACATACAGCATGGGCACTCCATCCTCGTCAAAGGCCAGCCGGTGGTGCACCTGCATCTTGCCGTTGATCCGGGCATGGTCGCCCTTCTCGAAGTACACCCGCTGCCGCTCCATCAGCGCGCCAACACTTTCCGTGCCGTCGCTCTGCCAGATGGCCGGGTCGCCCACCCGGTGTATCTGCTTCCCCTTCAGGTTGGGGTCCTCGTTCTCGATCCTACGTATCTCCTGCGCCACCTTTGTGGGCTCCCACATCACGCCCCGGTTTGGCGTTCCCGTGCAGCCATATAGCTCCCGTATATGGTACATCCGCCTGTTGCGGTCCACGGCGTACCACCCCACGGAAAAGGGCCGGGAATAGCCCCAGTCCAGTCCGCACCAGATCACCCAGTCCTCCGGCACCCGGAACGGCGCGATCACGTGGGTGTTTTTCCGGTCCATATAGTGCTCGCTGTCGTTGCGCCACTCCGTGAACACCTGCCCCTCGAAGCTGTCCCAGTTGCCGTACAGCAGGGCATTCCGCTCCGCCTCCGGCATGCTGGCCAGCCGCTGTACGTACATGGGGTCGTTTTCCATCAGTATCTTGTTGTCAAATACCGAGGACGGCACGAAGATCCGCTTCTGCTGCCCTATGTGCTTTTTCCCGTCCGGCGTGTACCACGCAGCCTCCTCCGTGATGGTCTGCATCGGCGCCGCCGCCGTGATGAAGCGCTCCTTCACCCACCCGTGGCCTACGCCGCCGGGGTTGGCCGTGGAGCGCATATACACCCGTGTTCCCGGTCCGTTGGGCCGGTTTCGGGATTTCAGATACTCATATTCCTCCTGCGTAAAGTGCGTCAGCTCGTCAAAGGCGATAAAGTCATAGGCCTGCCCCTGATACTGTATCTTGTCCTGCGGCCGGTTCATGCTGCCGAACACGATCTGCGCCCCGGAGGGAAACCGCCATGTGTGGCTGCTGCCGTTGTACCTGGCCTTAGGGTATACCCGTGGGTAATAGTTCAGCGTCTTGTCGATCAGCTCCCGCAGCTGTGGGAACGTCTTTCGCAAGATCAGCGCCTTGTACCAGGGGATATGCACCTGCCGCAGCGCCTCGATGACCAGCGCGTCGCTCTTGCCGCCGCCGGCCGCACCGCCGTACAGCGCCTCATACTCCGGCCGCGCCATAAATATGGCCTGCCGCTCCTGCGGCCGCCATACCACTCTACTCATCCCTGACCTCCGGCATCAGCACCACGCCGATCTCCTGCCGGTCAGTCTCCGGTGCTTTCTCGCGCCACCCGAAATTGCAACTCAAGCTGAACTTTGCGCCGTTCGCACCGTCACGGTCATACAGCCGCGCCTCTGCGTATTCCTCGCATCGCGCCTTTGCTCGCGTAACCGTGTCCGCGAATTCCGGCCGCGCCTGATAATCAATCAGCGCTTGTCTGCCTGTAAACCCCAGCGCCAGCGCCAATCCTGTAATTGTGGGTGGCTTTGCGTTAATGATAATAGGCACGCCGTACTTATCTCGCACAGCACATCCGTCATCGCCAATAAACAGCTCGCCCTCGCAGCTCCTAAAGTAAGCGTCAATGGCTTTCTGCATTTGCTTGACGCTTTGGTATTTTCTTGGGCACCCTACCTTTGCCATTTTTGCTCACTTCCTTTCTTGCTTGACGCACCGGCCTCCCACCACTGGCCTTTGTCATTGGCACGTCTGTACCCGGCTTTCGCCTCACCTAATTTGTTCTCGCCGTGAGCTATGTGCCCCGCAAGCATACATAGCATCCGCCACAGCAAAATACTTTGGAGTAAGCAGACTATTGCAGCGGTCTGCCAGCGCATCAGATACTTGACGTCCGTCTGCCCGCATGGGGCTTGCCATCTGTTGCCGCATGAGAGGTGCGACCTCCCGTGGGGCAGTATCGCCCTGCGGCATATTGTGTTCTCCGTGCGTTTTTCGTGCGTTCCCCGTGCGTTGTCCCCGTCCGGGCGGAGCCAAAGCCCCGCCCATCAGGAAAAGAAGGGGGAAAAGAAAAAGAATGGAGATGCAGAGTTTGCCCCTGCATCTCCCATGATAAAGTGCGTTTTTTCAATTTTTCCACTTTTAAGTGGAATTTTCAAAAATTATTTTTCGGCAATATCTACCACGCAGGGATAGTCCGTCCTGCCCATCAGATAGTCCACCGACACGCCGAATTCATCCGCTATGCTCTTCAGCGCGTCCATCGTCGGCTTTGCCGTCCCCAGCTCATACCGGCGTATGGCGTCCGAATTCAGCCCGCAGCGCTCCGACAGCACATACCGCTTCAGTCTCTTTCTCTCCCGCAGCTTTCTAAGCCGTTCCGGGAATTCGCTCATGTCAGCACCTCCTCCGGGAAGAATGTCTCCCGCACCCCGCCGCACTCCGCCACGATGTACCGCCCCTTCGGATGCACATACACCACTGTACCCTTGCGGATAGGGAATTTTCTTTCTTCGCACCCCTTACCGGGGAATAAGCCTGGCAGCGTCATAAACCGCGCCCGGATCATATCACCCTTCTGCATTGTCCCTCCACGGCGTATCCACGCACTCCGGTTTCTTGCAGCGCATCTCGATCGCCCACAGCAGGTTCCACGCCGCCGCCAGCAGGTGATCCTCGTCCTCCTGCCCGTCCAGGTACTTGGCCGCATGGCGCATGGCACTGTCCAGCAAACTGCTGGTGGGGATGCCTTTATCGACATTATGCGTCCCATACTTGAGTGCCCCTGCCTCGCAGTGCTTGCTTACCTCGATGATCGCCGCCCACGGGAGAAGATCCATGCGGCCTTTCCCACCGTGCATATCACGCTGCGCCCCTGTATTAAACGTCGTGCGCTCTCCGCTGTCCTTAATGTTCATGCTTGTCGTCCTTTCTCTCGCCGTAGGAGCAGAAGTCGTCATACCCGCTGGCAACCATCCGGCAAGAGTATGTTTTGAACTTCCGACAGTCCTTGCATCGCACCACCTCTACCGCGTCCACCGTCGGCGCATTGTCTATGTCCTCTGCATCTACATAGTCAAAACACCGTTCATTCCCCCAATATTCTTGCCTCTCCAATTTGTCACCATCAATCAGTCGCATCGCTGTCACCTCCGTCCATTTTTGCGCCACAATTAGGGCAATAAGGAGTGAGGTCAAACCCCACTCTACGCCTGCACTTCGAGCACCTATATCCACTAATAGGGTCTATTTTATTCACACACACCCACACCCCATGCACCACCGTGGCGACATCGGCGACGGGCTCCTCGTTTAGCATGGCCAGTGCCTGCTCAAGCCCAGGCTTTCTCAAGTCCTGACACCAGTCCACCAAATCCTCCAGTCGTGCCTTAATTGCATCGCGTTTAATGTATTCAGCCATTGTCAAAAATCCCCTCCCATACTTCTTCGTAACCAGTCTTTTCGTAGTCGATTTTCAGACGCTTTTCGCGGATCATGGCGTTCAGCGACCTGACACACGGACGTCCATACGTATTATCCTCACAATAGTCACACATACTGCTAAATCCACAGCACCCAAAAGAGCTACCACCATCTGCACTGTGCCGATTGCTCCATCTCTGGAAACCATTTTCCCACTTCCGTTTAGCTTTACCTGTGTTGTTACTTGATTGTTTCTCCGATGTGTCATATAACTGCATTTGGTCAGCCATTGTCAGCCCTCCTTTACTGCAAATACCCGCGATGTTTCCTCTTCGCCTCAATGTTACTTAAAATGTCCCGCAAATCGAATGCATCAAGGCTGCATTTCCACTTGCTCGGGCTGTACAAATGCAAGATGCAGTTTTGACACCCTCGCTGCTCACCGCAATACTCTGTAAGCGTTTTTATCGCTTCCACGGCTTTCTTATCGCTGATTGCCATCTTGTTCCTCCAATGCTTTCATATTCTGTCAGTCGTTCCATCACTCCAACTCCTCTTTCATTTTGTTATACAATTCGCTGAACCTCTTGTTCCACTTCCTTAGCCCTAAGAAACAGTACACGCCCAACACGATCCACAGCCCACTGGCGATGTTTTGCAACAAGTTGTCCATTACTCCACCTCCTGCATCCAGAACTCGCGGCGGCAGTCAGAGCACTTTTTCAACGAATGGCATTCTGCTAAACATGAAATGTTAAAGTCAAACCTTTTTGGGCAAAAAGTCAACACCCCATCATCCGCAGGGCGCGCATTCGGCCACTGCTCCAGAAACACATCTTGCCGCGTCTTGCGCGGATGTGCAGCGGACCACTCCTCAACCTCACGGACAATTTCTTCTGCTGACTTTTCATGTCGATAAATCAAAGACGGCGCTTGCCTTTCTACTTCGTACATCCTGTCTCGCTCTTTAATAAAATTCACAGCGTCCATTTACTTCTCCCTCCATCTGCACCCGTCACAGGCACCCTCGTGTGCTTGTTTGTACTTCCCACAGTATTGGCATAGCTCGTTGATGAGGTCTTTCCTGTCTGCGCCCAGCTTCATGTTGCTGTCAAACAGCGTTTCATTGATGGCGGCGTACTGCTCGGCGGTGTTCTTTGCACCCTGCAATTCTTCTTTAAGCCGCAAAACCTTGTCTGTTTTCGACACAGCCATGTCAAGCAATTCCTTGATGTCTCCCGGCGTCAGCCCCGTGTCCTCGTAGGCGGCAAGGCGGTCTTGCAGCACACAGATCCACTCTTATTCCGTGTATTTCTCCTCGTAATCTGACGCCATAAGAACCTCACCAGTTCTAAGTCGCTCTGTCAGTCGTTCCATCACTCCGCCTCCTCCTTCACCGCCACAGCCTTTGCCAGCTGTGCCATGCCCCGCTTCATGTCCTCTATCTGCTTATCCCGCCGCGCAATGGCGTCTTTCAGGCTGTCGTTGGCTTTCATCAGTGCCTCGATGTGCCGCTGCTGGTTCTCGATCAGGTCAGCGGCGGCGGTATTTTTCTTCTGACTGCAATCCTCATTGGGGCTGCTCGTGCCAAAAAACGCGCAATTCCCCTTGCAATCCGCTTCCGAGCTTGCACAGCACCGCAGCGCGGTCACGATCTCATCTCTTGTCATGTCGTTCCTCCCCAAACCAATTTTTCGTCACCGCGATGGGGAACGGCTCGATCTCGCTTGCCCACCGCGCCGTGCCTTTGCCGTGTATCCGCTCAAAGCACAGCGGGAAACCTGCGATGCCGTCGAACAAGCTCCCCAGCGTCGCGTCCTCCGGCAGATACCGCGCCATGCGCCGCAGCATCCAGTCCCAGAAGGGCAGGGCGATGGAGTTGCCCAGCGCCTTGTACTTCGGGCTGTCCGCGTCCTTGTGTTTCTTTCCCTTCTCATCCGTCCAGTCGCCAATGTCCACCCATCCGTCCGGGTATCCCTGCAAGCGGGTACATTCCAACGGCGTAAGGCGGCGCACTACCATATTCGAGCGTACTACGCCGTTTGCGTTTAGCGTATGACCTGTCCGCGCTTGCAGCGCCCCTCCAACATCGCTTTCTTGCCCATTCCGACAATCTACCGCACTGCAAATATAGGTCTCCGCGTCCTCCCGATAAGCGCAGTTCGCCTTTGCGCCCTGTCCGGCCTTAAACCCGGCACACAATACGCTGTCCCGCGTCATGCCGCCGTTTCCGCTGCCATCGTGGTTGCGGCTTTCACCGCCGCCCTGCCATCTTGTAGCCTTGTCTTTGATGGGGATAGCCACCACCGGCTGATTGTTCCCGCTCATGCCCGCCGCTGCGATCAGTGTGGGCGCGCGGTCGTCTGTCCGCAGTTCCGCGCCGCCCTGCTGTGTGGCCATGCAGAATATCGCAGGATTATTTACCCCTCCGCCAATGCCGCCTTGCAATGTAGGAGCTTCGCCGCTTGTGGCGAAAATACGCTTACTTTGGCAATCCCACGGAGTTATACAGCTTTGGAAAATCGTCTGATCGTTCCCCGTGCCCAGCGTTCCGCTTTTCTCCGTCTGCACTAACGCGCCTTTTCCTCCTCCGTCACAGCCCCCCCTGATGCGGACTGCATAAGAAGCACCTGCTTCAGCAGTTTCGGCAAATCCTTCCCCCGACGCTCCGCTCGCCGTAATATCCCCTGGCAGGCTTTCGCCGTCAAATTGTATTTCGGATGCGGTGTCTCCTCCAAAATCTGCGACAACCGAGATACGACGACGGCGTTGGGGCACTCCCCAGTATTGCGCGTCGTGAGTTCGCCACACCACGCTCCATCGTCCTCCCACTTCATCGTGGTAGCCCCCCCAGGTAGGCCAACCCTTTTCAGGCACTTCAATACCGGGGGCTTCCGGCTCGACGATTTTGATGATCTCTTCGAGCACGGCTGCGAAGTCTTTTCCTTTGTTGCTGCTAAAGGCGCCGACCACGTTTTCCCACACGAGATACCGAGGTCTAACCATGTCACCTGTCCGTCCATTCCTTTCGTCCGCCTCCCTCATTTCTTTTACGATGCGTACCTGCTCCATAAACAGGCCGCTTCGCGCTCCCGCCAAACCGGCGCGTTTCCCGGCGATGGATAGATCCTGGCACGGGCTGCCGCCGGTAATGCACCACACCGGTTCGATCTCCGCGCCGTTGATTTTCGTTATATCTCCGAGATGGATCATGGTGTTCCCCTCCGTTCTCCGTGGGAGCAAAAGTCATCAGGCTGCACCCGATGCCAACCGCGCCCCCAAATCGCGCAGAAAAGGTCGCGTCCTTCGTGGTCAGCCACTTCTTTACAGTGTTCACAATCGCTGCACCGCACCCCGGGCATTACATCCACGGTGGGGCAAGCGTCAATCACACCGCTTACTTCGTCAAGCGGGCAAAGTACGGCGAACTCGTTGTCATACAGCATATCCACCAGTTTGTCCGCATCGATCAACCGCATTTCATCCTCCCTAATCTCCAAACACAACGCCGCACTCGTCTTTCAGCACGTCCTTGATGTGCTTCCGCTTGATGCGGCCCTCGTTTATTTCCTCCGCCAGTTTCTCCAGGCACTCATACAGATACGCGATGCTCTGCGTGTCACGGCTGTCCGCCGTCTCCTCTTGGACGTGCCAGCCGCATTTGTCCATCAGCACCATTGCCACCATGTCCATGTTCTCCCGTGTGCCTTGCAGCTTGCCCCGCATGAAGATGCGGTCGTCTCTGCTCAAATGCTGCTTGCCCATGTCATACCTCCCGTATGGCAAACCCGTACCTACTGCGGAACAGCTTTGCTTTCATGGCATACTCGCGGGTACGCATCCCCTTCACGTCCTCCACCACCGGCAACCAGTACCGCTGGCCGTAGCTGTCAGGAGCCGTTCTGCGCTCGTACACGAAGTCCGCGATGTATTCGATACTTTTCACACGTTCGCCATCAATCGTCGTGTACGCCTCTTGCAAGCAGTACCGCACCTGTAATTTCAGCCCCCGTATCTCCCCGGCCTTTTGCAGCAGCATCAGCGCGTCGTATCGCTCCGCCTCTTTCTTGCTGTCAAAGGTCAGTTTGCCGCGCTTTGTCTTCTGCGCCTTATACTTCCCCGGCTTCTGCATCTTCTCCATGACCTGCTTCTGCGCCGCAGGACTAAGCCGCGCCAGGTCGTTACTCATCAGGCCCATTCAGTTTCCCTTTTTTCTCCAATCCTCGTTTGTTCATCGTGTACTGCACCTCATGGACGATGCGCGTTTCTCCGCAGCGTTCGCACTGGCCGACCAACGTCCGCCGCCACATGGGGGAGAAAATGTACTCGTCCTCCATGTCCCGGATGCACTGTCCGCACAGCAGCGCAGTGGCGATCTCCCAGATGCCCGCGTTCATGGCTTCGCCCCCTTGATGTACTTGCCCATCCAGGCATCACGCGCTCCGTCGGTCTTTCCGACCGGAACAGCAGGGGCATGACCCCACCGTTCCCACTTCTCAGCATTTCGGCAAGCCGCTTTCCAGTCTTTCATGGGGGTCTTGCCAACCATCCAGCCCTTCGCTTCGTAGAAGTCGATAAAGCCCTGCGGGTCTACCGCCGAATGGCGTTCAGCCACGTAGGACTGAACCTCTGCCAGTGTGGGTGGGGTAAAGCGCTTCGCGCGCGTACTCCCACCGTCAGGTGGGAATAAGTCTTTGTCTTTTTCTTTGTCTTTGTCTTCTTTCTTTTTCTTAGTAGGCTTGGGGCCATTTGCGTTTGCTTCGGTTTGCTTGATTTTGCTTAAACTTGCTTGCGTTTGCTTGCCGCCTTTCGTCCCGTTCCTTGCCCGTTCAGCGGAAAGCTCCTCGTCCCTGTCCAGCATCGTCCGGAACACCGGAAACAGTATGCTTTCCGCGCCCTCCAACTCCGGCGGGATGCCAGTTCTTGCGTACTCCAGGATGGCGATAAAAAGACGGCCTCGCTCCGCATCTGTCAACGCCGCTGTCTGCTCTATCCAGTCGTAGTAGGCTTTCACATAGCACTTGCCCATCGGCATCACTCCTTCGGCATCGCGCCTATGACGTATACCCCGCGCTCTTTGTCCAACCACACATCGCCTGTGTAGTCCTCCAGCGCCTTACTCACAAGGTCGGCGGGCACCTCCAAATGCCAGCCCCACAGCGTGTCGCAGTCCTCCCGTTTCTCTCCGAAAGTAATGGCACAGGCCACATAGTGCGCCGTGATGGCCTTCCTGTAGTCCTGCACGGCACCGGTCAACTCTGACAGGTGCTGCCGCTGCCGCTGTACCACGTTCTGCAAATGCGTGTTTTGCCTGCGCAGCGCCTTGATCTCCTCCTGCATCTTGCCCATTCACGTCACCCCCTTTAGAACGGCAGATCGCTGTCGTCCTCGTCCATCTCCACGAACTGGCTCTTGCCGCACGTTCTGGGCGGCATACCCTGCGCGTCCGTGTCCTTCCGGCTGTCGCCGAAGTACATATTATCCGCCACGATCTCGGCGCTCCTGCGGTTGTTGCCGTTCTTGTCCTGCCAGTCACGCATCTGCAACCGTCCCTCCACCACCGCCATGCGGCCTTTGGTGAAATACTTGGAAGCAAACTCCGCCGTACCGCGCCATGCCACAACGTCGATAAAGTCCGTGTCTTTTGTGCCGTCCGCGTTCTTAAAGTCCCGGTCTACCGCCAGCGCAAAGCTGGCAACGGCGGTTCCGTTGTTTGTGCGCCGTAGCTCCGGGTCTCTGGTCAATCTGCCCATGACAAAAATCTTGTTCAGCATTTCAAATCTCCTTATAAGTAGCTTTTTCCAAATTCTCTGCGAAAGTCATCTTCCGTCCAGCCCTGTTCCTGCATGGCCTTGAGCTGGCCGTACCGCTGAAGCTGCTTCATAGTCGTTGCGTTGTTGTGTACGGCACGCCTGCCGAAAATGTGGCACCGGTTATGGCACAGGTACACCACCAGACCGTACTTCTCGCTTTTCTTCCGGTTTGCCGTGCCGGGGAATATGTGGTGGCAATCCAGCGGGTCCGCCCCGCCGGTCGCCCCGCACAAAAAGCATCTCTTACTCTCCATTCGCTTCCTCCGTCCCGTCCCACTCATATTCCGGGCAGCTGTGAATGGCGTAGCTGCGCATGATGCCCGCCTTGCGGCCTCCTTTTTTCTTCACCGTAGGCGTAGCGTCCCATCCGGGCACCGGCTCCGGGTCCTTCATCGACCAGCTGCAGTCGCCGTAGCACTTCTTGCACGTCCAGCAGGGCTGTATGTGCAGCTTGTTCATGCGCTCACCTCTCCCCACCGGCTCACCAGCGCTTCCAGCTCTTCCGGCGTCAGCGTATCAATACCTACCGCCTTACAATCCTGCACAACGGCATCTATCAGCCGCGACATCTGCTCCGTGTCGTAGGTGCTGCTGCCGTACCATACCGTCACGTTCACGCAGCCCTTGAGCTTGCTTACGCCCTTGTCGGCCATCCATCCCAGGCCGTTACGCTCCCAGCCCTTACAGAACGCATCCGCAGCCTTTTCCTGCAAGCACAGCACCTCACTCACGCCGCCTATGTTCCGTATCTCCTGCCGGTATACCTCCTGCTTGGAGATGCCGTAGTGCGCCGCCAGCCTGTCCAGCATTACCCAGCAATAGGCGTTGGCGTCCAGGCTCCGGCCTTTGCCCTTGATGGTCACGTTGTACTCCTTGCCGGGCTTCATGGCGTCGCACACGTCCATAGCGGCCTGCGGCGACTTCACACGAAGCGCAAGCCACGCGCCATCACTGTCCTGCTGCCACCGTGCACCATCGACTGTCACCTGCTGCATAATTCTTCCTCCTGCGGCCAATGCCCTGTTCGTAGGCATTTTGCCAAATACCTAAGACGAGGTAGGTAACACCCCTCGACCCAATCCGCGTCATAATCAACCTTGTGCTGTGTCAACCTGTTTTCGTCTATTGGCAGGAAAAAATTAAACAATTCGTCTTCTGTAACGCGGTATGCCACGATCCTGCAAAACTTTCTCTTTCGGAACAATCCGCATCCGCTGGCAAACATCTCCACTTGGCACTGCTGCCAATACGCTTTCGTAACTTTGAATACAGGTTTGCTATGCGTTTTCACTTCGGTAATGAGTTGTCTGCTTTCCCCGTCATAGTTCACGCGCAAACGTAGCGAACGAATGCGTATCTGCCTGTCTCGTGTCTTTACATGCAGCGCATCAAGTATCTTGTGCTCGTAAGCCGTGCCACACTGCATTGCCGGCGTAATAAACCTGTCCTTCCTGACCCCCAGCTTCACCAGCCACCATCTTCGAAACGTATCTGTATTCCAGTTACCCATAATGGTGGCGGTGTCGCTTGCGCCAAACCACCCGCTTCTGTCGTGGTTTCGTATCATAGCTTACTCACAGCCTTTTCAAGCGCGTCCAGCTTTGCAAAATAGCCCATCAACTGCACAAGCTGTTTTTCGTTGATCCCAAGTCCCCGAAGAAGGTCGTTGTGGTCAAGCCCATTTCGTTCTTTCATGGTGATTAGCCTTTCCAGTCTCTCCTTTATGGCAAAGATACTGTGACGGCTCAAATCGTCCTCACCATCGTCTCCGTCACCTTCTGCCCAAAGGTCAAACCCAAGGCCGGTACGCACGGCAACGCCCTTAACAAAAGCTCTCGCCAGCGCGTTGTTTATGCGGAGTTGGTTCAGCGTGTCCTCATACACCACAAGGGATCCGTTCAGCAAAGGCATGTCGTAGGAAAACTCCAAATCGTCAATGTGGATTTCAACAGAAACAAACCAGCATTCTGTAATCCTTCCTTTACTGGTAGTAATTTTGGCCTGCGGCCACAGGTATGTATTTGTTTCCGGGCACCGCCGAGGAGCATACCACACGCTGGATGCTCCGTTTTCGTGGAGCAACTTGGCGCACTTTGCCCAACTCAAATAAGGGACCTTGATAACATTACCCTTCTCGTCCTTTGCGTCGCGCAAATCGCAAAACGGCTTTACATCCACCTGTATCAAATCGTCAAAAGATTTCAGCATTATTCTTCCGCCTTTCCCACATACTCACTGCCGCAATACGGGCATTGGTATTCTGTCATTTCCTCACCGAACTCGCCGTCCGGATAATGTTTGTAGGTACACATGGCCGGGTCTTCAAACTCCGCACCACAATCATCGCAGATGTACAAAACGCCGGTGTCTATGCGCTCCCATCTTTTCTTTTTAACTCGCATCATACCGGCCTCCCAGCCGCTTTCAGCATGTCCCGCATAGGCTTCCGCGCCTTGAGGATAGACTTAGCCCGCGCCGTCTCCCGCCTGTATTGCCGCCACAGGTCGCTCAGCTCGTCGCTCTGGTAGTACCCGTCCCCGTCGTTGCAGATCATCAAGCCCTGCTTCTTTGCCTCGGCCACAGCCTTTCGCATCTTCCGGTCGGTGGTGTGCAGCGCCGCCGCCAGATCCTCGCGGCTGATGGCGTTCCTGCGCCCGCTGGGTATCAGACCGGCGATCCGATCCGTCTCCGCCGTCCGCTGGGGAATGTCAGCTTTCTCGTCCTCGCCGAACAGATACGCCCTGCTGGCCCGCAGCGCCGCCTCCAGCGCCTCGGTGACTTTCTCCGTGGGCAGGCACACGCCGTTTTCAAACCGGCTCACCATGCTCACGTCCATCCGTGGGTCTGCCAGCTTCAGAATGCCGCTGACCGCCTCCTGCGTTAGCCCTAGCTCCAGCCGCCGTTCCTTCAGTCGGTTCATCTTCCATCCCTCTTTCTTATCGCCTTTTTAGCGTTCTCTCGCCTTGCGCTGTTCATGCTGTAAAAATCAGCCTCGCTGTACGATGCGTAGCGTTTCGCCTTGTCGGCCTCAACGTCCCGCCGGAACGATTTGTAGTCCTCGCACTCCCCGTGGCACCTTTCGTGTCTGCGCTGGCAGCCCTGGCAGGGCGGAGCCGTCCGGTTCACCAGTCCGATCATTCCCACTTCACCAGCGCTTTCACCACACCGGCCTGCGCCGCGTCCTCGTGGCTCATAAGCACGTCCACCGTGTACCCGTACACTCCGGTGTCTGCCGCTATGTACTCCTTGCCGCCCAGCGTCACGGTGCTGCCCAGCGGGATGATGTCCGGGTCTACCGCCACCGCCTCGCCGATGCTCACCCACAGCCCGGATGACGTCAGCACCAGGCCGTCCCTCTGGTTCATGTGGGCGTAGGGTGTGCAGCACGCGCAATACCCGGTGATGTCGCATACAAGCACGTTCTCCGGCTCCGGCTCCACGATCTCCGCCGTGGGCGGTGACTGCACCACGTCCTCCTGCACCGACGGCAGCGTCAAACACAACGCCACCAGCACCAGCAGCATCACCCACAGGACGATTGCCACCACCCACATACGCCTGCACCATCTTCTGGTGCGGCACATCCGGGAGTATTCCCGCGCCCGCCTGTTCCGCTCCCTCATCGCCCCAGCGCCTCCACGCCCTTGACGATAGCCCAGCTCAGCCACGCCGCGCCGATAAACGCCAGCGTCCATGCAAACCAACTCATTCCTCCACCGTCCTTTCCGCGATCCATGTGTCCAGCTGCTTCTTGAAGATCTGGAACACAGGGCTTCGCTCCATCTCGATCACGATCCCAAAGGGATACACACCCTGCCGGATGCCCTGCCGCAGCGTATCCGGCGATATGCTCAACCCACGATCCCGCAGGTACTGCGCCGCGTCCTGCGGCGTCAGCGTCGCGATCCTGCTCATTTCTTTCTCCTCTCGATAATGGCATCCAGCGCGTTCTCCATCCGCTTCTGGCTGTCTTTCGGCTTCTTTACGCCGTTCAGGATCTGGCACACATACGCCTTTCCGATCCCCAGCTCCGCGCCCAGCTCGGCGTAGGTGATGCGGTTATTGTGCATCCTCCCGATCAGTCGTCCCGTCCATGCTTCCGGCATTTCTTCTCTCCTTTCAAATTTATAGTTGCAAAAGTTTACTTTTCGTGATACCATAAAGTTGCCACACATCATGCATCACGACTGGCAGTGCCATCTGCGCTGCCTCAATAGTTCTGCGGCCCGCTGCCAACGGGCCGTCTCACCACCGCCCTTCCGCAATTACGCTAACAAATTCAACCCATAGCCGTATAATAACGCTAACGTTGTTGACAGTCAAGCCAAAAACGCTAACAAAATAAACTTCGGTTGGTTGCACAAAAATTCTTGAGGTAATTTGTATGTTTTTTCAAAACTACCTGCGCCTGTGTAACAGCAAAAACATAAAGCCAACTGCAGCAGCCCTTGAAATGGGAATTGCAAAAGCAACTGTTTCTCGCTGGAAATCAGGCTGCAAACCAAATTCTGCAACTTTGCAAAAAATCGCTGACTATTTTGGCGTTCCGGTCGAAACCCTGACCGAAGAGCAAAAAGAAACCGCGCCCACCGTTACCGATGAGCGCGATCTTGAAATGCTGTCTTTGCTGTCCCGCCTTACGCCGGAGCAGAAGGAGATGCTTCTCCTCCAGATAAAAGGGCTTTTGCCGCCGCAAGAATAATGTCTTTCTCCGCCTCCCCCAGCTGAACAAACCGGTCCATCAACTCTCTGTCCATTTTCTTCCCCTTTCTTCCGTCAAATCGTCCAATTCCTATCCAATGTTTTATTCAATTGTACTAAAATCCCCGCCTTACACTTGTAATTTCTTCACCAAGTTATATAATAGGTGCCAGAAAGGGGGTGTATTTTTACGAAATTAACTCACGCTATTCCCATCATTGTGCTTTCTATATCAATCTCTTTGTTTTTGCCGGGCTGTTATTACGACAAGGATGATATGGAAAGTGCATACGACAACGGGCTTATGGATGGGTACGATGATGGGTACTATGACGGCTACCATGATGCGCTTGTCGACAACGGCCTTGCTTCTGATCCTCCACCAACAACCACATACGCAGACGATGAGGCCCCCGTGAAAAAGAATTTATCCGCCGGTGATATTTTTAACTTAGTTATTATTTGTGGTTTGGGGCTTTTTCTTATTTGGATGGTCGTTTTCCTCATAGTGGGCAGCGTAAAAAAGAAACGTGAACGTAAGTTTTATGAAAGCAGCAGGGGGGCGAAAAAATGAAACGCTTTATTTGTTCTATCATGGCTGCGTCCATGCTGTTTTTAACCGCATGCTCAGACACAACTACAACACAAGCAAAAGCTGACAGCAAAACCGTTTATATCACAGAAACAGGGGGGAAGTACCACCGCTGGTCTTGCCGCTACCTAAAAGACAGTTGCTACGAAATATCTCTGTCCAAAGCCATTGCCCGCGGTTACACCGCCTGCTCTATATGCAAGCCTTAGTTCAGGCGTCCCCGCCGCCTCCGCAACGGCGGCGGGGACTTGCAACAGCCACGCCAACCATCACGCCTGTCTGCTGCGGCTTTACCGTAGCAGTTTTAAGTTGGGTCGGTCAACGCCAAAAAGGGAAAACCGCTGTTTTCTCGCAACAGAATTAGGATAATTGACCGCCAAAAAGGGGAAAAGAGGGAAAAAATGGAAGATACGTTAAAGGAATTGTGCCGCGAAGCAAGGGACCGCCAGAATATCACCATTCAGGACCTGGCAGACGAAACCGGAATTTCCATATCCACCATCGGAAACTTTTTTGCTTCCAAATCCAAAGCGCCCAACGTCTATAATGCCGGCGCCATCTGCGCCGCCCTCGGTGTGTCTCTTGATGAATACTTTGGGATAGAGCCGGTCATAACTACAGAAGATGAATTGACGCATGCCAACGACCAATTAAAGCATCAGAAGCAACTTCATGACGCGGACGTTCGCATAGCTCACCTTGAGGGCAGCATGGAGCAGATGACGAAAACCATTGAATACCAGCGCAAGAAATCGCGGGACACAAAATTTGCTATTTATGGCCTTACGTTTTTGTGCGCCATGTTTATGGCTGTTATCGTGGGATATATCTTTTTTGACTACCGCGTCCCTAACCTGGGGCTTATTCAGGGCGGGCAGGCCGGTGTATTCGCATGGATCGTCTTTTTGCTGCTTGCCGCCGGCATCGGCATTTTTGCCTCCGTTTTTGTAATGTACTTGCGTTACGCAAAAAAGCACACGCCAAACCTCGACGTATAAAACATTTGTTCTATTTTACACAGACATTGTATATGACAAGTTTCTTGTTTTCAATAGACGTAATTCACAAGTTTCTTGTTATTCTTTTGTGAGGTATCCCTATGTCCACTTGTATAAAATGCGGCGTCGAGCTTGTCCCCGGCGCCGTTTACTGTCACATCTGCGGGAAAAAGCAGGTCAAAGAAACCCGCAAATCCCTGAAGCGCCCCAACGGAGCCGGCACAGTCTATAAACTCTCCGGCCGCCGTACACGCCCCTGGGCCGCGGCCAAAAATCATGTGATCATCGGCTATTACGAACGGAAAACCGACGCGCTGGCTGCGCTGGAAAAGCTTTCCGGCAAACCGATCGAAGAAAAATTCAACATGACGTTCTCTGAGGTGTTTGCGGAATGGAAAGCAGAACACTTCCGCGAAATAGGTCCGAAGGGGATAGAAGCCTACGACATTTCCTATAAGGCCTGCGCCAGTCTCCACGGCAAGAAATTCCGCGACCTGCGTACAAAGGATTTTCAGGCGATTATCGACAGCAACATGGCCAAGTCCAACTCAACGCTGTCCAAGTACAAGCAGCTCATGACGCAGATGTCCCGCTGGGCCGTCCGTGAGGAGATCGCCACCACCGATTTTGCCAAATACGTCAAGCTCCCCCAGCAGGTCAAAAAAGAAAAAGCCATCTTTACGGATGACGAGATCGCGCTGTTGGAAAAAGACGGCTCCGATGCTGCCAAAATCGCCCTCATGCTGCTTTACACCGGTATGCGCATCGGCGAATTGTTTTCCCTGCCGCTGGTGGACTACCACGAGACGTATGTCATCGGAGGAGAAAAGACAAAAGCCGGTAGAGACCGCGTCATCCCAATACGTCCGGAGGGCAGGAAGTATTTTTCCTACTTTGCCGACCGGGCCGACGGCGATCTGCTATTGTCCGGCTACGACGGGCAGCGCATCCCCGCCAATTACCGCAAACGTGACTTTTACCCTCTGCTGGAAAAGCTCGGCATCCCAAAGCACACGCCCCACGCCACGCGCCACACCTACGCAACATGGGCAAGAAGCGTAGGCATACAGCCGGAAATTTTGCAGAAAATCATCGGCCACGCAAGCTTCTCCACCACCGCCAACATCTATGTCCACGCCGACGCAGAAAAACTAATATCAGAGGTGGAACGTGTTAGCAATTTGTCAGTAACCGAAAAAAACTAAAAAAATCTTATGCAGTTTTACATTACAGTTTCATGTAAAACAATCGCCAAAAACCGCTTAAATCATCCAGAATAGTTGTAAATATTTGTGCACCATAATTCACACGCAGGAGGTCACTGGTTCGAGTCCAGCAGTCTCCACCAAAAAATCCCTGTAACAACAACTGTTACAGGGATTTTCTTATTTCCTATAAAACGCGCTTGTTAGTAACGTGTTAGCAATGTCAGCCCTTCTCCACCACGTGCATGCACTGACGCAGCGCCTCTTTCACGTTGGGGTCATCGGTATCCTGCATCATGCGCTCAATCACATCTTTTGCATGCCCATCGCGAGAATACCCGTCATCGCGGCTATACCGGCCCATAGAGTCTCTCTTGCGCCGGTATGAGCTGCCGCGCCCATACGTACCACGGATGCTCGCATCCCAGTCGCCGCCGCGGGAATACCCATCCTCACGGGAATACCCATCGTCACGGCTGTACCCGCCGCTCTCAAACATGGCGATCTTATCAATGTTCTTGATAGAGGCCGTCAGCTTGTGGATCACGTCCAGCTCCCCGGTGCCCATCTCCTGCTTGCCGGCATACTCGGAAAGCTCGTCACACAGCATCTCGCGGATGCCGAAAAGTTCCTTCATGTTCATGTTGTCCCTCCTCTCACGCAATTCTCTCAACGGTCAGGTTGCTGTTGGCAAAGCTGACCGCCTGCGTACTGGTGTTCTTCATGGCGACCGTCAGGCAGCAGCCCTTCGGCACGCACACCTGCGCGGAAACGTAGATATTGAAATAGTTTTCCACGGCAGCAGGCGTCACCGTCGCTGTGGCGCTGGTCAGCGCCTCGCCGTTGACGGCCAGCGCAGCGGTGATGGCTCCCACGGCGCCGCCGGTAGGGATAGCGATGTTGCCGCCGTAAGTGACTTTGTACAGTGCTCTGCACTGGTTCGTCAGTCCACGAAGCGTCACCACCCCGGCACCCTCACGGTGTACGATGCACGGCTTGCTGTTGACTGCGGTTTCCGTCAGAGGCACATTCTGCCCTGCGGCCACCGTCACGATATTGGCGTTGGTAAACTCGGCCAAAATAATCACTCCTTTCAAAATACAGCGGCGGAGCTATTGCCCCGCCGCGTTGGTGTCAGTATCAGCACGGGACTGAACAGTTCGGAAATTCCGAACAGCTGGTGCTATGCAGTTGTCAGCAGCCGCAGCAGCCGGTATAACTTCCGCTTGCCCACGGATTGCAGGACGGGTAACTGGGAATGGGCGTGGGCCGCAGCTGGGAGATCAGGTAGTTGTTCTGCGCAGCCTGAGATGCGGCAAGGCGCAGTTCCTGATTGGCGCTCTGAAGATCCTGCAGCTTGCTCTGCGTCAGGAAGTCCAAAATCGCACGGGAATTGGCGTTCGCGTTCTCCACGATGTCCCGGGCCGCCGTCTGCACGGTGTTGCGGGTGTCGCACGCCTGCGTCGCCATGTCGTACCGTACCTGGGCGATAGCCGCCCGGTTCTCGCAGCAGCACTCCTGGTTCTGCATCTGCATGGCGGTGAGCTGCTGCATCAGCGCCGCCTGCTGGTTGCTGCGGGACAGCTCGGCCTGTGCAAAGCCGTTTGCCATCGCCATGTTGGTGCCGTTGACAAGCTGCGCCTGCTGGTAAAACCCGTCGCAAAGGCCCTGATTTACACTCTCGATCTTGCGCTCGACATTGGCAAAATCAGAGGTCAGCACATAGCCGTCCACCACACCGCCGTTGCTGTTGCCGTAGCCGTTACGGCCCCAGCCGAACAGCAGGATGATAAACAGGATGACCCACCATCCGTTTTCTCCGCCAAAGCCGCCGAAGCCGCCGCCCATCATGCCGGTAGGGGCCACAGGCATGGTCATGGTGGGGCCGCCGTCAGTAATTGCCATTGTTGTCACTCCTTTCGGATAAAAATGTATTTCATCAAATCGTGGCCACGATATTGATCACAAAAGGTTTTGGAACTGCCGCGCCATCGCCTGCGCCTGGTTCAGCTGTTCCTGCGTCAGCGCGCCGCTCTGCAGCATCTTCTCTACTTCTGCTTTCGGGTCGCCCTGAAAACTTGTTTTGAACTGCTGAAACTTCTGCACCAGCTGTCCAAAATTCCCCAGCGGGTTCACGTTCCCGCCCATCGCCTGATAAAAGGGATTACTCATCGTCCTCGTCCTCCTCTACCTTGCGCTTCTTCTTGGCCTTCATTTCGGCCACAATGGCCGCCAACTTGTCCAGTTCCGCCCGGGTCACATATTCCGCGCCGGGGTCCTTTTTTGCTTCAGGCGCGTTTGCAAGGCGCTCCACAAGGTCGTATACCTTCAGCGTCGGCTTGCCGCTTGCGTCCGCCTGCTTCAGGTACACCGTGGGCGCCGTGCTGTCCCAAAGGGCCACCGCCGCGTTGGGCGCCACCATCCAGCTCCTGGCCTCCTGTTCGCCCGATACCCACTGCACGCCGCTCTGCGGTATCGGGTTCTGCATCTGCGGCATCTGCTGGGGCATCAGCTGCTGCTGCCTGAGCTGGCCGAGGTTGTCCGGCATCGGCGGCATATAGGGGTTTCCGTAATAGGGATAGTTCATTCCTCATCCGTCCTTTCCCAAAAATACAAAGGTGTTTCGGCCCCGGAGTCCCACGTGTCATGCCAGTCTCCGTCTATCACGCACACCACGTGGGACGCCAGCGCCAGAAGATATGTACCACGCGGGTGTTCCCTTGCGAAGTCACCCACGGAATAGCTGTCCGGGTAATCCTCCGGGATAATATGCCGCCTAAATCCCAGTTTTTTCAGATACGCGCCCCATACATTGTTGGCACTGGGCATATCCGCCAAAGCCAGCCCCTGCATACAAAGCTGCACATACGTCTCATGCCATCCCTGCCCCGTGGCCTTGCAGATGGCCCTAACCGGGCAATCCCCCACGTTTTTGCCCGCCGGGTTTGGGTTATAGCGCACGAACATCACGACCACCTCTCTTTACTGTAAGCATACAGGGATATGCCCATTTCAAAGTGGCGATAAAGTGGCTGATAAGTGCGCGTTAAAAATCAGTGCGTCTCTATTGCGTTTTTATTTATTTCGCCGTATAATCAGGCTATCCCCCCCAACACACGCCGCCGTCCCCCTTTCGGCGGCAAATAAAAAGCCACACCTTTTCAGGTGTGGCTTTTTTCTGCGTTCAGCCCGTCTGCAATTTTTCGGTATGCCCTTCGCCGGCATCGTTTTACCACGTCCACAGACACGTTCATGCAAAATGCCTGCTCCACGCAGCTGCGACGCCGCACATCGCACTCCGCGATGCACTGGGCTTCCTCTTGCGGTAACTCAAAAGATTGGATCCATGCGATAGCCCTCTTGGGTGCCATGCCCTTCAGCATGGCGCGGATTTCCCTGTGCTGCTGGTTCATCCTGCTTACGCAGGCCTGCGGACCGCCTTGCGGCGGGATGGTGCCATAGGATGGTTGCGCCTATCGCCCGTTGCTCCTTTCTTTGTTTTACGGTGCCATCCACCTGTTTCTCAGTTCTTTCACAGAGTTTACGCCCTGCTCCTGCTTCATAATGGCCTCTACGCCCTGCCGAACGTCCGTCTCCTCATAGCCGTGCGCCAGCATCTCCCGGTAGATTAGGCGCGCCGTTTCGGTGTCCCTTTCTTTTTGCGCCCGGTACAGCAGCTCGCACCACGTTTTCCGGTTCCCGGCGCTCTTGTCCATGCGGTAAATGGCCTTTTCCATCTCAAACATCAGCCGCACATTCCCGGTCTCGCTGGCAATACTTCTGGCAATGGCCCAGGTATCCCGTCCCAGGTTCGCCACGCTGACGCCGAAGATCTTGCTGACCACGGTCAAGAACTGCTTGACGTTGTACGCCGCCGTTTTTTTGCCCTGTCCGTTGGCGCTGGAGATCATGGACTTGGTGGCCCTCACGATGTCGTCCACCGCGCCGGCATCCATGCGGTCTACGGTGTAGCCCTGCAAAATGGAGATAATGTCTTTGGCGTAGGGAATACGGCCCACCAGCGTGATGTTGCCCTTCACATTGCCCTGCAGCGTGATGTTCTTGACAGTCTCGCCAAAGTCCTTTTCCTCCCCTGTAATGCCGGTAAAAGCCTCCAAAACGCGCTCCCAATACTTCTTGTCCTTGTCGTCGTCCCGCAAGCCGTCCACGATGGACTGCGCCAGCGCGTTCACAACGTCCGTCACCAGCAGAGCGCCCACGGCCCGCTTGAGCTGCTTCAGCGCCTTGCTGCGCTTCTGCGGGTTCGTTTCATACACCCATGCGTCGTAGGACCGCATCAGGATATTCAGGCTTTTCAGCGGCTCACCCATAAAGGACGTGGCCTGCCGCGTCAGCGCGTCGCTGTCCCGCATGATCTGCGTCCGCTGCATGATGCCGTCCACCACCTGCGTCTGGTCGATCACGTCCGTAAACACCTCCGCCACCTGCTGATAGTAGGCATCGCTGCCAACCTCCAAACTTGTGTCCGCCGCCACCTGCCATTCGCAGGCGTTCCAGATCTTGCCCCACGTCATCGCATCGGCTTTCCCGGCCAGTGACATACTCTTGTCGCTCAGCCACTCCATAAAGCTGCCGTCCGTGCCGTATACCTCCCGCGCAATGGTGTACCGGCTGCCCTGGTCAAAGCCGGACGTGTCCTTGATGCCCGCAATGGGTGCCCACTTCCGGGCCTTGTCCCATCCGTTGCCTTTGGTCACGCCGTTGCCCAGGCCCTTCGCCATGTTCTCCGGGTCCAGCACCACCGCCGCCCGGAAGTACGCCGTGGGCTGCTGAATGACCACGCGCAGGTTCGCACCCACAGCAGCGCCCTTTGTGTTGCCCACAATGCGCTCCACGGCCCTTGTGGTGGCGCTGGCGTTTTTCACCATGCCGTTCTGCACGTCCCGCATCAGGTTCCGCCAGTAGCTCTGCGCCGCGTCGCCGTACACGCCGGACAGCACCTGCCGCACGTTCTTTCCGGTCAGGTTGCCCATGCTGTCCCGGTACCGGTAGTTGTACAGACGGTTGATGTCCTCCATCGGGGCCAGCAGCGTGGCGTACTTGATCATGTCGCTGGCGTTCTGCGCGAATACGTCGTACACGCCGCCAATGTCCAGCGCGTTGCTGGCGTTGGGTGTCAGGGCCTTTGCGCTGCCCATATTCTTGATCTCTCTGGCGATGTCCGGTCCCTTCTCCACGCTGGATGCCGTGGCTTCCTTCGCCGTCTTGATGGGCCAGTAATGCGTCTCCATGAACTTGCGGTAGCCGTACACCGCCATGCTGGCCTCGTTGCCCCACTCCGCCAGCTTCGTGCTGGCCAGCTTCTGCAGGCCGTCCGCCACCTTGATCTGCTCCGGTGTCAGCACGGAGGTGATGGCCCTGACGTCCTCCAGCGTCAGCAAAATGTTCTCCGTCCCGCGGGGGATGGCTTTCAGCTTGCCGTCCCGCTTGATCTCCGGCTGCACGATGCCGCCCACCATCAGGTGGTTCATGGCCTGCTCAACGCGCTTTGCCAGGTTGTACAGGTTCATGACCTGCTCGTTGGTCAGCGTCAGCTCCACGCCCCGGCTTGTGGTGAACGTGTGCCGTTCAAAGCGGTTTTTGTACACGTCCGCATCCAGGAACTTTTTAGCCGCCTCCCGCAGCTCCGTCAGCATCACGTGCTCCCGGTCCTGCGCGTTCCGCAGCGTCCGGTATACCTGCATGCCGCCGTCGCCGTAGGCGGAGAAGAACGTATACGGGTCCGCCATATCCAGCGAGATCTTCCGGTTCCTCCGCTTCCGGCTCATGCTGCCCATCATAAGGCTGTCCGCCCACTCGCTGGTCCGTGCGTACTTCTGGTTCGCCAGCGTCCGGTCGTAGCTGGTAAGCGTGGCCTCGATGGCCCGCACCGCGTTCCATACGGTTTCCAGCTCCGTCACGTTCATGTCGGCGATACGCTTTCCGCCCAGCGCCGCCAGACTGTCCAGCAGACCGCCGCTGTCCAGCAGATCGGGGTCCACCACCATGTTCCCCTCACGGGCAATAATGTCCTCGTATGCCTTTTTCAGCTTCACGGCCTCCTGCGTCCGTCGGGTCGGGTCGCCGCCGGCGTTTTTCCGCAGCCGTCCGTTTTCGTCGTAGCTGTATGCGCTCTCCAGGTTGATGTTCCGCAGCAGATCGGCCACCACCACACGCAGCTCCTCCGGGATGTGCTTTTTGTCCGTGGGCCGCAGCAGCTTTTCGGACAAAGGCCCCGTGTGTCTGGCGATCTTTGCACGCATCTCCGCGGCGTACCGCTTCTCCCGGCCCTTTTGGGTCTTTTCGCTGTACTCCCGGCGCATCCGCTTCACCATGTCCCGGCGCTTTTCCCGCTCCTTTGTCAGCATTTCACGCACCCGTCCCACGGCCTCCTGCTTCTCCAGCTCCCGCCGGTCGGCAAAAGTCTTCTTCTGCCGCACCTGGTCAGAGATCATGCCGTCAATGATGTCGTTGGCGATCTCCTGAATGGCTGCGTCACGGTAGCTGTCAAAGGGGTTTTCATAGATGCTGTCCATGCTGTCCAGCACATCCGCGATCTGCTGCAGCTTGTCCGCCTCTGTATACACGTCGCTGGGGAAATAGCCCTCGCCAAACATCTCCGTCATTTCCTCATACATGGTGTCCACCGGCAAGCCCTCCGACTTGTTCAGCTTCAGCGTTCCCATGTACCGCTTGCGGAACTCGTTGTAGTGGTCCATTTCCCCGTTGAAAAGGATCTTCTGCCGCTTTAGGTAGTCTTTGATCTCCAGCAGCTCCGCGCCGTGCTCTGTCAGCTCCATCGTGTTGTCCACGATGGCCGTCGCCGCGTTTCTGGCGTAGGGCATCAGGTCGGCCATGCTCACGTCTTTCTTCATCACAGCCTTGCCCAGCGCCTCCATGTCGGCCTGAATGTCGCCGTATTTTACGTCGCTGCCGTACTTGCGGATCGTCTCGCGCCCCAAATTTTTCACGTCCCGCAGCACCACAGAGGGTTCCTTGCTGATACGCATTTCGCCCTTCAGCTCCTGCACCCGCTGTTCCAATGCGCGGTTGCGTCTGGCCAGTACCGTGCGCTCCCGTTTCAGGTCCCGCACCTCCTGCTCAATGTCCGCCGTACTCCGCAGCTGAAACTTCCTGTTGACATTCTCGCCATCGGTGAGTATACTAATACCAGAAGCATTCCCCCGCTGAGCGCCGGAGTTTCCGGAAGAGCCGTTAATTTGGGGAGTGCTTCTTTCTTGCATTTCCCCGATATTGTAGACAATGTTCCCATCCTTACCCAGCGCAACGGAAATGCGCGTTCGATAATACTTTCCATCAAAATCCATGAAATACGCCGTTCGATAGTTCCAGCCGTCTTTTGCCATGTCACCGTGACGCCCGCCAAAGTCAAGGACAGTCTTTCCTCCGCGCTCAGAAACCTTAATGAGTTCGTCGATGTGAGCAGCCGCATTTGCTTTACGTTCAAATGCTTTTTCATCCATCGTTCGACCATTGTTGTCGTAAATGCTACTCAGCTTCCCGGCAGATTTACTTGTCAGGAGCAGAACATCGCCGTCCTCGGCAATCAGGCGAACATCCTCGTGATTGCGGATTTTGCCGTTGATATAGTTTTCCAGCTGTTCACTCCACGCCTTGGGGTCGTTGCCAAATAACACTTGTCTGTCCGCCTGAACGTATTTCATGCCATTGGGGAACTGCTTGATCTGATACTTTGCACCGTCGCTCTCACCGGCGGCGGTTTCTGTTTTCTCCGCCTGCCGCTCCGCCGCGTCAAAGGCCGCCTGCCACTTCTGCGCAATGTCCTCCAGCTCACCAAAGGTCTTGCCGTAGGCATCCATCGCCGCGTTGTCTCTTGCCTTGCCGGTGAACATAGCCTTGACTTTGGCGATAAATTCCTTCAGCCCGTCCAGCAGCTTTTGCGCCGCCGTGCGGTTGTCCTTGGCAAACTGTGCGAACAGATCCGTGTCCTCGATCATCCGCCCCGCAAAGTCCGCGGCGATCTCGTCCATCACCTCGTCCTGCGTCAGCGTTACGCCGGCTCTCTCCGCCGCCTCCATGTACCGCTGCACGACCTCCGTTTCCGTGTCCGCGCCGTTTTCCCGCATGCGGTACTCTATCGCCGCCTGCCGGAACGCCCTGTACTCGTCGGGGGAGAGATCCTGCATCCGGTGGGTGACCTCATGCCCCGCCACCTCATAGATGGGGTTCGTGCTGTCCGCCGCGATCTGGATCAGGTTTTTCTCCCTGATGTACTGGCCGTTGGCCTGCCCATCCATAATGCTGTCCACAAACTCGATGCGCACGCCCAGCTTCTTGCCGATGGTGTTCAGTGCCGATGCCGCGCCCTTGTCCTTGGCAATGATGTACCGGCTGTAGGCATTGTCCGCCAGCCCGGCTCCCGCCGTGGTAGTCACTGCGGACACGTCCGCATTTTCCCGTGCCACCTGCGCCCTGGCGTCCTCCAGCCCCGCGTTGTACGCCGTGTACCGCTGCTCCGGCGTCAGCATCGCCGCGTACCTGCCCTTGGCCTTGTCCGCCTCAACGCCGTTCAGTCCCGCGTTGTACATGGCGGAAAAGCCTGCGTACACCTCCGCGCCGCTGCCGCTTGTCTCCCGCACCTGCTGATATGCTCTCTGCCCCGCCTCCATAAAGCCGCCCACGGCTTTCTGTGCGCGTTTCTGCGTCTGGGGGATAGCCGTGGTGCGCTGCGTCTGCTCCTGCGCTGTCTCGCGGCTTGCAAGGGCGATAATTTCGCGTTTGAGCTGGCTGATAGGCTTTTCCGTGTCCAGCTTTACCCCGGTGCTGGCCTCCAGCGTCTCCACGGCCACCGGGTCCCGTGCAATAGCCGCCGCCTGGTTGCCGGTGATCGTCTCGCCCCGGGTCACTGCGCTTACAGCTTCCGCCGTCCTGCCGTCCATCTCCGGCGCGGTGTTCTGCCGCACGTCCCGGTCATACTGCGCTCTGGCCGCATTGTATGCCGCGCGGTTGGCAAGGGTGTTCACGCCCATCTGCCCACCGCCCAAAATACCGCCAACCACAGCGCCGCCGGCAAATTCTTCCGCCGCTGCCGCCGGGTCGAAAATGGCGTTGTTGCCGATACCGACAAGGGGGTTGTCCCGTCCATAGACGGCGTTCTGCGTGGCGCGTTCGATCACGCCCTGCACCACTTCCTCCTTGCCCTCGTCCAGCATGGCGTCCACCCATGCTTTCCATGCGCTGCCGCCGTTCTGCAATTCCCGGGGCAGCGTCTGGATACCGCCGCCCACTTCCACGGCGGCGTTCATCAGTCCGTTGCCGATGGCGTACACGGATGCGCGGAAATCGTCCGCGCCGTCCGCCTTTGCCTGCTCATACCCGGGGCCAAATACTTGTGCAAAGGAGAGCTGGAAGTTCGGATCTTTCACCATTGCCCGCATACTGCGGGAAATGGTGCTTATCAAGCCGGAAGAAGCCGCCGCGTTTTCCGCCAGTGCGCCTGCCTGCGCCGCCGTGCTGGCGCCGCCGGTCAACAGCGCCGCAATGGCTTGCGGCACCGCCGCCACCGTTGCCGCACCCAGGTCTTCAAAAACCTGTGCTGCTTTCCCGCCGCGTGCCGTGTTTTCCGCGTACCGCTGCTGCACGCCCTGCGCCTCCGCGTCAATGGCCCGGTTCCAGCGGTTGAAAAGCCAGTTGCTGGTGTCCGGGTCCCAGTAGCCGTTGGAGCCCTCCCGGGCAAAATTGCCCAATTGGTTTTCTATCCACGCGCCGGCAGAGCTTCCAACTTTGGCGATCTGCGTCAGGCCCATCTGCCCGGCCTTTGCCAGACCCTGCCCAACGTTATATTTCCCCGACGCACTTGCTGTGTTCCCCGCAGGCACGCCCGGCGTAACCAGCATAGACGTGTCCGGCTTATAGGTGCTGGGCGCCACATCCGCCGCCGTTCTGCCTCCGGTGCGGATAATGTCTCCGCCCATGCCGGCAGCTTCCATTTTGCTGCGGAACTTATCCTGCCACCCACCGCTGTCTGCATTGCGGTTTGTCCGGCTTGCTGCGGGGATGTCGTTTTCCATTTCCGCAGCTTTCATTTTCTTCTGAAATGTCTGCTTCCAGCCCATCGTACCCTCCTTATTTCCCCGGGTTCTTCACGGCGTATACCAGATCGCTGTACTGTTTCTTTGTGATGTTCCCGTTTTCGTACATAGCCTCCAGCGCCATCACCTGCCCGCTGGTCGTCCTTGCGTTGCTGGCGGCCAGTCGCAGTGCCTCACCGCTGCTGTATCTCGCGTTGTCGCTGCCGCCGGATCTACCGTTGCCGCTGCGGCTTTTCAGCCGGTCAATGCTTGTCGTGCCGGAATATCCGCTGCCGCTGTATGCGCTCCGTGCCGCACTCTGTGCCGCCGCCAGACGATCATTGTAATCGGCCAAACTGTCCCGGTAGCGGCCGTACTCGTCGTTTGCCAGATTGCGGTACAAATTGGCAGTGTCCATAATGTCGCCGCGCTCCTGGGAGTACATCTGCCGCGCCACTTCCTCCAGCTGCGCCATGTACTGGTTGTACTGCTGCTGCGCCGCCGTGGTGGCATAGCTGGAGGCCAAGCCGCCGGTGCGGGCGGCCACCTGCCCCAATACGTCCTGCATGCTCATCCGGCCGTTGTTGCCGTACCGATCCGCCAGCGACTGGTACTGGCTTCCCTTTGTCCAGTCCTCATAGTTCATGCTGGTCAGCTGCCGCGCCAAAGCATTCAGCTGATCCAGATACGAGCTGTTGAAGGTGGGAAGTGCGCCCACATCTACCGGCATTTCTACCCGCGTGTAGCCTCCGCCGGAATTGCCGCCGCTGTTCCCGTAGTTCAATGCGCCGCCCACAGCGCCGCCCATTGCGCCCGCCAAAGCGCCATTGACCGCGGTGTTTTTAATTGCCGCCTTTTTCATGGCGACGGCGTCCGCCATGTTGCGCCGGTTATTCGGGTCGCCGTATAGTCCGCTTACTGCTCCCATAACGCTGCCGGTCGTCGCTTTTTTGTTTTTCCGTATAGCCATAGGCATCCTCCTTATGTCTTGTTCTCCAGTGCCGTCACTCTCTGCTCCAGCGCTGTGTAGTCATTGCCCAGTACCGTCACACTTTGCGTCAGCGCCGATATGCTGGCCCCCTGGCTGTTCACCGTGCTCTGCAGGGCGGACACCGTATTCTGCAGCGCCGTCAGCAGAATGTACATCTCCGCGTTAGACACGCCCGCCTTGCTGACGTTTTTTGTCACGTTGCCCATTGCCCAGTCAATGCGCTGGCACATGTACTTAATGTAGTTTTCCGTTATGTCCAGCGCCTCTGACAGGTTCTCCTTCGGCAGCTCGTTTATGCTCTCCGGGAAAACGATCATTTCACATCACTCCCCACCATAAACGCTCTCGATATGCCCAGTATGGTGCATGGGCCTTTACCCTCCAGCCTGAGTTCAAATTTGTCGCACCGGTTGGCCGCAAGCCGCAGGCTGGTCACGTTGTGCTCCTTGCCCACCACCTTGCCGCACGTCTGCCACGGCTTTCCGTCGCAGCGCATCTGTGCCGTCATGTAGCTGCCCTTCGGCAGCTCCAGCCGCATCAGTATCTTGGAATACGCTTTCTTGCCGTCAATGGTCTCATACATGGGGGCGAACTGCGCCATCCACTCCTGCGCCTGCGGCGTGTCCTCGCCATCCAGCAGGTACACGTCGCCGCCCGCCAGCATGTACAGCTTCTTGCCCAGCCGCGCAAAGTCCACCGCCTCCGTGCCGTCCTCCAGCACCCATATCCCGGTCTTGGTCTCATACACCATCAACCGGTGCTCCGCGCCGTCCTTCACGCTCAGATAGTAGCTGTCGCCGTCGTTGCCGGCTACCGCATCGGTAAACTCCTTCTCGCCAAAGTTGTCGCTGATCAGCACCGGCGTGCCGCCGGAGTAGGCGTATACCCCGTGAGGGCCTTTATAGAACAGCGTGTCGTTGATCACCTGCTGGCTTTTCTGACATCCATCCTGCAAGCCATCCATTTCGTAGGTGTACATGGCGTACTCCGCCGGATAGCTGCCCAGCATCTTGTGCAGCTGTGTCTCCTTCCAGAACAGCACCGAAGAGCTCAGCTTGCAGCAGCCGGTAAATTTACCCTTCGTGCCCACTGCCAGCGTATAAGCGTCTGTGGATAGTCCCTCATACACGTAAAAATTCGTGGGGTCGCCCAGCGCACTGGCATAGATGGTCTGCGTGTCGTTGTTGCAGCCCCACAGCCGGTTTTCGCTCTCGCAGATGTAGTCCAGATCCGGTATCTTCCGCTCCAGCTTGATACTCGTGCTGCCCTCCGTGGCCGCCGTGAACGTGTTGTCCGTCACCGTGATCTCCGTGGCCGTCACGGACTTTATGACGATGTCCTTGTTGTTCTTTGCCTCCGTGGTGCAGCCGGATATAGTGATGCCGTCCCCGGCCTTGAATTTTGTGGTCAGGTCTGTCCAGCCGTTCACCGTCATCTTGCTTGTGGTGAACACGGCGCCGCTGCCCGTCAACTCCGCCGCCAATGGCTTTACGGTCTGGTCCTTGATATCCAGATACACCTTGTCCGGCCATATCACCATCTTGGTATTCACCACGGCAAACTGCTTCTTGCCCGCCGTCACCGTGCCGACCACCTGCCCGTCGTACAGCAGGGAGGTCCCCTGCACCGCCACCAGCTTGTCCCACGATGTCAACGCCGTCACGTTCTGGTACCCGGTCTGCTTCAACCGTCCCTTCCGCGTGGTGATGTACGGCCACCGTCTGGCCGACAAATTCAGACTGTCCCGCAAATCGCCGTTCTGTATGGCGTCCGACCAGTTGATGCCTCGCATCTGCACCATCTCCACCTTGTTGGGGTTCAGGGAATAGGGTAGGCTTGCCAGTCTCATCCCATCACCTGCACATTCCCGGTGTTGTCCGGGCAGTGCTGCCGGCGCCACCACGCCATTGCCTCACTCATCGCCTCGTCATACACCGCCTTGTCGTTGCCATACAGCGCCGTTTCGTTGTTGTAGTAGTCGATCTGGCTGCACAGATACAGCACATACACCCGGTCGTAGGGCGCGGGGAGCAGCAGCTCCCCGTCGCCCGCCGGCCAACTGTGTACGTAGGAGGCCATATCGATCCTCTCCCCGATCTGCTGGTCCAGCCCCATAACCCACGCCGCTTTCTGTTCGTCGCTTATGGTGTTCAGCCGCAGCTCGTCCGCCTGCGAAAGGGTATCTGTAACCGTCATGTCTTCACCTCACTTCCGATCTCCCACGTGCCGCTCTTCCCGTCCGCGCTCCGCGTCACCTTCACGGTGTACGTTTCGGTCACGGCCGGCTGTTCCGGTGTCTCCGGCTGTTCCGGCTCCTGCGGCTTCTCCGGCTCCACATACGGGATGCCGAACCACTCGCACAGGCCCTTGGCGGCGCTCTCCGCCACCTCTGTCATGTGCTCGTGCCACCAGCCGATGTCGTTGGGGTTGTCGTGGAAAGCGTGTTCCTCGTAAAAGCTCACCGCGTTCGGCACCCGCAGCTCGTACCACTTGGCGTTTGGCACCAGCGTCACCTTGCCGGGGTACACCTGCTTGCGGTATTTCACCATGATCTCGCCCAACTTCTTCCCCTTGCTGGAATAAGTGTAGTACATGGGGTTGCACCCGCTCACCCGTGTCTGCTCCGCGCCGTTGCTGATGGCGTTGGTGTGGCTGACGTAATGCACGTCCGCGCCCCATGCGTTGCTTTCCCTCACGTTCTGCTTCATGATGGCGTCGCCGTTGTCGCCATTCATGGGGGTGCGCCGGTACCCGCGCTTAGTGGCAATGCCGCAGCGGTTCAGGATCGGCTCTAAAATGTCGATGTACTCGTTGTTCTCCAGCGCCTCATAGCACTGTTTCCCGTCCGGCCTCTTGTATACGCACGGGTTGGCCCGATGCATGGCGGGGGACAGGTATACCTTTGCCATGTTACATAGCCTCCTCGTCGTTAGTCGACTTCATCTGCTTAAACACCTGATTAACGCCCGTTGCGGTCAGGCCGGACATAATGCCCACGGCGACCGCCGTAAAGTAGTCCTCGGCGGGGAAATCCGGCATGTGGAACGCCAGCGCCAGCGCACCGATGATGCCGCCGCACACGCCGCAAATAATGGGGATCCACTTGCTGTCCAGCGCCGTGGCCTTCACGATCATGCCGATCAGATAGCAGATCACGATGATAGCTGCAACAGTTGCTACTCCGATAGTGTTGATGTCCATAGTTACTTCCTTTCCGGCTTTACGCCTCTCGTTTGATGGGCAGTTTCCTTACTTCCTCCATGACCCGTTTTGCGCTGCCGTTACCGCCCATCTTCTCATACGGCTGGTACAGATAGTCATTGAGGTTTTCGTACTCGTCCTGCGTGATGTACCCTCTCGTCACGTACACCATGCCCAGATGGATGATGCGGTCATGCGCCAGCCCTACCAGCATCTTTCGCTCTGCGTTATTCTTGTCCGCCCGCTTCGATACCAGCGCCCACAAACCGCTGCTTGTCAACACCGCTACCGCCAGCGGTACGGCGATCTGCTGTACCCACGGTTCCATTCGCCGCGTTCTCCTCTCAAATTATTTTTGCACCCTCGACACTCTTCGACCGTTTCTGACACGCCCCCTGTGCTATCCTGCTTGCAGAAAGGAGGTGTTACCATGCCCGAGTATTTCACTTTGTTCAACGCCGTCACCGACGCCATTGCACAGCTTGAAAAAGCCGTTGCCGCGCTCAAGCAGGCGCAGGTCCGTGCCGAGGAAGCCTACATCCGGCGGGGGGAGTAATTCTCCCCGCCCTTTATTCTGCGTACACGCTCTCGATCAGCGCACACAGGTCCGTGTACTGCTCGTCCGTGATGCGCCCCACGGCGTAAAACACGTCGCACTTCTGCTGCGCTTCCTCCTTCGTCTTGTAAAACCGCTTGTTGATAAGCTTCGTCATAATGTTATACATAGTCGTTCTCCTTTCAGTTTGCCGTCCGCAGACCGCTGCCTGCGCTCTCACGTTTCCTCTGCTCCATCTTCCGCAGGAATATGCGCCACAGCAGCCCGCACTGGTAGTCCGAGAACCCCTGCTCCCACAGCAAGTCCCAGCCCACCACCGGGTGGCGCGGTATGGGCGCCATTATGATGCCGCCGGTGTTGGGGTGCTCCTTGTTGTACTGCGCTATGTATTCCTCCGTCCTCGTTCCTCTCTTGAATAACAGCATAGTTGTCCTTTCCGCGCTCACGCGCTCTTCTTGTGCAGGCGGATACACACGATGCCAGAACCGCCGGTTCCGCCTTGCATGAGCCTACCACCGGCTGTATCATAATAACCAGCTCCGCCGCCGCCTCCGCCGCCGGTATTGGCCTCCCCGGAATAAGCAGCTGTATGAGAGGCCACACTCCCATCGCCGCCACCACCTTCTCCGCCAGCACCCGCACCGGTTCCACTTCCGCATTTCCCGCCACCGCCGCCGCCGGCATACAGCTTACCGGTTGCCTCGTCAAACTCGCGTGTGGTTGTGCCTTGACCTGTTCCGCCGGTGCCGTATCCGGGGCCGTATGCAGTTTCACCATTGCCACCATCACTACCGCCAGCGCCACCAGCGCCGCCACCGCCGCCACCGCCGCCGCCGCCACTTCCACCAGTTCCTCCGGTAACTTTCGCGCCTGATACTTGTCCTCCGTTTACCGTATAGCCGAAAGCAGATGTATCCCCTCCAGGGCCTCCAGCAGTGCTGTATGTGCCGCCACTTCCGCCAGCGCCTATGACAATGGAATATCCCACGCCTGCACGGGGCACGAAGTTTGTCAGTGTTTTGGTGTAACCACCAGCACCGCCGCCACCGCCATAAGAAGCGTTTTGCGAACTACCGAATGTGCCGCCTTGTCCGCCTGCACCGCCTCCCACAAGAAGAGCGTCTATCGCTGCCTCCTTGTTAAAGGTCAGCACACCCGTAGTCAGAAATTCCACGACACCATCATCCAGCCGTTCGTTGTACGTACCGGTGTACTCAAACTCTAATCGTTTAGCAGTACCCCCCCCGCAATTAACGCTTTACCGATAATCATGCTCATCCGATAACCTCCATATCCGCCTGATAGATAGTTTCCACAGCCTCGCCCAGCTGCTGCGTCAGGCTGTCTATCTCGTTGTTGGCTTCCTCCAGTGCCGTCAGCACCTCTTTGCCGTCACGGTAGAACTTGCCCTCCGTGTACGTGTCGCCCATGCCCACCGGCCTGTCACCGGTGTACACAGCGGAGGGGAAGAACTGCTCGTTCCGCTTGTCCATTTCGATGATGTTTGTAACAACACCGTTTTCAACCAATGCGTATCTCACTTAATCACGCTCCTTAATCCGAAATCTTGGTGGCGTTTGCGGTGAACCATGCGTAGAACTCCGGGGAAACTACCTGATAGCGGTTCCAGAATTTTATGGTTTTTGCTGTTGCTTGTGCCCATGTGTTGTTGGTAAACATATACACTTGTACATACCCCGTTGAAAAATCATCGGGATCATGTCCGAAGCACAGATCAGTTCCAGCAGAAAGCGCCTTTACGCCCATCACGCCATAAAGACTGGAGCCAGCATAGGCAACTGTCCCGTCATAATCGAAGTTTTCTGTAAACAAGGTACTCGGCATGGTAAGAGTGTCATTAAACTTCCACGTTCCACTCAGCACGTTCTCAGTGGGGTCGTCTTGGTGCAGACGAATACACACGATACCGCTGCCGCCCGCAGTTCCTTTACCGCCGGGACTGGAACTACCAGAGGATGCTTTCCCGCCGCCACCGCCACCACCGGTATTAGCCGTAGCGTCAGTTGTGGAATTTCCATTTGCGCCGCCCCCTTCACCGCCAGCTCCCGCAGTTCCATAGTTTCCGTATATTCCTTGACCGCCGCCACCGCCACCGGCGTACAGCTTTCCGGTTGCTTCTCCAAATTCTCGCGTAGTAGCGCCTTGTCCTTTTCCGGGGTTTCCGGTTGTCGGGTATCCGACATTACCACCATCCGATCCATTTGACCCGCCATCTCCGGCGTTCGTCTGCCCGTTTGCGGCGACGCCGCCTTTACCGCCGCCGGAGCCGCCGTTAGCAACAGTTCCACCTGAAACCGTATAGCCAAAAGCCGAAGTCTCCCCGCCGGAGTTGCCACCACCGGTGCCGCCCGCGCCAATAACAACTTGGTATGCCACCCCTTTTCGCAACAAAGCGTTTACAATAGTTCTTGTGTATCCACCGCTACCTCCGGCTCCGCCGTTGCTGGATGTTCCAATAGACACACCACCGGCACCACCGCCAACCATAAACACATCCACATACGTGTCCTTCTTCATCGTCAGGATGCCGGTTTCCAAAAACTCCACTACACCGTCTGCGGTACGCTCATTGAACGTACCGCCCGTGTAGGTGAAGTCCAGCCGATTGGCAATTCCGCCTCCCCCTGCTGTCACCGCCCTGCCTGTAATTACGCTCATATAAACCTCCGTTCCCGACCTCCGAAACGGAGGCCGTGTTTATTCTTTGTGT
>ERZ1034882.139-NODE-139-length-43349-cov-6.817250_pt1 | contig 43349 bp, 67 predicted proteins | sample MGYA00520606_ERZ1034882 | MGnify/ENA primary metagenome ERZ1034882 (study PRJEB33766, sample SAMN09781726) | gut metagenome | biome: gut microbiome | host: Homo sapiens | place: Madagascar | study: EMG produced TPA metagenomics assembly of the PRJNA485056 data set...
GTCAGTAGGAGGCAATGCGTTGGTAGAAGGCAATGCGTCAGTAGGAGGCAATGCGTTGGTAGAAGGCAATGCGCGGGTAAAAGGCAATGCGCGGGTAGAAGGCAAGGCTGATTTCTCGATTATCAGCGGCTTTGGTAGATTTTTCCGAACCACGACTTTTTTTCGCTGCCAAGACGGAAAAGTCCGCATGCAATGCGGCTGCTTTTACGGCGATTTGAACGAGTTTCGCGCAAAGGTGAAAGAAACTCACGGTGAAAGCAAGATGGCGAAAGAATATCTGATGATCGCCGATTTGATGGAAATGCATTTCGCGAAAGAAAGGTGAATCTTATGCGAATTAAAGACGGTGTTCCCGAAACCGCAGCAGCTTTGCGTGAGCGGTTTGGCAGGGAGATGTTGAGCGCCAAAGAAGTAGCAGAAGCCACCGGGCTGAGCGAGTACACAGTGCGGCGCAAGTTTACCGGCTGGAATAGTCGGCTGATTGCTGTGGAAGTTATTGCACGGCAGATTGTTGGTTGATGAAAGGAGAAGAAAATGGAGAAGTCCTTGAAGTTTAGCGGCATCGTCCGCGTAAGCCCTTATGATATCACCCTGAAAACTGGTGACGGCATCAATTTGGTTACAGCCATGCGTGAAATGATGGGTATCGGCATTGGTGAGTATGCTGATGTGCCGTGTGAATTTACAATCACCATGAACCGTAACGACGAGGGCCTTGAAATCAACGGTGAGAAATTCGAGGTGAAAAAAGGTGAGTAAGGTTTACAACGCACTGAACGCCATCACAGGTGCGGCGCTTGGCACGAGCTTGGGCATGATCGCCTTTATCCCTGCTGCATTTGCCGAGCGCGGCTACTGGGGATTCGGCGGCGAATGGATTTTGATCGCGCTGTGTGGCGCGATTGGGTGGAACTCACGCGAAAGAAAGGAACGAAATGAGCGCATTTGATAAGCTGTATGCCGTGAATGTGAGCGGCCATACAGAGAAGAAGAAAACCGGAGACACCGAGCTTACCTATCTCAGCTGGCCTTTTGCATGGGCAGAAGTGAAAAAGGCGTTTCCCGATGCACAGTATGAGGTGGTGAAGCGTGAGAACGGTTTGCCGTATGTATTTGACCCTGAAACCGGGTACATGGTCAACACGAAAGTGACTATTGAAGGCGTAACACATGAAATGTGGCTGCCTGTAATGGACGGTGCAAACAAGGCCATGAAAGACCATGACTACACCTATTTCGTAAAAAACCCGTATTTCAAATTCGCGCAGAAAGGCGATGACGGGGTTTTTCGAGATCGTTATGGTAAGGAACAGCCAGAATACATTCAGAAGACCGTTGAACCGGCGACCATGTTTGATGTGAACAAGACAATCATGCGTTGCCTTGTTAAAAACCTTGCAATGTTCGGCCTTGGATTGTATATCTACGCTGGCGAGGACTTGCCAGAGGGCGCATCTCCTGCGCAGCCTGAAACCCCGGAGCAAAGCGCACAGGCCGCAGACCGTTACATTGCTGCCAGGCACGAGCTGACCGCAGCGATTGCCGCGTATGTGGAGAGCAGCGGCAAGCCGAAGGCCGATGTTCTGGCCGCACTGAAAGAAGTTCCGGGCGGCACAACCAAAACCGAACAGGGCTGCATCCTGCTTATTAACCAGCTGAAAGCGTGGAGCAAATGAAGCAGCAAATCGCCATCAAGCGCATGGAGTGCTTCGGCAAGGACTGCGTAATCATGGAGCTTTCAGAAAGCGACCGGGAAAAGTGCAAGGCTCTTGTGGACGAGGGCAAGCCGCTGGCCGCCGTGATCGGTACGGTAACAGGAAAACGCAGTTTATCAGCTAATGCCTACGCGTGGACTTTGATGAATCAGCTTGCGGAGAAGATCAACCGGCCAGTGCTTGATATCTACCGTGACCTTATCCGGGATATCGGTGGCACAAGCGATATCGTGACCATTCCGGCGGAAGCGGTTGAAATGTTTAAGCGTGGCTGGGAAAGCAAGGGTGACGGCTGGCAAGCCCAGCTGATCGACACCATGACCACGCCGAACGGCTCTTATAGCACGGTGCAATGCTGGTACGGCTCAAGCGTTTACGACAGCGGCCAGATGCACCGGCTGATTGAGCTGATCGTACAGGAGTGCCAGCAGCAGGGCATTCCCACCATGACCCCGGACGAAATCGCACGGCTGAAAGGACTGGAAGATGAGAGTAAATGAATTCGGCGCACCGCTGGATAAAAACGGATACGCACCTAGCATTTTGACCACCGAGCAGGGCAAGTGCTACCTGTGCGAAAACTACACGCACACCGAACGCCATGAGATTTTCGGCGGCTCGAACCGCACGAAAAGCAAGGCTTTAGGGCTTTGGGTTTGCCTTTGCCCGGCCTGCCACCGCACCGGCGCGTATGCCGTGCACCGGAATAAGTTTGTGGCCGATAAGCTGCACCGGGAGGGGCAGCAGGAAGCTATGTGCATTTACGATTGGAGCGTTGACGAGTTTCGGCGGCGCTTCGGTAAAAATTACTTATAAGGAGATAGCTATGTTTGTGACCGATGATCCGTATTTTGATTTCTGCCGCCACGAAGCGGAGCAGGAGCGAGCCGAACGCGACCTGCCAACCTGTGCCATGTGCGGCGAACCCATCACAGATGAATTTGCGTACCGCATTGATGGTGATTTGTACTGCGAGGAATGCATTTCCTCTTGCCGAAAGGCGGTGTGCTGATGCTTAACAGCTGTACCATTCAGGGGCGCTTGGCTGCTGACCCGCAGCTGCGCCAGACCACCAGCGGCAAGAGCGTGTGCAGTTTTCGTGTGGCCTGCACCAGAAATTTCGGAAAAGAGCTGGAAACCGACTGGCTGGACTGTGTTGCATGGGGGCAGACCGGCGAGTTTGTGAGCAAGTATTTTCAGAAGGGCGCACAGATTTTGCTTCAGGGCAGCATCCAGACCCGCCAATATCAGGACAAAAATGGCAACAACCGCAAGGCCGTTGAAATCAACGCAGAACGCGTTTTCTTCTGCGGTGGTAAACAGGCACTATCCGCCACAGATACGCCTGTACAGAGCCGCACAGTGCCATCATTGGGCGCTTCTGAGTTCTCTGGCAGTTTTGCACCCATCGAGGAAGATGAAGATCTCCCATTCTAAATTTGTGAGGTGAAAAAAAGGATTATGTAGACCAGCTTTTGCAAGCCATGCGGTGCGGCATTAAGACGGAAACTACGTCGGACTGCAGCAAATGCCCGTATGAGCTGTTGGTGAAGCTGCCTAATGGCTTTCCGGCTGCTAACGCTGATGTGGTAGTCGATGGTAGATCGTACTTTCGTTGTTGCGATACCGACAAAATCAGGAAAGAAGCTATCTCGTTGATTGAATCTTGGAGGGAAACGCATGGCTAAAAACGGATTTGGCCGGGCGGGCAAGGCAGACAAAGCCTTGCTGCGCTGGCAGCAGAAAAATGATGCCCGTATGGAAAAAATGCGGGAGAAACAGCAGATGAAAATGAAAGGTGAGGGAAAAAACGATGGCAAGAATTGAGTTGGAATGCGACACACCCATGGACGAGCTGCACGGATTTGGGCTCCTGACTTACAAAGGAAAAGGAATTGGATACACAACCAACCGCCTGAATGATGATGAGTTTAATTTCATCTCCGGCATGAACTACGCGGTGAACCATATCCTTTCGAATTTCATCGAAAGCTTGGAGGAATTGGAAGAAATGAATGATAGCGTGGAAATGCTGCGTGATCTGAAAAGGCCGGCCTGTAAAAATATGCTCACTGCTGCGAAATACAACGGTGACATTGAAATTTCACGGCTTATAACGAAATTTATTGATTCCCATGATGACTAAGCGGCCAGCCGAGGAAGGGGGTGAAGCAGCCGAATGGCAGAAAGAAGAATGTTCACAAAAAAGATAACGGACGATGACCATTTCCAGAATCTTAGTTCAAGCGCACAGGCGTTATATTTCCACTTAAGCATGGCCGCCGATGATGACGGATTCTGCAATCAGGTCAATTCCTCAATGTTTAAGGCTCATGCCAGTGTGCAGGATTTGGAAGCTCTTTTGACTGCAAGATATTTGTATCAGTTTGACAGCGGAGTGATCGTTATCAAACATTGGCGAATGGCAAACGCGCTGAGAAAAGACCGGTACACACCCACCGAATTTCAGCGGGAATTGTCACAGCTTCGTGTAAAACCTAATGGAGTGTACACGGAGATTACAGAAGATGGTTGCCAGATGGTTGCCAACACGGCAACCAGTGGTTGCCAGATGTCTGCCTCAGGTAAGGATAGGTTAGGTAAGGATAGTATAGATAAGATATATAGGTCAACTGCCGGGATGAATCCCGGCGGTGAATCCCCCGAAAAGCCTAAAAAGGCAGAGGGGAATCCGGCCTATAAGGAAATCGTGGACTATCTCAACACTGTGTGCGGCACAGTCTACCGTGCCAGCAGCAAGGCTACGCAGCGGCTTATCTCCGCAAGGCTACATGAGGGCTTTAAGATCGAGGATTTTAAAGCCGTGATCAGAACCAAGCACGCCGAATGGGCGAACGATGCCAAGATGCGCAAATTCCTGCGACCGGAAACCCTATTCGGCACAAAATTTGAGAGCTATCTCAACCAATGCGCTGAGAGCCACGAAACAAGCATTCTGGACGATGTTTTCTGAGGGGGGTATAACGATGTATGCCAATGTGGTAAAACGCATAGAGAGCCGCATTCCGGCCGCACAGGTGGAAGAATACACCGGGGACGATGGGCTAAAGCACTGCAAGCGCTGTGCCGGGCCGACACAATGCCGGATAACGCTGTTTGGCGTGGAGCAGGTTGTACGATGTCTGTGCCCGTGCGAAAAGCAACGGCTGGCAGAGATCGAAGCGCATGAAATGCAGCTGCAGCAGATCGAGCGGCGGCGGCGAGATTGCTTTGATGTGGCTACCATGCGCGACTGGACTTTTGCCGCCGATGACCGGAAAAACCCTAAAATTTCGGATGCTATGGAGAAATACGCTTGCCGGTTTGATGAATTCCTGGCCCAAAAGAGCGGGCTGCTGCTTTTCGGCCCGTGCGGCACTGGCAAGAGCTTTTATGCGGCTGCTATTGCCAACAAGGTGGTTGAGATGGGCTATACCGCCAAAATGACAAATTTTGCAACGATAATCAACCGGCTGCAAAGTACTTTCGAGGGCAAGGACAGCTACATTGATGGTTTGAATCGATATCAGCTGCTGGTGATTGATGATCTGGGCGCGGAGAGAACCACAAGTTATATGCAGGAGCTTGTGTATACCATCGTTGACAGTCGATACCGTTCCGGCCTGCCGATGATCATCACAACCAATCTTACCCGGGAGCAGCTAAAGCATCCCGGGAGCGTGGAAACCGAGCGCATTTATGATCGTATCATGGAGCGGTGCCTGCCGGTGGAAGTGGACGGGCAGAGCCGCAGAAAGCAAAAGCTGCGGGAAACCGCAGACGATATGAGAAACAGTTTAGGACTGTGAGGTTGACTATGATTTTACTTGAAATTTACAAAGGCAAAACCGGGGATTACTGTGTGTATGAGGACAGAATTCTTGTGCCTAAATGCTTGATGGCTGAGCAGGCTGACGATTATATCACAGATCTGATCAAGGCGCTGGAAATGATGCACCGACTGCAGGATAGGTTGCTGGAAAAGAGGTTCTAAGCCATGAATTCGCCATGCAAGAACTGCCCGGAGCGGCGCAAGCTGTGCCACAGCGAGTGTGATAAATATGCTGTGTTTGCCGCAGAAAAGGAGAGGATACGGGCAAACCGGATGAAAGAAAACGCTGAGTTTGATTTCATCATGGAATCGAGAAAAAGGGTGACTTCCGTGTGGTATCACGGGAGAAGAGTAAAAGATAGAAAGGGTGGATCCGGAGAATGAAAGAGCCGACCTGTGAGCTTTATCACGACAATTTTCAGAACTACAAAAGCTACGGAATCCCGCACGCACAGCTTGTGATTGCTGATATTCCGTACAATATCGGGGCGGATGCTTATGCAAGCAATCCCATGTGGTATAAGGACGGTGACAACAAAAAGGGCGAAAGCAAACTGGCAAAAGCTTCTTTCTTTAACAGCGATGGGCGCTTTAAAGTCGCTGAGTATATGCACTTTTGTTCAAAGCTTCTGGTGAAAGAGCCCAAAGAGCGCGGAAAAGCACCGGCCATGATCGTGTTCTGTGCATTTGAGCAGATTCAGACCGTGATCGAGTATGGCAAGCGGTACGGCTTTAAAAACAGTTATCCGCTGTTTTTCTGCAAAAACTACTCTGCGCAGGTTCTCAAAGCCAATATGCGGATTGTAGGCGCGACAGAATTTGCAGTTGTGCTGTATCGTGATAAGCTGCCGAAATTTAACGGCGGCGGGCACATGGTTTACAACTGGTTTGAGTGGCGGCGGGATTCCGGCAAGGATTATCCAAAAGTGCATCCTACGCAAAAGCCGGTGAATTTGCTGAAACGCCTGATCGAAATTTTTACAGATCCCGGTGAAGTGGTGATTGATCCGTGCGCCGGGAGCGGCAGCACGCTACGAGCAGCGTATGAGTGCGGACGAAACAGCTATGGTTTTGAGGTTGACCGCAAATTTTATACACTGGCAAAAGAAAAAATGCTGGATTTTTCCGGTGCAAAACAACTTGAGTTTGAAGTGTGACGATGAAAAGTAAAATTATTGCTCTGGTGGCGGTTGCCATCCTTCTGTGGCTGGTGCTGTCTGTAAGCATCAGCCTGCTGCTGGCGGTGACGGCTTTGTGTATTAAGATCATGGGAGCACCGGCAGCGATTGCCTGCTTTGTGGCCAGCATCTTGTTTGTGATTTTCTGCAGCCTTTTGTGCAGCGAGGAGAAGGGCGAAGATGAGAAAAAATAAATACAATGCCCAGAAAGTTAAGGTGGACGGCATTGTTTTTGACAGCCGCAAAGAGGCTGACCGATGGCGGGAATTGAAATTGCTTGAGCGTGCCGGGAAAATCACGGAGCTTAAGCGGCAGGTGAAATTCACGCTGATTCCCACGCAGCGGAAGTTTTGCGGTGAAATCGACAAAAACGGACAGTTTAAAAAGGGCGAGGTGTTGGAGCGGCCTGTTGCTTACATTGCAGATTTTGCTTATATGCAGGACGGCAAATACATCGTTGAGGACACCAAAGGCGTGAAAACGCCGGAGTATGTGATCAAACGGAAGCTCATGCTGTTTTTGCAAGGCATCAGAATTCTGGAGGTGTGACATAAAAACGATTGTGCTGAATGTTTCGCCTATCGAGGTGATGAACATAGCTCGCGGATGGCAAGATTATTTGCATCGCGCCTATTTTCCAAAGCTAACCCCACCGTTTAAATGCGTAATATACTGCCGAAACAAACGGCCACTGATCGCGTTTGCGGATTATCTGTACTGCGGCTACTGGCAAACAGAAGTGTGCGAGATTTCCGGTTACAGCCGGGAAGCTGCTGAGAATACATTTGATGTTATGAACGGCAGAATCTGCGGCGAATTTATCTGTGATGGATGTAAAAAAATCACAGATTTCAGCTGGGACACTTTTGAATGGTCGATTTCCAATGTTGAAATATACGACACTCCGAGTGAAATCAAAGATTTTGGCATCAAGAAAGCACCGGCAAGATATCTGATTTTGAAAGAACAAACTGAACATGTAAAAAAAACTGAACAGTTCGGAAAAACTGAACAGTTGCAAAAATCGAAAGGAGAAAATGAAAATGAGTGATTTTAAGAGCGATTTTGAGGTTATCCGTTCGCTGGGAGAACCCGCGCTGCTTGAACAGCTGGCGGAAGAATGCAGCGAGCTGGCGCAGGCGGCGCTGAAGATGGCACGGTTGGAGCGTGGGGAGAACCCCACGCCGAAAACCGAGGAAGAATGCGTGGAAAATTTGCTTGAAGAATTGGGCGATGTGAACCTGTGTATGTCCGTGGTAGAAGCAAACCGGGGCATTCACATTCGCTGCTTATCCGTGGATAAAAAAGCGCGCTGGGCGCAGCGTATCCGGGAAGCGCGTGTAGAAACGACAGAAAAAAAGAAAACCCGCCAGAGCGAGTTTTTGAAGATTTTTCCGAAGGTAGGGTTGAAAGAAGGCGTGATAGACATTTGCCCATTATTCTTGGATAAAACCGCCAACTGTATCAAGGTGAATTGTAGGGTATGTCAAAAAGATTTCTGGCTGGCCGAGGTGAAGTGAGATGAACAGCAGCATAAACCGGCAGCTGTAACTACAAGGACTTGAAATTGAAAGGAGCGTCTTGATGGATTTAAAAAAAATCTCAACTGAGCAGTTAGAAGTTGGCATGAAAATCGCCGTACAACATCCTTTTCGCTACGGGTGGAATTTATATACTGGCCTAACTCAATATGATATGTATATCATTTCCAGAATTACCCCGAAAAGAACCAAGGTGGTTTGCGGTGATGCTGAATTTATTACTAAAAACACAATTTTTTACGAGCCATGTGAACAGATGTACCTGGAAAACAGGAGAGTTAAAGCTTTTGTAAGTATCATGGACGGCATGTTGGAATTGGAGACAATATCCCCCACTAAATTCATATGTGCATTGGAAGAAATGGAAGAAACTGAGAGACTGGTAAAAACACTTCTCTCACGTTACAAGTAAGGAGCGTCCTGATATGCCTGAATTGAAACCCTGCCCATTTTGTGGATACAAAAGCGTAAAGATACTTGCAGATGACAACGAGTTCTCGTACTACCGGTTCTTTACACAGTGCCAAAAATGCGGTGCTGGTGCAAAAAGAGGACACACGAAAGAAGATGCGGCTAAAGAGTGGAACAGGAGGGCTGGCAATGACAGCAACCAATGAAGAACTCGCTCTGCTGGAAAAGTGGAAGCGAAAACTCTGCTTGCAGGAGTGGCGGATAAAGCTGTTGACCCACCTACGCCCCGAAGAAATGATGGTGCGTAATACCGCAGGCTGTACCGAGTGGTCAGAAGCAATCAAGACCGCTCGTATCGAGATCATCAACCCTGCCTGCTACGGTGACCGCATTGTGCCGTTCGATTTTGAGAAGACGCTGGTACATGAGCTGCTACATCTTAAATTTTCCTTCTGGTGCCAGAACGAAGATGATGTTGGCGATAGAGTAATGCATCAAATGATTGACGATCTCGCAAGAGCTTTGACGGAATGTGAGGAAAAGGGCGATGGATAAGATCGTGATATACAACCGTGCCTCCGGTGCGCTGCAACGAAAGACGGTCGATGACTGGCACCAATATAAAAAGCTGCTGCTGGCTGCCGGTATGCGCCGGGACGATTCAGCGTTTGACCCGGAAATCTGGGTGAATCAAGATTATATCTTGCGGAGGTATCGCAATGCGACAGAGTAACATCAAAAAAATCGTGGCCATGGCGCAGCGGCAGGCGATGGCGGCAGCTGATCGGGAGCGCATAGCCATTGCCGTGCGGACAATCATGATCTATTGCTATGCAATGATTCAAGCGGGGCTGTCGCCTAAAACTGTGATAAAAGTGCGCAAAATCGCGGATGATCTGATCGCTGATAAGTTTGACGAGTTGAAAACAGATGGCGTGGCCGAAGCATGGCTGCGGCAGCAGCTTGAAGCCGATGGGCTGAAGTTTCAGGAGATTCCGCCAGAAGTAAGTTTTGATTTCGTATAAAAAAACAGGGCCGGAGAAATCCGGTCCTGCTTTTTGTGCATCAAAAGATACACATAATTATTTCTATCCACAGGTGGATTGCTCCACCTGACATCGATATTGTATCGCATGTGCTGAATAAAAGCAATCGGTAAACCAAACAAAAAATGGTGCAGATTTTTGTGAGAATCATTCTCCTATCAAATCCTCGATCTCCACGCCGAGGGCGTGGGCAAGTGCGGTGATCGTACCAATGGTGATGTTCTTGGTCTTGATCTCGCCGCTTTCTATTTTCCTGATCTGCCGGGCGTTTATGCCCGACAGCTCTGCAAGTTTGGTTTGGGTCATGCCCTTGCTGGTGCGAATGGTTAAAAGCTTACTCATGGTCATGTCGCTCCAAAATCTTTTTCTTCTCGCTGCGGTATTGCTCCATGGCTTTAAGATAATCCTCCAAAGCCTTTTTATCTTCGGCAGAAATAACCGTTTTTTCGCCATCCAGATAAATGGCATCGCGATAAATCTTGCCGTTCCATTCTTTGCCGGCCAAAATAGCGGGGCGCTCTGGCTTTTGCAAAGCGCTGATCATGCTTTGCTTTTCCTCATACTCGGCCTTCAGCTTGGCGGCGATGCCGTAGCCGACCAGCTGGCTGAGGCTGGTGATATCGCAGCCGTTTGTTTTTGCGCCCTTGATCTGTGCGCCTATGCTTTTTGCCTTTTGGATTTCTTCCGCGAGGGCAGATTCAATGAAAAGCTTTCCCCAGCACTTAGGGGGAGCTTTGGCCAATAGATCGTATTCGGCGCTGTGGCAATCTTCCCATCAATAGCCGCCGAGAGTTTTGATCTCGTCTTTTACGGGCAAGGTGTTGCCCGAAAAATAGCCGTAAACCACAATCTGGCCATCGGTCGTGATAGCAGGGAGAACAGAAAGGTTATAAACGAGCGGCTGCTCGGCAGCCTTTTTCTGCATCTGTGCTTTGTAGCACTCGGGGCACAGGCCGCAGCGCTCAAAAAAGCTGATCTTGCGTTCACGCTCAGCGCCTTTCCCCCAAAGATCAACGGTGCCATCGTGACCGCATGAATAAGTGATGTTGTATTTCATGTGTTATCCTCCTGTTAATCCCAGATGTGAGCGGTGATGTAGTCATCAAGCTCCTTTTCGGCATCGGCCACGGCCTGCTCCCAATGATCGTCATTGATGATTTTTTCAAGAGCCTTCTTGCCGATGATGGCTTGCTCAATAAATTCTTTCCGGCTCCAATCCCGCATCTTGAGATATGCCGCAGCGCGGGGATACTGGGCGAGCATGGCATCGAGATCGTACTGAGGCTTCGCGCGAACGCCAAGGCCGCCGCACCCGGAACCGTAACGCTCGTCAAAGCTGCGGTTGAATTCTTCGTGCCATTGGGTCAAGTCATCGAGGGCATCCACGATCTCTTTCAAGCCGGGAATGGCTGCAATCTTGGCTTTCCGATCTTCCCAGGCGCGAATCTCATCATCGTGCCGTTTGAGCAGCAAGGCTTTGATTTCGTCCTTATGACGGGCAATCTCGTCATAAGCACCTTCTTGGCGCATAAGGCGGTGGTTATCAACATAAAATGCGCCGGTCGGCACGGTCTTGCCGTCCTTAAATTCGAGCTGAAGCTTGCAGCTGTAGCGGTCCGCCAGTTCTTCAGCGTTCATTGCGGACAGGTTGATTTCGTTGTTCATGGTGTTCTCCTCCTCACTCTGCCAGATCAGAATCAAAGCAACCGGGGTAGTTGTCGGTAGAGTGGTACAGCCCCCAGCATATACCGTCAGCGCACGATGGATCCGTGTCAGAAATGTTGATCTCGTCAAAGGCTTCTGCGGTGAGATCGTCCTCGGTGATGACGGCGCTGTACACATGGCTTTTCGCCTTTTCGCTGCTGGTCCGGTGATTCCAAATGCTGCGAGCTTCGCGGGATGCTTCTTCGGGTCTTTTAAAAAACTGCTCAAAGGCATCTCCAAGCCCGTTCCGGGGTTCATCGATAGCCACATACATTTTTTTCATTGTAACGCCTCCAGTGTGTTCTTCGTTTGTTTGACTATAGTATAGGCCAAAATTGGCCTATTTGCAATAGGCAAGTTGCACAAAGATTAAGGGGATTTTTTAGCGCTCCCATCTGCCTTTGGCTATATCCATCTCCGCAGTGATGCCGGGGTGAGCCCTTACAGCTGCGTTAAAGGCTGCAATGGCCTTGTGCCGCTCTTTGCCGCTGTATGTGGTGTGTCGCAGCTCGGTGCGTGTGCCGTCCAGATACTGCCGATACTCGGTAAGCGTGTACTGGATGCCGTTGTAGGTGTTTGTGCGCTTAAGAGTGATCACCGGCACGGTGGGCGCGGTGGCTAACTCTTGATAGCGTGTCGCTATGGCCTGCCGGTGCTGCTTTAAGCAATCCACCATGGCTTCCAAATCGGCTATCATGTTGGCGCTGCGTTCGTCCTCACGCTGCAGCTCGTCCAGCGCATAAATGGCACTGGGGCGGCGGCCGTATAGATACAGCTCATGCTTATATTCTTTTGTTTCAATGCCATACCGGCTGTAAAAATCTGCAAAAGTCGTGCGGTAAGTCATGCGGACACCTCCCAAAGTTTGATGATGCTGCCGTCTGCGTTTACCTGCACGCGGCGGCTCTGGTGATCGGCTAAGCGTGTAGCCTCAACGATGATCGGTGCGCCATTGGCGGCGGCGAGCCGGTAAGCGTGGCGCATGGCCTGATCTGCTAAGGGGGTAGCGCCGAGCTTGCGCCCGGCGGCGAAAATCGTAAAAATGAACATGGGACCACCTCTCAAACCCTATGATAAAGACCAAGGTAAATATATTTACCGCTTTTGCAGCCAAATGCGTGATACAGTGCGCCGCGCTGATCGCTTGCGGCTGGTTCGCCCATCAGGAAACCGGCGGAAACCATGCCGCGCGTTTCTTCCGGCAGATGGTAGGGCGGCATGCAGTTAAGCATGTGGTTGTAGATTTCTTCGGCGATCAGCTGCCCGGGCTTGGCGTTAAAAGCCTGATCGCGGTGCCAGTCGGAAACGGTGTATTCGGGGGTGATGACGTTAAGCATGGTAAAATCTCCTTTGAAAAAATTTAGGTGGAACCGGGCTTTTGGATGAACCCGGCGGAACCGTTCAAGCGGTGATGGTTTCGCGGCGGCGAGCGGTTGCAGTCTGTGCGCCGTATTTTGCGCGTATCCAGTCGTAAGATTTGCGGCTGCCGCGGCTGGTTTCCTTGGCACTTTCGGGGCGCCAATACCACATTTGGCGGCGCTCGGAGAAGATCATCCCGGCTTTAGCGGCGCGCTTGTCGGTGCTCCAAATCCACTTACCGAGGATTTCAAAATCAATGCTCATCGCGTTGAGCTTGTCCACCATGGGCCGGAGTTCGGCATCAACAGCGGCCTTCTTTGCCCGTTCGGCCTCGGCGCGGGCGTTGTAGTCGGTGTGGATGCCGGTATCAAACCGGGGCAGGCGGGTTTTGAGATAATCCCATTCGGCATTGATGGCCTGCATGGCTTCCACAGAGCCGCCCAGATCGGGGTGATTCTCCATGCAGAGCTTTTTGTAGAGGGCTTTGCCCTCGCTGAGGGTGTGGGGCTGGGGGATAAAGTATTTAATAGTCATGGTGTTAGTCCTTTCTATATTGCAAAACTTTGTGTAATCTGGTAAAATAAGAGTGTAACGAGAGGGCGAAAGCGATTAAATCAAGAGGTTAGTTGTTGTGAGCTTCTAACCATGCACTCAGGTAAGATTCAAATGCTTCTTGCTTTTGCTCGGGAGTGAGCTTCTTGTATTCGCTGTATTTCATGGGCTTCTCCTTTCTGTTTTCTGCCCTCTCGTTACTTACAGCTTCGGAACTGTTGCGTTCCGTTTGCTGTGCCCATATAATAGCACTGTTGCGTTCGCGCTGTCAACCCTGTTTTTGGCATTTCAGCAATATACACAAAAACGGTTGCGTTCCATTGTGCAAATTGAACTGTTGCGTGCTGGCTGGTATTAGTGTATAATAAACAAAAACACTAATGGAGGGGTAAAAATGCCAGTATCGGAGAAAAAAAGAAAGAGCCTGGATGCATACAACGCCACATGCGACTATATAAGCATCAGGCCCAAAAAAGATAAGGGCGAGGAAATCAGGCAGGCCGCAAAACTGGCGGGTCAAAGTCTACAAGGATATATCTTGCAGGCCTGCGCCGAGAGGATGCAGAGAGAGCAAAAATAACGAGAGATAAGCGCCAAAAAAACGGCGCTTATTTTTTTACCTAAAGATTATACAAAGAGTATTGATATTATCTTATATATATATTATAATATACAGAGAGCATATAACAGACTGTATAAGAGAGGGGGAGCGGAGAGCATGGACGAGAAGAAAGAAAAGAAAAAAGCTGGCGAAAGAGCCGGGCCCAATGGTGCATTGATTGTCCGTGATCGCTTCCCCGAAGGGGCACAAGCCAAAGGGGGACGAGCTGCGGCCGCAAAGAGGCTTGAAAAGCGTAAAGCAAAAGAGATCCTGCAAGATATCCTATGTATGGCTATCTCTGATAAGAGCATAGAGGCCGGAGAGCTTGAGAGCATCGCACAAGGTCTTGCACAAGAGCAAGGCGGGAGCATATCCGTTTATCAAGCGATCATGATAGCGCAGGCGGCGCGAGCGATGCAGGGAGACACGGCGGCGGCTACTTATACACGCGACACGGCCGGGGACAAGCCGACCGATAAGCAGGAGATCACCGGCACGATTACCGAGGGCGATAAAGCCCTTTGTGCTGCCGTTGCTGCGCGACTGGATGATCAAAAAGCGCATAAAGAGTAACAATAAAGTTACACAAAATAGCAAAATGTCGATAATGCGATAAATGGTATTTCGCTTAATCCTAATTTAGCGAAATAGACCAGCATAGCAGGGCAGAATCTGAGCGTATATAAGCCCTGGCGGGGAGTTTTACCAGCGACACCGGAAAGCCGCTTTATTGTACCCCCGCCCCCCATGAATGGGCACCCCGGGGAGAAGCGAGGGCGGCGGGGCGTAGTATATGTTCTCCAAAATATTTTTTTACCCAATACAGAACAACAAGTTCTTGCGGGTAATATGCTTTCTTAGCTCAAAGGCAGAGCGATTGCAATAGCAATGGATAGGGGTTCAATTCCCTTAGAGAGCACCACCATTCACTTTGCATACTGGAAATCCTTTCCGCCTATTCCCGGCTGCACGAAAGTGTCAGGCGTAGTTAAGCCGGGTTTTTAAAAGATCATAATTAGAGGGCAAACCGCATTGTTCTCTGTTTTGATGCCCTACCAGCTCTGGGCTATTGGGAGTATGGAGTTAAAGCCGGTAGAGTAAAATCTATCGGCTTTAACTGAATCGGGAGAAATTTATGGATATGAACAAGGTCCGCCGGGCGGAAATTGAATACTGTGCGGGGAATCCGGTGTATTACATAGAAACCTATGTGCGGATAGAGCATAAAGGCGCAAGCCCTTTGATACAGCCGTTTAAGCTGTGGGAAGGGCAGAAAAGCGCTGTGGAGAGTTTGTATGCCAGTCCGCGAAATATCATTCTGAAAGCGCGACAGTTGGGTTTCACATGGCTTGTGCTTGCCATCAGCAGTTTAAAACTGCTGGATAAACCGGGCAGGCGATGCGGTGCAATCAGCCAAAAGGAAGATGAAGCCATGGAGCTTGTGCGGCGCATGGAAGTGATTCTCGGGCACATGCCGGAGATCATCTGTGACGAAAGGAATGCGCCGATTGGGTGGAGCGGCCCGACATACACAAAAAAGGCAATGAGCATTACCCTGCATTTTCCGGGAGAACCAGACAGCGTGTTTTTGGCTGAAGCCAGCGGCCCAAACCCTTTTCGTGGTCAGTCCATGGACGAAGTTCTGATTGACGAAATGGCATTCCAGGACCGTGCGGTTGAAATGTTTTCGGCTATTTTCCCCACGATCAATGACGGCGGCGCAGCCTGCACCATTATTTCCACCAACAAACGCGGCTCGCTGTTTGAGGAAAAGTATACAGACCCGGATTTTGGCTTTAACAAGGTTTTTCGGGGATGGAGAACAAACCCGAACCGAACGGATGACTGGTATAAAAAGACACTTGCAGCCTTAGGGCCGGCAGAAACGGCACTGGAATACCCGGAAACGGAGCAGGAAGCGCTTGAAATGGTCGGCGGCTTGATGTTCCCCGAAATTCGCGCTGAAACCCACATGGGAAAAGCGGATTTCTGGGATGATGAAGTCATTCGGTATGTTTCTATAGACTATGGCCTTGATATGTTCAGCTGCCTTTGGATTGCGGTAAACACAAAAGGCAAGGCCAGAGTATACAGGGAATTGCATGAACCGAATATGCCCATCGGCGCGGCGTGTGACCTGTTCAAAAGAGTTAATGAGGGAGAAAAAATTGAACTTATTCTTGCGCCGGGCGACCTTTGGAACCGTGAACAACTGCACGGTAAGAGCCGAGCAGATTTTTTTGCCGAGAACGGCATGAATCTGACGAGAAGTTCACGAGATTTTGAAGCCGGTGTGTCGGCTATGAAAGAGTGGTTTTCCATCGGTGAGGACGGAACGGCCAATTTAACCTTTGAAAACTGCCCTGTGACTTATAAGCATTTGCAAAAGATCCTTGCAGACCCGAAAAGACCGAGCGTTTATGCAAAACAGCCGCATGAATTGACACACAGCTGCGATTCGCTGCGTTATTTCTGCATTTATTACATTTCTCCGGCGAACAAAAAGAAACCGACAGCAAAACAATGGACGGAAGATATGCTTGAGGATTATAATAATGCAAATGAGTCCGAAAAAAAGTATCTTATCAAGATTTGGGGTGAGCCAACATGACGGAATGGGGAAATAAAATCAAGGCCAGATTGATGGCCGCCGGTGTGAAACAGAAAGATTTTGCCAAGAAATGCGGATATGAAGCAACACGGCTTTCGCATTTGCTGTCTGATGCAAAGGTATCGGATAAGGCAAAGCAGAAGATCGAAATCGAGTTGAAAAAATTGGAGCGTGTATGAAAAAAGAGAATCTGGAAAAAATGCAGAAATATAAGGCGCTCTATGAAACCGCCAAGGCTGCATATCAACAGGAACTGAATAAAATCAACCAGCAGGAAAAGGCATATAACGGCACGCGGGAAATCCGAAAAAAGGGCGGCGGCATTTCCAACCAGGAAGCCGACTGCTGCTATAACATCACCTACCGTTTGATCGAAAGTGAGATCGACACAACGATTCCGACAGTGCGCGTTGACCCTATTCACGAAGAAGATGAAAAGGCTGCGGAAAGCATTCAGGCCGTTATTCGCACGGAGTTTGAGCGCTGCGGCATGGCGAAGCTGAACGACAGCGCAGAGCGAATGAGCGCTGTGTTCGGCGGAGTTCCGTTTCTTGTGGAATGGAATAATGACGGCGGTTATCACGATACTGTAGGAGAAGCCACGGTAAAGATTCTGCATCCGAAAAATGTTATTCCGCAGCCCGGTGTAACAGAGATTGAGCAATGCGAATATATCTTTGTGCGAACGGCGGAAACCAAACAGTCCATTCACGACAAATACGGTGTGCCGTTATCGGATTTATCGGAAGATGAACCGGAAGCCCGCAAAGAAGCAAGCGCAGATAAAACCTATAGTGACGAATTAGCGACAAAAATTGATTGCTATTTCAAACACATGGTGGATGGCGAATTGAAAGTTGGCGTTTGTTCTTGGGCGAACCGTGCGTTTCTGCGATACGATGCAGACTACTATGCACGGAAAATCACGGTATGTGAGAAATGCGGGCAGATCAAAACCGGCGAAGTTTGCCAGTGCGGCAGCAAGAAGTTTGTTACAAAGCCTGTTCAGACGGAAATTCTGGATGATATGCAAATGTCTGTATTAGGCGGCGGCACCGATATGGTGCAGGCCGTGACGGACGGAGACCCGGTATATGCGCAAAACCCTGACGGCTCGTTGCAATATCCGTTGAACGAAAACGGAGAATACGACACAAACCAGCAGCCGATTCAAATCGGCGTTGAGCAGGTAAGAACCGTTTTACCGCAATTCAGCCCAAAACGATATCCCATCGTTATGCGGCGCAATATCTCAAAGTTCGGCTCATTCCTTGGGCGCAGCGATGTGGATGTGATCGCAGACCAGCAGAACAGCATCAACAAGGTTTTGAGCAAGATGCAGGAAAAGCTGATGAAAGGCGGCAGCTTTGTTACCTTGCCGCAGGGCGTTTCCGTGGATACAAGCAACAAGGAACTGAAAGTCATTCGTGTAAAACCGCATGAGGTTTCCATGATCAATGCGCTGAACATTCAGCCGTCTATTGACAAGGACATGAATTTCCTTTCGGTTTTGCAGTCGCAGGCACAGGATGCTTTGGGCTTGACGAATGCATTCTTAGGCCAGCAGGATACGACGGCTGTATCTGGCAGTGCAAAGCAGTTTAGTGCCAACCAGTCGGCTGCACGATTGTCGAGCCGCAGAAGTATGAAATATGCGTTCATGGAAGAACTGGCCAATCTGATCATTCAAACCTATATGGCTTTCAGCGGCGGCGCAATTCCGTATTCGTATGAAAGCACGAACGGCGAGAAGATTTATTCGCATTTCGACCCAAAAGAACTGATCAAATTGGATGCTGCCGGGGAAATGTACTGGAATACAGAATTCATTTTCCGGGTAGATGAAAGTGCCACGGTTGCCAGTAACCATGAAAATATGTGGAACATGATGAGCGTGATGTATCAAGCTGGTGCATACGGTGCAATCGGGCAGGATGATACAAATCTTTTGTACTGGGAACTGCTGAAAGAAGCGAAGTACCCCGGCGCAGGAAAGGCAATCGAAAGTATTAAAGCCAAAATCCAAAAGCAGATGGCCATGATGCAGCAGTCTATGCCCACGATAACCAATGAAACCATCAGGAACAACGGCATTGATGACCGCACCACGGTGCAGAAAGAGGATTTGACAAACCTTGCTGCAATGGGGGTGAAGTTATGATCTGCCCGAAATGCAAACTGGAAATGCGGAATGAAAAACCACACATTGTGTTTGAGGGGGATGATTCCCCGGACACACAGACAAAAGCATTTATGATGGTTACTCCCGTATGCCGGAATAAAAAATGCCCAGCCTACGGAGAGGAAACAGCCCCGATCAAGACGGAAATGACATAGTGATTATAGAGATGCGGTATTTGCTGCATCTCTATTTTTTTTAGCCAGCTATGGCGAGAAATAGCAGAAAGAGAGAAACCATGACTGATGTGAACAGCAGCGTAGTGACCGAGGAAACTGTAGATACCACCGTTACCGAGGAAACGACCGGGCAAGCTGCCCCGGAAGAAACCAATGCAGAGGGTGCAGAAAGCGAATCTGAGGAAAGCCAGCCCGCAACTGGTGAGCCTGATGCAGAAAAACAGCACGAGGAAAACGAGCGATGGAAAGCACGCAGAATTGAATCCGAGGAAAAGGGCCGCCGCCGCGCCATGTCGGAAATCGACAAATGGGCTGTGGAAACATTCGGCAGTGCAGTAAATCCGGTAACAGGCAAACCCATTGCCAGTTTTGCGGATTATCAGCAGGCCGTTACGGCACAGCGTGAGGTGCGCAGAAACGCCCGTATCGCGGAAGATGCAAAAGCGGGGAAAGATATTTCGGAGCTTATCAAAGAAGCTGTACAGGAAGCCCCAGCCGTGCGAGAAGCAAATGAATGGCTGGAACAGCAGAAGCAGGAAGAACAAGACCGAAAGAACATTGCCGCTCTTGATGAAATTCTGAAAATCGACCCATCTTTGAACGGAGATCCACACAACATTGGTAACATTGCCGAGCTGAACGATTTTAACGAGCTTTGCGAAAAGGGCATTGACCCGGTTAAAGCCTATCGTTACGCCTGCATGGAACGACTTTCCAAGAGCGTGAACGAAAAGCGAGAAGCCGCAGTTCGACAGCAGGCAATCAATGATGCAAAGGGAGCAGGCCATGTGAAAGCAACCGCAACGGCACAGGCTGGCGGTGAAGAAATCACGATCCCGGCGGATAAGATGGCATTCTATCGTGATCAGTTCCCCGACAAAACCGATGAACAGCTCAATAAACTTTGGGCAAAAACGCATTAAAAGGAGTAAAACATTATGGCTATTACCATTAAGAAATCTGATAACCTGCTGAACAGCGAATGGAACGAGGAAGCCGAGTTCATCAATATGAAGATGGCGGATGCAGATACCGAGCAGAGCGATGATGATGCGCTTGTTAAAGCGGTTTTCAATGTGCGGACCTCTAACCGATTTGGTGAAAAGGCGGTTGGTTCCAGTGGCTACCAGAGCATGCATACCGTTGAAGAAGGCGGCACTTTTGCTACTGACACTATGCAGAATGTCAATGAAAAGCTGATCAAGCATATCAGCTTTGGCAAGGAATACTCTATCACCCCCGAAATGAAAGAAGATAACCTGCACAACATCACCGGCCGCGCTGCAAAGAACATGGTTCGTGCTTACAAGCGTACTCGCCCTGAATTCGCAACCGCTGCGTTGGTTGCTACTGTTGCATCTGATGCAAAGACTTTCAGTTACGGCGGGACCACTGCCATTGATTGCACGGCGCCTGACAACCTTTCGCTGTTTAACCCTGCGCACACCGGTCTTACCGGTGTCGCTGCACAGAGCAATGTATTCACCAATGCTTTTGGCAATGATGATGAAATGCTTGACCGTTTGGCAAACATCGGCTTTAACTTCGTAAACGCCAGCGGCCAGCACATGGGTTATGTGTTTGATACGCTGATTGTGCCTGGCAACTGCCATCGACTGATTCGGCTGGCAAAAAAGATTATCAACAGCGACCAGCAGGTTGGCAGCAATTTCAATGATGCCAACATCAACAAGGGTATGTGGAAACTGATCGTTGACCCCTACTGGCAGGCAGCTGCAAGCACCGAGCCTTATATCATCATGTCCAGCAAGGCAAATAAGGATATCGAAGGTTCTATGTTCTATGATCGCCTTGTCCTTGATGTGAAGGAAGATCTGGATATCCATACCCACGGTATGATTTTCAGCGGTCGCGCTCGTATGGGCGTTGGCTTTACCGACTGGCGACATATCATTTTGGGCGGTTCTACTCAGACCGGCGCAACCACCTTGAAGTAAGGAGAGCACAATGAGCTATATTCCGCCTGATCTGCATGAGGGTGACACTTTTGAGGATGGCGGCAGATGGTTTCGTGTGCTGAAAGTATTGGAAGATGGCAATTATTCTTCCGAATATATAGGCATTAAAAAGCCGAGAAAGACCGCAGACAAAAAGTGAATCGTATCCCCCGCACACGGGGCGGGGGATATTTAAAAAAGGAGCAAACCATGGGGATGTATTGGGGAGAATTTAAGACTGCCGTTCTCGGAAAAATGTTTTCCTCAAAGAACGGCAGCATTTCCACAACGAGTAAGAATAACCGTGATTATGTGACGATGATGCCACAGGCAGTCAATGAAGGACTTGCCATCATCGGGAACGCGGTTCGATGGCCGCGCAAGAACACAGAAATTGAAGTAGACCTATCGGATAGAAAGCAGAGCTTTAATATTGCGGATATCGCAATGGATTTCAAGCGCGTTGGCGGCTTTGAAATTTATCTTTTGGATGATGAGGATGTGCCAAACCCTTTATACGGTGCAAGTATTGTTGCAAACCGGTTGATCATTCCGGCCGGAGTGAGCGGGAATGTGGTTTGGTATTATGACGGCGCATACGAAAAGATAGAAAGCGATGTGCGGGATACGGATGAAATTGACGCGGACGATGATGTGATTTCGGTGTTGGTGCTGTATGTTGTCAGTCAGCTGTACATGGATGATGACTTGACAACGGCGCTGAACTGGCGAACACAGTTTGATAGTGCGCTTTCTATTCTTGCAGGGAATAACCCGGTAGAGGAACACACGGAATTTCAAAGCGTGAACGGATGGTGATGAAATGGCAGTAAGGACAATAATGCCGTCATCGAATAAAAGGAGAAGCGTTATATCGGAATTCGTGTCTGCCAATTTTACGGACACAAGCGGCATTATCGCGGATAACCAAAGCCCGGATACGCAGAACATGATTCGAGATGTTCCCGGAAAAGTGCGCAAGTGTATGGGATATGAGAAAATCCGAAAATACAGTGGGAGAATCAATGGGTATCATGTTCGGCGTGGTGACGGAATCGGAATCATTCATGCCGGCACAAAAATGTACAAGGAAGATGCTGTTTTATATGACGGAATGGCCGATGCCAGAAGCCGAAGTTTTCAGATGGGCAGCAAGCTGTATATCATTGATGGCAAGGCATTGCTTGTATATGACGGAACGGCCGTGAAAAAGGCAACGGAGATTGCTTATATCCCTACCATTACCATTGCAAAATCCAGCGAAAAATCCGCAGGGTATGAAGCCGTAAACCTGCTGCAGCCGAAATTCAGGGAGCAGTTTTATAACACCAGCTCAACCACATTCACCATGAGCCTTTCGCCTTTGGATGAGGGAAGCGCGGTTGTTGTGGAATGGAAAAACAGCAACGGTGAATGGGAAGATATTTCCAGCAAAATCACCAATATCAACTATGCGGCATCCACCATCACGCTGAACAGCGCACAGACTGCATCTATTACCGGCGAAGATAACATTAGGATCACCGCACAAAAAACGGTGCCGGGATATGCGGACAGGATCAACCGTTGCACGGTTGGAATTCTTTTTGGCGTAAACGGCGGCTCGGACAGGTTGTTTCTTTCGGGCAACGAAAGCAACGAATTTGTCAATTATGACTGGTATTCCGGCCAGAATGACCCAACCTATTTTCCTGATAATGGATACGCTACGCTTGGAACACAGGTTAGTGCTGTGATGGGATATTGTATTTTGGACAATTATCTGGTTGCCACGAAAGACAACATGGAAGTTGACCGAAATGTTATCGTGCGGCGCGGCGATCTGGTGGAAAGTGAACCGGCATTTCCAATCGTGAATACCATGCAGGGACCGGGTGAAATCGCAAAATTCAGCCTTGCGTACCTTGAAACGGAACCACTGTTTTTGACCAACAGCGGCGTGTATGCTATTACGACCAGCGACTTGAGCGGCAAGGAATACACCCAGAGAAGAAGTTATTTCCTTGACGGAAAGCTGGAAAAGGAATCTAACCGAGAAAACGCATTCGCGTTTGTATACCATGATATGTACTGGCTGTGCTTGAACGGAGTTGCCTATATCTTGGATGGTTTACAGCCGATCAAGACCGACCGCAGCGCCCCTTACGCAACCAGACAGTATGCGGGCTTTTACCGAACAAATTTACCCGCCCGCGTGATGTGGGAGCAATCAGGAAGATTGTTCTTTGGCAGTGACGATGGAACAGTTTACCGTTTTTATAACGATACAACGGAATCTATAAGCTACAACGACAACGGGAAAGCCATTGATGCTTACTGGACATTGCCGCTGAACTTTGGCGGGGCATTTTTCTTGAATAAAAATTTCAAGAAAATGAGCGTTCTTTTGGATGCAAACCCAACGACTGGCGTTGAATTATGGGCGAAAGAAGCCGGGAAATGGGAATTGCAGGGAGAGGAAATAGAAGCCACACGCTATTTCACATGGGATTCTATTTCTTGGGGTAGCTTTTCTTGGAGCACAGATACAAGCCCTGTTACCATTACGGAAAAAATCAACATAAAAAAGGTTGATGAGGTGCAGTTTAAATACCGCAACGCAAGAATTGGTGAGCCATTCGGCATTTTGCAAGCAGCTGTAGAATATACCGTTGGAAATTACTACAAAGGAAGATGATTATGGCCATTGAAAAACAAATAGAATCCATTGACCTGTCGGCTGCCAGCTATGCCAGTAAAACAACGGTGGTCGGACAGGAAGATATTCCGGCGCTTGGCGTTAGGGAAATGCAGGAAAGCGTGGAGTATATGCCGCGAAACCTGCTGCTGCCCAAGCTGAATGAGGTGGTGGGCGCTGTGAACCAGTGCTACACCAAGGCAGAGGCTGACAAGGCCATTGCGGGAAAAGTGACCGAGATCGGCGCAGGCGATATGGCACAGGCTGTGTATGACCCGAACGGCGAGGGGCTGAATTTTACCGATCTGCGCACGGCCATGCGGCAGGTGGCAGAGCTGCAAACAGATGTGGACAATCTCAAATATGTGTTTGTGGAGCTGCCGTATTCCGGCTGGAGCGGCAGCGCACCATACACCCAGACGGTGAGCGTATCCGGCATGACGGCAGATTGGGTGCCGGGCGTGCCGAGCCTTGCGCTTTACGGGACTGTAGATGCTACCGAGCTAATCACAAAAACCGAGGCGCTGGGCTGCATTAAGATGATTACCAGCGCGGCGGGTACGCTGACATTTACTGCGCCGGAGGATAAGCCGGACCGATCGATAAATATAAGAGTGCCGGGTATGGTGGGGAGGTGATGGCATGGCGATAACAGGGATTAGCATTGGATCCAATAAGAGCATGACCGGTATTGACGGGAGTGATTTTGCACTTTTTTTACACTCAGAAGATGTTACAGGCTGGGTTGACCCCAAGCAAGGAAATTACAGGAGGGATCTGTTCGAGTATTTGGGAACCGCCGGATTTAGAGTAAAAAAGCCGGGGAAGCTGAAGTTTACCGCGACGATGTACTCTATTTTCGGCAGCGGCGGGATGTGCAACCTCAGGGTTTGGAAAAATGGCAGCATCCTTGATAATATAGGCCACCGTGAGTATCTTAATGGCTCAATCACGGCCGATTTTTCGGCGGGGGATAGGATAGTAGTGGATCTTTATCAAGAATACAAAACTTGTTCTGCCGTTGTTTGGTGCGTTGTTGTGTAAAAAAGAGGCAAAATAATGATTTATTACAGCGAAACCGGCGATCGTTTGACCGCCGAAGAAATCGATTTGGAAAAAGGCTATCTGGTAGACCGGGAAACGGTACACCATGAAGCCGAAACCCACACGGCCAGCAAAACGCTGCCGGGCGGCGTGGTGCTGACCTGGCAGCAGCTGGACAAGCCCGCCTACGATGAGATTGTAAGCCAGACTTATATCAAGCACGCCGATCACCCCACCCGCGAGGACGAGATCGAGGCGGCGCTCACCGAGCTGGCTGGCATGATCGCGGATAATGCTGCCCGGCTGGACGAGCAGGAAACCGCGCTGGTGGATGTGGCTGCGGTGGCAGCCGGAAAGGAGTAAGCAATGGCAAAAATTTATGTGCGGCGCATCAAGGCAGGGCTGATGACGCTGGATGATGTGCCGGAGATTTGGCGAGAGAAAGTAAAAAAGCTGTTGGAACAGGAGGTATAAGCTATGACTGGAATTGATGTGAGCAAACACCAAGGCGTGATCGATTGGAGCAAGGTGAAAACGGACTTTGCCATTCTCCGCGCCGGTTTTGGCCGATACACAAGCCAGAAAGACCCGCAGTTTGAACGCAACTATGCGGGCGCAAAAGCAGCGGGAATCCCGGTGGGGGCGTATTGGTATTCGTATGCCAAGAGTGCGGAGGAAGCGCGAGAGGAAGCAAAAGCCTGCCTGCAGGTGCTGAAAGGGAAGCAGTTTGAATTCCCCATCTACTTTGACATTGAGGACAGCACGCAGGGGAGTTTGGGCAAAACCGTGCTGACCGCCATGTGCGAGGCGTTCTGCGGCACGCTGGAAAAGGCCGGCTTTTTTGCTGGTGTATATGCAAGTACATACTGGTTTAAGTATAAGCTTGATCGTCCGTATCTTGCCGATAAATACACCATTTGGCTGGCTGACTATCGTAAAGACTATGATAGAGATATCGTTAGGGATATCCATCAATACACGTGCAGCGGGCGTATAGCCGGTATACCTTATCGTGTTGACCTGAATGTTTGTGATCGGAATTTCCCGGCCATCATCAAAAAGGCCGGCCTTAACGGCTTTGGTAAGGTTGTGGCTGCGCCCACGCTGCAGGATATTACCATCAAGCAGGCAAGCGCCGGGGACATCAACGACTTTAAGGCGCTGGCTGAACGCAAAGATCTGAAATACGAAATCAAGTGAGGTGCGCAGGTGGATGAACTGAGCATAGCTGTTAAGCTGCAGGAAGTGGAGAGCCGGAGTAAAAGCAATATGCACCGGCTCGATGCTTTAGAGAAAAATCAAGATGCAATCAACCAACTGGCTACCAGCACGGCTGTTATGGCACAAAACATCAATACCATGGGTGAGCGTATCGACAGTATGGGCAACGACATCAAAGACCTTAAAGAAGTGCCAGCTGCCCGCTGGAAATTCGTGGTGGAGAAAGCCATTTATGTGTTGGTTGCCGGAATCATGGGATTTGCCTTGAGCAAATTCGGTATGTGATTTTTTCCGCACAGCTTTGATTTAAGCAAGATTTAAGCAAGCGTTTAAGCAAGGCTGTGCGGCATTTTTAAAAGGGGGAAATATTATGGACTATACTACTTACATTAAACCTGAACTTCTGGTGCTGATTCCTGTGCTGATTTTTATCGGCTATTGCCTGAAAACCAGCGCCGCCGTAAAGGACAAGCTGATTCCTGCTCTGCTGGCCGCTGTGGGCGTTGTTCTGGCGGCTGTTTATGTGCTGGCTACCACCAATATTGCCGCACCGCAGGACGGCGCACAGGCCGTTTTTACCGCCATTGTGCAAGGCTTGCTTTGCGCTGCCGGGGCTGTGTTTGGCGACCAGATCGTGAAGCAGCACCGCAAAGACGAATGATTGCGAGGTGACGGCGCATGGCATGGACGAACCAAGAAAAGTATGAGAACGCCACACGCTTTATGGGCGGAAACAAGCCTATGGGCAAGGCAAATACGAATTATGCGGAACAGATTGCCGCGAGTTCTGCAGCGTTTGACAAGTATCGCGGGAATCGTGGGAGCAGCGGAAATAGCAGCAGTTCCAGCAGCACTGTGAATGCTTCTTCTGCGCCTGCTGTGAGTGCGCCAGCGGCCACGGAAAGCAGCGGTAATGATTGGTATTCGGAAGCACTTCGTGCCCAGCAGAGAGCGCGACAGCGTGCCTACGATGCGGCGGCGGCAGCACAGCGGCAGCAGTATGAAAACAGCGTGAGAAATGTGAATTCCGCTGCGGAAAGAGCCTTGCAGGATGCGTATGTGAACAAAATGCAGAATCAGCGCACCATGAACCAGGGCTTGACCGCACAGGGCATGACCGGCGGCGCAAGTGAAACGGCGCTTTCCCGGCTGCTTAACAGCTATGACAATAGCCGGACTTCGACAGAGAATGCAAGGCTTGAAAACCTTGCAAACCTTGAAAACACCTATTTGAACAACATGGCAAGTCTGCGCGGCATTCTGTCCAATGGACAGGCCGGTGACATTTCGCAGTATATGAGCAATATTGCCAGTCTGGCCGCACAGAACGGCGTGAATCCGCTGACACTGTATCAGCAGAGCGGCGGCGATACTTCCAGCGCGCAAAGCTATTATGAATGGCTGCAAAACTACCTTGCAAGCAAGGGATTGAATACGACTGCATAAAATACGGGGGCAAGAGTAAATGAAAAATAATGTTTCAAGCACGAGCCTGAAAAGCCTTTTGGAGAGCTATGACCGGGATGCTGCGGCCAGTGGGCGAAAGAAAATTTCTACTGCCGGAAGTACCGGCGTTTCCGGCATGAAGTCAAGCGCATCTACTCTTGCCTCCGCAATTCCTGAAAAGACGGTCGTTCCTGAAATCAGTGCTGCGGATGCAAAGAGCCTGATGAATGCTTATTATAAGCCCATGCTGCACGAAGCAAAAGAAGCTGCCGCTGCGGAAAAGAAAGCACAGGCAGAAGCAAAAAAGGCAAGCAAGAAAAAGAGCAGTTCTATTTCTATTGATGACCCCAATGCCGATGGTCCCGCGGACGATTTTTGGAGTACAGGGAAATCTGGTGACAACGGCAAGGGTGGGAATTCTGCCAATAACCGAAACAGCAAACCCGCAAAGGGAGATGAGGAAGAAAAAAAGCCCGGCTTGATCGCAAGGGCTTTCGGTGCATTGGGCAGTTTGCTTTCTGCAAAGAACGATGGAGAAAATTCCTATCTTGAAAACGGGTATAAGCAGGATACCGAGAAGAATGAAAAGAAGCTGAAAAATGAGGATAAGGCCGAAAAGCTGCGCGAGCTGAACCGCAAACAGGCTAAGGGGCGCGAGGAGAGCCGAGCGGCGAGAGAAACCAATGCGGGCCTTTTGAATAAGAGCAAACTAAACGATTCGGAAAAAGCCGAGATCTACACGCGTGTAAATACTTGGGCTGAAAACCCGGAAAACAAAAGTCTTATGACCGCGTTGCAAATGGCCAAGACCAAAAACCGGGTTGGTGATCTTCTGAAAGCCGGGTACACAAGCCAACAGCTTGACGAAGCAAATGAAATGCTTGAACTTTACCAGAAAATGGGTAAGGGGCAGGTGCTGAAAGAGCGCGTTGGCGGCACAGCAAAGGGCACTGTGAAAACGGTTGCAAGTGCTGGCATGATGGGCGCAGACACGGCCATGCAGACTGCGGAAAATGCTGTTGCCAGCGTTAAGGATGAAGAATACCGAAACGCTGTAAAGCAGTATAACGATGCTCTTTTAAAAACGCAGACAATGGAAGATTCCAATACTGCGTACACTTTGGATGAAAACGGGAACACCGTACAGACCGAAGAATATCAAAAGGCATGGCAGCAGTTGAATGATGCACGGGCTGTCATGGACAGGAAAGACAGCGAGATCAACGCGCCGGTAAGCAAGGACACAAGCGGATATAAAATGTATCAGAGTGCGCAGGAGGATTTGACACGCTCTGACCTTGGCCTTGATGCCGGGACAAAAATGCTGAAAGGCGCTGCCACGAGCGCCGCTGAAAACATTGCCATTGCAGCAATAAACCCGGCGTTGGTTTTGCCGGTGTTAAGCGCACAGGGCGCTGCTGGCGGCATGGCGAACAGCATTGAAAAAGAAGCACCGGCTGTTAATACCTTGGCCAACGGCGCGGCTAAATTCATGGCCGGTTGGGCGATCAACAGCGTTGGTGTGGAACAGATGCTGGACACCATGGGCGCAAGCGGCGCACGAAATACCATTGCGGCGCAGATCGTGCAGTCCATCAAGAATGACAGCAAGCTGGCACAGACAAACCCTGCGTTTTATGCGGTGCTGATGGGTGCCGGTGATAACGGCTTGCAGAGCTTCGCGGAAACATGGGCTGACCGGGCGATTGATCTTGCCACCAATACGGCTGAACCCATGAGTTTGCAGGAGCTTGCGGCGCAGAGCCTGCAGGAAGCTGCCAGCGGCGCTTTGGGAGGCGCAATGACGGCAGTTGCTGGCCTTGGAGTGAATGCCGGGCGGCAGGCCATGAATAACGCACAGAACACGCAAAACGCACAGGCCGCGCAGTACGCAGCAGAAACCGGCAATATGAATGCAACAGGTGACAGTTTATCACCAGTTGAACAGACGGCAAATGAAGATTTGCTGACCTACGGGCTGTTGGATAACCAATTTCTGGACATCAACAAAATGGTGCAGCCTGCAAATGACTACGATTTGTTGCCGGTTGATGAAACATCCGTGAATGATAATCCAAATACACATACGGATGCACAGATGAACCGTATCAACGATTACAAACAGTCCGTTGATCCTGAAATGGTGAACTTTATCGAAAATGTTAGGAACGGGAATTATACCGAGCCGTATGTTGTTTCCGAAACGAACGATAGAATGCGTTCAGCCATGCAGGAACTTTCAGGGCTTGGTAAGGTTGGCGATGTTACCGTTTTAGACGATAACGGAATTAGGCACATTGACAATCGCCACGGAGTAAACGGCGAAGCAGATAAAACCATGTCAAAAACAGAAGACATGGCGAGGGCTTCTTATGTTTTACAAAACTTTGACAATGCATATCTTGCTAACAACAAAGCAGAGGGGTATGTAACACAAAATGGCAAGAGAGCGCCAATTATCATTTTTGATAAAAAAATAGACGGCACTCACATTGTTGTTGAGGCCGTGTCGGACAGTAAAAGAAACCGCAATTATATTGTTTCAGAGTACCTTACTAAAAATGGCGTTGATAAAGAAAAAATAGCAAGAGCGTGGCAGTCCCCTATGGATGCCGGTAAAACCGACCCCAGACATACGTCCAAAACGTTAGCTGCCACAACTCTTGCTAACCAAAGTTTAGCACAAGAAGTTGCGCCTGTCAATGAAGACTTGCTGACATATGGGCTACTGGACAGCCAATACGCTGAACCCGCTGCGACGCAGCAGCCCGCGAACGGCAATTATGACCTGCTTCTTGATGGATGGAACTACGAAAATTCGCAGCCGTTGGCAGAAGAACGAGGGCAGCTCGACTACGGAGAGCCTGTAAGCAACATCGCGAATCCAAACACTCTGGATAATGATGAAATTGCGTGGAACGAACAGCGAGTAAATGATTTTCTTACTGATTCCGGCCGACTTAGTAACGAAGAGAAACTCGCGGAGCTTGGCAATCTCGGCATTATGAACGATCTGATTCACAACGAAAACGAGCTGAACGGTGTCATGGAGTTGTTGGAAAGCGGTGCGAGTGGAGCATATATCAACGAATACATTGCTCAAAACGCCACGGATTCCGAGAAAATTCAGTTCATCACGGGGAAAACAGTTCGTTCCGGCGTTGGCAAGGCACTTCTGAGACTTTTGAGTAATTCCGACAGCATGACAAACGAGGAATTTTCCAAAGCTGCTTATGATATTGCCGAACAGGTGGAACCGCGCAGCAATTATCATTCGATGAACTCCAGATACAAGCACCAGTGGGATGATGTGACATGGCGCTACGCTGTAGACACAATCGTTTCTAAAATCAGCCAGATGGCCGGGCGCGGCGATGGCGGATATGGAGCCAACACTGTGGGCGCTGCGGAAAGCAAGTTTGATCGCAGTATGGCACCAAACCTTGATATTGCGGAGCAGACCGGAATCCAGAATCAGTTGAATGATGCAGCACAAAATGCTTATGGCGAAAGCAATCAGCTACAGCATGATGTTTACAGCCATAAGCAGGGCGAATATGAAGCTTCCATGAATCTTGATCTCTCTGTATCAGAGGCGGGCGGTGATACAAATGCCGGTATCAACAATGAAGTAAAACGCCTTACAGATGTTGCGCAGTGGAATGCAGAAGACCAGTACAGTGCAAAGGAAGTGCGAAACCGCATTTTGCAGCAGCTGAATCGGGCAGCAGAAAGCGGTGCAGATACAACCGAGCTTGTAGCAAGGCTGCATGCGGTTGACGACCTTATTTCTATGAAGCGCAGCCAAATCGGCCAAGCGTTGGAAGCTGGAAAAGAAGCGGCGCTTTCCAGCGAAAATGTTTCACAGAAGTTCAGCCAGTATAAGCAGGAGCAGGCGCAGAAGTTCGCCAATAAGGACAAGAACGCGGCAAAGACAATGGAAGAGATCGCCTCTGAAATTTCAGATGCCGACCTTAGCGGCCAGCAAAAAGATTTCATTCTGGATTTCATCAAGGAGAGAGCAAAGGCAAAGAATGTAGATATGACTGATGCGCAGGCCGAAAAACTTGCACAGATGGTGCAAATGGGCGCAAAAACCGAACAGTTCTATAATACCATTCTGGAATTTGCCACTGGAATTGATGACCTTTCACTTGATCAAATCGAGCAAATAGACAACTTGATCTATGAAGCAGAACAACTGCCGGAAAACAGCCGCGACCGAGTGGAAAAGGAAAAGCAGGTATACGCTATAATGGCGAGCACCGTCAAAGCTGGCTTTATGGACAAAGTGAACGCCTGGCGTTATTTTGCTATGCTGGGTAATACCAGAACCCATGCCAGAAACATTATCGGCAACGAGGCTATGGGCCTTGTTACTGGCGCAAAAGATGTTACGGCTACTCTTATTGAGCACGCAGTAATTCGCGATAAGAACGACCGTACAAAGGCTGTATTGCTGCCAACGAAAGCGGATAATGAGCTTTTGAGCGCAGCCTATAAATATGCCAATGAAAGCCGCTATCGCCAACTGACGGATAATAGCCGATTCAATGTGAAAACCGGCATTGAGGGCGAAAAAACTGTTTTCAAAAACAGAGTTACAGAAAAAGCAATACTTGCAAACAATGCAGGCCTTGAAGAAAGCGACTATTCTGGCACATTCGGTGAGCTTGCGGTTATCAAAGAAATCGGTGGAAAGCCCGGCGAGTGGGCAGGCAAGATCATGGAAAAAGCCAACAAAGCCGGTGAAAATGGCAAGGTTGGTTTTGCCGGCCTTCGTGCGCAGTTTGCTCGCTCTATGGCGCAGCAGATGAAAGCTAAAGGCTTAAGTGCGGACATTCTGAAATCAACAGACCCCAAAAATATTGCCATTGTAGAACGAATGGCCGATACAGCAGTTGCCGATGCACAGCGTGCTACATTCCATGAAGATAGCAATACTGCCTCGTGGATTTCCGACAAGACAATGCCAAACGGTGTGCGCAAATTTTTGGATGCCGAACTTCCGTTTACCAAAACCCCCATCAACATTGTTAAGCAGGCAGCCAGATACAGCCCGATGGGTATCGTAAAGACAGCCACCGTTGATGCCTATAATTTGAGCAAGGGCAATATCACAATCAACAAATTTGTGGACAATCTGGCAATGGGTCTTACTGGCACCGGCATTGCTCTGGCCGGTGCATGGCTTGCTGATTCTGGCATACTCTTTGTTCCCGATAAGGATGATAAAAAGCAGTCATTCAACGAAATGCAAGGCAAGCAGGGATATTCTATTATCATTGATGGAAAATCCTATACAATCGACTGGCTTGCACCCGCTGCATTGCCGTTGCTTATGGGCGCTTCGATTGCAAAGGGAGCGAAACAAGAGGGTTTTGGCTTTGATAACATTGCCGATTCTATTTCAAGTCTTGCCGACCCCATGATTGAAACGACCATGCTTTCAAGCCTTTCAGACACATTAGAGAGCATTCGTTATTCAGAGAGCGGATCGGATATCTTTTCCACACTATTGGTTGGCGCCGCAACAAACTATGCAGGGCAGTTTGTTCCTACTGCATTGGGGCAAGTTGCGCGATCTCAAGACGAACACCGCAGAAGCAATAAATCTTTCGCCAGCAGCAAAACAGGCAAGCAAGCTGAATACTTCATGCGCAAGCAGATAAACAAAATTCCTGGCCTTGGCGAAGCGCTTGATGACCTTGACCTGTATGAAAATGCTGACTATGTGGATGCTTGGGGGCGTAAACAAGAAAACGGCGGTTTGGCCTACAATGCACTTTCTCCCGGTTATTTAAGAGATGTGGACACGACAAGAGCCGACCAATACATTGATGACCTTTATAATGAGGTTGGCAGTGAAGCGGTTTTGCCCAATGTGAGTTCCAGCAAAGCGGATGTCGATTTGACACCGGACAGCTATGAAAAATACGCAACAGAAAAAGGCCAAACGCAGGCAGCGCTTATTGACGAGCTTGCCGGGCAGGAATATATTTCTGATATGCCTGCGGAAGTTCAAAAGAAAATTGTAAGCGATCTGTATTCTGTTGCAAAAATGGCTGGTAATAAATCGGTTGACCCTTTATGGGAATCTGATTCAAAATCCGACCAGAAACTTTATGACATCTATGAAGACATCGGAGAAAGCGGCCTTGTGAATTATGTTGCAGGAAGCAAGGCTTTTGCGGAAATCAAAAGCAGCGACAACCCCGCCGAAACCGCAGAGCTTTACAGCGGCATTCTGGACGAGCTTACTCCAGAAATGGTTGGCACTTATATGTCTGATGACTATAAAAAGCCGTATCAGGCATATAAAGAGGGCGGCATTAAGGCCATGTCGGCGTATGAACGAGCAAGCGACCGTTACAGCGAGATCAACGACAATGGCGGTAAATATGCTGATGCCGTTTTGAGCCTTGACGATATCAGCCCAACCGAGCAAGGCTATATTTATATGCTGCATTCCAGCAAGGATGCAAAGGTCAAGTATCTTACCCAGTATTACAGCAAGAATACGGCATATAAGCTTTCCTATTGGTTTATGCGCTACAGCGCCATCGAAGATAAATTGAAAGCCCAGATAAAGGGTACTGATATCAAATTGTCCGCTGCTCGTGAGGCTTGGGCAAATCAGTACATTTCTAACGAGCAGGAGCGAGAGAGCTTTATTTATCTTTACAAAACCGCCAGAAAGGATTGGAAATTTGAATGAGTCATCAAGTCATCTGGACGAAATTCATCCTTGAGCGCTTTATTGATGTGGGAAATCTCACCAAAGAGGAAGAAGCCGTGATTCGCACCCGGGCGGCCGGGTGGACACGAACGGAGCAAAGCATGAAGCTTGGCATGAGCCTTTCCACCATCGACCGCATTATTAAACGGCTGAAAGTGAAGTACGACCGGGCGCAGAAGTATGATGTGCTTTTGCCGCCGAGAAAGCAATCTGCTCATGAATTGTATATGGATGAAAACTAATATACTACGCGTAAAATCTGTTGACATTTAGTATACAAAGAGTTATACTTTAGTCACGGGGACATGGTTGTGCATAAAACCTCCAGATTTTCATTCTTTTTCGAGATCCTTTCAAGCAAAAAGGCCAGTGCTGGAAACAGCACCGGCCTTTTTGTTGTTCCCGGCAAATTACCGGCAAGTTAAATTTTTACGAAAAATCAAATTATTTCTTTATGGAAACTTTAACAGAAGTCTTTTTTGCAAAATATTCAGGATCGTATTTTCTGCATTTTCTCTCCAATTTTTGAAAATCGCAGCAAATCTTTTTATAAAGTGGAATTTTCTTTTCAGTTGCTTTTTGATATGTAGTTTCTGCTCTTCTTAAAATGACATCTTTGTTCTTTTCGCAGAAGTTAAGCTGATTGATTAGCAGCATTTTATACTTTTGGTCTGAAATGGTCTGTATATCAAAATCAATCAAGCAACTGGGGATAACGGGAATCATATTATTGAAACCCATGATGCCCAATGTGCCGCCGTCCAATTTTAATACAGGGCCACCAGACTTTATATTTTCGTGATTCGGCTTTGGAGATTCCAGCGGAACATAATAATCAACACCATTGATGGATAAAACAATTCCTACATAAGGTCGGCGTTGCCCCTTGTTGAATTGAACTTTGCTATCGATGCTGTGCAAATATGATACATAATGTTCGTTAATATGATATAGCCGAAAACTTTGCATTTTACGCTCCTTAGCAGAAAAGCACGGAAAGAAAACCTCTCCGTGCTTTTTTGATTCCCTACTTTATGGTAAGGGCTCACCACTTTTTTAATTCTCTTATTACGGAAAGAGCTAACCGCTTTTTTAATTCCCCAATTATAAGGCGTAGGGCGGGGCTCCCCTCTTTGGTGGCGATAAAATTGGACAGTGCTAATTTTATCTTGCAGGGATAATCCCTGTAAACATATTATACTGTGCTGGTAGAAAATATGCAAGTGCAATAGTTAGCACGCACAGAAATTTTACAGTCCTTTTAATTTATCCAGCAGCGCCTTTCGTGCCCGCTCGGTTTCAGAATCCGAATGGACAGGCTTTGGGGCAACGGGTGGAGCAGTATTTTTACTTTTATCCTTTCCCATTCTGTCGCGGATAGCCGTTAAGCAATAGCCCTGCACTGATTCGCCAGCGCTGGCGGCAGCTGCGCGAATTTCTGCGCCTTCTTCTTTTGACGGCTGCAACATTATATGGTCTCTTGTTTTGTTGTATCTGGCGTTAGATGCTGCTTTCTTTTCAGATATTCCCATATCTTTTCACCACCTTTCTTACAACGAATTATAGCATATATATATGCGGAATGTATATGTGCAATGTGTACAAATAATTTACGGATATTTGTTCACTATTTGAATGTTAATATGCTTTACATTGGAATGTTAATGTGCTATACTTATGTTTGTAGCGAGAGGGCGGAAAGGAGAACGCCCATGAAATGGAAAGATTGGCAATCAATGACCCCAGAGCAAAAACAAGCCGCTTTCACCGAATATAAAAAGAAGTGGTTAGCTACTGCGAATAGCTAACCACTAAGCAAAAAAACCAACCAACAAAATTAGCTCTCTCGCTACCCTATTTCGGGCAACACCATTATATCATGTGTTGCCCATTATTGTAAAGGAGCAACAAAATGCAAACTGTTGATGTTGTCAAGAATCTGGACATTATAGACTGCATCGAAGATTTAGACGATGCGCTTGCGCTGGTTGAGGTGTTTGAAAGCTGGCTCGATGATCTGACCAATGTTTCGGATACGCTTATCCGGCCGGAAAATCTGCCCGCTTGGAAGTACAGCGATTTGCCTGCATACTTCCGCACGCTGGGCATTGCCCGGCAGAAAATGCTACAGCTTTCTGACCGCTTGGCGAAAGCAGAAGATGGAAAGGCGGTGATCCTGTGAACGCTTTGATTCCTGTGAACTATGATAACCCGGAGCGCCCCACCGTGAGCGGGCGTGAGCTGCATGAATTCTTGGGCGTGAAAACCGCTTACAAGGATTGGTTTCCACGAATGGTTGAGTATGGTTTTACTGAAGGAACGGATTATATTTTGGTCGCTCAAAAATGCGCAACCAATAATCCGCGCAATCCGTTCACCGAGCGCACCGACCACCAGCTGACCATTCCCATGGCGAAAGAGCTGTGCATGATTCAGCGCAACGAGCGTGGCAAACAGGCACGGCAATACTTTCTGAAAGTTGAGGAGCAATGGAACAGCCCCGAAGCTGTTATGCGCCGTGCGGTGCTGATTGCACAGCGCAAGAATGACCAGTTGAAAGCGGAAAACAAGCTGCTGGCTGCCGACAACGAGCGCATGAAGCCAAAAGAGATCTTTGCAGATGCGGTATCTGCCAGCCAGAACAGCATTCTGGTTGGCGAGATGGCAAAGCTCTTGCGCCAGAACGGCGTTGAGATGGGGCAGAATCGCTTTTTTGAATGGCTGCGGCAAAACGGATACCTTGTCAATCGGCGCGGCACAGACCGCAATATGCCCACGCAGAAAGCAATGGAAATGGGTTTGTTTGAAATCAAGGAAACTTCCATTACGCATTCGGATGGGCACATCAGTGTGACCAAAACCCCGAAAATCTCCGGCAAAGGACAGGTTTATTTTGTGAACAAACTGTTAAGCGGCAAGGCAAAAACCTGATAGTTAGATAACAAAAATCCGACAGGAAAACGAGAGTTTTCTTGTCGGATTTTCCTTTATTATTAAGGTAAGAAAAGGAGCGCTTCTTTATTACCTTAAATAAAGGAGGAAAATTTTTATGAGTGAAATGATTCCTGCAAGCCGTGGTGTTGCGAATGCCGGTTTGGCAACCGGAATCACTGGCGCGACTCTTGGCGCGATAAATACGCTTGCCGGTTTGGGCAGTGCTACCGTTGCCAGAAATGCCGTTCATGACAGTGACGAGCATTTTGTGAATCGTTACGAAATGAACCTTGTGCGCGAGCTGCAGAACAAGGATGCCGCTCTGGCGATTGCCGAGAGCGAAAAATACACCGATAAGAAGATGGTGGAAGTCTATAACGCTCTGAATGCGCAGGACAAGGCCATCCGTGCTGATGTGGCGGCAAACTACCGTGAATTCCGTGACTTTACGGACCAGCAGAGCACCTACAACGGCGTAAACACTGCTACGCTGTCCTGTATGCAGAACCAGATCAACCAGCTGCTTAGCCTTACCAAGCTGGTAATCCCTAACGGCAGCTGCTGCCCTGGCTGGGGACAGGTTGAGGTGAAGCCCGCAACGACTACCACCACTCCCGCCACTGGCGCTTAAATCGTATTGATTGGGCGGGGCAAGCGCCCCGCCCTTTCGGCTATAAAGGGGGCTGACCAATGAAAAAGAGTTTTGCACAGGTTGAACAGGCCATTATCATGTATGCAAAAAATGAATGGCTTGATAAATTGCAGGGGTTAAACAAGTGGCTTTTGCTTGGCGCTACAGGGATTGCAGCGGCAAAAGCAGAACAGATTGCAGATGCTATCATGCACAGCCCTCTGGCACGCGCTGTGGTGGACGATGACGGCATGATTGATGTGGATATGATCTATCAGCAAATGATTGCTGCGGCGGAAACCACGGGCCCTGTGACACAAAACATACCGATGATCGGCGCTGTGAAGTTTGACCGCAGCGATATCGAAAAGCTGTACACCATGATTCAGAATCAGTGAGGTGAGATTTGTGACGAAAAATGAGATGAAAGAAAAGGCGCAGGAAGAAATCCGGGACGCTCAAAATTATTTTGAGATCGCAGAGAAGATGGACGATAAAGAGATGGCCTGCGAGTTTATCACCATGGGTAAAGAGGAGCTTGGCCATGCTGGACGGCTGTATGGGATGGCTGCAAGAGTGTGATAATTCGGATTTTGAAGCCGATTTTACTACGACATTTTTACGACACCAACAGCCGTTTACGACACTTTTACGACACTGTTTTGCACTGTTTTGCAATATTTTGCAACGATTTGTACATAATAAAAACCGCGATACAATGCTTTTTTCAAGCTGTATCGCGGTTTTTATTCTGGCGGACAGAGAGGGATTCGAACCATATAATCGCCTTGATAACACGATAAAAAAAGAAAGCTTACGACTTATTTACGACAGATACTTATTTAACTTTTCAATGGCGTCTGAAACATCTCTGCTCTTTGCTTCCGCATACCATTTTTGTGTTGTGATGATATCTGCGTGCCCCATAAGGGTTTTTGCGACCTGTAGGTTGATGTTGCATGCAACGAGCGTACTGGCAAATTCATGTCGGAGTTGGTGCGCCGTAAAATCAGGCTCCCACAAGGCTTTGAATAACGGCCTACCATCAGCACCAAACTTGCCGGTTGGGCGCTTTTTACCGCTGTCGTGGGCACAGCCTATAGATTTTAGATAGTAGAGCCAGGAAAGCTCATATTGGCTTTTTGTAAGTGGCTGTTTGCCGCCAAAAATGTAATCCTCATCGCGCATGCCGTCAAGCCTGTTTCCGATAGAGTTTTTCAATGGATTTAATATGGGCACTTGCCTAACAGAATTTTCTGTTTTTGGAGTATCAATTTCAGGCTTGTTGCTATGCCAGACAACGGCTTTTGTAACGCTTATCATGCCATTTGCAATGTCTTTTTTCTGCAGAGCCATGACTTCGCCAAGGCGCAATCCGGCATACATCATAAATGCTGCGCATAGACCGAAGCCATCAGGATTTTTCTTTACCTTATCAATTTCTGCATCTGTTGGTGCCCGGCGCTTTTTCTGCGGCAGTCCCTGCGGCAGCTTTAACAAAGCGCATGGGTTAGTATCACCGTCCATTTCACTGCACCAGAACTGAAATATCATAGACAAAACAGATTTCTGGTTTGCTATGGTTTTGTAGCTGCATCCCATTTTTGCCATTCTGGAAAGCTGCTTATTTATCATCGTGCCAGTGATTTCTCGCATACCATATCCGCTAAACCAATCTTTTACAAGGTCTACTTGATGCCTGTAACCCCGCATAGTATTGTATTTTAACTTTGGTGCTTTCCATTTCCAGAAATCTTCTGCGACATATTCAAACAATTCACCGCATTCTTGTTTATTTACGGCGTTGACAATGGCTTCATCAATTTTCTTCTGAACCTCGCGGACAGTTTTTCCGTAAAAATGAATCCTATTCCCGTTGATGATTTTCGTTTTCTCGATCAGTCCATCGGTACGGGATTTTGCTTTACTCATAAGCATCACCTCGAATATTCCCGGCGTTTTAACTGTGCTGCCTTTTGCCCGGCGATATGCGCCGAGCGCAGGTTGCCAATGTTCGGCTTTGCGGTTTCTGGATCTACCAAATCCCCGGTGGCAGCTTCCAATTCGTAGTTCTCGATCACAAGCCGACACACGGCGGCACGGCTGCGCATAGAGCAATGCGCGTTTGCCACATATTCATCCAACATGGACGGCCAATCGCTGCCGTGTTGACCGAAAATCAGGAAGGCAATTTTATCTACTTCGCCTGGCGGGCAGTCGGCCAGATATTTAAACAGCCCATTGCGGCGCTGTTCCACATCGGCGGTGCTGCCGTCAAAAACGCAGTACAGCTCCGGGTTAGCCAAACGCAGCATATCTCGAAACCAATTCATGCCTAAAGCCCGATACCATTCTATGAAATCTTCCAGTGTTGGAGCTCGTTTCGCGGATTCTAAGCGCTGCACTGTGCTTATGCTTACATTCAGCAGCTCGGCAAGCTCTTCCTGACTTTGCCCGCTCCGTTTTCGTGCATCCAGCATAAGCCTTGCTATTCGTTTGGCATCACTTAACATATAGAATCCCTCCTTTAATCCTTATATGAAAAGGGCGGTTTCAGCTGCCATTCAAATCTGACAGGAAACCGCCCTTAAATCACATCAAATCTGCTATGGCGTTTTTCTCTCATTTGCGCTATAGTAAGTTTGGTAAAACCACTATAACGAAAGCGAGGAACTTATGAATAATGACCCTAAGACAATGGACGACTTGAACGAGATTGAAAAGAAAATTATTTTGGAAATCAGAAAAGGAAACAAAAAGCTTGAGGAATTTATTAAAGGAATTTAACCCTTACATAAAGTAGCCAACCAGTTTATAAATTGGTTGGCTACTTTTTTATCCACCGCATCTGGAACAAGCCGTGTATCCATTAGCTATTGCATCTGCTTTGCTGATTGGGATACAGCTTTTCAAGTAGCTGCACCAGATTTTATGATATTTAGAACCCGTTCGAGTAATATAAACCGTTTCGCTTTGTGTTTGTGCTTGTGTTGGTGCAGGCGTAGGCTTTATTGTAGGCCTTGGCGTTGGCTTAGGTGTTGGTTTTGGGGTGGGTCGAACTGTCGGCTTCGGCGTTGGCGAAAGTGTAGGTGTTGGTGTAGGCGTTGGGGAAGGCGTTGGCGTTGGAGATGGCGTAGGTGTTGGACTTGGAGTGGGACTTGGCGTTGGCGATATTTCAGGATCATCTTGCGACCAGAAATCATCGTCGTGATTTGACCTTTCTTGTTCTTGAATATCAAATGCGCCCTCCGGCACACAGTCGTGCAAGGTGTAATACTGTGTGGATTCAGACGACCAATAATCAGAAGGCCGAAAAACTTCTATATCGGAGACGCCGACTTTTGAACTGCAATCGCTATCAGTAGAATGTACAGTTTTGGTTTTTGCATCAAGAATATAATCACCAAACAGTTTTTCATCTCCGTAGAGATTGCGCAAAGATTGGATTGTTGTATACTCGTGATTTTTTGATAAATCGTAAACAATGTCAGAGAATACAATATCTTCTGTTGTTAAATCATATTCCCACAGATTGTCTACTATTTCGTCGTATGCTTCGTCAAATGTATAATAATCATAATCCTCTGCATACTCTTCAAGGTATAAACCTAAGTTCTCTTTAATATAGGATTCTTTAATGTATCCATAGTCGGATGCATAGCGATCAAAAAGATCTTCTATTTCGTCATGAGAAACAGTGCTTCCAGATGAAGCACAGCTGGACAAAAGAACGGAAGCCAAAAGAATTGATAAAACCTTTTGTGTTTTTTTCATGCGTGGTCAACTCTCTTCTAACAATGTAAGAACAATATTCTTGTTCTTCTGGCTTGCCTTGCGATAATTTTTAATCAGTTCAATTTCTTTAGGTGTAAGCGTTCTGTACACATACAGCGCTTCCACCTGATTTTTTATTTCATCGCTGGATTCTCCGGCAAAGCCGTCAAAGGCGGCGACATCATGGATTTGCTCTTGTTCCGGCTCTTCCTTTTGATCGGTTTTCCCTAAAAGGTAATCAGCAGAAACTCCATAAAAAGAAGAAATTTCATTCACATAGCGCTTATAAGATTTATTCCTGCCATTCAGCCAGTTTGTAATTACATTTGGGTGAATTCCCAGATAGTCGGCAAGTTCTTTTTTTGCGCCGTGCTTTGTTCCGATACATTCAACAATTCTTTCGAGCAATATATCCATATCAAACCACCTGTTTTTGTGCAAAGCGACAAAACCAAACAAAACACGCAAAATTGTATTGACACCAAACAAAATGCGTGGTATGCTATGGTCATTCCAAAGAAATCCAAACAAAAAACTAATCTTGTTTGGATTTCTTTCGAATGTATTGTGACTTATTTGTTTTCCAACACCATAATATCACAATACAAAACAAAACACAACTATAAAAATACACAAAGAAAGGAGGAACAAATGGGCGAACTTTACACCTGCAAAGAGATTGCAGATCGCTATGGTGTCCAGCTTATCACTGTGTGGGACTGGATACGAAAGAAAAAACTCGGCGCTATCAAAATCGGAAAGGAGTACCGAGTAAGAGATGAGGACATTAAAGCGTTTGAGCTTTCACGCTTAACAATCAAGAAAGGAGAATGACAATGAACTTTGATGTAAAGCTTGTGCAGAGAACACATGAGGATGAAGGCCCGCTGGAACTGATTGAAAAAGCAGACCGGCAGTTGGGAGAACTGCTTGTAACGCTGCATAAATTGGCAGACATGAAGATTTTGCTGCAGGAAGCAGAAGCCCGCCAGATCAAGTGAAAAGGAGAATGAAATATATGGGAAATTTGAAGATCTGGGAGAATCCGGAGTTTGGTGATCTGCGAATTATTGAAATGAACGGCGAGCCGTGGATGGTTGGCAAAGATGTGGCGCAGGCGCTGGGGTACACAAACCCGAGAAAAGCACTTGCAGACCATGTAGACAATGAAGATAAGGGGGTAACGAAATGTTACACCCTTGGCGGCGGAACGCAGGAAATGACAATCATCAACGAATCCGGTCTGTACAGTTTGGTCTTATCCAGCAAGCTGCCGGGAGCAAAGCGGTTTCGCCGCTGGGTGACTGGCGAGGTGCTGCCCTCTATTAGAAAGGACGGCGGGTACATTAAGACCGCACCGGGCATGACCGATGCCGACATTATGGCACGGGCCATTTTGCTGGCACAGAAAACCATTGAGGGGCAGAAAGCGCAAATTGCTGAAATGACCCCGAAAGCGCTTTTTGCGGATGCCGTGAGCGCAAGCAGCACTTCCATTCTGGTGGGTGACCTTGCAAAGCTGATTCGCCAGAACGGCATGGACATCGGGCAGAACCGATTGTTCGACTGGCTGCGGAACAATGGCTATCTTATCCGAGCAAAAGGCATGAGCTGGAATATGCCCACGCAGCGCAGCATGGACATGGGCTTATTTGAGGTGAAGGAAACTTCCATCACGCACTCGGACGGGCATATCAGTGTGAATAAAACCGTTAAGGTGACAGGCAAAGGGCAGATTTACTTTGTGAATAAGCTCGTACCGAAGAAAGGAGCGTAAGAATGAAAAAGTATGAATTTACCGGGGAAGAAAAAGTGATCGATAACCACACGCTGCACCGCATTCGCGCTGTGCGCGATTTCGGCATAGTAAAGGCTGGCGATCTGGGCGGCTGGATTGAGGGTGAGGATAACCTTAGCCATGACGGATATGCGTGGGTATACGGCGATGCGTATGTAGGCGGTGATGCGTATGTAGGCGGTGATGCGTCAGTAGGAGGCAATGCGTTGGTAGAAGGCA